>OLPQ01000197.1_pt1 | contig 56645 bp, 46 predicted proteins | sample 1672451 | NCBI WGS metagenome assembly OLPQ01 (sample SAMEA3136687, study PRJEB25190) | human gut metagenome | biome: human gut; feature: human-associated habitat; material: faeces | place: Austria | collected 2013
TCAATGCATTCATGCGCTAAATATGGATAGATGGCGGTTGCACCATAACCTAAAAGTGTAGCGAATTGATGAACATCTCTTGGTTCACCACTTTCTACAATGATAGATACATCGGTTTTCTTTTTCGTTTTTACTAAGTGTTGTTCTAAGGCAGATACAGCTAAAAGACTAGGAATAGCCATATGACCTTCGTCTACACCTTTATCAGAAAGAATCAAGATGTTCGCTCCATTTCTATAGGCTTTATCACATTCAATAAATAAGTTGTCTAAAGCTTCTTTTAAAGAAGTACCACGATAGAATAATAGGGAAATGGTTTCGTTTTTAAATCCTGTCTGATTTAATTGACGAATCTTATCCATATCACGAGATGTTAGAATTGGATTATTAACCTCTAAGACTGTACAGTTGTCGGATTTGTCTTTTAATAAGTTTCCATCACTTCCAATATAGATGGTTGTATCTGTAACAACTTCTTCACGTAAAGAATCAATTGGTGGATTGGTTATTTGGGCGAAGAGTTGTTTAAAATAATGGAATAAACTTAAATGATTTTTGGAATAAATTGCCAAAGGGATATCGGTACCCATCGCACTTGTTGGTTCAAGTTTGACGCGGGTCATTGGTAAAATAATGTCTTTTACATCTTCATAGGTATATCCGAAGACCTTATAAAGAATATCTCTTTCATGTTGAGAGTGGATGTGGGTTTTCTTATCGGGAGCTGGCAAATCTTTAAGGTGTAATAGATAGGTATCTAGCCATTCTCCATATGGATTTGAAGAGGCATATTCATTTTTTAAATCATAATCTTCAATCAATTCTTTTTTCTTTGTATCCACAAGCAACATTTTGCCTGGTTCAAGTCTTGATTTTTTTACGATTTTCTTTTCATCAATATCTAAAACGCCGACTTCACTTGATAAAATCAACATGTTGTCGCTTGTTAGATAATAACGACTAGGTCTTAGTCCGTTACGATCAAGGACAGCTCCGACTTTTTCGCCATCACTAAATAAAATGGCGGCAGGACCATCCCAAGGTTCCATCATTGTGGCATAGTAGTGGTAGAAATCTTTTTTCTTTTGGTCCATGTCTTGGTGTTTCCATGGTTCTGGAATTAAGATCATAACGGCTTTTTCTAGTGGCATGCCATTCATAACTAAAAACTCAAGGGCATTATCGAGCATGGCAGAATCCGAACCTGAAGTATTGATGATAGGTAAAATCTTACTTGAATTTTCATCTAAAAATTCAGAGTGCATACTTTCTTCACGCGCTAACATTTTGTTGACGTTTGCACGAATGGTATTGATTTCACCATTGTGGGCAATAAAACGGTTTGGATGGGCTCTTTGCCAAGATGGTGTGGTATTGGTAGAGAAACGTGAGTGTACGATCGCAATGGCAGATTTATAGTTGTTGTCTTGAAGATCTAGGTAAAAGTTTCTTAATTGGGATACTAGAAACATGCCTTTATAGACAATAGTACGACTGCTTAAGCTTGCGATATAGGTTTCTTTACAGCTCTTTTCAAATTCACGACGAATGACATATAAGACTTTGTCAAAATCTACATCACTCGAAATATTTTGAGGTCTTTCAATAAAAGCTTGATAGATATTTGGCATGCAGTCCTTGGCCTTTTGACCTAAGATAGATTCGTTGCAAGGAACTTTTCGCCATGTGATAAATTTGCAGCCTTCTTGTTCTACAAATTTTTCAAACATCTTTTTATGTTGATTTAAAAGCAGTTTATTTCTTGGCAAGAAAAACATACCGATTCCATAGTGTTCTGGTAAATTGATGTTGTCTTTCTTTAATGTCTTTTTAAAAAAATCATCACTAATTTGAAGTAAGATTCCAACACCATCCCCCACTTTACCACTCGCATCTTTACCGGCTCTATGTTCTAATTTTTCTACAATGTGTAATGCCTTATCGACAACGTCATAGCTTTGTTTGCCATCGATTTGGACTACGGTACCAATACCGCAGGCATCATGTTCAATTTCAAAATTCATAGTTTACACAATCCTTCCTATTTTCCGCTGTCTACATAGTTTGACAAATATCGAGCGCTTGGGTCATTCACGTTACATCCTTCCCAGTTCTTATTTGGCATCCAGAAATCTTTGATCATACTCGCTTGGTTTGGATAGTAGGATTCAAAAATCTCTCGATATAATAGGGATTCCTTTGTGAATGGAGTACAGTATTTGTATTTTTTTACTTTTTCTTTAAATTCTTCGTCTGTGTAATAGCTTTGGGCATATTCTTTGATGTCATCGCTTAAAGAGTGTCCTACCGCATCCGAGAAGGCGGCTTTTTCACGCATCAAAATGTCATAAGGAAGAATTTCATCTTTTTCAAATGCATGACGAAGCAGATATTTTCCTTTATGATATGTATTCATTTTCTTTTCAGGATCTATGGACATGACGTATTTGACAAAGTCTAAATCTCCAAAAGGAACACGAGCCTCGATGGAGTTTGTGGAAATACAACGATCGGCTCTTAATACATCATACATGTAAAGTTCATGTACTCGTTTTACACTTTCTTCTTGAAATGCATCTTTGCTAGGGGCAAAGTCGGTATATTTATAGCCGAATAATTCATCACTGATTTCTCCGGTAAGTAATACGCGAATGTTACTTTGTTCATGAATGGCTTTACAAATTAAATACATTCCAATGCTGGCACGAATGGTTGTGATGTCAAAAGTAGCTAAAGTTTTAATGACGGGTTTAATAGCATGTAAAACATCATCTTTATTAATTATAATTTCATGGTGGTTGCTACCAATAAAGTCAGCGACTTCTTTGGCGTATTTTAAATCAATCGCATCTTCTTCCATTCCAATCGCATAGGTTTCAATGGGTTTATTGAGTAATTTTTGGCTGATGGCACATACTAAACTTGAATCCAATCCTCCACTTAATAAAAATCCTAGTGGAGCATCGGCATCCAATCTTTTTTTAACACCTTCCACTAATTTATCGTGGATGTTTGTACAGATGGTTTCAAGATCTGAAGTGATTACTTTATCCACTTTAATAACATCTAAATAACAAGTGAATTTTCCATCGGCATAATAGAATCCAGGAGGGAAGGGAAAGATTTGTTCAACAATTGAAACAAGATTTTTAGCTTCGGAAGCGAATACGATATTATGGTTTTTATCATAGCCATAAAATAATGGACGGATTCCGATTGGGTCACGGGCAGCAACAAAGTCATTTTTCTTGGCATCATAAATAATGCATGCGTATTCGGCATCTAGCTTTTTAAACATGTCTAAACCATATTTTTCATAGAGTGGTAAAAGAATTTCACAATCACTTTGCGAAATAAATGTATAGCCATCTTTTTCGAGTTCTTCTTTTAATTTTCGAAAGCCATAGATTTCACCGTTACATACGACAAGGTTGTTATTTCTAACAAATGGCTGCATGCCTTCTGGACTGAGTCCCATAATGGATAGTCTTTGAAAACCTAAATAGCCACATCCTACTTGTTGAATTCTTTCATCATCAGGTCCTCTAGAATAGGTGCTTTCCAATGCTTTATGAATTGTGTTTTCGCTTATTTTTAATGATTTATATCCTATAATTGTACACATAAATAATATCTCCTTAGAACGGAAAAGCCGGCAATTGCCGGTTTATAGAATTCCGAATAATAATTTTCCATAAGTTGGGAATGGCCAAGCTTCATTTGATGTTACGACTTCTAATTCGTCACATGGTTTTCTTAAGGCCGCCATGTCTTGGATAATGAAGTCTCTTACATAGAAGGCTGATTTTTCAAAATCATCGATTGAATGTAGTTTTTCAACATCTTTTTCTAATGTGATCAAAGCTTGATAAGCTTCGGTTAAATATTCACTGACCTTTTTAGCTGTTTCAAGCTCATATGTTAAGTCGATGCCAATGACTTTTTTGTTTGCGATGGTATCTGTCAATTCTTTAGAGAACTTACTTGCGGCTGGTAAGATGTCTTTTTTGGCAATGTCTAACATAGTCAAAGCTTCAATGTTGATTTGTTTTTCATATTCATCCATTAAGATTTCATAACGAGATTGGACTTCTTCTTTTGATAAGACTTTCTGTCTTTCAAATAATTCAATGTTTTCTTCTGTTTTGAAATATGGTAAAGCATCAGGCGTTGTTTTAAGATTTAATAGACCTCTCGATTCAGCTTCTTTAATCCAAGAATCATCATAGCCATTGCCATTGAAGATAATGCGTTTGTGGTTTTTGATTGTATCTTTGATCAATGCATGTAATGTCGTGTCAAAATCATCTGCAGCTTCTAAGATATTCGCAAATTTTTCGATTTCATCCGCAATCACTGTATTTAATACAATGTTGCATCCGGCAATACTTGCGTTTGATCCTGGCATTCTAAATTCGAATTTATTTCCTGTAAATGCGAATGGAGAAGTACGGTTACGATCGGTCGAATCTTTAGGGAATTTAGGAAGAACAGTAGCACCAATCTTCATCAATTCTTTTTCTTTTCCATCATATGGCTTCTCTTCTTCAATGGCCTTTAATACAGCAGTTAGTTCATCACCTAAGAAAATGGAGATGATAGCTGGAGGAGCTTCATTTGCGCCTAATCGGTGATCGTTTCCTGCAGTAGCTACACTTAATCGTAATAAGTCTTGGTGTTCATCTACAGCTTTGATAATGGCAGCAAGGAATACTAAGAATTGTGCGTTTTCATGAGGTGTATCGCCTGGTTCTAGTAGGTTGATGCCTGTATCTGTAGATAAAGAGAAGTTATTGTGTTTACCACTTCCGTTGATGCCTTCAAATGGTTTTTCATGAAGTAGGGCAACCAAACCATGTTTTTTGGCAACTCTTTGAATCAATTCCATTGTCAATTGGTTATGGTCTGTTGCGATATTTGTCGTTGTAAAAATTGGGGCTAATTCATGTTGAGCAGGGGCTACTTCGTTATGTTCTGTTTTAGCTAAGATGCCAAGTTTCCACAATTCTTGATTTAAATCCGACATGAATTCTTGTACACGTGATTTAATAGTTCCAAAATAGTGATCTTCCAATTCTTGTCCTTTAGGGCATGGTGCACCAAATAGTGTACGTCCTGTATAGATCAAGTCTTTTCTTTGTTCATAATATTTCTGATCAACTAAGAAATATTCTTGTTCAGGTCCTACGGTTGTTTTAATGGTTTGAACATCGTCATTGCCAAATAATTTCACAATACGTAAGGCTTGTTTATTAATGGCTTGCATACTTCTAAGTAGTGGGGTTTTCTTGTCTAGGGCATGTCCTGAGTAAGAACAGAATGCGGTTGGAATACAAAGTACGCCGTTTTTAATAAAGGCATAGCTTGTTGGATCCCAAGCTGTATATCCTCTAGCTTCAAATGTGGCTCTTAGTCCACCATTAGGAAAACTTGAGGCGTCAGGTTCACCTTTGATTAATTCTTTACCACTAAATTCCATAATGACTTTGCCATCTTTATCGGGATTAATAAAGCCATCATGCTTTTCAGCTGTAACTCCTGTCATTGGTTGGAACCAGTGTGTATAGTGTGTTGCACCTTGTTCTAAAGCCCATTCTTTCATGGCGTGGGCTACCGCATTTGCGATTTTGATATTTAACTGTTTCCCTTCGCGAATAGTTTTTTCTAATTCGCGGAAAGTATCTTTTGCGAGTTTTTCTCGCATAACAGATTCATCGAAAACTTTGCTTCCAAAAATTTCTTCTACGTTTGATTTCATAATGGCTCTCCTTTACATAAAAAAAGGGCAAGGACACGAAAAACATGAGGGATAAACCTCTGCTTTTTTTGGCGTCCTTGCCATGTATGCATTCATTATAAACAGATATTTTGTGTTGTCAATGAAAAAATGTAAAAAGATTTGAAAACAGAATGAAAATAGTGTATTAATTATTCGAGGTGAATTTTATGACTTATGAAGATGTATTAAATTTTTGTGAAGAACAAGACGTTCGATTTATTCGTCTTTCTTATTTTGATATGTATGGTACACAGAAAAATGTTTCTGTTTTACCAACTGAATTAAAAAGGGCATTTGTGGAGGGAATTAGCTTTGATGCCAGTGCCATTGATGGCTTTCTAGATGAAGTGCATAGTGATCTATTCTTATATCCAGATCCAAACACTATGAGTATCTTGCCATGGCGCAGTATGGATGGAAGTGTCATTCGTATGTATTGTGATATTAAATATCCGGATGGAACGCCTTTTGAAAGGGATGTGCGATATATATTAAAGAAGGCAATCCTAAAAGCGAAAAGTATGGGAATCAGTGTTAACTTTGGTTCAGAGTTTGAATTCTACTTATTTAAGCAGGATGAAAATGGAGAAAATACCTATGTTCCATTGGATCATGCGGGGTATATGGATATTTCGCCATTAGATAAAGGGGAAAATGTTCGTCGTGAGATTTGTTTAACATTATCGGAAATGGGAATTGATCCAGAGGTTTCGCATCATGAGATGGGTCCTGGGCAAAATGAGATTGATTTTCGTTATTCAAGTGCTTTACAAGCAGCGGATAATGCGGCGACATTTAAGTGGGTTGTTGAAGCCATTGCGAATATGCAGGGTTTAGTAGCTGACTTTTCACCAAAACCTTTAGAGGATCAGCCAGGTAATGGGATGCATATTAATATGAGTGTGGATCAACATGAAGAGTTGTTGATGCCTTTTATGGCGGGTATTTTAAATCGTATTGAAGAGATGACAGCCTTTTTAAATCCGACAAAACACTCCTACAAGCGTTTGGGTAAGGATAAGGCGCCCGGCTATATTTCCTGGTCGTATCAGAATCGTAATCAATTGATTCGTATTCCGGCTACACATTCGACAAATCGTATGGAATTAAGAAGTCCGGATTGTAGTTGTAACATATATCTTGCGTATGCCTTGTTGATTTATGCCGGTTTAGAGGGGATTGAAAAGAACATGGTACCCGATCCTTGTACGGATATTGTATCGAGTGATACAAAAAAGCTTCCTCAAAGTTTAAAAGAGGCAAAGGTAAAGGCTTTGAATTCGGATTGGTTAAAACAAGTTTTAGGAAAAGATGTAGTGGATATTTATGTTGGGTAAGTGCGTATGGAGGCAAGTAAAGTATTAGTACTTGGAAATGAGAATTTCTTAGCTTTATTAAAAAATACGGCCAATTATCAATATGTGCTGTCAAAGACATATAATGATGCGTTAAATAAGTTGAGAAATACGCATTTTGAGATTGTTGTGATCTTATATTCGCAAACGACAAGCGGGCTTTTAAATTTTGCGAAGAGTTTAAATACGCAAGTTCTTTTGGTGTGCAATAAGGAAATCTATGATCAAGTTTCATATCAGTGTAAAGATAGTGGTATAATAGTTCTGTCGTATCCCATCAAGAAGCAGTTGTTGTATGAAGCATTTCAGATTCTTATGAGTATGAATAGGCGAATCCAACTTTATGAAAAGAAGATCAGTAAGCTTGAACAGAAATATTTAGAGTTGAAGATGGTGGATCATTGTAAGTTGGTTTTGATTTCAAATTATCATTGGAGTGAAGACAAGGCGCATCACTATATTGAAAAAATAGCGATGGAGCAGAATAAGACGAAATTCTTGGTGGCTAAAGAGTTATTAGAGGAGTTTCAAACATGAAAAAGATTCAAAAGACCAATGCGATGCGTTTTCTAGATCAGCATAAAGTAGAATATGAAGCGCATACGTATGAACATAAAGATGGTGATCCCGTAGATGGTGTGCATGTTGCGAATATGTTACATCAGCCAGTGGAAGCTGTGTATAAAACTTTAGTTACACAGGCAAACACAAAGGAATACTTAGTGTATATGCTTCCAGTCGAAAAGGAACTGGATTTAAAGAAGTGCGCAAAAATAGCCGAAGTCAAATCTTGTGAGATGATTCATGTGAAGGATATTAATAAGATTACGGGCTATATTCGTGGTGGTTGTTCTCCATTGGGTATGAAAAAACAATTTCGTACCTTTATTGAAAAGGATTGTTTAAATCAAGATAAAATCTATTTTAGTGCAGGTAAGATTGGTATGCAGATTGAGATGGATCCAAAGACATTGATGGATTTAATTCATGTTCAAGCAGGCGATATCACAAAGGAGTAATTTTATGTGGGCAATGAGAGTGTATTTTATCAAATCTATCCTTTTGGAGCTTGTGGAGCGCCATTTGAGAATGATCATGTTCTAGAACATAGAATTCATAAATTAGAGGATTTTATTCCTCATTTAAAGAAATTAAATATAGACTGTATTCTATTGAATCCTATTTTTGAAAGTCGTACGCATGGTTATGATACAACGGATTTTAAAATGTTAGATACAAGATTGGGTACCAATGAAGACTTAAAAGAAGTCATAAACCAATTCCATGAAAATGGTATTCAAATTATTTTAGATGCCGTATTTAATCATGTGGGACGTGATTTCTTTGCGTTTCAAGATGTATTAGAAAAGAAGTGGGATTCTCCTTATAAGGATTGGTTCTATATTGATTTTAATGGAAACAATCACTACAACGATGGCTTCTGGTACCAAGATTGGGAAGGTAATGACATTTTAGTGAAGTTGAATCTTCAAAACCAAGATGTAGTTAATTACATTTTAAATGTAGTGGATTTCTGGCAAGAAGAATTTAAAATTGATGGTTTAAGACTGGATGTCGCATATTGTTTGGATAAAAACTTCCTACAAACTTTACACAATCATGTAAGTAGAGATTTCTTCCTTTTAGGTGAAACTTTACATGGAGACTATAATCAATGGATGAATGAAAATATGTTGGATTCTGTCACAAATTATGAGTGTTATAAGGGATTGTATTCGAGCTTTAATTCAGCTAATTTCTATGAGATTCTTTATTCATTGAATCGTCAATTTGGCAAAGATCCATGGTGTTTATATACGGGTAAGCATTTGTTTAACTTTGTGGATAATCATGATGTAGAAAGAGTTGCGTCGATTTTAGAGGATAAAAACCAATTGCCTTTGATCTATACGATGTTGTTTACTATGCCAGGTATTCCATGTATCTATTATGGCAGTGAATGGGGTATGGAAGGTACAAAAAATTGGAATGATACGGATCTAAGACCGGAAATCAAGGTATTTGAATGGAATGAGTTAACGGATACCATTCAAAAGTTAATCCACTTGAAACATAATCATTCCGCTTTATCTTATGGAGACTATACACAGATTGGTATTACTAACACAGCTTGTATCTATCAAAGGCAAGATGAAAAGGAATGTCTATGGATTTGTATGAATATGAAGAGTGTTGTTCAAACATTAGGCTTTAATGGACAAGGTAACTTCATCGACATGGAAACCAATGAAGAACTTTATATTCATAACGCACTTGAGTTTAAGCCTTATGAAATAAGAATATTAAAGAAAGTATCGTAATGGATACTTTTTTTCATGTGATATAATTTGATAGAGGTATTTGTATATGGAAAATTGGATTCGAAATTATGATTCGTTTTATGTAACGAAAGATGATCAAAAAATAAGTTTTAGTGATGATTTTATCAAGTCAGAAGAAAGAATAACGGGATTAGGTAAGGGTATTTATAGCACGTATAAATATTTTGATACATATATTTGGAAAGAAGATAGTACGAATCATTATTATTTTGAGTGGATTCCCAAAGTGGATGAAAATATTAAAGAGGTACATTTTCCCGATAGTTTTGTGTGTGAAGATAAGGATGGCTATTCAACCATTCCATATATGCAAGGATTATTGATTCCCAATCGGTATGAGTATGATTATAGTCATATTGCCTTTGATGGGCAGTTTACAAGTTGTGCTGCTTATATGCCTTGGCTTTCTCAGACAAATAAAGGACTTGGGTATATAGCTATAAATGAAACGCCTTGGGATTCTAAATATACAATTGATCATGATGATAAGGGAACAAGACTTCAATTTGTGTGGTTAACAAGTCTAGGTAAGATGCGATATAAGCGTGTAGTTCGATATTCTTTTGAGCCTAATATGGATTATAATCGTGCTGCTAAGATTTATAGATCTTATGTTAAAGAAACCGGTTTATTTAAGTCTTTAAAAGAGAAAGAAGTTACGCTTTCTAAAATATCAGATCTTCAACAGTGTGCTGTTGTACATACGGGTATTAAGGCGCATACAGAAAAGGATTCTAGATTCTATAATGGGCAAGAGGATGTGATTCATTCTTTTGATTCGGTAAAAGAGATGATTCAAAGTCTTCATGAATTGGGTTCAAACAAACTTTATCTTCATTTGGATGGTTGGGCAGATCCTGGCTACGATAATTGTCATCCGGATTATTTGCCGGCATGTATTGAAGCGGGTGGATGGACTGGTTTAAAAAGACTTCAACAGAGTTTAAGTGCGTCTAATGATTTATTTGGCTTACATGATCAGTATCGTGATTATTACTATAAGGCTAAAACACATGATGAAAACCAAGCCATTCAATTAGAGGATGATAGTGTGTTTGAACATGCCAATTGGGCTGGGGGAAGACAAAACTATTTGTGTGCAAGTCTAGCACCTAAGTATGTAAAACGTAACTACACAGAAATCTTAAAACATATTGATTTGGATTGCGTATACTTAGATGTATTTTCTTGTAATGAAATGGATGAGTGTTTTAATCCAGAACATTTGATGACAAGAAAAGAGTGCATGGAATATAGAAGGGCTTGTTTTCAATATATGATCTCAAAGGAAATCATTCCTTCAAGTGAGGAGTGTAGTGATTGGGCAATGCGAGAACTTGTATTTTCTCATTATGGTCCTTATGAATTTATGATGAAAGATGAAAATGAGAAAAGAATGGGAATACCTGTACCTTTATTTAATCTTGTGTATCATGATTGTTTTATTTTGCCTTGGCCAATGGATAAAAAACAAGAAGACTATATGTTGTATGCATTACTAAATGGTGGTATTCCATATGTGGTAAGGAATGCACCGTATGATAATGTGGATGGTAATTTTGGCTCTGATGGCTTATCCATAGAAGATCGAATTAAACGTGCGAATGTTGTTCTAGATTTTTATCAAAAAATCAAGAATGAAGAGATGGTTGAACATAGAATTATCAATGATCATGTTCAACAGACCACTTTTAGTAATAACATCTCAGTTGAAATCGATACAAAGGAGAACACGTATAGAATTGTATGAAAATATTAGTTTTGGTTTTACTATTATTAACAGGTTGTACAAAGGCACAACCCGAACTTAGAGAAACTAAAGAAGTTCAAACTTCAATCCCTTATTCAGATGAGGAATTGATTAAAAACGCAAATGATCAAATTGAGGATGAAGCATATTATGTGGATTCAATCACTCAACAGTCGGATACAGAAGTGTGGTTTTCATTAAAGAATAAAGACTTAAATAAACAATATGTCTTTAAATATGAAGGTAATGAATTGATTCCAGACAGATTAGTGGATAATGTAGATTAAATGTATTGACTCAACATTTGAGATAACGTAAAACTGATTAAGTGATCGTTCTGTAGAAACTTGCGAAGCCTACAGGCGGGGAAGAACCTGCGGGTCTCTTCCTCTTTTTTTATGAATTGTGTAAATTGGTTAGATTTTATTAAAAAATAATTTCGTTTTATTGACTGAATCTTGTGAAATAAAATATACTATTAACAAATGGATATGGAGAAATAATATGTTTAAAAAAGGGAAAAGATTAGCTGCGTTATGCACAATCATTTTTGTGGTTTTATCTATGTGCATGCCTTGTTTGGCGGATGAGACACAGAAGACGATTCGTGTGGGATCTTTTGAAGATACATTTAATTATGTGGATGATCATGGTGTTAGGCGTGGTTATGGTTATGAATTGATGCAGGCTTTGGCTGGGTATACGGGTTGGAAGTTTGAGTATGTGAAGTGTGATTGGTCGAACTGTTTTGATAAGCTTGAAAATGGTGAGATTGATATCATGGGTGATATTGCGTATACGGATGATCGTGCTAAAGAAATGTTATTTTCTGAGGAAACGATGGGTGAAGAAAAGTATGTTTTGTATGCGAATTTATCGGATACGGATATTTTGTCTTCGGATTATAAGTCTTTGGATGGTAAGCGTATTGGTGTGCTTAAAGGTACTGAGCCTGAATATATGCTTACAGAATGGGAGAATAAGTATGGTATTCATACTGAGCATGTGAATGTAAGTGGTAATGAGGATGTTAAAAAGAAATTAGCGAATAATGAGATTAATTGTTTTGTGTCTTTAGAAGAGTCGATTTGGTCTGAAAGAGGGATTTCTAGTGTAACTACAATTGGAAAGTCTGATATATATTTTGCGATCAATAAAGAGCGTAGTGATATTAAACAAGAATTGGATCATGCGATGCGCCAGTTGGATAGTGATAGTCCTTTTTTCAAGGCGGATTTGTATAAGAAATATTTTACTTTGGATTATACGCAGTTTCTTACAGGAAATGAAAAGTCATGGTTAGAAGAGCATGGTGGTATTCGAATTGGTTTTTTAAATAATGATCCTATTGTGTTTTCAATGGACAAAAAGAGTGGAGAGATTCGTGGTTCACTGCCTGAATATGTTTCGTATGCCAAAGATTGTTTGGGAAATCATACATTGAAATTTGATATACAGGTTTTTGATGATTATGACAAAATGATTGAGGCTTTACATAATAAAGAGATTGATGTGATTTATTATGCGAGTAAAAATCCTAATATTGCCGAAAAGAAGGGGTATGCACTTTCAAATACGGCTTGGACGTATAATTTGATTGCCGTTACAAATAAGGAAGATTTTAATGAGAATGATTCATATGTGGTAGCTGTACCGAAAAACAAGGTAGCTCTAAAACAACATATTGCGTATTTTTATCCGCAATGGAAACTCGTGGATTGTGATTCGATTGAGGATGGGGCGAATATGGTTGTTGATGGTAAAGTGGATTGTTTTATCAAGGGATCGAGTCAGGTATTGAAATTTGATGGTAATAAGAATTTTAAAATTATTTCTTTGACAAAGACAATGGAGGCTTGTTTTGGGGTAGAAGATGGGCAGGCAACACTATTATCCATATTAAATAAAACGATAAAGGCTATGCCTTCGGATATGTTGACAAGTGCAATTGCGATGTATGATAGTACGGCTTATAAAATGACTTTTTATGGTTTTTTAAAAGATCATTTGGCTGTTGTTCTTATTTTAGGCTTTAGTATTATTATTGTAATTCTTCTACTTTTAAGAAAGGCAAGACGAGCAGAGGCGAGTGCTAAGGAGGCAAATCTTGCCAAAACGCAATTTCTTCATAATGTATCGCATGATATTCGTACGCCTATGAATGCGATTTTGGGCTATTCTGAACTTATGAAGAATGAATTGAAAGATAATGATTTGCCTAAGGTTGTAGAGCATTTAAATAAACTTCAAAAGGCGGGAAATATTCTTCTATCAATTATTAATAACGTATTAGATATGGCACGCATAGAAAGTGGTCATATGGAATTGGATGAAAACTATGTGAATATTGAGGATATAAGACAAAGATTGTTTGAAATGTTTGAGGATGAGGCGAAGAAAAAGAATATTCATGTGAGGTACACGTTTAATGTTGATCATAAACATGTCATGGCCGATGTGACAAAGGTTGAGGAAATTTTTGTGAATATTTTAAGTAATGCCGTTAAATATACACCTTCAAATGGTTCAATTACAGTTAATGTGGATGAGCTTTCATGTGATGAGCCTGGATATATGATTGTTCGTACAAGTATTACGGATACGGGTATTGGTATGAGTCAGGACTATTTAGAGAAGATTTTTGAATCTTTTTCAAGAGAAAGAATGACATCCAGTAAAATTAGTGGTACCGGTCTTGGTATGGCCATTGTTAAGAAATATGTGGATCTTCTTGGTGGAACAATTGATGTGAAGAGTGTTCTTGGTAAGGGGAGTACGTTTATTGTCACGTTGAAATATAAAATTGCGGATGAAAAATATTATTTGAATAAACAAGAAGAGAATTGTGAAGTTGACAATAAAATTCTTGATGGGAAACATATTCTTTTGGCTGAGGATAATGATTTAAATGCCGAGATTGCACTAACCATATTAGAGCGTGCAGGACTTTTTGTAGATCGTGTGAAGAATGGTATTGAGTGTGTGAATAAGGTCATAGAAAATCCGGTTGGCACATATGATGTCATTTTAATGGATATTCAAATGCCTAAAATGGATGGATATAAAGCTACGTGTGAAATTAGAAACTTACAAGACAAGGCAAAAGCATGCATACCTATTGTGGCAATAACGGCTAATGCGTTTGAGGAAGACAAGAAAAAAGCGATAGATGCTGGTATGGATGGTCATATCGCAAAGCCTATCAATATTGAAGATTTGTTTGTGGTATTAACGGATATTTTGAATAAACAGAAAAGCTAGAGTCTATGGATTCTAGTTTTTTTTAGCAAAAAAGTTAAATTTTTTAGAAAAACCTTATTTTTTTACGTATAAGAGTATGTAGGCAATCTCAAATTTAGTATCTATTGTACCTAGTTGATTAGATAGTCAAATCATTCTTTGTGGTAAAAAAACAAAAGTGCAATTGTGGGTTCACTTGTTTATTAAAGCGGTCAAGCTATAAAAAATACACGTTACGATACTTATTTATCTAGATGACACTTAGATGCCTACTAGAAATGAGGTGCTCATGAGGAGTGCAAATTTATTAAATGATTTCGCCTTTAAGTATGTGTTTGGCGAAGATTGTAAAGAGGCCAATGATGCCTTAAAATCATTACTCACGGTATTTTTAGAGAGGAAGGTAAATAAGGTTGTTGTTAAGAATTCAGAAATAGTAAAAGACTATAGTAAAATGAAAAGTCCAAGGTTAGACTTATTAGTTGAATTTGATGATCGAACGATGGTGGATTTAGAGATGCAATTAAGACAAACGAAAGATAATTTGCCAATTCGCTTTAGTTATTATTTGGCTAGACTTCATGGTTCACAAGAATTGGAAGGAAAATATTATGGAGAGTTAAAGGAAACAATCGTCTTAGTGTTCTTTAATGTGAATCTAATTGCGAATGATCGAATGTGTAACACATTTACATTAAGGAATGAAGAAGGTTTATCTTTTGTAGAAGAAAGTCAGGATCGTATGAAGTTACGTACAGTTGAAATGGCAAAGTTAGATTTAAATAAACCGCTTAAAGACATGAATGAACAGGAGAAAATGATTTATTACTTTTTGAATTGCCACAAGGGAATGGATGATAGTAAAATTAAGGTAATGATAGAAAGTGATGGGGTGATTCAAATGTTAGAGAAGCGTGTAGAAACGATATCGGATGATGGTTGGAAAAAAATAATAGAAGATTTTCAAAAACTGCATGAAAATGAAGAACGAATGGAATTACAACTTGAAATTGAAGAAGCAAATAAACAAGTAGAAGAAGCAAATAAACGTGCAGAAGTAGCAAATAAACGTGCCGAAGAAGCAAATAAACGTGCAGATGAATCGGATGAGAAAATGGATCAGATGAATCAATTAATGAAACTAGGGATTAAAGCGATGCTAACAAATGGGATGAGTTTAGAGCTTATTTCTAAGTCATTGTCGAAGAGTGAAGATGAAATTATGGAGTTGTTGAAATAGTCATATTCTAGAAATTTGAAAAAGTGAAGATGATAACTGAGTCGCCTATAATATGGCGGCTTTTTTGTGTATAATTGAATAAATGGAATTTAGGATTATGATTAGTAGAAAAAGAATATTGGGGTTTGCGATTGGTAAAATGTTGCGGCAGGATGGATGGGCTGAGAAATATAATTCTAAGAATCAGTTTAATGTAAATCAATATGATTATTCAACTTGTAAAGAATATGTAAATGTACTAAAAGAGAAGTGGCAAGAATATGAGGATCCTGAATATGAACTTGAAGATTATGTGAATGTTTCAAACTATTCGAATTATGATGATTATGCCTATGATGTAGATACATATAGAACAAAGTTAGAGTGGCGTGATGAATGGGATTGTGATTGTGAGTTTGATGTAAATCCATGTGATTTTGAGTATGAAGAATATTATATTAAAGCTTTAAAAAGGGCTTGGAAAAAAGAATTGGATCCTTATGATGAGTTTCAAAGTATTGATTTCGAGTTAATTAATGATGTAAATGAGTATAAGGAAATAATAGATGAGTGTCGAGAGTGGAAGGATGAACATGATTCGAATGATGAATATAATATAGATCCAAGTCAATTTGATGATGAAGAAGAATATTTAGATGCATTAAGAAAGTTATGGAAGCGTAAGTATGATTATTTTAATGAGTTTAGTTCGATAGATCCAAATGATTATTCAAATGAGGATGATTATTCAAACGCAATTGAAAATAAAAAGAATTGGATGAATAAATATGACAAGGATAATGTATATAAATTAGATCCAAGTGATTATGATTGTGAAGAAGAGTATTTGGATGCATTAAGATCTTGTTGGCAAGATAAGTGTGATCCAAGCTTTAAAACAAATATTGATGTAGATGATTATGATACTGAAGAAGATTACAGAAATGCACTAATACTTGATTGGCAAGAGACATATGATTCCAAGCATCAATTTAATGGTTTTAACTTTAATAAATTCACTACCATTGATGATTATCTAGTTGAATTAGATGATCGAATGAATTGGACCACACAATGTGATCCGGAAGGTATGTATTCTAAAATTGATGCATCGAATTATGACAATTTAATTCAGTATAAGCATCAAATCAATTTAAGAAAAGCTAGGAAAAACAAGTATGATCCAAATAATGAACACACAAACATTAATCCTTGTGACTATAATGATGTAGAAGAGTATCATGAGGCATTAATGGATGATTAGTACGAATGGCAGGGGAAACTCTGCTTTTATTTTGGTTATTTTATAAGTTTTAATAACAGTTCAATTTAAATTTTATTCTATATTATTTTTTATTGATGAAATATTCATATTTCGTAATATTTCTTATTTATAACTGTAAGCGTTTCACGTATAATAGATACTGAGTGAGGACATTTTATGCAGATAAGTTATAATAAGCTATTTAAATTATTGATTGATAAAGGCATGAAAAAAACAGATTTGGCTAAAGAAGCTAAGTTAACACCGGCTACACTGGCAAAGCTTTCTAAACAGGAGACTGTATCTATGGATACGTTGATTCGTATTTGCGATTGTCTGGATTGCTCATTTGATGATGTAGTGGAGATTTTAAAGTAAATGATTGTTTATTAGAGAAAAGAGGGGATCTTTTTGATTTTAAAGAAAATGATAGATAAATCTAATGAAATAGAATTGAGATTTATTGATGTACCTACAAATAGAAAATTACATTATGAAATTATGAATGATTCTCATACGATTAATCGTGAGATAATTTTATTAAATTCAACATTAGTGGTGATGTTAGATAAGAATGAACAAAAATGTAAAACCATTTTTAAGTTATTTGATGACGATAAGTTAATTTATACAAATACTTTTTTACTTCAACAAAGAAAAGACAAAGAAATAAACATATGGGATATTAAGATTGATACTACGTTGGAATGTAACAATATTGATATGGAACAGCAAGCTATGAGCTTAATAAGAAGGTGATTTGAATGAATTTGATGGCTTTAGATAATCAAGAGAGAAAACAATTATATCGGTTATATGACATTAAGGAATTTAAAAAATTGGCTGAGTCTTCAAATGTAAAGGGTGTTTTTTTGTTAGGTTTATGAATAAAAATCTGAACAAAATCACAAAAAATGACATTAATTCATTTGTTGAAAAAATGATTACTGGAGAAAACGATGGTAATGATAAAATCATATACTTGTTTTATGAAACAATCATTGCAACGTTTAGAAAAAAATTTAATAAATTTGATGAATTAACAGAATTGTTGGAACATGAGTCGTATAGCTCAATGAAAGAAGAGACAAAAAAGATTGTTGAATCTCATAGGAAAGAATATGAGTCTTTAAATATTAATTTTGAATATGATGCATTAATAAGATTTTTGTGTGAACTGACTGATGAGGAGATGGAAAATAAAATAATAAAAAAAGAATTAGATGATGCGGTTGAGGAAAATGCTACATTAAAAAAACAAAATAATGATCTTAAAGAGAGCCTAGAAAAATATAAAGATTTAGATAAATTATATAAACATAGTTTAAAAGAGTTAGAGAAGATAAAAAAGGAAAATCTGAAATATAAAGATAGCTTAGAAGAAAATAAAATCATTTTTAATTTAAATGAATTTATCGATGTTAAATCAGATGATTTAACATATTCTAAAGCGTATAGTTTATTTAACGACTTAGAAAGTAAGTACAAAAATGATAATGATTTTAATAATTTAAAAAAAGTATTAATTTGTAAATACACTTTGATAAAAGTGTTAGAAGGAGTTCAAAATGTCAATAAATAGTATATCTAGGGAAGAGTATAAATTATTAGAAAAGTGTAAAAGCCAATTTTTGATTGGTGAATTAGATCATTTGGCTGAAACTAATGCAGGGCCAATTAGATATTTTGTTGATATAAAATGTAATGATTTAGCGCCTTTACAAGAGATGCCAGATATATTTGATGATATGAGTATATATAGTGGGGATGATTATCATCAAATTTGGAATAATTTAATAGATTATTACGATCCAAAGAGTGACTATAGTTCATCAGATGATCGTTTTGATAAGCTGTATGAATTTTTAAACGAAAAATTAATCATTTTTATCCCAGAATATAATAAGAATAAAGATGGTAAATGGTTTAAAAATCTAACTATCTATAAAGTTGTTGATAATATGCCTTTAGATACTTGGTATTATAATATTCCAAGAGTGCAAATGGAACCTTCACTTTTTGAGGACAGATTAAAATCTGGGACATATTTTGAATTACAAGATTATGATTCGGATGTTATGGGTGATGAACCAAATATTATTTTATGTGCTTCATATGCATATGTAATAACTCCGGGTGCAGGAAGAGGGATTTTTGACAGTTATCAAACAAAAAAAGATAGATGGAAATGTAATAAAATTGAAGCTATAAAAAAAGTAAATTATACAGAAATAGAAGGCTTTAATAACCATATGGTTCGTGTTACAGATTCAACATATTTCATGGATGACGAGTTACGAAACAAATTATGTTTAATTGAAAAAAATGAGAGTTTTGAAATTGATAAGAAGAAAACAGTTGTTGTTTCTAAAGAGTTGGAAGAACAGGACGAAGTTATCGGGGATAACGAGGAAGTAAAATTTTTAAGAGGACTTCAAAAGTTGACCATTAATAATGGGTTACAATATGAATTTGAAGATTTAGTAAATTTTCATACGAGTTTGAAAACAAATCCATTAACAATTCTAGCTGGAATGTCAGGTACTGGAAAAACTCAATTGGCTTATAATTATGCAAAAATGTTGGGTTTATCTGAGGAAAATAACACTTTATTATTTATGCCTATTTCTCCTGCTTATACTGAACCAAGTGATGTTTTAGGTTATTTGAACTCTATGAATGGATTGTATACTCCTGCAGAAACAGGGCTAGTAAAATTTTTATTACATGCTAATGAAGATAAAGAACATATGCATTTAGTTATATTTGATGAAATGAATTTATCACAAGTTGAGTATTGGTTCTCACCTTTTATCTCTATTTTAGAGAAAGATTTAGATGAGAGATATTTGAAATTGTATGATGAAGATGCTCATTGTATTAATTCTAAGGTGTTTCCTAGTGAAATAAAAATAGGAGAAAATATCATCTTTATTGGAACAGTTAATATTGATGAAACTACGAAAGATTTTTCAAATCGATTGTTAGATCGTACATTTGTGATTAATCTAAAAAAAGTAGGATTCTCAGAATTTTTTGAAACATATAAGAAGACACAGACGAAGTTAGAGTCTATTGATGTGAATGCGTCTAAATGTAAAGATGTTACACAATTTATGAGTTGGACTAGAAATCATAATATTAATTATATGGATGCATTTAAGAATGAAGAAATTTTATTCTTAGACGAATTAGATATCCTTATTCGAAAATATATTCCTGATGGCGGAATCTCGTATCGTGTGTTAAGAAATATTGGTAACTATATTAGAAATGTACCAAACGATACAGATGAGACTTTAGTAATAAATAGAGGCAAAGTTTTAGATACGGTTTTAAATCAGACGATTATGCCAAAAATCAGAGGAACAGAATCTCAATTAAGAGAATTAATTGGTTTCTCGAGTGCAATAGGAGCAGAAATTGAGTCATCAGAATTGTTAGATTTATTAGATAAATACTCAGATATTTCAGAATTTAGTGAATTAAGACGAACTATAAATAAGAAAGCTGAGGAAATGAGAATAAATGGATACACAAATTAAGGTGATAAGGGAATTTTACACATATAATGATGAATTTAGATATACTGATGAAATTTCAATTAATCCAGATAAAGAAGTTCAGTTTTCTTTTAAAGAAGAAGATAATTTATATTTAAAATTTATATTTGATGAGTCACTATATAGTGTAGAGTATGAAGATTATGAAACTGGGGAATTCAAAGAAATACGATCAAATGATATTATTCATTTTTCGACAGGTAGAGAAAATTTGGGTACTTATTTCCCAGGATATTTTCAGTTAAGATTTGGATTAAATGGTAACTACAAAAACTCTTTATTTTTTGTAGAACCGGGAAAATTAGAATATCAAAATATCGTAGAATTAAGAAAATATGTAGACTCATTTTATTATGGACTTTCACAAGATTTTTTAAAGACACGAAAATTAGTAAATAAAAATATAGATGATTCAAAAAATGGAAATATATATTCACAAGTATCTTTTGTAATGAATGAATTTCCAAAACTTATGAGTTACGTTGTTGGGTATCATAGAATGCATTATGTAGAATTATTTAAAAAGAATGTGATTACTCATACTATATCTAATTTTGGGAGTGAATCAGTAAAGTGGTTATCGAAAAAGGGAATGAATTATAACGAGAATATTTATTCTCCTGATACGATGATGATTAAAAAGACGCAATTGCAACTAGATAATTTACAAAATCAAATTTTCAAATCCGAATTAATGTTTTGGAACCATGAATTGCAAAAGCAATATAAAATTTATGATTCTTATTGTAATGAAATTAATCAACAGATTTTAAATAAAGAAAAAGATTACAATGACAAGAAAACCCAACAAAGAAGAATTGAAAACGAGCGTTTTGTTGCTAATCATTTAAAGAAAAAAGCTAAGAATGAATTGGTATATTTAAAAAAGAATATAGACGATGACTATAAAACTTTAGAAACTTATAAATCTATTTCCAATAAATTAAGACATTATAAAACTAATATTGAATATTTATTATATAATACGTGGCTGAAAGGTATAAGTGATGTTAAACAAAAGAATGTTAGAATTACTGATTCTAGATTGTTAATGATAAGTCGTTTTAGAGAAAAATATAAAGTTGTTCAAAAGAATGCTTTGTCAAATACTAAAAGCGGTGAGTATTTTTCTTTTAAGTCTACTCCAAAACTATTTGAAACATTCACATACATTGCCTTGATAAAAATTATGCTATCTTTAGGATTCGAATTTGCAGAGAATGCAGATTATGACAATGAAAACTTGATATATAAATTATCCAATGAAAGTACTTTAAATTTATATAAAGACAACCTTAGATGTGAAATCATTTACGATAAAGAACTCAATAAAAGTAATAGTAATTTTATTAAGAGTGGATTCTGTTATATTAACACTTCTCATAATAAGCCTGATTTTATTCTTTCACTATATGAAAAAGATAATAATAAACCAGTATCTTCGTTGATTGTTGAAGATAAATGGAGATCGAAGAGTAATATCTTTAATGAGGTCGACGATACTGAGGTGGTATTAACGTTAAAAGATTATTATCAATTTGGATATATGGAATTAAAGCAAGATAAACATAAATTACATAGAGGTGTGATTTCTAAGGTTATTGTATTATATCCGGATAAGGAAAAAGATACTTTAACGGAAATAGATACTGATATATATGGTATAGGCCTTTATCCAAATGAATCATTTGATGAATCACAAAGTTTTAATGCTTTAAAATCTCAAATCATACAAACGTTTGAAGATTATGTTAATTTTGAATAAATATTATTGAATAAAAAGTTTAAATATATAGGAGTCCATTTAGAATCTGTCTTTTTATGATAAATCCACAGGGAGAAAAGGAAAATGAATAAAGCACGTAGAGAAGAAATTAGAGATATTATTGAGTCATTAGAAAGCTTAAAAGAAGATTTAGATATGGTTGCTTCAGATGAAAGAGACTCATTTGAGAATTTACCAGAAGGCTTACAATATTCTGAAAGAGGAGAACAAATGGAAGAAAATGCAGATACTTTAGAAGATTTGGCTTCAAATCTAGAAGATGTGATTGGATAGTGTGTTAACATATGATAAATCTATAGATATTGTACGTTATAAAGAGGCAGGTTTTCAATTAGAATCTGTCTTTTTGTGATAAAATTAAATTGTTATTTATTCATAATTTTATACTAGGGTGGTTATATGTCGGTTGTTTTAGATAATAATAAAATTGGTGCTGTAGGAGAGTATGTTAAAGAAAATACGAAAGATGGTTCTGTAATAACAATTTCGTCACCTATCTTTACTATTTATGCTTTTGAGGAGCTTAGAAAAGTATTAGAGAAGAGTGGTAAGTTTAAGTTTTTATTTAATGAGCCTACTTTTATTAAGCGTATTATTGCCAATGATAAAGAGGTTAAAGAATTTGAGCTTCAAATGCATCAAAGAGAAAGAAATGTGTCTGAATTTAATTTGGAGATTGGATTAAAGAATAACTTGGATCAGAATCAAATTGCTTCTAAGTGTTATAACTTTATTAAAGAAAAAGGTGAAATCAAATCCGTTGTTAAGTCAGGCTCAGTTACACCTAGTAATATCTTGGTTGAAAATAAGGATGGCAGTTATTTAATACAAGGAAATAATGTAGCCTTTTCAAAAGATGGTTTAGGATATACGAATCAAATTCGTTTTGATTTTAATACGGTTAGTGATGATCAACAGATGATTGAACAATATCATGTGTTTATTAATCATATTTTTAATAATGAAGATATTGTGACAGACGTTAAAGATGAATTGTTAAAACATTTATCTAATTTATATAAAGAAAATTCACCGGAATTGCTTTATTATTTGACTCTTTATAATATTTTTGGTGAAAAGCTATTGAATATGGATGATATGGCTAGAGTTAAAGAGCGTACGGGTATTAATAAAACTAAGATATGGAATGCTCTATATAATTTTCAGCATGATGCAGTAGTAGGAGCTATTAAAAAGCTTGAACTATATAATGGATGTATTATTGCGGATTCTGTTGGTTTAGGTAAGACTTTTGAAGCCTTAGCAATCATTAAATATTATGAATTAAGAAATGATCGTGTATTGGTTCTTTGTCCAAAGAAATTACGTAGTAACTGGACTGGCTATAGAGAGAATAGTACGACAAATTTCTTAGCAGAGGATCGCTTTAACTATGATGTATTGAATCATACGGATTTATCTCGTGATAAAGGCAAATCAGGTGATATTAATCTAGAAACAATCAACTGGGGTAACTATGATTTGGTTGTGATTGATGAATCGCATAATTTTAGAAATAATACGGCATTAAAAGGCAAAGAAACTCGTTATCAGAAATTGATGAATCGTATTATTAAAAGTGGTGTTAAGACAAAAGTGTTAATGTTATCGGCTACGCCGGTAAATAATAGATTGGCAGATTTAAAGAACCAGATCATGTTTATTACAGAAGATAAGGATGATGCGTTTAAAGAATCGACGGGTATTAATAGTATTGAAACAACGCTACGTGTTGCGCAAGCTAAGTTTAAGGAATGGTCAAAGCTTCCGGAAGAAAAACAAACAACGGCCAATCTTCTTCCAATGTTAGATTATAATTTCTTTAATTTGTTGAATACAGTAACGATTGCTCGTAGTAGAAAACAGATTCAGACTTATTATGATACAAAAGATATTGGTGAATTTCCGACTCGTTTAAAACCTATTTCGGTTAAGTCGGATATTGATATCAATAATAAATTTCCTGCATTAAGTGTAGTCAATGGGATGATTGCTAAACTGCATCTATCTATTTATTCTCCAATGCTTTATGTACTTCCTAGTATACTGGCTTATTATGAAGAATTATATGACCAGGAAGTAAAGGGTGGTGTCAGCAAGTTTAAACAGGTGGATCGTGAAAAGAATATTGTTAACTTGATGCGAGTGAATATTTTTAAACGATTGGAGAGTTCTATTAATTCATTTACTTTGACTTTAGAAAGAATTCTAAAACAAATTGAAATTATGATGGATATCCTAGATAAGGGACAAAGTTATGATTTAGATAATGATACATTTTCAGATGTAGAAGATGATGATTTTGATTATGAAGTTGGTGGAAAAATTAAAATTAAGGTAAAAGATTTAGATGCCTTAAGACTAAGAGAAGATCTTGCAGAAGATCGTAAGATATTAGAAGAATTACTATATCAATCGATTGATGTAACTCCGGATAAAGACAGTAAGTTATTGGATTTAAAGAATCATATTTCTAAAAAGATCAAGAATCCAATTAATATTAGTAATAAGAAGATTATTATTTTTACTTCTTTTTCAGACACAGCTGAATATTTATATGCCAATATACATGATTGGCTATTAAAAGAACATGGATTATATTGTGGATTGGTTACAGGTGGTAGTGGTGTTCGAACAAATTTAAAGACGGTTTCAAATCAATTTGAAGAGATCTTAACGCACTTTTCACCTAGATCCAACCATTTGGATGTAAACAAAGAACAAATCGATATATTGATTGCGACAGATTGTATTTCAGAAGGACAAAACTTACAGGATTGTGATTATTTGATTAACTATGATATTCACTGGAATCCAGTAAGAATTGTTCAAAGATTTGGTCGTATTGATCGTATTGGATCTATCAATAAAGTGATTCAGTTAGTGAATTTCTGGCCAAATATGGAATTAGATGAATATATTAATCTAGAACATAGAGTTAAAAATCGTATGGTTATGTTGGATTTATCAGCTACTGGTGATGATGACTTATTGTCAGCAGAAAGTAAGAACTTGGAATATCGTAAGAATCAGTTAAAACAACTTCAAAATGAAGTGTTAGATGTTGAAGATTTACAAGGTGGTATTTCAATCACAGATTTAACATTAGATGATTATATTATGTCTTTGGATCGTTTTATGAAAGAAAATCCAAATGTATTAGAGAAGTATCCAACTGGTGTTTATGCAGTAACGGATATTCCAAATAAGAATAAAGAAGAGTGTGTTGAGGGTGTTATTTATTGCTTAAAACAAAAGAAACATACGGATAGTCAAGAATTAGCTACTTCTTTATATCCTTATTATTTAGTGTATGTAAATTCAGATGGTTCTATTCATGTAAAGAATACGAATCCAAAGAAGATATTGGATTTATATAAAGTGTTATGTCAGACAAAGAGTGAGCCTATAGAAAGTCTTGTTAAAAAGTTTAATAAGAAAACAAAGAATGGTTCGGACATGTCTGAATATACGGATTTATTAGAAAAAGCTGTTTATGACATTAAGGGTATTGTAGAGCAAAAAGGAATTCAGTCTTTATTCCAGCTAGGGCAGGCAACCTTATTGGATAATACAGTTAGTGGATTGAATGATTTTGAATTAGTGTCATTCCTGGTGGTGGAATCATGAGCGTATTAGAAGCATTACATATACCAACTCTTACAAAACAAAGAGTGCCAGTAAAAACATTGGTTGAACAATTACAACCAACACCAGAAAATAAGAGATTGATAGAAAGTCATGTGGCTTCGATTTATCTTGTTAGCTTGTTAAATGAACAAACGATTCATTATAGAGCTTATAGAGATGATGATTATAGTTATCAAGCTATTTATGTGTTGCAAATTACATTAAAGAAGAATGATCAATTAACGGATTTATCAAGTCAACTGCACGCTGCATTTCCAGAACCAACAATATTATTGATGGAACATACGGATAAAGAATGGATTAGTGTAGCTCCAAAGAGAATCAGTAAAATTGATCAAACTAAAACAGTATTGGAAGATAATGTTGTACAAGAGATAAATACGGATTCAATGAATTATTTGAATCTAAGTCAAATAACAGCAATAAACTTAAAAGGCTACTACACAAAAATTGTACAAATTGTCTATAAGATTGGTGTATTGAATTTGATTAAGGTATATCCAATGGCTGATCTTGATTACAAATCAATTATTAAGGAATACCAGGCAATACAAGCAAACATTAACAACTTAAAAGAACAGTATAAAAGAGCTTCAATGAAGTCAGAGAAGATGGATATTGATGATCAGATATATGATGAAGAAATGAAACAAAAGAATATAGTTAAAAGATTGAAAGAAGGCGTTTAGATGTTATTTTCAGAAAGAAATGGGATTACGCCCAGTAAAGCAATTATCTATAATAGTATTTCCAGAAGTTGTAAAAATAGAGTTATAAACTTAATAAATATGATGTTTCAAAACTATTTAGATGCGAAAGAAATTAAAGCTTTATATATTAACATATTAGATGAATTTGGAATAAAAATTGATACGTATATCATTAGTAATACAGCAGAATTTTTATATGAATATTTGATTGATGAATTTAATGAATTGTGGGAAAAGGTTTCTTGGAATCAATGTTTTGATGTTTTGAAGATTATGCTTCAAGAGGAATATTATGATATAGATTTTAAATGCGAAATTAATGAGATATTCGAAGAAGAAAAAATGGGATATCGAATTATCGATGACCAAATCGTAGATATTACAAATGAATCGGAAATTGAGGAGATAGAAGAAGCTATTGATTCGAATTTTAATATAGTCAATAATCATATTCAAAAATCTTTGGAATTATATTCAGATAGAAAAAATCCAGATTACAAAAATTCCATAAAAGAATCAATTACTGCAGTTGAATCTATGTGTTGTATAATTTGTGGTGAAAAAGTAGAGTTAGGTAAAGCGTTAGGAAGACTCGAAAAGAATGGAATATATATTCATGGTGCAATGAAAAATGGCTTTCAATCATTATATGGTTACACAAGTGATGAAAGTGGAATAAGACATGGCGGAATCGAAAATAAAGAAGTAACGGAAGAAGATGCCAAATTTATGTTGATAACATGTTCTGCATTTGTAAACTACCTAAAAGTAAAATTTAATAAGATGAAGGAGAACAGTAATGGATAGAATAGACAGTCTAAGTTTAAACCTAGAAAAGAATAATATAGATAAAATCAAACAATTATTTCCTGAAGCAGTAGAAGAAGGAAAAATTAATTTTGAGATGTTAAGGGCCATGCTTGGGGATGATGTAGATGATTCAAAAGAAAAGTATCAGTTTACTTGGAATGGTAAAGCTAAATCAATTAAATTGGCACAAACACCATCATCTGCAACTTTAAGACCATGTAAAGATAAATCAAAGTATTGGGATACAACAGAAAATCTTTATATTGAAGGAGATAATTTAGAAGTTTTAAAACAACTTCAAAAAACTTATTATGGAAAGATCAAAATGATTTATATTGATCCTCCTTATAATACAGGAAAAGACTTTGTGTATAATGATAGTTTTTCTAATACAATAGAAAATTATAAGGAACAAACAAATCAAGTATCCTCTTCTAATCCAGAAAGTAACGGTAGATTTCATACTGATTGGTTGAATATGATGTATCCAAGATTAATTTTAGCAAAAAATTTATTGGCCAATAATGGTGTAATTATTATTTCAATTGATGATAACGAAGTTGCTAACTTAAAAGAGATTTGTATGGAAATATTTGGTGAATCAAATTTTATATCGCAGATTGTATTGGAAAATGATTCTAGGGCGAGACCTTACGGTTCGATTGCTACAACTCATGAATATGCATTGATATTTTCAAAGTCTTCAAATGTAGAGTTCAATATTTTAAATGATCCGGACAAAAAGTTTAAATATAATGATGAAATTGGTGGTTTTGATTTGTATGAATTAAGGAATCGTAACGTAGATTTTAATGTTTCTAACAGGCCCAATCTTTATTATCCATTTTATTTAAATCCTAATTCAGTCGATGAGAATGGACTGTATGAAATTTCACTTGACCAAAAAAAAGGATTTGTTGAAGTATATCCTCAAGAATCTAAAGGTATAAAAACTGTATGGAGATGGGGAAAAGAAAAAGCTTCTCAAAATTTAAACACGGTATTATTTGGTAAGTTATCTGAAACAAATCATTGGCAAATTGTAAAAAAATATAGAGAATTAAGCTATGTATTAAATTCAGTATGGACTGACAAGGAAATTAAATCTGATAGAGGTACATTGGAAGTAAAAAAAATATTTGATGATAAGAAGATGTTTGATTTCCCAAAACCGATTGCTTTAATAGAAAGATTTATGGAATTATTCCTGAAAAATAATGATATAGTCTTAGATTTTTTCTCTGGAAGTGGTACAACAGCACATGCATTAATGGATTATAGTTCTAAAACAAAGAAGAATATTAAATACATATTAGTTCAACTTCCGGAATTAACAGATTCAAAATCATTTGCTTTTAATCATGGGTATAAAACAATCTGTGATATAGCTGAAACTCGTATGAATCGCGCCGGGGAAAAGATTAAATCAGATTGGGAAAAAGAACATCCATCTGATGGATTGTTTGGTTCAGATGAAGAGTTTACGACAGACATTGGATTTAAGGTGTTTAAATTAGATTCAACAAATGTTAATGAATGGGATCCTAACATGAAGCTTGATGAAAAAGAGCTTGCTATTCGTTTGGGTGAAGTATTTAAGGAAGGTAGAAGTAAGGAAGATATTCTTTATGAAATCATGCTTAAGTATGGTGTGTTTGATAAAAAGGTTGAAGAAATAGATGTGAATGGTAAAACAATGTATCGTGTTGGAAAACGCTATATGATTGTTTGCTTAGAAGATTGCATTACTTCTGAGGATGTTAAAGCAATTGCAGAATTATCGCCTAGAACTGTTATCTTTAATGAAGCGGGATTCATGGATGATAATTCAAAAATAAATGCTGTGTACAATCTTGAAAAGTCAGGAGTGGAAGATATTAAGTGTATATAGTATGGAATTAAGTGAATTAACTGTAAAATTAATTATTCTATTTTTACCTGGAATTATTGCTACTTCAATATATCAATTGTTTGGAAATCGTAATAATTTGGATAATAGGAGTTTCTTCGTTTTAACGATAGTAAATGGTTTTTTTTCGTATTTGCCTTTAGAAATTTTTACAAAACAAGATTTTCTTTTCAGATTTTTATTAGATACCTCGTTACAACCAGATCTCGAATGTGTTTTTAAATCAATTATTGCGAGTATAATCTTAGGTATTTGTGAAGTGTATCTAATAAATTATGGAATGTTATACTGTATTGCTCGTAAAATTAGATTAACAACAAGAAGTGGTCATGACACGGTTTGGGATGAAGTTTTTGATAATCAAAACCAGGGAATTACAAATTATGTTTATGTTCTAAACGAAAAATCAAATAAATTATATGCTGGAACAGTTGAAAATTATAGTATGTCTAAATCAGGAAAAATAGAATTGTTGTTGAATAATGTAACGGTTTATGATGCTGAAGAAAGAACACAAAAGTTGTATTCTATAAATCAGGTATATTTAAATTTAACAAATACATCATATATTGAGATAGAAATTGGAGAATCTTATGGCGGAAAAACAGAATCATAACAATAAATTAATAACTAATAATATTAACCCAAATAAAACGGCTAGACCTGCTCCTCCTCCTGCTCCTAAGAAAACTACAAATAATGTGGGAGGTAAATAATCGTGAAATTAAAGTTTGTTGATCAACCATATCAAACAGATGCAGTGAATGCGATATGTGATATATTTGATGGTTGTGAAGTTAAAGATTCATTATTTACTATTGAAGTAGATAATCACAATAAATTAAATTTTGATACAGAAGGCGTAGACTATTTTATTGGACATTCAAATAAGTTGTCTATTGATGATTTTACTATGCTTGACAATGTACAAAATATCCAGGAGCGCAATGATATTCAAATGGCAAAGGATCTTCAGAAGAGAAACTTTACGATTGAAATGGAAACGGGTACTGGTAAAACGTATGTTTATACGAAAACAATTTTAGAACTTAATAAACGTTATGGATTTACTAAGTTTATTATTGTTGTTCCTAGTATTGCGATTAAGGAAGGTGTAAACAGTTCTTTAAATGCGACTAAAGAGCATTTTATGGAAAAGTATGACAATGTTGTTTATAACTATTTTGTCTATGATTCAAATCATTTGGAAAGAATTAGAGAGTTTGCGACGAGCACCAATATTGAAATCATGATTATTAATATTGATGCATTTAGAAAGAGTTTCACGGATCCTTCTAAAGAAACAAAGGCAAACTTGATTCATAGAACGAGTGATAAATTGAATGGAAATAAACCGATTGATTTGATTGCTGGAACAAATCCAATAGTAATTATTGATGAACCACAGTCTGTAGATGGTACTAAAAAATCTAAAGAAGCCATAGCTTCATTGAATCCTTTATGTACATTACGTTATTCAGCTACACATAAGGAAATGTATGATTTAATGTATCGTTTAACTCCAGTGGATGCATACCAGGAAAATCTAGTAAAGCATATTGAGGTAGCTTCTATAACTAGTAATGAAGCGAGCACTAAGCCTTATGTTAAATTGTTGAGTGTTTCTGAGAAGAATGGATTTTCTTGTCGTTTAGAAATATATGTAAATAACAAGAAAACAGGTGTTATAGATAAGAAGACTGTAACAGCTAAAACAAGAGATGATTTGTGGGAATTATCCAATGAGGTAGATTACTATAAGGATCATAATTTTATTGTAGACAATATTGATTGTTTTCCAGGAGAAGAATCTGTAAGTTTCAGTAATGGTGAATTCTTAAATATTGGAGATGTGATTGGTAATGTAGATGAAACTGCTTTAAAACGAGCACAGATTCGTCAAACTATCGAAATGCATTTAAATAAAGAGATTCATTATACAAAACAGGGCATTAAAGTATTGAGTTTATTCTTTATTGATGAAGTTAGTAAGTATCGTGATTATTCTAGAGAAGATGAAAAAGGGGATTATCAACGTTGGTTTGAAGAAGAGTATACTAAGTTGATTCAATTACCTAAATATAAAAAATTGCGTGAAGAGTATGGTGATTATATTTCTTTAGATGCTGCAGAAGTGCATGATGGTTATTTTGCACAGGATGGTAAGGGAAGAGTTAAAAACTCAAGTGGAACAACAAATGATGATGAGACAACTTATCAATTGATTATGAAAGATAAAGAACGTTTATTATCTTTTGATGAACCTATTCGTTTTATTTTCTCTCACTCAGCTTTAAAGGAAGGTTGGGATAACCCAAATGTATTCCAGGTTTGTACTTTAGTAGAAACTAAGGATACTATGACAAAGCGTCAAAAGATTGGCCGTGGTTTGCGTATTTGTGTAAATCAGAATGGTGAGCGTGTATTAGATTCTAAGTTTAATACTTTAAGTGTAATTGCGAATGAATCTTACAAAGACTTTGCGAGTACGCTTCAAAAAGAACTTGAAAATGACAACTTCAAGTTTGGTATTATTGAGCCAATTAGTTTTACTGGTATTGCCGTAAAACAATATGATGGCACGTTAGTAGAATTGTCTCAGAAACAGTCTGAGGAAATTTATAATTACTTAGTAAAGAACGAGTATATGACTTCTAAGGGTAAAATAACAAATAAATATCATCAAGATAAGCATAATGAAAAGTTTATGTTACCGGAACAATATGAATCGTTTACTTCAAAAGTAATGAAGCGTATTGATAATCTTTCTAGAGAAATTGAAATTAAGGATGCTTCTACAAAAGTGGCTGTTAAATTGAATAAAGAGGTTCAATTATCTCCTGAGTTTGTATCTTTATGGAATAAGATCAAACAAAAGACTGTTTATACAATCAATATGGATATGGATAAATTTAAAAAGGAAGCTGTTGAACAAATTCAAAATATGCCGCATATTCGTCCGGACAAGATTGATGCTCAAATCACAAATCTAGATATTACAAAACAAGGTGTTAAAGATGTTGGACATCAAGTAAGAGAACTTGGTGCAGTATATGAATTTGATACAATGACATATCCGGATTTTATTCGTAGACTACAGTACTCAACAGACTTATTAAGAAAGACAATTATTGAAATTGTATCTAAGTCAGGTAGATTAAAAGAATTCTATGAAAATCCAGAAGAGTGGATCAAATGGGTATCTAAGATACTATTGTCAGTTAAGAAAGAAAATTTAACTGAAGGTATCAAATACGAAAAGATTGACGATTACTATGAACAAGATTTTATATTCAATGATGAAGAATTGTATGGATACAAAGATCGAAATGTATTAGATGTATCTTCAGATAAAAATATCTATAATCATGTCATTTATGATTCAGAAATTGAACGTGAATTTGCGATAGATGCAGAAAATGATGATGATGTACTTCTATATGCAAAACTACCAAGTCGATTTAAGATTGATACACCGATCGGAAACTATAATCCGGATTGGGCAGTTGTATTGAATACGTTTGAAGGAGAAAAATTGTATTTTGTAGCTGAAACTAAGGGTACAGAAAATATTAATGATCTTAAGGGGTCTGAGAAGAAAAAGATTCTTTGTGGTAGAAAACACTTTGAAGTGATTGATACTGGAATCAAATATGAAGTTGTTAAAGAATTGAAGACTTTAAAAGAGAGGAGTTGATTTTTATTACATGTAATTTAAAAATTCTTGAAAGTTTAAGGACATTAATGATTACAAAAAGACTTAATGTATTAATAGGATCTGGAGCTTCATATCCAGCAATCAAATTAATGAAGGATTGCAAGGGTGAAAATTCTGAAGAAAAAAATGAAGATTTGATGAAAAGTGTTAAAGAATCTATGGAATCATTGATGAATGGTAATTTAGAAGAAAATATTAAAAGTATCGCAGATACATATACTAATTTTTTTAAAGAGATATTAGCTTTAATGGATAAGGCAAATTCTAGAATAACCCCAAAATCTGTTAATGTTTTTACAACTAATTATGATTTATTTATTGAGAATGCGATAGATAGATTACTCCAAACCAATAATTTTATATTTAATGATGGAACAAGTGGATATTTTCATAAATATTTAGATGGTTCTAATTTTAATAAGACAACATCTTATCGTGGCCTTAATGATAATTATACTGACGAGTTGACAGTGATTAATTTGTTTAAACCACACGGCTCTATAAATTGGGCTAAAAAAGATGAAAATATTGAGGTATGTAATACTATCCAACAAGATTTTGTCAAAGTACCGCCTACAGGTGTAGAAGCTGAAGAAACTTTTATGAATAACCATTTTCATGAAATGCTACGAATTTTCCAACTTGAACTTGATAAACAACAGTCTATTCTACTTGTTGTGGGTTTTTCATTTCAAGATAAACATATTGCTAAAATGGTAAAAAGAGCTTTGAAAAATAATGAATTACTAGTAATGATATTTACTTATTCTGAGGATGATATAAGTGTAATTAAAGGCAATTTAGATTTAAAAAATATTCCATCCAATCTATATTTAATATCTCCAAATAATTTTATTGAAGACAATAAACATTTAAAAAATTTTACTTTCGCTGATTTAACTAAGTTTATTAACTCAGAGGCTAATTATGAAACAGAATAAAAAAGTTGGTGTTATTATTGAAGTTGATGGCAATTTATCTAAAGTTGGTATGTATAGTGAAACAAATGATTCAGATTATATTTGGAATGGAGATATTTTAACTGGGCCTAAGGTAGGTGCATATTTAACTATCAACCAAAATGATGTTAAAATTATTGCAACTGTTTTTTCTGAAAAAATAATCGATTTGCAAAACGATGCTAGTAATCTTGAATTTGATAATACGTTTTCGAAAAACAGTATTAAACGTATAATTAGTTTAAAGGTAAAAGGTGTAATAGAAAACAATAATTTTCATGTTACTAGTAAATATGTACCTATGATTGGTAATGTAGTAACCTTAACAACAAAGGACGAATTAAATCTTATATATGGTATTTATAAAAATGAATTAACTATTAATATCGGTAAATCAATTTTAGAAGAATATGATATCAATATACCAGTAAACCGTTTTTTTGCATCACATATTGGAATATTTGGTAATACTGGTAGTGGTAAATCAAATACTTTACATAAACTATATAAAGAATTATTTCAAACAAAATATGTTGAAAATATGAAAATACATTCACAGTTTTTTGTTATAGATTTTAATGGTGAATATACTCAAGAGAATCAATTTTCTTTAAGTGATGAATTTAAAAAGGTTTTTGCAATCAATACTGGGAAGAAAAGTGGTGGGCAGAAACTTCCAATTTTAAAAGATTATATTTTAGATGCAGACATTTTATCTATCTTATTTGATGCTAAGCCTGGTACCCAAGTTCCTTTCTTACGAAATGCCATGAGAACATATAATGAAAAAATTAAGAATTCGGCTACTACATTTGGTCAAATGGAAATCGGTTTATTGAAAAGGATTATTGTAAGTCATAAATCTGTTAATGCTACAAGCTTAAATGATTGGTTAGAAGTAGCTGAAAAAATGAATGTAAATTCAGATTTGTTAAGTAAATTAAAAAAACTGCATTTTTATACTGTTTATGGTACTTTAAAAATTGAAAATGGTTATATTGATGGAGAACAGCTGTCACAATATGGTATGAAAGAATTAAGAATCAATGAAATTGAAGATGAAGTTATATCTATATTTGAAGACTCTTCTGAATTTGAAAAGTTAAAATATTTTTTAGCATTTCAAAGAGTTTACGTATCTGCTTGGAAATCAACTAATTTAGAATATATCAATCCTTTATTTAAAAGAATTGAAAATTCATTAAATTCATTAGAAAAAGTAATTGACTTAGTCGATAATATTGATGATTCATATACTTTTATGAATATCATATCACTTGTAGATGCTAATCAAGAAATAACTCGACTTATTCCAATGTTATTTTCCAAAATGATTTATGATGAACATAAAGAATATGTTACATCATGTAAGACAGTTACAAAAACTAAACATTTAATAATAGATGAAGCACATAATATTTTAAATGGACAAATCCGAAGGAATAGTGACGACTGGCAAGATTATAGGCTTGGAATATTTGAAGAGATAATAAAAGAAGGTAGAAAATTTGGCTTTTTTTTGACTATAGCAAGTCAAAGACCTTCAGATATTTCTCCAACAATAATGTCTCAAATACATAACTATATCATTCATAGGTTAGTAAATGATAATGATCTGAATATGTTGATTAATACAATGCCTACATTAGATAAATTTTCATTTCAAATGATTCCTAGTTTGGGACAAGGTGAAGCGGTTATTACTGGAAATGCTATTAAAGTTCCTATTTTAGTAAAGGTTAATAAAGAAAAGGTAATAAGACCAAAAAGTGATGACATTGAGCTTACTAATTTATGGGATGATGTAGATGATTATCTTAGTTTACTATTAGATTTTTGATAATTCATTATATTTTGTGTTTGTCTACATAATTGAATCAAGAGGGTATGAATCAACGATTTTAGGATGGATTCAGAAGCACAAGATACATTAAAGTCATATTTAAATGAGTTATGTAATCATAAGCCAGATAATTTTGCGAATGGTCGAGAAATGCGTAACTTGTTTGATAAGAGTAAAAAGGCCCATTCGAATCGTTTGGCTAGTTTGAATGAAATATCCGATAAGGATTTAATTACATTTAAAAAAGATGATATATTAAATGCGATAGAAGAAATGAAGTTAGTATAAAAAAAACTAACCCCAGGAGCAAAGGCATCTCGATCTACATCTTACTGGCACAGCCAGCCCAGCTTTATCCATCACAAGTTAGTTTCTGTATGTATGATACTATATATTTTTAAAAAAATCCATAATAGAAAAGAGATGATACAAAGTTAGGAGCTATTATTGGTGATATTGTAGGTTCTGTTTATGAATTTGATAATATCAAGACAAAATATTTTGAATTGTTTAAACCAAGTTGTCGCTTTACAGATGATACGGTCATGACATGTGCAGTGGCAGATGCGATTATGAACGTATGGTCGTATGTATCCTCATGCAGGATATGGTGGTTGTTTTCATGTATGGTTATGGAGTATGGATACTGAACCATATAATAGTTTTGGCAATGGCTCAGCCATGCGTGTATCTCCTTGTGCTTGGGTGATGGATTGTGGTTTTTGTACAAGAACAGGTATGTGGCCAAGTCGAGAATTCGCTCGTATATCAGCTCGTGTAACACACAATCATCCAGAAGGTATTAAGGGTGCTTTGGCTGTATGTGATGCGATCTTTATGGCAAGATTTTATTTTGGTGGATGGAATATTGAATATTCAAATCCAATTGATTCAGATCTGGATGAGTGTAAAAGAAGAATCAAAGAGCATATTGAAAATGAGTATGGTTACGATTTATCGATGTCTTTAGATTCTATTCGTAAGGATTACAAGTTTGATGAAACTTGTCAAGGCAGTGTTACACAGGCCATTATTGCGTTTTTAGAAAGTACGGATTTTGAGGATGCGATTCGAAATGCGATTTCGATTGGTGGAGATAGTGATACCATCGCAGCTATTACGGGAAGTATTGCAGAAGCTGCTTATGGTATTTCGGATGATATGAAAGAAATGGCTTATGCTTATTTGGATGAGCCATTAAAAGATGTGTTAAGAAGATGGAAGAAATATATGAGGGGTGATAAATCATGAATGAAGTGGTTGATTTATTGAATGAAATTTTGGATGAATTGAGAACAATGAATGAGAAATTGGATGATATTCGTGGAAATGAATATCGTGATGGTTCTTTAGAAGATATATTTGATAAATTAGATGAAATTAATGACAACATTGGTTGAAATTAATGGTATGATATAGGCAATGATATATCTTTTTTCAAATCAGTTAGAATTAATAATATAATGTGGCATTGTCTGATTTGAGATGATGCCTTTTATTTTGTGGGGTTGGGTTATGCAGGATTTTAAGTTACTTACTAGACAATTGTTAGAAACATATCTAGGATCGAATACGTTGAGCAAAGTTGAAATTCAGGATTTTTTGGATTCGAATGCGAGTGTTATTGGTACGGGAAAACAAGAATTCTTTAAAAATATTGAGCACTTTTTAAATTCTTTCAAATTTGATGTGGAGAAAAGAAAGAATATTCATTTTGAATTTAAAGATTTAGAAATAGAAGAAAATATTGTGGATGATCAATGTGTCTTTGTGTATGGATCTGTTCAAATTTATGGTCTTTATGATAAAGAAGTTCCAATTATGCATTTGGATTCTCGCTTTACTGTTGTTTATGGTGTTAGGGATGGAAAATGGAAGGTGCTTCATATTCATCATTCGATTCCAGATAAAGAACAATTGGAAGATGAAGAGTTTCCAATTACTTTAGGTAAGCAGGTGCAACAGGCTCGACATGAAGTTGAGGCATTATCGGCTGGGTATTCCTATATTTGTTTGATTAATCTAGAGACAGGTGATGTGGAATTGATTAAAGGAAATAATATTCCCGGCTTAAAGGGGCGCTATACTCAGATGGATCATAATATATTATTAGAGCAAGTAAATCGTTTGATTACCGAACCATTTAGGCAGAGTAGTGTTGAATTTTATGATAGTACGACCATCGCAAAACGTCTTGAAGGAAAGAATTCCTTATTCCATACTTGTGAAAGGACAGATGGAACTTGGATTCTTTCGATGATTGTACCTCAAAAATATGATGAGAATGGTCATGTTGTGAGTGTATTACTTGCCAATCGTGATTTTACGGAAGAAAAGAAGCGTGAGTTAGAACAGGAAGAGGCTTTACGCCAAGAAAAGATCAAGGCTGAAAAGGCTAATGAAGCTAAGTCCATATTCTTGTTTAATATGTCACATGATATTCGTACACCGATGAATGCGATTTTGGGATATTCACAATTAATGAAGAAAGAATTAACAAATCCTAAACTCGTTCATTATCAAGAAATGATTGAACAATCGAGTCAATTATTACTTTCAATCATTAATAATGTATTGGATATGGCACGTGTTGAAAGTGGTAAGATGGAATTGGATGAAAATTATGAAGTAGTGGGGAATATTACTCAACTTGTTTGTGGTGCATTTGCAGCGGAAGCTTCTAGAAAGAATATTGAATTAAACAAAATTGTGAATGTTGAACACAAACATATTATTACCGATTCTACAAAGATGCAGGAAATTCTATCCAATTTAATTAGTAATGCGATTAAATATACGCCAGAAGGTGGTAAAGTTTTGATTGATGTACAAGAACTTCCTTATGATAAAGAAGGCTATACTTTAATTCAAACAAAAGTATCGGATACAGGTATTGGAATGAGTGAAGAATTCTTACCATCCTTATTTGAATTATTTACACGTGAAAGAAATACGACTCTATCTAAAATTCCAGGTACTGGACTTGGTATGGCTATTGTCAAAAACCTTGTGGACTTAATGAATGGCAGTATTGAAGTAGAGAGTGAACTTGGTAAGGGTAGTACTTTACGATTACCATTCCACATAAGATTGCGAATAAAGATTATACTAATAGAAATATTGAATATTCTAATGAGTTTGATATTGATTTTAAAGGCAAAAGAATTTTATTGGCCGAAGATAATGCATTAAATGCAGAAATTACGACAACGATTCTTACAGAAATGGGCTTTGAAGTAAAAGCTGTAGAAGATGGAATTCTTTGTGTAAATGAAATGCAACATCAACCAGCTAATACATACGATTTGATTTTAATGGATATTCAAATGCCAAATATGGATGGTTATAAGGCAACAGATTGCATTCGACATCTTTCACAACCTGAAAAGGCTAATATTCCAATTATAGCTATGTCTGCCAATGCGTTTGAGGAAGATAAGAAAAAAGCATTTGATGTAAAGATGAATGATTATATAACGAAACCAATTGACTTTCAAAAAATGGAAGTAGTGTTAAAACATGTATTGAGTAAGAAGGATCCTCTTAGTTGAGGGTTCTTTTATCTTATGTTGTGTAAATGATTGATTTTGTGTTAGTTTAGATGTTAAAACCGTATCTAATTCAACGAAAATAATGCGATTTAGACTAGATAGGATCATTCGCAACAAAATGCTTGGAGTTAACAATGTTTTCACATTGAACATTTATAATAGAAATTGGCTACTGGATGTAGTAACGGTGAACCCTCTGAATTAAAAGGATGATATCTTGAGTTCTCGATGATTCCGATTATGTAGGAGGACGTGTTTTATGTATATTTATCTGTACATTGATGTTGCCATGACTATCTTGGCTTTAGTTGAATTGCTAAAAATCACATTATTGATTATAGAAAAATGTAAAAGACACTAGTTCACCCGCTCCAAGGATTAAACTAGTGTCTTTACATTAGAATAATTCAGAGGAACCACTGTATCCAGTAGTTTTTCTGTATGAATATTAAACAATTGATATATATAAAAGTCAAGGTTAACTTTATCTAAAATTAGTCGTTTTAGATAAAATAGGAACAATAGAAATTGTAACCGTATGTAGTAACGGCTACCCTTGGAATAAAAAGGATAACATCTTGAATTCTCGATGATTCCGATTTTGTACAAGTGAGTATTCCACGCATTCAGAGCCACACCGTCCAGCACTGAGAGCCACTCCTTCCATCATTTAGAACCACACAATCCATTAATCAGAGCCGTTTATACACCTTCAGTTGTAAGATGTATTTGTAGAATATTAAGTTCTATAGATTTTGCGAATTGGAGGTGTTTTTTTTGTGCGAGATTTAAAACGAATTCTTGAACTGATGTTTGAGAATTTCTGTTTTCATTATATTAATAAACGAAATATTGATGTAGTCACAAGATTCATTTCAGATTTTGCATATGACGGAAAATGATACGTGTGTAGCGCACCATCGGTGTATCTATAGCGGTCAACCGTTACATCAATTTTTTGATTTAATTTCTTATTGATTCACCTTTAAATTCTAGACGATATGCTTCACATATAACTCGATCTAAACACGCGTCAGTGTATGTATAATCCTTAAATAAATCGTACTATTCTTTTACTGGGATTTAAGAAACCAACACTGTCGATTTTCTTTCTTCTCTTGAATTGAGAATTTCAAATAGATGCCTACATTTTTTGAAAAAAGAAAAAGAACCCGACGCATCAGGTTCCTTCTAGGTGTTGTCCGAAGACGACCACCGCAATTCATAGCAATAATATACTACACCGAATAACATTATGCAAGAGGTTTTAAGATTGACTAATAAAATTTTGTAACTGCCGTAGGTGTGCTCGCTGCTGAGTCCCTAGAATTTGATTGCAAATGTTTGGGGAAATTTGTTTTCTTAACGAATCGGTGCAGTCGATGAATTCCGTTATAAAGTGTTTGCAGGATGTTTTAGTCTCTCCCATTTTGCGTAGGACATAAGTAATTAAAACAATGTAAGCATAAATATACTTGAAATCTAAACCGGTGATTCCAACCTCTTTTTCGAGAAGAAAAACAAGTCGATTATTTATAGTGCTTGTTTGAAAACGAGTATCAAAAATGGTGTTGTTATGAGCAACGGCATTACGAAGATCTTTAATAGTATAAATGATGTATTCAGTGATTTTTCCGTCTGCGTCAAGATTACTTGGTAAATGAAGTATACTTGAAGTTATCAACTTGACATTTGAATTTGAGCAGGCGAAAAAAGTTCCGAACTCTCCAAGGGTCAAAGATTCGAAAATGGCCCAGATGGGAATTGGTTGGTCTGCATTAAAGAAGTGATTGACAGTTTGTTTTTTGTTTGAATAATCACGTAAAAGGGCATTGTTGATTTTCCCCTTAAGAGTCATCCGTTTTGCATACTGTTTGTGGTATTGCTGGCTTCCAGGCGTATATGATTTATAGTCAGTAATAGATTTGTTAAATATGGTATCTAGGTTTTCGGAACGACAGTCATGAAGAATAGCTTCTATCACATAGCTTTTAAGTGCGTTTTCGATAAACATTACTTTTGGATAAATTATGGTTTTTAACTGCATATCAAATTTATTTAAAGCAATGACTTCATCAAGAGACGAAAAAGGAATGCGCTGGTTTGGAGTACGAATGAAACGGTATCCCTTGTATCCATGATAGTAGCCAATATTTCGTAAGGACTGAGCTTGGTTACTCTTGACAGTTATATGATGGTGATTTCTTAAATATTTAATAAGCTGATTGATTGACAGCATGTTTTGTCCTCCAAGGTATAAATTTTGTTTCATTATACTACTAATAGCGAATATATTGAAGACATAAAAAGAAAGAATATTCTATATACATTAAATTCTTTACTTTGATAATAGGAAATAAAGAATTGATTTGCTTGATTCATATTCATAATGAATCATCTTGTATTAAATTATATCGTGAATCAAACGATTTCTTATAAAATAAAGGTCATTTAATATTAAACAAATTTATATTGGCTTAACTAGCAATTTGGTGACATTGTTATAATTCTGCTTTTTATCACTTACACGAATAACCATTCGTTCTTCAAATCCTTTAAACGAGTGATCTTATAAATGTTTTTCAATCTAAGCAATACGTACTGTAGTATTTCTGTGTTATCCATTCCCTGAGTTTCTCTTTACATGACAAAAAGAGCGTTGTATCGATTTATATATTTTGATGCTACTCCTTTGTATTTTTGCAACTTTTCTTCAATCAATTTGTGAAAGTTGTTCACTGTATTTAAATGATTAAACTTATCATAAGACTCATGACTGATTAACACTTTCTTTGTGTAGTTCTTACTTTCTAAAAGTTCGTTGTAACTGTTAGATCCGTCTAGCATTACAAAAGACTTTGATTCTAGACATTCACCAAATCTTAATAGATCTATTGATGATGGCTTGCCATAATTTAATGTTCTGGCAATTGTATGTCCGAATCTCTTTGCAGTGATGATACAAACTTGTTGATTCGATAATCCTCTTTTTGTAGCAGGTGTTCCACGATGTTTAGGTTCTACTCCATCAATCTTAGTTGATTGTATGGAGTATACTTTTCATCCATTTCAACTTCATTACCTACTGTGTATGAGATGTTCCTCAGTTCCTAGACTAACCAATAGTTTATGGCGCATATTAAAGACATTGCGTTCATTTACATTGATTTTAGCAGCCGTTTCTTTAAGAGATACACCATTCAGTGTATCCAAAATAAGTTCGTTCCATTTAGACTGATCTTGGTGAGAATAAAAAGTAAGCTGACCGCGGTCAATAACAAAACGTTTTCCGCATTCTTTACAACGAAGCATTTGTTTACCAGAGTTGGCAAAACCGCTCTTAGCCAAACGAGGATGATAACATCCGCATTTAGGACAGTATTCAAAATGATAAGTATCTATTTTACTGTTTGTATCTAAAAAGTCTGTGGTTTCACGATCAATCTTTTCGATTTGAAAAGATTGTAAAGCAGCAATTGTATCCTGGTTTAAATGTGTCATAAGTGTATTCTCTCTTTCGTTTACACCTATACAATAAGCCTTAAATAGACATCATTAATGTCAGCTATATCAACAAGTCACCAATGTATCTGTTAAGCCTTTTATTAACACCCATCAGTGAATGTGAACGAAATGATTTGCTCGAAGTGATACAATCAAGAACAGATAAAAAATCAACCATTTACTGCAGTCAATGGGCCCCTGAAGGATGGCTAGGTAAATTAAGCGATGGACCACTCGCTGACACCATTCTAGATCGTATTAGAACCTCATCTTATACAATTCTTTTAACAGGCAGATCACTTCGAGAGGATTATTCAAAAATCAAATAAAAAATGAGAGTAATTTCATAAATTGAAGTGGCTCTCTTCGTGGATTTAGTGGTTCTGAGCAATGGATTTGCATGGCTCTGTCCAAATGGATTCGGTGGCTCCGCCACCATGGAATACTCATACAAGGACGTGTTTTATGTATGTTTATCTGTACATTGATGTTGCTTTTGTGTTTAATGGCTTTAGTTGAATTGCTAAAAATCGCATTGATTATTATAGAAAAATGTAAAAGACACTAGTTCACCTTCCCCAAAGGATTAAACTAGTGTCTTTCGACATTAAATAATTCAGAGGAACCACTGTATCCAGTAGTCTTCCTGTATGATTATTAAACAATTGATATATATAAAAGTCAAGTCTAACCTTATCTAATATAACGAAAACAAGGTAGTTTAGATCAAATAGGAACTATTGTAATCCACAATATTTAAACATTAACTTACGACTTTATGTAGTGGTGTTTATCCCTGAAATAAAAATGATGATATCTTGAATTATCAAATAGATGTTTTCTTTGTATATTTATCCGTACAATAGTTTTAGTTGAATAACTAAAGATTACATAATGTAAAAGACACTAGTTCACCAAACGCAAAGGATTAAACTAGTGTCTTTACATTATCATTCAGAGGTACCACTGTATCCAGTGGTTTTTCTATTTGGCTTTATGCAAGAATATATTTTTTTAAATTCGTGACTTTATTTCATAAACATTTCATAAATGATTGCTAGTATAGTGTCGGATAAGGAGTTGGTTATTTTGATACATAATGCTTATGCATATATCACAAGAAAGAAAGTAAGGACGAGTATTTTGTTTTTGATACTTATGGTGATCCTGGTCAGTCTTTATGGATGCTTGAGTATTCTTTCATCCAATTTACGAATGGAAAAATCTTTCAATGAGGTGAGTCTGAGTTCGATTGTAGTACAAAAAAAGGATGGTTCTGAATTTGAAAACCAGTATTTTAATAATTCTGTATATGAATATGATTTTGTTTCTAAGTTAGAAGATGCTAAGACAGTTTCTATTAAGCAGGGTGTAAAACTGGATTCTTTACCTGAAGAATATAAGAATGTAGTTTCAGTAGTTGGAACAAATAACACTTCAAAAAATGTTTTATTTCGTAGTGGCGTATTTACTTTAATTTCAGGAAAAAATATTAATTCTAAGGATAGAAACTCTATTCTTATTCATTCGGATCTAGCTAAAAAGAATCATTTAAAAGTAGGGGACACAATATGTTTGAATTCTCATACTTATACAATCAAAGGAATTTTTGAAGGTAAGAAGCATGAAACATATACAGGTTTATCTTCGGATTTAAGTGAGAATACCGTATTTGTGGATTATCATTCTTTAGATACGAAAATGGTCCATAAAATGACAGTTTTCTCAAAGAAAGAAACGATGCTTAAACAAGTTCAATCCTTATATCCATCAAGTGAATATGTTGTGTCTAAAGATACGAATGCCTATAAATCGTCTTTAGAATCTATACAAAGTATGAAGCACATGATTCAGATTCTATCTTGTTCTATCATTGTGTGTGGACTTGTTGTCTTATCTTTGGTATTGGTTCTATGGCTAAGAGATCGCTTGCATGAAATCGGTGTCTTGTTATCTATAGGAAAAAGTAAGATGGAAATTATTGTTCAATTTATATTAGAACTTGTATTTATATCCTTTCCATCAGGAATCATTCTATGTGCTTTTAGTGTAATTAAACATAATACGTTATGCTTCATATTAAGCTATGGCTTGTTGATGAGTATTATTATAGTTTCTGTACTAATGGCGAGTCTTATGATCATGATCAAAAAACCAAGAGAAATATTATCAAAATTGAGTTAGGAGAAAAATAATGAGTATATTAGAAATAAAAGATGTAACGTATGGTTACACAAAATTAGAGCATATTTTATTTGAAGTGAATCAAAACTTTGAGTGCGGAAAGTTCTATGCGATTATTGGAAAATCAGGAGCTGGTAAATCAACCTTATTATCTTTATTAGCTGGACTTGATGAGCCAGACTCTGGTGAAATTTTATTTGAAGGAGAAGACATTTCAAAAACGGGATATACAAATCATCGTAAGAATCATATTTGTCTGGTATTTCAAAACTACAATTTAATTGATTATTTAACACCATTAGAAAATGTACGCTTAGTCAATTCTAAAGCTTCGCCTTCCATTCTATTAGATTTAGGACTTGAACAATCCCAAATCAATCGTAGTGTAATGAAACTATCGGGAGGGCAGCAACAAAGAGTTGCGATTGCCCGTGCCCTTGTAAGTAGCGCACCGATTATTTTAGCGGATGAGCCAACGGGAAATCTAGATAGTGATACGGCTAGTGAAATTATTGATATCTTAAAGGCTCGTGCTAAAGAAAGAAATAAATGCGTGATTGTTGTGACACATAGTAAAGAGGTAGCGGATGCCGCTGATGTTATATATGAATTAAAAGATAAAAAGTTAAAGAAGAGGGGGGAATAGAATGTTTAAGAATGCATTTAAATATGTAACTCGAAAAAGTGCGAAGTCAGTGATTCTATTTCTTGTTGTTCTAATTATGTCAAGCCTTTGTTTAGTCGGACTATCTATAAAGGATGCGACAAACAAAGTGTCCAATACATCATTAGGCTCGATTACCAATAGTTTTACAATGGAAATTAATCGTCAAGTTAATTTTGGAACACCTAGAGGTGCGGGTAATGTTAAGGGGAAGGACATTGAAAAGATTTGTGCTTCTAAAGATATTGACTCGTACGTGAAAAGAATCAATAGTGTAGCTGACTTAGTCGATCATGATATTGTTTTAACTTCAAATGAAAATAAGGAGCGTCTTACTAAATTTAAATCGACCGTGATGCTTACTGGAGTAAATGAATCAAAAAAAGAAACAAAGTTTGTATCGCAAGCCTATAAATTAGTTGAGGGCAAACATTTAAATAGTAATGATAAACATCAAATCTTAATGCATAAAGATTTAGCTAAAAAGAATCATTTAAAAGTGGGAGATAAACTATTACTCCGTTCAAATATCTATGATGCAGATAATGAAAAGGGTGCGGATGAAACAGTAGAAGTAACCATTAAGGGTTTATTTGATGGTCATAATCAAGGTGGTGTTACAGCTGCACAAGAATTATATGAAAATAATCTAATCACGGATTTGGATACGGCTGCCAAAGTCTATGGCAATACAGAAAAAACAGCTGTATATCAAGATGCCACATTCTTTGTGAAAGGAAATAAAGATTTGGATCAAGTTATTAAAAATCTAAGAAAATTAGATATCAACTGGAATGAGTATGTGCTGGTAAAAAGTACATCCAATTATCCGGCTCTACAAAAATCAATACGTGGTATGTATAGTGTCGCAAATAAAATGTTTATTGGATCTTTGATCTTTGCGGGTATCGTTGTTACTTTATTGTTGTTCATGTGGATGAATGCACGAAGAAAAGAAATCGCAATTTTAATGGCCTTAGGTATTTCTAAAATGAAGATCTTTATTCAATTTGTTTTAGAACTATGTATGGTAACTATTCCTGCCTATATCTTTGCGTACTTTATCGCTGGTAAAACAGCATCAAGTCTAGGTACAAAAGTATTGAACAATGTAAGTACGGGTGTTGCCAAAGAAATTGCTAAAGAATCCGCTTCAAATCAACTTGGTGGTGGAGCTGAAGTGGATGGCTTTAATAAAATGTTGACACATATTGATGCAACTGTTGAACCAAAATATATGATGTATGTTATTATATTCATGTCAATTGTAATGTTTATTGCACTTGTTGTTTCAACAACGCACTTGTTAAATAAGAATTGTAAAGAATTAATGAATGAGGAGGAATAATGAAAATATTGGTAGTGGAAGATGATACAATGATTCGCGAAGGATTAAGTGAATTCTTATCGGAGTCTGGATATACAATGGTTCAGGCAAAAGATGGGAAAGAGGCATTGGAAAAGTTTAATACAGATATTCATTTGGTAATATTGGACATTCAAATTCCATATATCAATGGATTGGATGTATTAAAAGAAATCCGTAAAGAAAGTAATTTGCCTGTTTTAATCTTAACGGCTTTCAGCAATGAAGAATTTAAAATTGATGCCTATACAAACTTAGCGGATGGCTATATTGAAAAACCATTTTCACTACCCGTATTAAAAGCTCGTATTGATGCGCTTCTTCAGAAACAAGATATTTTTGAATATAAAAATGTTTGTGTGAATTTCAAAAGCTACACGGCCAAAATAGATGGTAAAATGATTGATATCAATGCCAAAGAACTAGAAATATTAAAATACCTTTTAGATAATGCAGGTATTGCATTATCTAGAGCACAAATTCTAGATCATGTTTGGAAGGAAAGTGAAGACATTCCTTATGATCGTGTTATTGATGTATATATTAAAGAATTACGTAAGAAACTAGGTTTAGATTGTATTACGACCATTCGTAATGTGGGCTACAAATTGGAGATATCATGAAAAACTTAAAGATATTTCCTAAAATATGCATACAAACATTCAGTGTCATCGCAATTATTGTCTTGTTTATCCATCTCTTTGTATATTTGATTTTTCCTAGAACCTATTTGGATGTAAGAAAAGAAGAAATTTATACTAAGGCCAATGAAATTACGGAAAACTTAAATGGCAAATCTGTTGACTATATTGAACAAGCTTTAGATTTCTATTCCAACACCAATGAAATCAAAGCGTTTATTAAAAAGAATACTACATCGAATGAAGTTGAAATCAAGAAAGATTTAAATGTCGACTTAAAGAGTTCTAATAACTCGTTAATTATTGAAGAAAGACAATTAAAGCTGGATACAGGAAAGACCATTCACCTCCAATTTGTTTCAACAGCTGACATGCAAAGCCAAGCTAAAAATCTAAGTCTACAATTTCTTCCTTACTCCTTAATTTTATCCCTATGCTTTTCAGCCATTGTCTCTTTGGTGTATGCCAAATCCATTAAAAATTATGTAGTTGAAATCAAAAGTGTAACTGATCAAATGATGGCATTAGATAAGAAGGCTCGTCTAGAAATTGATTCGAGTGATGAAATTGGGCAGTTGAAGGCGCAAATCAATGATTTGTATGAAACACTTCTTGATTCGATTTCCAATCTTGAATTTAAAAATAAAGAGATTCTAAGATTAGAGAAAATAAAATACGATTTCTTTAAAGGGGCCAGCCACGAATTAAAAACGCCTTTGGCAAGTCTTAAAATTATCTTAGAAAATATGAAATACAATGTGGGAAAATATAAAAATAGAGATGTTTATATTGATGACTGTATTGATTTAGTTGATCATTTAACGAAGAATATCCAACAAATCTTATCGGTATATTCCATAGAAAATCTAAAAGACGATGAAGAAGTGGTTCAAATCAAAGATATCTTGTCTAGTGTACTTGAAAAATATGATGTATTGATTCACCAAAAGGAATTAAGAATTCAAACTGATTTAAAAAATGAAACAATGTATATTGGTAAGACAGCTCTAAATATCATTTTGTCTAATCTTATTAGTAATGCGATCAATTATACGCATGAAAAGGGTATGATTCAAATTGGAATCGAACATGACTATTTCTATATTCAAAACAAACAAGATTCAATCCAACCTAAAGGAAATGGTCTAGGTTTATATATTGTTCGTAATCTATTAGATAACTATAAAATGAAATATGAAACGATTGAAGGAGAAGACTTTATCTTCAAGATTCAATTTAAGTAATAGGTCTTTTAAATTTGTTGGATTTCACCTTATACTAACATAAAATGTAAGTTAGAGGTGAAAACAGCCTAATTATGTGTGAGATATTAAAACAATTATTGTTTCAATCTTCCCAAAAAAAAGAAGGTGGTAAAACTCATTTTGTCTGAGTAATTACCACTTTTTTTAGTCTAACATTTCTAGATAGTTCACATTTACATATTGACTATATAATGGCTCATCATGGATCATGGCATTTTGAAAGAATTGATCGACATCTTCATAGTTTTTATCATCCATCGATATATAGAATAAATCATCCTCATATTTGGCTTCAATAATATGATCTTCACCAAGAATTTCTATGGCTACCTTACAAGGCTTTTGTAGAACATAATATAAGTCAAATAGATCCATATAGTCTGAATCAAATTGAATCAAAGAATATAAGTCGAGTACGATATGTTTAATGATGGAAAGATCACCAAAGAAGTCCGAATAAATCAATCTTTGCGACTGGAATTCCTTCGCAATCAATAATAATTGAATAGCTTGATCATCGTTGCCTTCTTCAACATAGATTTTGGCAAGCCTAGAATAGATTTCAGGAACAGGATCAAACGTATTCGTTGCTCCTTGAAGTAAAGGATATAAACTCTTAATGATTTGTACATACTTTGGATAATCTTTTTGTACATAATACCCATTCTTATACATATCCGCCAATTTATAGGCAGCTACTAGATTACCTTGATCACTTGCGAGTTTATAGTAGTGAAAGGCCTTCTCATAATCGGGTTGTCCCACGCGTCCATAATAGTAAATGTAGCCTAAACATTCATAGGCATCTACATAGTTTAATTTAGCGACCATTAAATAATAGTCTTCCGCAAGATCAAACTATTTTTGTCCATAATACCAGCCACCCAGTTCCTCCATATATTCTGGATTGTTTGTTTCTTGAATTAAAAATTCTAGGGCATTTATAAATTGGATATCATCTTCGTATTGGGGATGCACCAAATCATAATAATCATCTAGAACTTGTTTTGCACTTTCGATTGTGAATGCCATACTATCTAAACCTTCTTTATTTCTTTCTTTAATTTCTTGTACTCCATCTCTAAAATAGGAATAAATGGCTTATTGACCTCTTTCTTCTTGGATTTATCACTTAAAAATCCCTCCAACATATCTTTTATGCCTAGTAGTGTCAATTCATCTTCTACACAATAATATTTTGGAGAATATTGCCAAATTGAATAATCATCATTATACATTTCTTCTAGCTTTGCACAATAGGGGCGTTTGCGATAATTAAATAAATATACAATTTCTTCATCTGTGTTGATATCCCTTAATATGGTTCCTAGTGGATAATAATTGTAGTATTGTACATTTCTAGAAACGTAAACATCTTCTTTTAGTTTCAACACTTCTTTGTTTTCTTTCTTTAATTGTTTATTCACATAACGATTCACATTCGTGTTAAAAATATATTTTAAACTATGTGGATTCGGCTCGATTTTTCTTTCTATATCTGTATTGATGAATAGATTTAAACCTTTTAATTCGATATCACCATTTGTATTTGAACACACATATCCATATATTTTATCGCCTTGAATTTTTGATAAAAAGTAAAGGGAAGTATTATATTCCACTATATCTCCTATTTCAAATGTAAATTCAATGTTTTCAAACAAATCAATATGATGTACATCACTATTTTTCAATAATTGAATCTTTCTTTGGATTTGAATCAAATCTTTGCTTGAGACTTGTTTTAAAATTCCTTTGATATTCTGGATGGGAATTCGATACACATTGTTTAAATATAGATAGGAATCGCTAAAAGCACCTGTTTTCTTATCTTTATGTCCATCTTTTAAAGTATATTGAATCTTTGGATTCTTTTTCTTTGTGCTTCCCGCATACCCATACAAATAGTCTTTGTCCTTTTTGATAATCAAAAAGGGACGTATACGATGGGGGTGATTGATATTCACCAAATTGTCTTCGCACACTGGCATACGACAAAAGACAAGATATCCAGGCTGAATGGTTTGAAATAATTCGTATTGTTCATCCAAATAATTGGTAGATTTTGCGACATACGTTTGTTTCATCTTTTTTGGCGGATTTAAATCCTTCTTTTGTTTCATCTTTTTTGGTGGATTTAAATATTTCTTTTGTTTGATCTCAATTGGTTTTTCACGATGAAATAATCGTTTAATAAATTCTATGATTCGCATACTTCTTCCTCTTAGGTATAATTCTAACACATAGGTTCAAATTTTTTCGATATCATACTATAATAATTATAACAATCTTAAGGAGAAATAAATATATTGCCGAAGCATTCGTTTTGGCTTCTCATTGGATTGAAAAAAGGGTGCGATGAATCCCTTTGAAGATATATAAAGGAGGAGTTTTTTTGGTGCGCTTATTGGAACACGCAAATCGTTATAGTAAAGAAAAGGTTTTTGATTGTTATAAAAGAACATGTCAAAACGATTATTGGGACTATGATTCCATGACAAGAAAAGAAATGTTAGAACGCATGATTGAAACCTATACCCCTGAGTATTTAGTTTCTATTTGCACAACATGGGAATTAAAGGCATTAAGAAGATTATTACGTAACCAAGACTTAGAAGACGATCGTTATCGTTTTGAAAAACATGCATTAAGCTCTAAGTTTTTATATTTTGATAAAGAATTACCTGAAGAATTCAAAAAGAATGTCAAATTAGCGGTTAAAGATATTGATTTAGATCATAAGGCAGAAAAAGATGAACCAAGCCTAGTCATTCTTGGAATTATACGTGCCTTTGGCATCATTGAACCATCTTTGATTCAAGCTGTATGTAGTGCATGTGCCTATGATTATAAAACTATTATTGAAAGTGAACTCTTCAATTTCTGGGCGTATTTAAAAGAAGACTATGAATTGATTGATCATAGTTTAGCCAATGAATATGTATATTGGGATTATAAAGATCTATTGTATAACATTCGCAATTGTCGTGTTGAACGCGAAAGATTCGAACCAAAATTCTTAGATCGAGACAGCTACATTTCTATTTTTTATCATGGTTTTGATGCGACAAATCCAGATATTAAAAAATTCTTTACAGCTGTTAAAAAAGAAGTGCAGGACATCACAAAGTTTAAAGATGAATTGTTCAACAATTTGCTTCGTGGTACTGTGAATGAAGAAAAGATCGATTTAATTCCATTCTTTAATGGATTCTCAGATTCTTTGACAAAGCGCTATCGCAAAGCTGTTGTACAAATTTCATTACCAAATTATTATGGACTTAGTATGAAAGGCTATAAAGAAGCACATGAGCACGTATCTTTTAATGATAAGCTTCGTGCTCTAAATGAGAAACAAACGTATGCTTATTTAGATCAAAAAGATACACGCCTATTCTATAAGTTATATTTTAGCGTCTTAGATTATGTGAATGCTTTGGAACAAATTATCCCAAATAAGAAAATTGATCCCAATAATTATATTGAACCCGATGAATTGGTCAATCTAATCGAGGTGTTCTGGAAAGAAAAAGATCGTTTTATTGATGGCTATGTTCAAAAGAATCCTTTGAATCTAACATATCGTAATTTGAATATTATAAAAGATTTTAAATATGGCATGCGCAAAAACTTTTTGTTGGCTGTCTATGAAAAGAACTATACGGTATTAAATGATGAAGGCATCAACTATATGGTCAAGGGTTTAAATGAAAACTTAGATAAATTTATTCCGGCCGAAAAAACACCTATGTTGATTCAAACTGCTATTATGCCATTTAATGGGATGATCATCTATGATGGTTTTATTTCAACGGCCGATATGCAGCTTAGCCAAGAACTTGTTTCAAAGGCATTTGAAGATTATAGTTACGGACAAAAAATTTACTCGTTGTTGCCAAAAAATATGAATTAAAAGGAGAATTATGAGCTCATTAATACAAGAAATCAATCATTATCCAAAAGAATCTGTGTACAGTCAATTTTTTCGTATATGTTTTCCGGATGATGTGTTTTATGAAAAAATTACTCGTAAACAAATGGTCGAGCTAATTATTCAACAATATACACCAGAAAATATTGTAGATGTTTGTACAGTAAAAGAACTAAAACTTTTAAAACGAATCGTTGAAAACAATTATAAAGAAGTAGATATTCATAGTATGCCATTTGAAAAGGTGGCGCTTTATCGAAAATATTTATTATTTGAGGATGAAATTCCAGACGAGCTGAAGGAAAGTGTTGTAGAAGCTTTAAAACTTGTGGATTTTGATCTAAAAGAAAAACAAGATGAACCTTTACTTTGTTTAATTGGATTTATTCGCAGTTGTGGAGCTATTGATCCTATGGTTGTTCAAATGCAAGCACAAAAGTATGGCTTGGATCTTAGAAATTTGGAAACCAATCCATTATTTAATTTCTGGACATACTATACATTTGATTATTTGATGCCAGATGATACTTATGGAGAAGCTATATTGTATTATGATTCAATTCCATATATGGATGTGATCGCAAATACGCGTCTAGATTATGAATTGATGGCCCCTGTGTTTTTAAAACCAGAAAGCTATCTGTCTATTTTCTATAATGGGTATGATGATACGGATCCAGATGTTCATGCATTATTTGATCATTTTAAAAAGAGTGAAGATGTATTTGATTTTCTAAAAATGGAACGCATTCTTGAATGTATTGAATCATGTCGTATGACTGAACATTTGATTACATTTTTTCCAAAATTAGAACAATTTGATCCGAAAACAAAAGAATTATTCAAAAAAGCTATATATAAAATGCCGATGCCATATTTAACAGGCATGACATTGCAGCGTTATCCGTCAAAATGAAAAGGTAGAAATCTTAAAACTTGATTTCTACCTTTTTCCTATAGTTTTAATTGTTGTCGACCACAATCTTACCAGATTGAATGACTCTATTAATTTTTCTTACGTTTGAAATGTTCTCTAATGGATTTTCATTTAAACAAACTAAATCAGCCTGTTTACCAACTTCAATCGAACCATAGTCCTTTTCAACTCCAACACATCTTGCGGAATTGATCGTGGCCATCTTTAAGATATCCATGTTTGAAATATCAAGTCGAGCCAAAAGCTCCATTTCATAAGCTGTATTTGAATGATAATTAAATGGCGTTCCTGCATCTGTGCCTAAGGCAATCTGAATACCTTTTTCATAAGCTTTCTTAACACTTTCAACATGGGCATCCTTGACTTTTAACGTCTTGTCTACGGCATACTTAGCTACCCCGTTTTCTACACCCTTATCAATAATGCATTGGGGAGCACAAAGGGTAGGAACTAAGAATGTGTTTTGTTCTTTCATACGTTCAAGACATTCATCATCTAAAAAACAACCATGTTCTATAGAGTCAATACCTGCATATAAGGCGTTTTTAATACCTTGTAAGCCTTGGGCATGTGTAGCCGTTTTTCTTCCTGCTTTATGGGCTTCTTCAATCATGACCTTCATTTCATCTACAGTAAACTGAGCATTGCCAGGTTCAACCCCTTCGGTCATAACACCACCTGTCGCCATTATTTTAATTAAGTCTACGCCACTTCTAAGCTGAGTACGAACGGCTTTTAAACATGCATCTTTTCCATCGGCTTCAATGCTTTCTTGCCATCCATGACCGCCTGTCATACAAATGACTTTACCTGCACAATACATATGAGGTCCTTCAATCACATGATTTTCAATGGCTTCTTTAATTTGAAGGTCATAGTTTTCTTCCGTACCCACAACACGAATAAAAGTAACGCCGGATTTTAGATATTCTTTGCAGTGTTTTTGGGCATAGAAAGCTTTTTCCATCAAGGTAAATTCTTTGTTTGCGCCAAAACCAACCGGATACATAATATGGACGTGACAATTAAAGAATCCTGGTGTAACAACTTTTTCATGAATTACGTCTTCATTCACTTCATGATACTCTTCAATTTGAATGATTTTGTCATCTTCAATTGTGATTAACTGATCCTGTTTTGGAGCATCACTTATGCCATCAATTAATGTTTGTGCATGAATATAGAGTTTTGTCATTGTACAATAACTCCATCCTTAATGACCTTATCAATTTTACGAACATTTGAAATATCATCCAATGGATTTTCTTCAAGACAAACTAGATCGGCATGTTTACCGACTTCAAGCGTACCATAATCGTCTAATACACCTAAACAATCGGCTGAATTGTGTGTCGCAATTTTTAAAATGTCCATACGATCTACACCGTATTTTTCCATTAATTCCATTTCATAAGCGGTGTTGTTGTGGTAGTTGAATGGGGTACCACCATCTGTACCTAGGGCAATCTTTAATCCTTGGGCATAGGCCGCTTTAAAACTTTTGACGTGTGCATCCTTTACATAGATTGCTTTTTTAACCATGTAGTCAGCAATACCTGCTTCAATACCATTTTCTACAATACATTGAGGAGCAACTAAAGTAGGAACTAAATAAGTACCGTGTTCTTTCATAAAATCTAAGCATTCTTGGTCTAAGAAGATACCGTGTTCAATTGAATCAATTCCTGCATATAGAGCATTTTTGATGCCTTGTGTTCCTTGGGCATGGGTAGCTGTTTTTCTTCCAGCTTTATGTGCTTCTTCAATAATGACAGCCATTTCTTCTTGTGTTAATTGAGCACTTCCTGGCTCAACCCCTTTGGTCATAACTCCACCTGTAGCCATGATTTTAATTATATCGACACCTTCTTTAAGAAGGGTACGAGCTGCTTTTCGACATTCATCCTTGCCATCGGCTTCGATTCCATCTTGCCAACCATGACCGCCTGTCATACAGATGCATCTTCCAGCACACAACATATGTGGTCCTTGAATGAGTCCAGAATCGATACAGTCACGAATCTGCATATCGTAATCGTTGGCAGTACCTAAAACACGGATAAAAGTTACTCCCGAATGAAGATAGTCTTCACAGTGTTTTTGCGTATAGAATGCTTTCTCCATCAAACTAAACTTTTTATCGGTACCAAAGCCGACCGGTTCCATAATGTGAACGTGGCAGTTAAAAAAGCCAGGGGTAACGACGTTGGCATGAATGACTTCTTCATTTGTTTCATGATATTCTTCAATGGAAACAATTTTTCCATCTTCAATTGAAATCAATTGATCTTTCTTTGGTGTATCACTCACACCATCAATCATTATTTTTGCGTGTACGACTAATTTACTCATAATTAAAACTCCTGGTATATTGTAATTGACCCATCTAACTGGTCATCTACAATATACTTCTCCTTTCTTTCAACCTTTAATAACCGTGGTTGAAGACGGTTTTGTTAATTTGTAAAATTGAATATGTGAATGTGGATTTGTACATTTTACTCCTGTAGCTTGACTACTTTAAAAAGGTTCTTACCACACCTTATTCCAAAACAGTGATTAGTTAGATGAGTCTTTGAATTCGTATTTTGAACCAGGTTTTGTGGTCTAAGTGTTGTGGATAACCATTTTCACACGTTTCTATAAAGAAAGGATGTTTATTTATGAAATTAGTTGGTATCGATGTTGGAAAGAACAGTCATCA
>OLPQ01000203.1_pt1 | contig 56303 bp, 67 predicted proteins | sample 1672451 | NCBI WGS metagenome assembly OLPQ01 (sample SAMEA3136687, study PRJEB25190) | human gut metagenome | biome: human gut; feature: human-associated habitat; material: faeces | place: Austria | collected 2013
GCCCTTCTTCATCTCGCCGCCGTACCAGGTGTTCGCGATCACCTGCTCGCGGGTGGTGAGGTTGAAGGCCACGGCGGTCTCGGAGTTGAGCCCCAGCTCCTTATAGTTCTCCACCTTCGCCTTGGAGGCGTTGTAGACGACGAAGTCCGGCTTGAAGTCCTTCAGCTCTTCCTCGGTCGGCTTGATGAACATGTTGGTCACGAAGTGAGCCTGCCAGGCGACCTCCATGATGAAGCGGATGGCCATGCGGGTATCCTTGTTCGCGCCGCAGAAGGCGTCTACGACGAACAGGCGCTTGTTGGAAAGCTCCTTCTTGGCGATGTCCTTGAGCGCCGCCCACGCTTCCTGAGAGGCGGGATGATTGTCGTTCTTGTATTCGTCGGAGGTCCACCACACGGTGTCCTTGGACACGTCGTCCATGACGATGAACTTGTCTTTCGGGGAGCGGCCGGTGTAGATGCCGGTCATCACATTGACCGCGCCCAGCTCGCTGACCTGTCCCTTTTCAAAGCCCTCCAGACCCGGCTTGGTCTCCTCCTCGAAGAGCATCTCGTAGGACGGATTGTATACGATTTCCGTCGTTCCGGTAATCCCATACTGCGTAAGATCAATCTTAGCCATCTTGATACAACTCCCTTTTATAAGCTGTCGGCCATGACAGAAAGCCGCATTGAGAGCCTGCCCATACACAAGCCCTACTACCCACATGATAGCACCTACATCATACCGCAACGCCGAAAGAAAATCAATGGGTTTTCACCGAAAATATCCCATGCATGACATTTTTTGCGCAAAGGTCAGTCGTCGCCCCGCAAACCGTCCGGATTTTTTCGATTTCGATATATTTTTGTCAAGCGACTTTATCCGGTTCGGCTGAGCCGCCCCGCCCGGCGAGGAGATAATCCCCCGCGCCCATCGCGAAAATCGGCAGATACGGCATGTGGTAGCGCGGCGCGCCGACCGTCAGCACCGCAATGCCGCAGGCCATCGCGAAAATGCCCCAAAACGGCAGCATCCGCACCCATGTGCCGCGCCGAAACGCCGAAACGATATCCAGCGCGAACAGCGCAAGCACCGCCATATAGATCAGCTGGGAGAAGATCACCACCGCGTCGCCGAAGGCAAAGCCGCGCTCGCCCCGCCCCAGCAGCATATCCCTGAGCGCCAGCAGATACGGCAGGTTGTCCGTCTCCGTGCCGCCGCCCAGATACGGCGTGCCGCCATACGTATCCGTCGAGAGGAAATAGAACAGCTTGTGCGGAATCAACTGCACAAAGCGCGGAATGTGATGCACGATCCAGTCAACGGCCTGACGCTTGTAAAACGCATCGCGCACCTGATAGGTCACGCCCCGCTCGTCCTCGCTGATGTAGCCGATCTTGCCCTCGCCGAAAACCGTGTTGTCATAGCTGCCGTCGGCGTCGTCGTTGTTGCCCATCAGCATGTTCACGCCCATGGTCTGCGCCTGATAGATGAAGTGGCCGGAGAGGCTTTTCGTCGCCTGACCGATGGTCGCGATCACCGTGGCCGCGCCGAGCAGATACGCCGCGATGCAGCGCAGCCGCTTTTTGCGCAGGATAAGCAGCAGCAGCGTCATCGGCAGCAGAATCACCATCAGCGGGCGCACCCAGTTGCACAGCGCCATCAGCACGCCGGAAAGCGCGTGCCAGCCCGTGCCGTCCTCCATGGCGCAGGCCAGCGACGCGAACGCCAGCCCCATGAAGCAAAGCTCCGTCCGCGAGCTGGCCGCCTCGCCCCACAGCGCCGGGAGCAGGCACAGCAGCGTCACCGCCGCACAGGCCGCCTCGCGCCCCTCGCACAGCCGCCGCATGATGCGATACACCGAGAACACGAGGAGCTGCGTAAACGCCATGTTGACCGCGTAAACCCAGACATAGGTTTCGCGAAGCCGCAGCAACAGCGACAGCAGGTTCACATAGCCGTTGCCGAAGATATACAGCGCGAATTCGTCGCGCGGCGAAGGATAGAACGTGTGATTCTGCGCGCAGTAGAGCGCCAGCTCCCAGTAGGATTGCGCGTCCCCCGTGTGCGGCGCGCGGTACATCGCGCAGGCGACCGCCTGCATGACCACCAGCAGCAGATCGGCCGCTATCGCCTCCGCCAGCCAGCGGGAACGCCGCGCGTCCCGATTCCGTAAATCCGTCATACTCTCCCCTTCCATCTCACATGAGCAGCAGCATCATCGCCACATAGACGCAGGCCAGCACCACCAGCCGCCAGTCATGCAGGATGATCTCCACCGGGTCGCCGTCCGGACGGGTGTCGATATCGTAATGATAAAACAGCAGAATCAGGATCACCAGCGGCAGGCTCCACACCGCGCGCCCCTGCGCATAGCGCAGCTCCGTCTGTACGTCCACGCTCCAGAGCGCGTAAAACACGATCGTCAGCGTCAGAAACATGTTGGTGCTCTGCGTCAGAAACTCCGGCGTATAGAGCGAGAGCACGCGGCGCACGCTGTTCTGCCCCAGCGCGCGCAGCTCGTTGCGGCGCTTGCCGAAGGACATGTAATACGAGGCCACCATCACCGTCAGCAGCAGCCAGCTTGAAACCGGTATGCCCGTCAGAAACGAGCCGAACAGAATCCGCATCACAAAGCCCAGCGCGACGATGGAGACGTCCAGAATCGGCATGTGCTTCAGCCCGAAGACCGTGTAGCACACGTTCATCAGCAGATACGCCGCCAGCGTGGCCGCCGCCGCCCCGAACTGCGCGATCATCCCGCGCCCGGCCAGCAATATCCCCGCCGAGAGCGCCGCCAGCGCCAACGCCATCGTCAGCGCCGCCTTTTCGGAAATCCGCCCCGCCGCGACCGGGCGGTTCTTTTTGCGCGGATGCTGCCTGTCCTGCGGCGCGTCCCGACAGTCGTTGAGCGCGTAAATCGCGCTCGCGCTCAGCGAAAAGGCCGCAAAGCCAATCGCCGCCGCCGCCATCTTTTCGGGCGCTGAAAAAATGCCGCCGTGAAAAAAGAGCGGCAGAAAAATCAACAGATTTTTGCAGGCATGCCACGGACGCATCAGCGTCAGGCCGTCCCTGACGGTCGTTTTCATGCGTTTCACACACTTTCCATTTGAGTTTATACTAATTCGCAGTTAAAATGCTTAACAGAGCGCATCAGATTTTTTGTTCTGACGAAGCCAAGTGAAGTGAGGCGTACTGGAGGTACGTTGAACGGAACGAGGCAAAGTCAGAGCGAAAAAGATGGTGCGCGGATTAAGCCATTTTAACAAGAATTAGTATTAGGCCACAATTCTCCGTTTATCAGTATACGAGAAAAGGGATGAGAAAGCAAGAAAAAAAGGCGACGCGGTCTGCGTCGCCTTGTCTGTTATGTCTTTTCCCCGATGCGGGCACGCCTTACGGCGTCAGGCGGTTCGGACCGCGGAAGATGAACATCGCTTCCTTGATCGTCAGGCCGAGCAGCAGCATGGTCAGGCGGTCGATGCCCAGACCGAAGCCGCCGTGCGGCGGGCAGCCGTATTTGAAGAACTCGAGGTAGAACTTCACATCCTCGTCGAGCCCCTTCTCGCGCGCCTGCGCCTGCAGCACGTCATAGCGATGCTCGCGCTGCGCGCCGGTGGTGATTTCCACGCCGCGCCAGATCAGGTCGTAGCCCTGCGGCACGCCGTTCTCGTCGCGCATGTGATAGAACGCGCGCTTCTCGGCGGAATAATCCGTGATGAACAGGAACTCGTGGCCATACTTCTTCTTGACCCACTCGTAGGAGAGGTGCTCCGCCTCGGTGGTCAGGTCGCCCGCCTCGCCGTCCGGGCACTTGTAGCCGAATTCCTTTTCCAGCTCGGCGTACAGGTCGGCCAGCTTGATGACCGGGAACGGCGTGGTCGGCACGATCACCGGCACACCGAACACACGCTCGATGTCCTCGCCATAGGCCTCCTTGACCTTGGCGAGCGCGTAGGTCAGCAGCTCCTCCTCCATCTTCATCACGTCGCGGAAGGATTCGATGTAGCTGAACTCCAGATCGAAGCCGGAGAATTCGGTCGTGTGCTTGCTGGTGAAGGACTTCTCCGCGCGGAACACCGGCCCCACCTCGAAGATGCGCTCAAAGCCGGAGGCCATCGCCATCTGCTTGTAGAACTGCGGGCTCTGCGCCAGATACGCCTTGCGGTCGAAATACTTGACCTCGAACACGTCCGCGCCGGATTCGCTCGCCGCGCCGATGAGCTTCGGGGTGTGGATCTCCATGAACCTGCGCGCCAGCAGGAACTCGCGCATGGCGTTAATCATAACGGTCTGCGCCTTGAACATCAGTTGGTTCGCGTCGGTGCGCAGGTCGATCCAGCGATAGTCGATGCGTTGGTCGATGGAAGAGCGCTCGTGCCCCTTGCGCGCCTCGCGGTCGATCGGCAGCGGCGCGGCCAGAGACTCGATGATGATCTGCTTGGGATAGATTTCAACGCCGCCGAGCTTGACGTACTCGCTCTCCACGGCCTTGCCGATGACGGTAATCACGGAATCCAGGGTGATCTGGTTGACGGCGTTATCCAGCGCCTCGTCCTCGCCCTTTTCCACGGTGATCTGCACCTTGCCGGTAATATCCTTGAGCACGATGAAGGCCATCTTGCTCTTGTTGCGGATGTTCTCCACGAAGCCGCAGACCTTGATTTCGTCCGCGCCGCGCACCTGAGCCGCATACGTTCTTTCCATAAACGATATCCTCCGATTTATTGGTTCATACAGATTTTATTATACCGTCATTTTCCGCCAAATCAAGACCCAAATGCGTTCGCGGCGTAATTTTCCCACGACGGTTGACATTTTTTCGCATCGGCGGTATAATATCTTCTGCACATGCACTCGTAGCTCAGTTGGATAGAGCGTCAGACTCCGACTCTGAAGGCCACAGGTTCGACTCCTGCCGGGTGCACCAGTTTTATCCGTTGTTTTTCATCCGGAAGACAGCGGATTTTTCTTATATATTCTTGATTTTTCGTTTTCCATTTTGTTCTATTTCAGCACAACCCCAATCTTTCATTCTGGGCAAATGGAGACCGTTAGGGCGACCATAGGCAGTCTTCGACTTCTTGTTGTAGTCAAAACGGTAGTCAAAAGAAAAAAGCCGGCTTATTCCCGGCTTCGATCTATGAGATCGTCGATTCGGCATCCAAGCACATCCGCCATCTTGATAAGCACATCGACTCGCGGCGAATGAACGCCACGCTCCCATCTGCTCACATCTTTCTGGCTGCATCCTAACGCGGCTGCCATCTGTCCTTGCGTCATACCCGCCGCCATCCGTGCCCGCGCAAGCGGCGAATCATTCCCGCGCTCTCGCGGAGCTTTATGCCCTTCCATAGTTCTTTTCCTCTTGTCATTTTTTTACCGCCATGATAAAATAAAAGGGAAAGAGGAACGGCGGCGGTGTTTTCCGTTCCCCTCTCGGTCTTGAGCTTACTTCGTGCCGGAAGTAAGCTCTTTTTCTTTACCCTGCATCCTTTCTATAAGGGCTATTGTCTTTTCAATGCTTTGAGTTTCCTGAGCGTATTCCTTGATTGCTTCGAGCACCGCCTGAAATTCTTTGTCTGTCATTCCTTCGCTGATCTCCTTATTCAAGTTTTTCACCGCCTTTCTGTCAGTGGCTTTCCCTCCTGACACATTTATTATATACCATTTTCGGCATTTTGTAAATACATTTTTCAATTATTTTCATATTTTAGAGCAAAAAAACGCCCCGGAGATTTCTCTCCGGGGCGACGCTCACTCAACTGCCTTATCCGTTTCAATCTGCGGAATTTCAACCGCTTCGAGCTTTGGAACTTCGCTCTGCTCCATTTCCTTGATAGCCGCATCAATATAGGCGTTCAAGCGCTCCTTGTCCAGCACAATCCCATGTGCCTTAAGAATTTCGACCGCATAGTTGAGCTTTTCCTGTCCATAGCCGCTGCCATACAGCTTTTCAGCCGCATAAACGGCAATGTGAACCAGCTCTCGCACATGCTCCTGCTGCGCGTTGGTCAGCATCGCCTTGAAGTACGGCACAGCATACCGCGCAATAATCGCGCCAAGCAGCGTAAGCAAAACCTCGATCAAAGGGGTGATGTCAATGGTAGTCGTCATAGATGCTTCCTCCTTCATTATTTGTCAATCAGATGTTCCGTGATATCATCGCGCACCTTTTTCAAGTTTTCGATGCCATTTCCCGTAATTTCGTGATTCAACAGTGCGTTGACTCCTCTCAATGTGAGCCGCGTCATTTCTTCCTGCTCGGCGATGCGCTTATTATCTCGGTCGAGACACTCCGCATGACACTTGACTTCCTTTTTCAATTCCTCTTGCGGCTTCGTCATTTCACGCACCGCTTTAATTGCACTGCTGATTAAAACGATGGTTGCCAAAATTCCCGCCAAAACCAACACAAAGCCGCCCCATTGATCCGGCGTCACACTTGCCAATTCCTTCATCTTCTCCTCCCATTAACCGGCGGCTCCCTTCCCATCATCGCCTATTGTGTTTGTTTTCGTTTTCCGCGCCTCGGTCGTGTCTCCAACCGCCGACTTAAAAGCCAGCGCGACAAGTTCACCGATGATGCAGGTATACAGATACTTCGTCAGTTCACCCGGCGGCTCAAGCCCAAGCAGATAGTAACCGACGAGTGTTGCTGCCGCGTACACAATAGCCAGACCGATGCAGACGGCAACGATAATCTTGCTGTACCGCATCAGTCATCACCTGCCAATGCCGCCTGCACGATGGTCATATCACCGTCGCACACCGCCAGCCATTGTTGTCGTGTCGCGCGAATCACAATCTGCTCATTTTCCCCTGCCTCATCCTGCGTGCCCACTTTATCGCAGTAGGCCAGCGAACACCAGCCCTGATGCCCCTTGTACGCAGCTTTGCCCCAATCTCCATCAATCTCGGTGACGGTCAGTTTCGCTCCGCAAGGCATCGTAAGCATATACGCTCCCGTCAAACTGGGGCGTTTACGTAACCGCAGACCATTTTCATAAGATACCGTATATTCCCCAATAGAGTATTTCGCATCAATTTGAACATCTTCGTCATTCATGTACTCGTTCACCTTAATCATCCGATGCACCCCCAGCCCGTTCCAGCCGTTCTTTTCCGTCAGCGCGGTTTCGACCACACCGCCCCGGCTCTTGCTTGAGTGGATGACCGTGCCCCGCTCCGTCACCAGACCGGTGTGGCTCACGTCGCCCGTGCCCACGCCCATGAACGCCAGCATCCCCGGCTTCGCGCCGGAAATGCCCGCCTGCTTCCACGTCAGGTCGCGGTATTTTCCGCGCTTGCTGTCGCTGTCCCACAGGGCGTTTGTGCCTGCCGTCGTGTAGCGCTTGTCGCCGCCCGGCGCTGTGCGGATGACCTTCTTGACGAGGTTGATGCAGTCCAGCTCGCTGTACGCTGTCCCGATCAGCCCCCGCGCCACGCGGATGGCTTCTTCTGCCTGAATCATCGGGTTCACCCCCCCTTGCGTCACTCCGTCACGAGGTCTTCGCAACCGCTGTCGATCAGGACTTCCCTGACCTTCTCCTTGAGCAGTCGCGGCACCTGCGCAAAAGTCTTCTTCCCAAGCATAATCTGCTGTGCCCAAATCATAGCCATCATATCTTCTTCCTTTCCGCTCATCACGAGCAATCCAAAAATTTTAAGCATATACAATCTCGCTCATCTCGAGGATGCATTGCAGTAGGGTTTCGTTCTGGTCTTCGAGCGCTTTAATGCGCTCCTCTTGCGTCGGTTGTGGCTCTCCCGGTTCCGGCACTTCCGGCTCGACGTACACACTGCCGTCGTCGGAGAGCTGCACCGCGTTGTCAAGGGTGCGGTAAACGGTCGTGTAATCGCTAAAATCGCCGAGCCTGGTCACGCCATCCATGCGCCACGTCGTAAAGCCCGTTGTTGGAGCGTCGGTGATACCGCCAAGCTCAATAACATGTTCACTGCGCCGCGAAAACGTTACTTCCCGGATTTCGTCCGATGCGTTTATCTTGATTTTAATCATTGCATATCCTCGTTTTCACAGTCAATTCCGTTCCTATTCGGTTCATATTTTTACCCATGTAATTTGTTTAGCGCCGTTTATTTGTACGCCCAAAAACGCCTCGCTGCCGGCACCAACGCCCACATAGTATGTGTCCGAATAAAAACTTCCCGGCCAGCTTCCGCCACTAAGTCGGATAAAACCGCCATAATCAACAGGCACCGTATTTCCTTTGCTTTTTTCTGCATAAAAACTACCTGACTTTATCGAGCCGATAGCATTTTTTATGGATTTAACCGCTTCGGCGCTGGCGACTTTTTTAGACAAGTCCGTGCTTGCCATAATCTCTTCTAACGTCAGTGCGTCGGATTGATTGACTTTATCGTCCTTTAGCTGATTAACTGTCTCCTCATCCGCCGCGCCGATGTTCTCCCTCGCCTGCGTCTTTTGCGCATCATTAAGCTTCTGCGCCGTATACAGCACCGCTTCCTGTGGCGCATCCCTGCCGGGGTCGCCCTTCTCTCCTTTCTCGCCTTGCGCGCCGGGGTCACCCTTTTCCCCTTTCTCGCCTTTTGCGCCGGGCTCACCCCGAAGCGACGCTTTCTGCTCATCCGTCAGGCTTTCAAATGTCACCTCGCCGTCCTTGCCCTTTGGCCCTTGCGGGCCGGTGGCTCCAGTCTCGCCCCGCGGCCCCCGCTCACCGGTGTCGCCTTTTTCGCCCCTCGGCCCCTGCGGACCGGGTTCGCCTTTCTCGCCTTTCGGGCCTTGCGCGCCGACAAATTCCCCGTTGTCGAGCTTCTTTTGCACGTCGTTTGCCGCATCGTCCGCCCGTTTGGCGGCCGCATCCGCGTTCTTCGTTGCCGTATTTGCTTTCAATATCGTTTTTTCCGTTTGATCTGAAATTTCTTTCAAGCGCTTGTATTGCGCCAAAAGCTCATTCAGATTTGGAACAACATGTGTCGGATCAATTACGATATCTCCGCCTGCCTTACTTACGAGCAAATAAATCCTCGCAACCGATATAACACTTTGGTTTTCGCCTTTAATCTGCATGGTGCATTGCAATCGTCCCGCCACTTCGTAACAGGACTTGTCCAGCGTTGCGCAGGCATACCCGCTCGCATCGAAATCTGCATTCAAATATCGCGTCGCTTCATCCTGGCGCTGAACCAGTAGTTGCGCCGTACACCCTGTTAAGTCGATCGGTTTGCCGTTTTCCTGTGTCATAACGCAGATTTTATGTGCTCCTGCATCGCCTACGCTTGCCAAAGCATCCCAAACAATTTCCGCTTTGGGTTTCATCATATCCACTATCGTTCTAAATACGTAGTAGGCCACATTCTTCCCCCCTTTCAATAATTTCCTCCGGTATACGAGGTCACAAATGTCTGCACAAACAAGTCCGCTTGGATTCGCGTCAGCTTATCCGGTACAACAGACACTTCATGCCACATCCCGCGCACAATTCTTCCGTTGTTATCCTTACTCAAATATGGAATAACATCAATCTCACTTCCGCTCACTTTTTCAGGCGGAATCGCAGTTCCGTCCACTTTAATCGTCACACCTGACGCAATTTCCCCTTCATAAATGCCGTACCGAATCTCATGCGTATGGCTTTGCAATGTAAAAGAGTGGCTGTGTGCCGGAATATTCACTTTATGCGTGTGATTCGGAATATCAACCGATACCGCCGGAACCGTGACCGCCACGTTGACCATGTGATAATGTGAAAAGTCGTGACGATGTGTCATATCGTGTTTATGGCTTCCAATCGAGTGCGTGTGGCTGTCAAAGCTGTGCCAGTGACCCATGCCGTGGCTGTGCGCGCCGGTGCTGGTCGTGCTGCCCGCGCCGTTGTAACTCGTATACCCCGTCTTGCCAACGGAAACGCCGTCGAAGGTGTGCCGGTGCGTGTTGTTAGAGCTGTGCGAATGCCTCCCTGCTTCGTCCGTCGAGGTCATCGCGCCGCCTTCGTTCCGGCTCACGCCGGTATTGCCGCCTCCCCCAGCTCCTGTTGTCCCGCTGGACGAACCGGTATCTGACACATTCCCTCCGTCTATACTTTTTGCAAAACTCGTATTAGCATTGACCGTTCCATCCTGCATCGGTGTGCCGCTGGTAATTGCCTGCGCCACGGTACGCTGCGGCACAGATACCGTCGTTGCGCCTCCGGCCTCGCTTGTCTGCGTACTGCCGCCGCCCTCCTGCGTCGTGCGAACATCGCCGCCGCCCGCAGCCGCGCCCGTCTCATACGCTCGGAAATTCTCAAGTTTCCAGCTCAAGAGCACCTGATTGATTTTCGCACAGGCCGTCGGCACATAGAAGTTCATCACCGCCGGGTGCGACGCATCCGCATTGTCGCTGGCCTGCATGGCATACAGATTAGTCGCGCCCTGTGCATACTGCGCTGTGATGGCCGTTTTGGCCGATATGCTTTCCAGCGTACTGGACACATCCGAAGATTGAGTTGCAATCTCAACGGTCATATCTAACGGATTTCCTTCGACGTCGCTTTTTTCGACTGACACAATGCGTTTGTCGAGGTCAAGTTTTGCTCGTGTATCGTTGAGACGCACGAGCTTCCCTTCGTCGATTAAATCCCATTCCAGCCCCGTCACTCGATGAAAATCCAGCGCTTTGACGGTATAGCTGTACATCGGGTTTTCAAGCTCACGCAAATAGGCTTTTCCCTTCGCAAAGAGCGTCGCCTCGTCGCTGATGGAGCTGTCCGTCAGCAGCTTGCTGATAACGCCATACTTGCTGATGTTGGGAGAATCAATATAGCTTTTCCCTGTCGGATTGACCGTTCGGATGCTGGTTTGGTTCACACCTTCGCCGCTGCCCATGCAGTACAGCCGCGTACAGAGATTGGAGATATCCCGTCCTCGCTTGATGCTCTGCTCATTGCGGCCGTAACGCACCTCGCAGTTGCGCGCATCATCTGCCCGCACGAGGTTGATTGTCCACGGGTAGCTGTCCGTGTCATACGTCCAATGATAGTCGCTGTCGAAACACTTCGGGATTGAAAAAAGCGCGTTGAGCAAATCTTCCTTTTCCCACGAATACTGGAACTGATATCGAAAATCGCATCGCCCAAGCTGCCAGCGCTTCACCGTCTGCAAGCTGAGCAAATGCCGGATGATATCCTCGGTATAAACGCCAGTGCCGCCCATTTCCAGATAGCCGTCAATGCGGTCATCAAACAAAAAGGCGATTACATGCTCCAGCTCATATTGAATGAACTCTCCTTCGCCCGTGATATCCGATTCAGGCTGATCGCAGATTCGATATTTGCCAACGGATTTGTCGCCGTCCACGATGTCCACGATGCCGTGAACCGTTTCACAGAGGTCGTTATCCGCATCATCATCGGCGGGAATTTCAAAGCTCGCCGTATGCAGGTCGTTGAACATTCGCTTGTAGCCCACCTTGGACGCATGGCGGATGGTTCCAATGCGCGTCATATCGCGACTGTAAATCGGAATCCTCAATCACAACCACCTCGCCCGTGCGCTCACCGTCACCGAAGCCGCTGCCGCCGACGCGCTCATAATCTCGATGTTCACTGCGTTCGGAGGTACAGAAGGAAAGTCGCCCTCGCAGAGCGCCGAAATCATGCTCTGGCCGCCGCAAACCACAGACAGGTTTTCTCCATCCACTCGCAGGCTCTGACCGCCCGTGAGCGAAAATCCGCCGCCATACAGCCGCGTTTGCCTCTGCTTTCCGAGTCTGTCCCTGTACCTGATGCGAAAATCCAAAATCGCCGTGCTGCCCGTATTCATCACATCCAGCGTAAGCGGCGTTGTATAGCCCATGCCGCGCGGAAAGACCTTGCTCAAGTCGATGGTCTGCCACGTCCCCGCCGCCAAGCTCACAGCCTGCGTAGCAGTGCTCATCGCCGCATCCTGCCATAAAGGCTGCTCGGCAAACGAGATGTCCATCACGCCATTTTCCCATTTATCGCATGTCAGCGATGCTTCATCCTCAATCTCGGCCATAATCGACCGGCTGATATCCGCATCCATCACCAGCTCCGCGCGTCCTGCTTGCAGGAGCCACGCCGCGACATCGTGCATCCGCTGTGCGACCTGCTCATCAGTCAGCCGCGTCCCTTCCTGCTCTCGATTGACGAAGTAGAGCTTTCCGCTGACTTTTCGCTCTTTGAGCATCAGATCGGCGCGTTCAAAGCGCAATGTTCCCGCCATGCCGGACACCTCATATTTGTTCAGCACAGGTGCCGGAACAGCCGTCTCCTTGTCGAGTACGAACATGCAGCCCATATCGTTCAAACAGTGCTTTCCGCCGAAGGTAAAGTTGTCCGCACACGGGTCTGCTCCGCCGACGGGTTTATCGTCATACTGGCGATATCGCCGATAATCCACACAGGTGAAGGTCACCTTGAGCCGCGCTGAAGCGCCGCTGTACGTCAGCGCTTCCGTCCCTGTGCAGCGCGCTTTGTAATATGTGCCGCCCATGCTGTCAAAGTGCAGCTTTTCTTCACCGCTTTCCTCCAGCCACGCTCTGACCTTTTCCAGCAGCAGCGGAAGCGCCGACCTGTTTTTTGCCCGCATAAGCAGCTCTACTTCGATTTTGCGCACCGTCGGTACGCCGACGCAGGCCAGCACCGCGCCCCTGCGCGTCACCGTCTGCCACTCCTTTTCAGCCAAAAAGCGCTCGGACACGGAGGTTACCTTCACGCGTCCGAGCTGTTCCGGCTTCACCCCGGCAAATTCCATCAAATCAGCACCCCCTGTGCGCTGCGGCCGGATACCGTTTTCTTCGCTTTGTCCGCGATAGACTTTGAAACGGTCGGCGCAGTTTTCCGTCCAACCTTTTCGCCGTCCATCACCACATCGCCGCCAAGCGCCCCGGATTCGATGAGTCTGTCCGCAATCATTCTGCCGACCGCACTCGCATATGCTTCCCGATTCTCGCCATCGGAGAGGCTGTTCGCCGTCTCTGCGGCAGTCTGTCGAGCGTTGGCGCGCGCCGTCATCACCGTGCCGACAGACGGGTCAGAAAGCCGCGTCTGCGCCGTCATGGCGCGGATGGTATCTTTCACCGCCTGTGTGGCCGCTGCGGCCATCATGCCGCCGGAAAGGCCGATAGCACCGCCCTCGTCCATATCCTGACCGAGCGCAAGCGTTTCTCTGCTGGGACTGTGTGCGTCGGCCGCCTTGCGCATAGCCGCGACCGCATTGCGCACAACAGTCCGTGCCGCACTGGACAGCATCCCCGCCATCGAGTTGATGCCGCTGATAATGCCGCGCATCAGGTCGTTACCGAGGCTGTACCCCGTGCTGCCATTCAAACTGCCGCGCATTGCATTCACCACCGCATTTCCGGCATTTCGTGCCGACAGCGCCGCATTGCCCTGCATGGCCTGAATCCCGATGGATACATTGGTCATCGCCATACGCGCCGTATTGCCGAAGCTCTGAACAGTCGGCTCAAAGGTGGTGTTCATCGACGCAACCAGCCCTTGAACGGCAGTTGCGATGTCCGTTTCTTTCCCTGAAACGCCGTCGCTCACACCCACTCCGATGTTTTCGCCCGTGGTCTGCGCGTTGCTGGCCGCAGTCGTGAAGTTCTCTGGATCTGTCGTCGTGTTCATCGACGCGACGACGGAGTTCTTCGCACTTTCCGTTCCCTGTTCTGCGCCGCTGCCATAGCGTCCCATATCCGCCTTGCCGGCGGTCTCCATGAAATCGCCCACCGCCCCGGTGATCTGCTCCATGCCCGTATTCAGCGCATCCGATGCACTGTTCCAGATGCTTTCGTCTCCCAGCGCATCGGCCAGCGAAGCCGGAATCTCAATACCCAGCGAATTACAAAGTGCAATCAGCGCATCCGTGCCATTGCCGAACGCATCTTCAAACTGCTCAACTGCCGCTTGACCAGCCTCATACAGTTCTGGATATCTCTCCTGCAATCCGTCCGCCATTCCGGCAACAATCAATCCTGCCACCATCATGGCCTGCTCATTGGAGATTTCCGCTCCATCCTGAAAACCATTGATGACCGCCTGATACAGTGCAACGCCGGCCTCGCTGAAATGGCTTTCATACTGTGCCAGCACGCCGTTAATATCGAACTTCTCGAGGGACAAATACGCCGCAACCTGTTCGAGCAAAGTGCCCTGCTGTTCACCGAGATATTTGGTGATAAGCTGGCTGCCCTTCATTGTCGCACCTTCGGCATTGGTGAACATCATATCGGAAACCTTCGTCCAGTAGTAGTCCGTCTCAATGCCAAACCAGCTCATTACGCTGTCCAGCGCACTGGTGAAGATTGACCCCATCATCTTCATCAGACCTTCGCCGATGTTAAGCATGCCGAGCGCAATACCCTTGCTGAGCGCAAAGACAAAATCTGCGCCGCACTGCACAATCTTGGTCAGCCCTTCCGGTGAAAGGATGTACCCGACAATCGCGCCCGTGATATCTCCGAGAGCGTCCATACCGTTGATGATACCCTTGCCGAGATTCTGAACAAAACGGGTTAAGTCCGGCGTTGTCACGATATCGTTGACAGCGTCGATAATCGCGCCCACCAGACTGGTAGCAACCGTTCCGATGGAGGTTCCCCAGTCTTTATCGTTAACCAGTTCCAACAGGCTTCCAATCGCCCCTGCAATATCTGCCGCTGCTGTGATTGTTTTCTGAATCCCAGTCACAACGCCGCCAAGCAGGCCGGATGCCAGCGCAGAAAACGCCGCTGTGAACGTGTCCCATGCGCTGAAATCTTTCAAACCGCCGACAAGCTCCGCCACAAATTCGGCGGCTTTCGCCGCAAAGGTAGCCTTGTTGCTGATGATGGATGTAAGAATCGTCGAGGCCAGCGCGGACATGTCGCCGACTTTCGCCGCTAGTTTTTCAGGCGTAAGCGCTTTGAAGCTCGCGGCGATCTGGCCGACAATCTTCTCGCCTGCATCAGACCACGCCCCGCCATTTTCTCCCTCATCGCCGAGGAACAGCTTCTTGAGCCAGTCTCCCGCCGCACCGAATCCGCTCTTAATCCAGTCCCATACGGTGCTGCCGACATCTTTCCATGTACTTTCTTCGGTCAGCGTGTCTCCTAGGATTAAGCCTTTAAGCCACCCTGTCACGGAAACAAAGCCGCCCTTAATCCAGCCCCAAATTTTCGCCCCCGCATCGCCCCATGTGCTCTGGTCAGTCAGCGAATCGCCAAGAATCAACCCCTTGAGCCAATCCGAACCGAAATGGAATGCCCCTTTAATCCCTGCAACAACATCTGCCCATTTGAGCGTTTTGATGTAGTTTTTTGCATCCACAAAAGCCTTCTGCACCGTCTTGCCGAGGCCGCGAAGCGTTTCTTCAAGCGCCGTCAAAACGGTGACACCCAATTCGCCCCACTTCACCGCCTTGAATCCCTTGAAAATGCCCTTGGCCAGATCAATCCCAGCCTCCAGCAAACTCGGCGCATTGTGGATCGCTGCGGCCAGCACGGATACCGTGGCCGAGACGACGGATGGAATCAGTTTCGGCGCGCCCTTGGCGAAACCGTTCAGCAAAGACGTTACCGCCTGTGCGCCAACCTGCGCCACGTCCGCCGCATTGTCAGACACAACGTCCGCCAGCGACGAAAACAGGTTCGTTCCCGCTTCGGCCGCCTGCGGAACAATTTCAGCAAGCCCCGTTTTGAGCGAGGCAGCCAGCTTGGGAATACGCCCGGAAATATTCTTGATGGTCGATTGAACCGTTTTATCAAATGCCTTGAGCTTCCGTGCCCCGATTTGGGTATACTTTTCAAACGCTTTGCCCATATCGTTGCCCGCATCCATCGCGGCAGTCCCAAAAAGCAGGAACGTTCCCGCCACAATGCCCAGCGGACTGACCAAGGCTGCAATCGCCGGGGCAATCTTCCCCGCCAGCATCAGCGCTTTACCTCCGTACATCAGCACAGGGCCAATCGCCGCCGCCAAAATGCCCAGCTTGAGGATGACCTGCTTCATCGGCCCATCCAACGCGTTGAACTTGTCCACGAGTCCTGTCATGCTCTGAATGGTCTTTCGGATTGCCTGCTCATTCAATGTGAACAGCGCTACATACGCGCCCTCAACAGCGGACTGAAACAGCGTCCAGTCGCCCTTGGCATTGGCAAGCACTGTCGCCGCCATTCGACCTGTTGCGCCCTCGCAGTTGTCAATGGAAGCCGCCAGCTTATTAAAATCCTCGTCGCTTGCGCTCACGATTGCCAGCAGGCCGGACATTCCCTCCTGCCCTGCCAGTGTCGCGGCATACAGCGCCTTTTCCTGTTCAGTCAGGCCGGAGAATTTCCCGCGCATTTCGGTCATAAGCTGACGCAACGGTTTCATTTCGCCCGTCGATGTCGTCATGCTCAGGCCGAGTTCCTTCATCGCCGTCTTGACTTCCTTGGTTGGCTTGGAAAGCCTCGTCAATAAAGCGCGGAGCGCCGTGCCGGATTGGCTTCCTTTGATGCCTGCATTGGCCATCAATCCAATGGCGATAGCCGCGTCCTCAATGTTATAGCCAAGCGCGCCCGCCACAGGCGCAACGTATTTGAAAGTCTCGCCCATAAGGCCGACGTTCGTATTAGAGTTTGATGCGGCTTGTGCCAGCACGTCAGAAAAGCGCGCTATGTTTTCTTTTTTCGCTTCCAGGCCAAACGCCGTCATCGCATCCGTAACGATATCCGACACATCAGCCAAATTCTCGCCGGAAGCTGCCGCAAGGTTCATAATTGGTTCAAGTCCATTAATCATGGCACTCGTTTTCCAGCCTGCCATCGCCATATATTCGAGCGCCTGTCCTGCCTCAGTGGCCGTGAACTGCGTCGTCGAACCCATTTTGAGCGCTTCCGCGTTCAGCTTTTCCATTTCTGCCGCCGATGCGCCGGAAATGGCTTCGACGCGGGACATCTGCGAGGTGAAATCCATGCCGGCGCTCAAAATGCTTTTGCCTATTCCCTTGAGCGGATCTGTAACCATGGAAGAAAGCGTCGATCCTGCCCGAATCATGTCCGCGCCGATGCCTTCCAGCTGTGTTTCAATGGTGCGAATCGTCCCCGTCATGCCGGACGCATCCAAATCAAAGCTGGCAAACAGTTCGCCGACCTTTAACGCCATGTTCTCACCGCCTTAAACCGAAACAACCGACGAAAAAAAGGCTTCCGCAGCTTTGCGGTCAGCCTCATCATCGCCCTCTGGATTTCTGCGTTGTCTGTCCTGCTGTGCGCGGATGCGTACCGCCACCGCTCCATACGGAGACAGGTTGCAGGACAGCGCAACGAAACGCCGCCATGACAGCCCCTCGATCTGCTCGGCGAGATTGATGCCGTAATCCCGCTGGAAATCGGCTTCAATCGCATCCCAAACGTCGAGCAGACTTACTTTTTTGCCGCATCCCCCGGCAGCTTGGAGCGGCTGTCCTCATCGCTGAGTTCCTGCCCATCTTCTTCGTCGAAATCTTCAACGCCGTTAATCAGCGCGAACGTTTTCTGCACGAGCAGCGACAGCATATCTACCGTCATGCCGGATTCACAGATTTCGGTCATCGCCTTTTCGCCAAACAGCGCATCTGCCGCCGTGAAGATCATCTTGCTGTACGCCGCATTGCGGGAACTCTGGTCAGCCAGTTTCTCCGCGCGCGCCATCATCAGCGGCACAATCGCCGGAATTTTGGGCGGAACGGAATAATCCTTGCCGCCGACGCGCACCGTGAGGTTTTCGCCCTTCGCTTCCTGCATAAACGTATCAAACTCAAGCACTTTAGCCATGTGTTTTTCCTCCATTCACTTCAAAAAAAGAGGGAGAAGCACTCCGCTCCTCCCTGTTATATGTGCTGCCACTCTTACGAGGCGGCCGTAACGGTCACGGCAATGCTGGCCGTTTTCGCACCATTGACGCTGGTGATGACGATGTTCGCCGTGCCTTCACCAACCGCCGTGAGCGTAAAGCCGCTCTCGGTGATATCCGACACCTGAACAACGCTTCGCCTGTTGTTGGTCACGCGGAATCGCTGATTCGACGCATTTTCGGGCGTGAACTCCACGTCCATGAGCTTCGGGCTGTCGCCGACCTTCATTGCCAGTGTGGCCGCCGCCGTGCCGCCTGACTTGGCCGCGACGGCCTTCACCTGCACATACTGAATCGGTTCGGCTTCGCCGACCTGTTCCAGAGACCACGTCACGCCGTTATCGCTGTCGTCGCTCGACTCCTCGGCGCTGGTCACAACGTAATCCGCAATCCAGCCGTGACCATACGGGTCAACGAATTTGAGCGTACAGTCGGAATCGCATCCGCTCATTTCGGCGTACTCGTTCAGCATCTCCTGTCCGGGGTCAACCTCGCCGGTCGCTTCAATAACCTTCTTGTCGCCTTCCAAGTCACAGGAGCTGGAACGCTTAGTGATGTACGGCTCCGCCCAGATATCGGTGTCCGCGCTGCCGTCCTCGGTTTCGCCCTCAATGGTGCGCGTCAGGCTGGTCAGGCCATAAATCCGCACAAATTGCTGCGTGGCAACGTCGAGAATCGACACCACCCAGTTGCGGATATTGACAGGGCAACCGTTTTTTCTGCCCTTCTTGCCCATGTGCTTCCCTCCAATTCAAAAGTCACAGTAATAAATCAGATAGTTGCTGGAATACAGCTCGCGTCCCTTCGTATCCGTGCCAAGTCCCTGCGCAGAATTGACGGTTTCCACCCGCACCCTTGCGCCATCCCCAGCCAAGAATCCGATAAAGCCCTCCAGCTCTTCGGTAATCCTGCATGCCATTTCATACGGCCATTGGGCATCGCCGACACCGCCGCGCGTATAGATTTGAATCCTTGCGCCGTCTTTGCTCCCCGAAAACCCCGTATCCGTGGAAAAAATGCAGATTGCGCAATCCGGGCTGTCCGGCAAATGCCCCCAGAAGATATTCCCGTCCTGCTCTTCCGTGGCGCATAAGCCAAGCCCCAAAAATTCAAGATGGTTGGCCATCTGTTCGATCAGATTCACGCGCTTCATCCTCCAAGGTCTTCACCCATTGCGTCCGCCAGCACGGCCAGCGCTTCCCGCTGAACGCCCTTATCATTGATGGGGTCTTCCAGATACTTGGCCTTTCGGCCTCGCTGGTGACGAAAATGCCGATTCTCATGCTGAACAACCGCATACGGCGTATCGTATGAAATCGTGCCGGATAAGCCATCCTCTGCCACATCCACAACGCAGGAGTTTTTCAGCGGCCCCATGTCCAACGGCACCTGATCTTTAGAAACAGATGCGATATGGTCAAGCATGGCAAACGTTCCCCTTTTGCCGCCGGACTGCACCTGCCGCTGAATCAGCGTTTTGTCGATTTTGACGCGCACTTTGCCGTGTCTGCTCATTCGAGCTGCACTTCCAGATGCGAATATGCCCCAAATCCGTGCATTTGGCTACACTGAATCACGCGCATTTTCGCTCCTTCACACTCGACAATGCTGTTTACGGGAATCGGCGGCATTGGACAGAACATCAGCGCAGAGGCCACGGTCTCGGTAATAGATCCGTCAGGATTTTTATAGACGACTTTCGTCTTTTTCCCGAACTCCATCCTGCATTTTCGTACTTCTTCGAGGCCGTACAGCGCCTTTCCGCCCGCATAACGCTCAAAAGGCTTAATGCGCGCCTCCTGCGTCATCAGCATATCAATCAAGGACATGCTGCCATCCTCCCTTCAAGCCCACGATAAAGCAGCCCAGCCAGCAACAGCTCGCTGTATGCCGCATCGCAAATCGTCTTGCGGGTCAGTTTGCCAGTGAACGCCGAATCATCAAACGATGCCGAAAAGTGGCCGATTGCGACCGACGTTACCCCTTCGGGTAAGCTCATGCCCACAGCCGCGCGCCGCTGACGCTCGTGTTCGATCTGGTAGTTGACAGCCCGCTCAAATGCAGCCCGCTCAAAATCGCTGATTGGTACATTCGGAAAGATGAATCCGCTCATCTTCGCCCGCATGTTAATCATGTCGTTTTCCTCAATGGGCATCGGCTTATCTTCATCTCCTCAAATGAAACTTCGGGCGAACAACCCGCACCCGCCCGATACCTTCCGGCTTACGCGCCGGTCGCGGTATACTTGGCCGTAATCGTCACGGTGTTGCCGTTCACACGCTCCACAGTGACCTTGGCCTCGGAGGTCTTGGGCAAGCCGCTGATATTGGCCGCGCCAAACGTCGCCGGGAACATATACCCATCCTCAGCGGTCAGTGTCACTTTGGCCGTATAGACGGTAGACGCTGCAAAGCTGTCCGCAGCCGGCAGCCATTCAATGCCCGCCGTATAGCCGTCACCGCCATCGTGCGCGGCCTGCGGAGCTGCCGCCTTGACGGGCTTCGTTACCTTGAACGTCGCCGCATCAATGGTGTGAACGGTCGTCGGCAGAAGCACGGCAAACGGGTAATAGTTCGTGCCGGAAACCATGTTCATCGGCTTCGGCAGTGCCCAGCCAAGGCGCATGACAGCTCGAATTGCGCAGCAATCCTGCTGGGCAAGGTTGAGCAGCACCTTGCCGGAATCGTCGGTGAGGGACGCCTCCGTCAGAATCTTGTAGGTAATATCCTGACGAATCGCATAGCGCATGAGGTTCCAGTTGCCAGCCAGCAAAAGCGCCTGCTTGCCATCGAAAGAACCGTTCATCGGGAAATCAATCTCGCTGCCGTTCAGTTCATACAGCGCTTTACCCGCCGCGCCGTTGCTGTACGCCAGTCGGAAAATCGGCTGTCGGTTCGCATCCACCGCGCCGCGCAGCTTCGCGCGGAGCTGAAGCGCGCCGATAAACGCGTCAACAGGCAGGCCCTTTTCCTCAACGAGCGCAATCACGCCGTCCTCACCGTTGATGTCCTGATACAGGTCGCCAGTCATCGGGCGCACCTTGCCCGCCTTAATCGCACCGCTGACCAGACCTTCCGGCCACGTGTCCGGCTTGTTCGTGCCGTGGAATACGGCCATGTCGATGACCTTGGCAAATGCCTCCTCGATGCGCGGCTGCACCTCGCCCCAGATGTCGTAATCCGCATCATCCAGCACCGCGTCAGGAATCGGCACGATGACGGCGACCTCCTCCGCCACAATGTTGACCTTTTCCCACGTCAAACCGCTGGTCGGCTTGAGGCCAACGTCGCCATTCACAAAACCAGCAGCCACAGAACCCGTCAGCACAGGAATCTTCTGCTGCTTCGCCGTCATGTTCGGCATACGGTAGCCGCGACGCAGCGCCACAGAACGCGTTGCAACGTTCTGAATAATCGTCTTGGATACCTGCTCGGGAATAAGCGCTTCCGCGCTGTTACGGTTAATCATGTTCATGTTGTTCTCCTGTCTGTCCTTTCGGACGGTCGATTATCGGCCTGCCGCACGGCGAATCTCATCATTCACCTGCTGGTTAGTCATTTCTGCACCTGCGCCGCCGCTGTGCGTATCCAAACCGCCGCGGCCGCCAGGCAGATTGCCGAAAAGATACGGCTGTGCAGTTTTCATCGGGTTAAGCTGATCATCCAGCCCTTCAAGCTTCCCGTCCTTCTGTGTCACCTTGTCCATGTCAATCAGGCGCACCAGCAGTTCGGGGTCTCGCGCGCCAGCATTTCGCAGCTCCGCGAGAATCAGCCCCTTCTTCGCGCCGTCGGCGATGGTCTTATCCCGCGCAGCCAAGTCAGCAGTCAACTGCGCGACCTGCTGATTAAGCGCGGCCGCGTTCGCCCCGGCCGCCTGCGCCTGTTGAAGCTGGGTGTTCAGTTGGGTAATCTGCGAGCTAAGCTGTCGCTTGTCCGCGTCATACTTGGCCTTGGGGATGTATGCTCCATCTCCCACATTGGCGAGTTGGATGCCCTGTGCAGCGGCCATCTTCTCGGCAAACTGGCCGAAAAGCTCCTCACCGAGAACGGGCTTGAGGTAATCATAGTTCGGGGTATCAGACATTTGCTTTTCCTCCTTTTTCTGGTCATCCGCTTTGACTTTTGGACGGGCTGTCTCCCGCTCGGCGGAGCGCGCGAAACCCGCGCGCCGGGCAAAACAAAAGAGCGCTCTCCAAAAAGAATCGCTCTGATGGTCATGGATTATTTGACGCTCGGCAGTCCGGCATCCTCCAGCATTTGCACCGTATCGGAGACGAACTGGCTCACAGCCTCCTGCACATCCTGCCTATGCGCCATGCAGTAGTCCTTGTCGATCTGCTCAATCTGGAGGATGATTTCGCCGGAATCATAGGACAGCCGTAAAGCAAGCACCTGCCTCTTTTCTTCGTCCCGAAGCGTTCTGCTAAAGCTCCTTCTCTCCTCGTTGCCAATCAGCATAGATTATTCCCCCCCCTTCTTTTCTGCCTGTTCGGTGGAATTGTTAATCATGGCTTTCAGTCTGTCAAATGCGTCTACAACGTTGGCCGCCTTATACGTGCTGCAAACATGACGGCGAAAAAGCTCGCTCTGACAGGTATGGTAATGCAAATCTGCCAACGCACAGGCGTTAAACAATTCATAGATCTGCTTCGCATCTTCCATCGTCAGACAAACCGTATTTTTCTGCACCTGTTATGCCTCCTACTTTTTCATTTTTCGCGCTGCATCGCTGAGCTTCACCCTGCCGCCCTCGCGGTCATAATGCCGAAGAAGCGTCGTCGGCGCGTTCTGAATGTGCTGGCGTGTAATCCGCTGCCACTTGCGCACCATGTTGAACGCTTCCCGTTCTTCCTCCGGCGTTGCCGCTGCTGCCTGCCGCCGTTTATACCTCCGAATCTGCCGTTCACAGTACCGTTGGCGGCTGCGGGCTGTATACCCTTCGGACGGCTGCTGTACAGCCTGCGGTCGACTGCGCAGTGTTCCATGCGTGATGCCCTCGTGATAAATGGAAATATGATGCAGACACCGCGGATGGAACACTCCTGCGGCGTAAGCGTCATCCAAGCTCGGATAACGATGATTCGTTCCAGAAACGGAAACCACAACGCCCTGCCATGCTTCACAAAGCGGGCAAGCATCCATGTGCGATGAAATCATCGCCAAATCATAACCGTAGCTCTGCATAGTATCGGTATACCCGCTGACGGTCGCCTGCGTGATTGCAGTCAGCACCGCCATTTCCGCGTATGTTCCCATCTGCCATGTCCGCCCGGAACGGTCAACAAAGGACGATATGCCCTTATCGGCAAAGTCCCGAAGGGCGCGTCCAACCGCTTCCCGATAGGTGATGCTGCCCGTTGCCACGAGCGCCGACGCATCGGCTATCACATCCGCATACGCATCATCGCATTGGCGGAGAATCCTTCGGTCTGCCGCATCCAGTCGCCTGTTGAGATCGGACAAAATATCGGCTACCTTTGCGCTGTTCGGCGCAATATGCAAAATGCCGATGGATTGCGCATATGCTTTCGCATCCGCAAAGCACCATTTCTGTGCGTCTGCATAGGCCGTTTCCAGCGTGTCCGATGTAATCTTCCCTCTGTTCTTTGTCAGAGCGGCAAGCAGCTCGGAAAGTTGGCGGTGTACCTGCGCTGTTTCGGACAGCTTTCTTTCGGCCCATCCAGGCGCGTTCACACCCTTCAGCAGCCTGCGTGCAACGCGGCGAATCATGGTCAGCTCCGCTTCGTTGTAAACCTCAAGCACCTGCTGCGCAAGGCTCTCGTATTCGCCTACGGGGATTGCCATGCTTATTCATCCCCCTATTCCTCCTGCTCATCTTCCAGCGGCGCATGCTGCTTATTCGGCAGCGGTGCATAATCACCCAGCCGCGCATCCGGCTCATCCATGCCGATTCCGTTTTCCTCATAAATCAGCTTGACTTCGGCAGCAACCTGCGTCTCGTCCCAATCAGGATGCAGCATGCGCACCTTTGTCTGTACGCTGGCCGACTGCGCGCGGTTAATCATCTCAATCGTGGAGGATGTGGTCGCCATATCGCTGGCAAAGATGCCCGGAAAGCGCACATGCACATGGATTTCCTGCGAGCTGCCCTTCTTCGGGTACAGCCGCGCATCAAGATGGAGCATGGCTGTCAGCAATCCTTCCAGCGTATCCTGCCAATACGTCTGCTTTTTGGCACACGTTGAATAGGATTTCTTCTCACGGATTCGAAGTGCCGTGCCCGATTGTGCCATTCCCTCAATGTCGATGCCGAAAGTCTGCGGCGAATATCCTGCGCCTGTGACAATTTCCCTGACAAGCGCAACACACGTTTTCTGATGTTCATCCGCTCTGATGGAAAATTGAGAGGGCGTAATCTTATTGGATTCACTATCGCCACCCAAAGAACCGCTTTGGGTGTCCAGCGCGACCAGCGTCTCGACATCTTCATCAAACTCAAACGTCGGTGGGCGATTCATGCTGTCGCCAAACATATCTTCCGGCTTGCGTCGAAGAAACTGTGCGGGGACAATCAGCCGTGCTTTGGCCAATCTGATATCCCGCATCCAGCTCGAATAGGATTCATCGAGCGCATCCATCAGATCACGGAGATTGTCATAATCGCTGCGCCCCATATACGAGCCTCGGAACATCCGATTGGGTTTGATATTCGGCACATGAACGGCCAGAATCTCATCCGTTCCCGTGCTCACTTCCGGCTCAATGCCCAGCTTTTGCACCTCGTCATCGCTCATCTGTGCACCGAGGCTGTCCAAAGTGCCGCGATAAAGTCTGGTGGAAATCCGCTTCGGTTCATACAGCTCATACGCACGGATGACGCTCTGAACATTGCCGGACGCGCTGCGTTCTTCCTCAATGATTGTGAAGAAGTGAATCGCCCGAAGCGTTCCAAGCCTGTATTCCGGCCACGCATCATCACCCTGCACAACGCGAATCATCGGGCAGGACAGGCGCAGCACATCCCATGCAATTTTGAGATACACGTCGCCGAGCGCCGCCGCGCTTTCCGCCGCCTCGTTGAGCAGCGCCGACATGGCGTTGATTCGCAGAATCTCCTCCAGCCTTTTCTGACCTTCTCCGTTCGGCTGTTCCTTCATATCATCCACACAGATGATTTTGGGATGTTCACCAAAAAGCAGGTCGCTGCCCGTCGTGGCAATGTCAGCCGCAATCGGCACATGGATTTTCTGCTTACTCGCCCGCCGCCAGAAGGATTTCGGCTTGGCCGTCTTTCTTAACGCCTTTTCTGCGCCGCAATAAACAGCGGAATATGGCGCATAATACGCGCTTCGATGCGCCATCAGCGCCGCCCACGCCTGTTCCGGCGCAAGCACAGTCGTCTGCTCGTCCATGATTCAATCCTCCCTGTTTATCCAACCGTCGCCAGATATCCGGCATATGGATAGATGCTGTATTCGGAGCTATCCAGCGCATCGACGGGGTACGAACCATTATCCAGCCGCATCCATTCGCCTTTTTCATAGGCTGCCTCATCCCACGTTGCCATCTGCAACGCCTCGTGCCACGGCGCAAGATGTTCGGCCACATGATACCGCCCCTGCATCAGCAGCATGCAGACCAGCTCAATTCGTGCTCTGATGCCGTCCGACTTATCCGTTCCGATGACCGCAATTCTCCCCATGCCCTGCTTACTTAGTTCTTCCCGCAGAGCAGCACGAAAAAGTTTTGCCGCACTATCCACATAAACGTTGGCAATTTGTGGGTAAATCCGCGTCCACGGTTTCAGCCATTCAGCAATGGCCCGCGCATACCTCGCCTCGGTCATCTTCTCGCTGATTCCCTGTTTATGGTAAAGGCCGTCGATATGCACCACATCCCGCCACCCCGACGTGATACCAGTAAGGGTTGCGCAAGTCGCATCTGTGCCGCCCACGTCCACGCCAACGGCCATCTCGATAAATCGCTTTCCTGCAATCCATTCGCGCCCTACGGCCACCTGATCTCGCACATAGCTGTCATAAATTCGGCCTCGCGCCGATGTGCGCAAGCCCTGAATGTCCGACTGAAACCAGATGGAACTTTGGTCGTATTTGGCAAGTTCTGTCCGAAGCTGCTCATTGCTGAGCGATAAGTTGTCCAGAATTGTAAAATGCTCGTAGTTGTAGCCGGGGTTCTCTCCCCGCTTTTTCAATTTGTCCTGATAATCCAGAAATTCATGATAGAACCAATGGCTTGGCGGCTTTGGGTTCAGGTCAAAAAAGACCTGCCGCCTGTTCGACGCAAGCGTTCGGTCGATACACTCTTTCACAAAGGTTTCGTGACACTCGTTGACCTCAGTAATATATACCGTACCATAGCTGTTGCCTTTGATTCGCGCCGCATCATCCGCTTTCTTTCCTCCGGCAAAGAGCACAATCTTCTGCCCTCTCACCGATTGGATGAACAGACAATCTCGCGCCTGATACTTTCCTTCCATGCACCGCCCATCAAAAATCGCTTTGAGACCGAAGCCGTTTGAATCCAGAATATTCATCTTCGCCGCCGATACCGATGTGCCGGCCGCAAGGTGTATTTTGTCCGGGTGCGTATCCAGCGCCGCCGCCCACGCCACCAGATTGATGATGTTCTTGCCCGCGCGTTTGCCGCCCTCAGCGACGTTGAGCCAGCAACTTTGACAGCGCCGGATATACTCGGCCTGCTTCGCTGTAAACGGTGCGTACTTTATCACGGTGTTCCGTCCTCCTGCCCCGTCACATCATCCATTGTTCTATTTGGCTGCGGGTTGCGAATCAGGTCAGCCAGTGCTGTGATTTGCGCATTGGCAGAAGCAACCGCCGCATCGTTGTTCTCGATTGTCGGCTCGTCGCTCTGCCCCAGCATGTTTTTGCCGAGGAAGATTGCCATCGCAGGGGATTTCTTCGCAAGGTTGAACTGCATGCGCCTAAGAGATACCTTGCCATCCTGCGCATATATTTTATAGACCTCCGAAAAAGTCTGCTTGTAGGTGCGTTTACACCACGCATTCAGCGTATCTTCGCAAATCCCAAAAATACCGCAGATTTCCGTTTCGGTACACTGAATTTTGCAAAGCTGCTCAAATTCCAGCTTGGCAATCTCCTTCCTTGGCCGTCCCCTCTTTTTTCCCATGGTCACCCACCCTTTCGGGGCTCACAGCCTTTCGGTATTTTTCGTTCAAAATCATGGGAACACAGTTGACCCAAGAGATATTATGATGCATACGCCTGTGCGTTTCTCCCATCATGTCCACCGTAACGCAGGAGGGCATCGTCATCACGCTGTAAAACGATTTGACGTATGTTCCGACATCGAGATAGATATCCGTCAACCCGCCTGCATTGGCCTGCGTCTCTTTCTGGATAAGCGACGCGTCTGTGACAGAAAAAATCTTCTCGCCACGGCTGCCGAGTGTGACGTACATGTTCACATCCTCGTTTATCGAGCCGAAAAACGAAAACGGCCTGTCCACACGGCAGAAAAAGGCGTTCATCGCCTTTCTGCTCAGCTTCTTCGCGAAATATTTTCCGTTCAGCCCGCCGATGTAATCACCACCCTGCGACAGTGCCACAACCAGCGAACCGGATTCATACAAAAAATTAAGCATTGTTTCGAAAAGTCGATCAAGATCTGTGCAGTGCTTCGCCGCCAGTTTCCCGCTCTTTTCAAAGCGAAAATCGAACGCTGTATAATCATCGTCCAGCTCAAGGAATGACGACAGCCCCAGCCGCCTTGCAATCTCAAAACAGGAGTTTCGGGCATACAGCACGATATTGTGCTTTTCATAATTGTCCATCGTATCGCTGTGCTTCATAGCTTCCAGCTTATCAAACACAATCACATTTTCTTTACCATATCGGGCTATATACTCATCCTGCTGTTCATCTTCCTTATCAACGACGATATAGATCTTTCCTGTATATCCACCCTTACGAAGCGTCGGAATTGTATATACTCTGTCCGCGCGCCCGTGTGAGAGAATCAACACGGCAAAATCATTCCGCATCGCCGCCGTCCTCCCCGATCATGTCCCGAATCGTTCCGTTCAGCTTGGCATATCCCATCGCAATGGCATCATCCACATCGATGATAACCAGCGCCGAATGTTCCATGAGCCGCTGCATCTCTGGCGTTGCCTGTGCATAATACTCGGCAACGGCTCGATAATTAAAAACATTATGCCGCCTCGCCGCCTGCACGAGAAAATTCTTCTCGTCCTGCGTTACACCGGAAGCCTCAATCTCTCGAATCAACTCATCCGTTCTGCCGCTGTCCAGCATGTCCGCAAAGTTTGGTATCTCGCCCCTGACTTCATACTGCGGAATGTTGACGCTGCTGGTATATTTGCCGTCCTCCCCGTCTTCTTCGCCGGGCATTTCAAAACCGAACGGCTCCATGTCCAGCCCCTCATTCGCGATGTCGCCCAGCACATCATCCAGCAGATCGTCATCCCACGGCGTTTCCATCGTGCTCTGATTATGCTCAAGCATATAAGCATCTCGGTCGCGTTTGGAAAGATGGTCAAGCATGATGCACGGAACGCCTTCCGCCGGAATCCTGATTTTTCCGTCCTGCACAAGCTGTTTCAGCGCTTCCAGCCGTCCATGTCCTTCCACCACAACGTGGTCTTTGCCCCATACGCCGATAGGGTCAAGGAATCCAAAATGCAGAATGGAGTTTCGGATATGCTCAAGTTGCTTTTTTGTGTGCTTTTTCGGGTTCTTGGGATTCGGGCTGAAACCCTCAATCGGCAGGTGATGTGCCGATTCTGCCCACTTGATTTCTGCCATGCTCTTTTCCTCCATCGTCCTTGGGTTTTTCATCACGGCGTTTCAAGCACGCCGCAAATGGGCAGTAAGCCTTGCCGCTGGATGTGCTGAGATAAACGCAGCTCAAGCAGCGATATGGTGCCCTGACCTCGCTTTTTCTCATAAACGCCTCCATCAGCAGGGTACAAAAAGAGCCGTCCGGGTTTTCGCCCGTCGGCTCTCTGCTGTTCACTTTTGACACGATAATTATAGCACGCGTAAAATAGCCTGTCACGGTCAAAACCCAGATAAAAAACGGTCAAATTCCGGCACTTGGCGCACTTTCCTCCGATTTCTGAATCCTCCTCATACCGAACACCGTATCTCGGAAGCTCTCTACCTGTGCAATCAGTTCATCGTGCGCCTCCACGTTGGCCACACAGAGCAGCCCCAACCGATTCTGTATCATATCCTGATAGTAGTCACAGATATCATTGGCCTGCTGAAGCAGATTGGTCAGGTTACCCAAATCCGCATCCGTCATACAGTATTCATCCTGCATTTCTTCAGGCTCAACGCAAAGTTTCGGTTTTTTCATAATTTTCTCCCGTCTCCCCGTCCGGCCGCTAGGTCAGCCTGCTTTTTGTTGATCAGGCGGCTACTACTGCCGCATTGAGACGCTGCCAATCGCTCCTGCTCATTCCCAGCACCGTATAGCCGATGCTCTCCATCTCCGTCGAACGGTCGTAGCTTTCTACATCCTGTGCCGCTCGCGTAATGGCATTGGATAAGCCATACAAGGACAAATCTCCGCCGCGAATCAGATGATCGAGCACTCCGCTTCCCTCCGCTTTGTTTAAGCCGTAATCTGCGGCCGCCAGCTCCACCATCTGTGGAATGTCCGTACTGGTGATTTTGGCTTCTTTCGCCTCCCGCATCATTTCGATCACCCGTTCAAAACGGGTCTGGTCTACCACCGCTCGAACGGTATCTCTTACCTTGAGCAGCAACGCACGGTCATCGGCCGCCAGCGTTTCACTGCTGTACAGGGTGTAATCCTCCGCTGCTTCGTTTCCGCGCCCAACATGGTATTTTCGCGTTCTGGCATCGTTAACCACCATACCATTGGTGCAAACCAGCCTGTATACGAGCGGCTGAATAGACATACTGCCCATGCCGACCTCGGAATTAGTAATGAGGATGCCCGATTGCACGATATCACCGGGGACGACCTCCGCCGTCAGCCGCGGATTTACTGCCTTGAGATACATCTTGCTTTCAGTAATCTCACAGCTTTCAATCCGCACATCCGGCATTTCGGCAAGAATCGGAAGCACAGCTTCTGCAATTTCGGCATTATCGATTCGCCGATACCGTTCGGAGAGAAACGCCCTCGCGTTGCCGTCCAACGTGCGCACCATTCGCTTTTGCGGGGTCATCGTGAACCAGCTGTTCACATTCTGCGCCAGCAGTTCGGGATTCTCCGCTCGCATCTTATCATAATACTTAGCAGGGATGCCAAGCGCCGAACCGATCTGACGATGGGCAATTTCTCCAACACCCAACAGCGTACTGACGTTCTTGCTGTCATTGCGCATCATCATTTGATACGCCCCGGCTTCGACGAATCCCATCTCCAAGTTACGAGTGTCCAGCAGATAATCCCGCTTCGCGTTTCTCTGGCGCTCCAACTCCTGCGCCAGTTCCATAAGCGATCGTCCATTTTTCATTTTGCATTTCCTCCTGTTGGTCATTTCATCAGCCTTTGGGGCTTTGTAGAACGCCCAGCATCCGGGCGTTCTGAAAACCTCAACCTACTTCCTCAAACCGTCTGATGTACATGTGGGACTTGATCTCATCGGCATTGTCCTTTGTGAGCTGCCACAAGTCGGTCAGATATACGCCCGCGATAATAAAACTGCTACGATACTCGCTAAATGCGGTAAACTCGATCCACACGTCAATGTCTCTCGTCTCCTCGTCGAAAGCATCCCAAACGCGCTGATTCTTTGCGATCCTCGCCGTTGCTTCAATTACCTTGGCCCCGTTATCGTCAAAAACTAACCGAGCGGCCATCTTCGCCCATTCCTGCACTGTCCATTCATCGTTTTCCTTCTCGTACTGCATGACCTTCTTCACGGCGGGCATTTCCGCAACGGTGATAAACTTCTTCATTTCTGCTGTAAGGTTGACTTTCATCTTCTTGTACCTCTCTTTTCCTGTTTGTTCGCTTACTTCGTATACACCCGACTGCGGCGGCGGTCAGGGAGAAACGCATCGACATAAATGTCGATTTCACGCATCTTGCCGCCATCGGAAAGAACTTCGCATTGGAAGGTCTGGAAATCTCCGTTTGCCCCTTCCGTGTAATAGCCGGTCACGCGGCAGTCCTGCTTACCCGTCAGCTTGCAAGCAAGCCTCTCTGCCTTTCTGATTTCTCCGCGCTTCGGTTCATTCATCGTTTTTTTCCTCACTTTCTCAATGCTCGTTCTTGATGCACCACTCGATTGCGTGCCCTGCATCCTCAAAGGTCTGCTTGGCAACCTTCAAAAGCTCCAATCGGCACTCATCCGCTGAGAACCACTCCTCCGGGTCATCGACGAAGCCATAGACAGCAGCTTCCGTTCCTCCTTGCCAGTTCGTTTGCGCAATCAGAACTCGGTCACCGAACCGCATCATGCAGTCATAGCAAGGTCTGAGACGTGTGCTGAAGCTCTCCATGCAGATGCTCTTCGGGAAATCAATCCACTGCTTTTTCATATCCCGTTTATCTCCTTGTCCTTTACGTTTAACTTGTTGCACATATAATACACCATGTTAAATCGCATGTCAATATGTTTTCTAAACTTTTTATTTATCTTTTTGGATTTTTTCTCTTTACACATGAAGCCTACATGCGATATAATGGGTGCTGGAAGGTGATATAATGTTTTCTTTTAACAAGCTCTGGAAACTTCTGATTGATTTGGGCATGTCAAAGACTGAATTTCGGCAAAAAGTCGGACTTTCTTCTACGACAGTTGCCGCAATGGGTAAAGGTACGGGTTTAACACCTAAAGTTCTTGCCCGCATCTGTGAAACGCTGCATTGCCAACCGGGCGACATCATGGAGTACATTCCCGGTTCTTCGACTTCCGAATTTCCCCATGAAACAAAATAAAGGCGTCGAAATCGACGCCTTTTCTTTATGCCTCATTCATCTGTTGCGACACCTCGACCATGCGCTCCAACCCTTGGCGCATCACATACTTGAGCGCTCCCTCGGTCATCCAGTCCCCGTATTCATCCGAGTATCGTTTCACCGTTTCCCGCCAGCGCAACCCGCTGACCAGATGCGCCATAATAACAAACCGCTCACGTTCCAGCAGCGCGGAGAGGAGGATATCAAGCATGTTTTTTCTGGCTTTGAGGCTTTCCAATTCCTGTGTATCCGCTCGAAGACTATCTATGTCGGCCATCGGCAAATCATTCATCAGCACCATAGCCGTCCGCTCCGTCGGGCTGATCGGTGATCCGTGCGCCACGGGCATATCTGTAATTTGAGGAGAACCAAGCTGCGTCCCTGCAATAAAACCTGACCCCCTGTCCAGACTGACTTCTGCTCGGCGAATGCGATACGCAAGCACATCCATCCGCGTACACATTTTACGGTAGTCATACAGGTACGTCATCAGTTTTGTCTTCGTCATACGCGCTCCGCTCCTCCTCCGTCATTATTCCCAGCAGTAATGCACGGTCAAGAACCAGCTTTCTAAGCTGCATCGCCTTACTTATCGCCCTGTTTGCCGTTTCTGCCAATTCGATGGCAGCTTTCGCCTTTTTGTCTGCCGCCTGCCAGACTGCTTGCCACATTGCCGCCGCTCCGAGTGCAAAAGCCACGCTCGCCAGCACCATCAGTTTCACTATCTCCAGCATGCTTTCCTCCGTTCCCCCACGCTATCGCTTAAAACGGCAGTTGGTCGTCGTCCACCTCGGTGAACCCGCCGTAGTCGCCATGATGCTGTGGAGCACTATCCGTCCTGCCGTCCTTGCCGGCCGCCTCGATATAGCCGTCCTGTGGGGCGCTCGTCGGTGCGCCGAAACTACCGCTGTTCTTTTGCGACTGCGATGTTAGAAATTCGACTTCCTCCGCGACGATATCCCACGCTACCCGCTTCGCGCCGTCTTTGGCCTCATAAGTGCGCGTTTGAATCGAACCCGTCACCGCAACTTTTCTTCCCTTGGACAGGTAGCGGCTGCAAAGCTCGGCCAACTGCCGCCATGCGACAACGTTCATAAAATCCGTCTCCTGCTGCCCGGTTTGAGAATTACGAAACCGTCGATTCACCGCGACGGTAAAGTTGCAAACGGGCGTACCTGCGCTCGTACTTTTCAGCTCCGGGTCTCTCGTCAGGTTTCCGATCAGAAATACTTTGTTCATTCCCCTTTTTCCCCCGTTTCTTTTCGTCCGTATGGCATATCTGGTCTATTTCTTCATCACGCCGACGCTTTTCTTCGTCAAGTGCCCTCTGCGTGACTCTCATACAGGAATACGAACAGAAATACACATATCCGTCAGCTTTCCCCTTGGCTTTCATGGACAGTTTATAAGCATGCTGCGGTGTTTTATAGAACGGTTTCCCGCACTGCCAGCACTTACAACGCGTCCGACTTACCATTCCGCCATCCAGCGATGCCGTTCCATGAATGAACTCGTGAATTTTAGAATCACTCATCCGGCACAGCCTCCTTCTCCTGCTGCGGCTCATCTCTGGGGTGATCTTCTGGGATGCCGCACATATTATGCCAGCGCGTGTGCATATCATAGGCGTGCATCCATGTCATATCGCTCTTCTTCCATTCCCGTAACCCGTCCCGAATACCGTAAAGCATCTGGTACAGTGCCGAATCAACCGTCATTCCGCCTGCTCCAGTTCCCATCAGCGGCATAAACACTGCCGCGTTGGCTGTCATGCTCAGCTCGTTTTTCACCGTCAAGACGGCCGCGCGCGCCGCCTGATAGACGTAATCTGTGCCGACAATCTCCATCGGAATCTGCATGGTCGGCGCGTAGATGACATTGGGGGAATTTGCGACTTTCGCCCGAAGCGCCGTCCCGATGGGCATTTCTGGCCCATACAGCTGGGCAATCCTCGTCTGAATTCGTTCTTCGATGCCCGGCCACATCTGTGCAACAGCCAAATCAACGCCGCCGTCCATCAGCCCAAAGCTGTTGCCCGAAGTCACGACAACATCCCTGCTCGTGATTTTTCCCTGCTGCGCCAAGTCTTCCAGCTTGCCGCATGCGGCCTGCATAGTCTTTTCCCGCTTCACAGCATTAGAAATGAACTCGCACACATCCTGATTTGGATGAAAAAAGATGATTTTCATGCGCCTTTTTCCCTTCTTCCTCTTTGCTTTCGTCAATTCTTGATGACAGATATGACCAAAAGCACCACAAACAACGTACCGCAGTAATTCAACGGACTTTCAAACATAAAGCGAAGGACTTCGACCATCAGTGCGCCTTCCTTCTTTTCTTCGTCGGTTTATTGCTCATCGTCAGGTATCCCGTTTTCTTTTTACGAAACAGCTTGCCCAGAATCTTCATTTTTGTTTGCTCCCTTCATCTTGCAAAAAACTCGCCGATGCGGCTTCTTGCATATTCTTCTTCCGTTGCGCTGAACCAATATTGAACGATTGCACCGTTCTTTTCCCCCTCAATGCAGATTCGGTACTGTGGCCCATGGCTGGTGCTGCTCGATCTGCCCGTATCCGCATCATAGCGGTATGATGAATAGGCCGCCGTATAGTCTTTATCCACCACAATCCCGCACTGAATCGAATTGCGTTCATTTTCAATAACCCCGACAATGCCAAGGGCTATCAGGCACATGATCACCGCAAAAAAGGCCATTGCGCCGATGAATCCCCAATCAATCCTCCTCACCTTACACCTCCATTTTCTCCGCCGCTTTAATCCATTCTCTCGGAATCCGTCCATCGAAAGCCCTCCACTGCTCTGAATATGGATATCCATCAAAAACAATTTCCGCGCCGGGAACGGCTTCGGAAAGCTGCTGCCTATCAAAAATATTCTTCAGCCACAAATCGGGAATTTCAATCGTCAACCGCCATGCCGTCCGACTATACTGAACAAAGTTCTGCGTTGCCCAGCTTTGATGCGTCGGATCGGGGTCACAGGTCAGCCACACCCAGCCCGTATACATGACAAAGCCTTTCTTCTCTGGAACAACGACTCCGCCCATCGTCAGGCCATCCTTCAAAATACGCCAGAGCAGTTTGTCGGCGCAGAAATGATAGATTTTCACGACTTTATCCTCCTCTGCTTTTCGGTTCTGATATCGTTCAGGAAATACAGCCACCTCGGCTGGTCGATCTGCTCATCTCCGAGACTGTCCGCCTCGATGATGTCCCTTTCCATAACCGTCAGCGTCTTGCTGTCAAGTTTCGACAGCAACGGTCTGATGAAATCTATCACCAGACCTGGCATATAGGTCTGCCGACCGATGCAGTACCTCACGGCGCAAATCAGTACCGCGCCGAAATCATTGTTCTGGTCAGATATCTTAATCATTCGTCGTCGCTCCCTCCCAAGGAGTTTCTTCCATCTCTTTCTGCGTCGGTTTTCTCAACCAGCAGCGCCATTTCTTACCATACTCATTTTGGAGCAGGTAGTCATCAGGCAGACCAGCAGACGAATATAAGACATCAGTTTCGTCATCTTCCAAAAACATCGAAGCTGCAAAGACGGCACATGTGATTTCTTCGTCCTCGTATTTGTATGGCTCGAATTGTAATTCAAGCCAGTGCATCACTGTACCAAAGGTGTCCACTTCGGAGTTTCTTACTTCCTCCAGCGTCAGCACCCTGTTTGTCATCGCGTCCTCATGCTTCCGCAAACGGTCGCGCAAGTGGCTGTATCCGCTAAGCGCTGCATATACAGTCGCAACCGGACAGATATCAAAGACGCAGTCTGAAAGAAGCTGGTCTTGTTCTTCGGAGGTCATGGTCTGATCTGCAAATTCTGGACATCCAAATTTTGGACAAAGCTCCTTGAAGCAAAAATCCGTAATCTGCATATCCTCATCGCCATAACGGATGTAGCTCCACCCGTCTTTCCCATAGACCAAATTGAGCATCACCTCGAAATTGCCTTTCGGGTCATCTGTTACCATTTTCGGTAACTTTGATAACGCAGCAATCATCCTTGATTCTTTTTCCGCCGAGTATTTACACATCACTGGGCGCTCGTAGTCATTACAGCTTTTTTGAAAAGATGGACATCCTTCGTTTCGACATACACCTGCCCATGCGTTGTAATGTTTACATCTCATTTTCTTACCCTCTGTAATCCTTAAAATAGTTTGTCGTTTTGAATATTTCTTTCCGATTCACCCACCGTGCAAACCTTTTCAATTCATGCGGCGGCTCTCTGCTTGTTATAAAATCTCGATATGGCTGGGCAAAAACCTCCGCTCCCATATCTCGCAACGCCAACGCACGCCGTTCCGCCGATTCAATGTCCTGTACCAAAAGATACACAAAGATTCTGTATGGCTTCACACCTACTTTTCCCAACTGTCGAATCGCATCTTGGACTATCACCAGCATATTGTCTGTGTCACAGCTCATTCGGATGTATTTTATCCATTTCAGTTGTGACAGCATTTGTGCAATTTCTGGTGTAATCATTCTTGCATCCAATCCTTGATTGAAATCAACTCGTATATCTTGTCCTATCATATCTGCAATTTGTTCAAGTCCATGTGTGCATGCCAAAACATTATTGTCCATGAATACAATGTCCCGACTATCCAAGCGTTTAATCTCTCGCCACGTCCGATATGGTCGAATCTGCCCTTCTTTACGCGGTACAACACACCACGGACAATTTCGAATACATCCCCGTGTCAAAAATCCGATAGCATGATGGCATCGTGGATAAATCGAGTAATCAGGGAACATTGCATCGACTTCTTCTGGAAGCTCATTCATCATTCCGTATCCTGTCCCACCCTTGATCGCGTCTGGCGGTAGATAGGGGTTTTCGGGGGTGAATGTAAAAACTTTACTGCTATATATACGGTCATACGTCAACAAAGGGTTCCACCATTCCACATTGTCACCTTGCTGTTTATGATAGGCAGATATCTTCATCAAAGCTAGGTTTGGAAAACTGGTACGGTCATTGTCATGAAGTGCCACATTCATCTTTGTTTCTCCGTAGCTTTCAGCCATTTCATATCAATTTCGTGACCTCACGAAATTGGTCTTTTACTTATCCCACGGGAACTGCTGAACGAAATCGACACCCATAATCCCTCGCAAACTCGATTTCATAAAAATTGGAGTCTTTTGCTGCGCGGAACAGTATGCCAGCTCATCAATCCAGCTCTTTTCTGGAATAACCTTGCCTTTCCGATTGCCCGTTTCCGCGCCGACAATAATCCAATCTACCCGCTGTTCCGGCGGCGTGTCGAAGTAATTCAGCCCGGTAAACGGTGCAAAAATCGGTTCGATAGAAACAAACGTTTTTGCCCTTCCACAGAAGAAATATTCCTGCATCGGGTTTTCGCAAGTCGTCCCGTACCAGAATCGGTCATTGTTCAGCGGCAATATGCCCGTTTGAATCAGCTTGATATATCGTTTTGGATTCTTGGTCAGGAACAGGTAGCGATGTTGCGGTGCAGCTTTGCAAGCCTCAATTACCGCGCTGATCCACTCCGTCGGCACCCACTCGCCAAACAGATCTGCCATGCTGCACACGAAGATATCGCGCGGTTTCGTCCAGCGCATCGGCTGATTCAGCCTGTACCTATGAAATGTCGGTTTGAACCCAAAGGGATACGGAGCATTTGTCGTCTTTCCGTCCAACCGCGTCACTTTCAACGGCTCGTTCAATTCAATGCAGGGCAAAGAACTACGGCACATCGCTGAATCATCGCTCTGGTCATGCCCTTCATAGCGTTTTGCCATGCCTCTGGCATAGCAATATAAACAACTGTGCAAACAGCCCGTAACAGGGTTCCATGTTGCATCCGCCCAGTCGATTTTCGTTTTATCCATTTTCCAACCTCATACTTTTTTGTCGAATATGTCACTCATCATCGGATTCCACTGTCTTTTCATATCTGTCTGGCTCATGGGCATAGCATCGGATGCAGAACATGCACGCCGTCGGCTGTGAATCATTCTCATGGCTGCATCTGCCGCATGCGTCCCTGTACGCCAATACGCAAATCTCCTGATGCTCGGCGACGGGACACGATTCTCCAATATACGGGCTTTCAAACCGTGTGCACCGCCCGTCCTCAAATGCTCTACACTCCATTTATTTACACCGCATTTTTCTCGTCGAGCAGGTCAAATAAGGTCGGCGCGGCGACCTGTGCTTCGGCCGCACGCATGTAGCCCACGCCGTCGCGGAAGTAGTCAAGGTTGAGCTCCACGCCGACACCTCGCCGTCCCATGTCCACCGCCAGCTTCGGCACGGTGAATAACCCTGCAAACGGGTCAAATACTGTATCGCCCGGATTGCTGTATCGGTTGATGAGCCTTTCTACAATGTCCAGCTGAAGCGGGCAGACGTGCATCTGCGCCCGCCGTTGGCTCTGTGTCGTATTCAGCGTCCGCATGCGATTGATGTCGTCCCATACTTCGTCTGACCAGCTTCCTGGCGCAACCACCATGAACGTAGCAGGGAGTTTGCCTTCCGCATCGAGCTTCTTTGCCAGTTCGACATGCTCCTCATAGCTATATACATTCTCTCTGCTGAACTGACGGTACAGCTTTTGCAGTTTGTCCGTCGGTGCAGTTGCCAGCTCGGCCTTTCCAACCAGACGGTCGCCGCTGGAACGCCAATAGCCGTGCGCATCAATTTGCCATTGTGCGCGGGTGTAGTCCTCCTTGCTCTTGGCCACAGGCTCATCCGCATAAGCGCGGCTCGTGTCCGTGGGCAGCTTGCGGAACAGCAGAATGTATTCTGGGCATCCCACGCCCATCTTCGTTCCGTCCTTGCATTGCTCCGTCCAGCCGAGGCGGTAGGTCTGGTTGTTTTCCCTCACCACGTCGGTGACAACGGTGATCATCCCGAAATACTGGAATCCCGCTTTCATGTAATGCTCGATGCACAGTGCGTGAAACGGTTCCATTGTCGGCATGCCCGTCCCCGTTGCATTTCCGAAAAGTACCCTATCCTTGACGTGGCAGGCGAATACGCGCCCTGGCTTCAAGATGCGAAGCAGATTCGGCGACAGGAAATCCATCTGCTCGAAGAAGCGCTCCGTGTCCTCGTTGTGGCCGAAATCGTTATAACTTGGCGTATACTCATAGTGATTGGAAAACGGGATGCTGGTAACAATCAAGTCAACGCTGTTATCTTCCATTCTCGCCGTTTCCTCTACACAATCAGCACGCACCGCTTTATACCGTTCTCCGCAAATTTCAAGCCGTTCTACGCCCATGCTTCTGCACATCCTCTCCATAATCAGACCGTCATGCAACCCGTATTTCTTGACGATGGCAACCATCTGACGTTGAAGCTCCTCATGCTGCCTCCATTTTTTGAGCAACGCTTCCTTGACCTGTGCTTCACTCTCGACATAAATAATGTCGATTACAACTTCTTCTGTTTGCAGGAAACGGTATATGCGATGAACAGCCTGTATAAAGTCGTTGAACTTATAATCAATTCCCAAAAAGATTGCTCTGTGGCAATACCGTTGGAAGTTGCAGCCCTGACCGCTGATTTCTTTCTTCGTTGCCAGCAGCCGTGTTCTTCCCTCCGAGAAATCCACCACACGCCGTTCCCGTTCGTCTAGATCCTGTGTACCGTAAACCTCTACGGCCTCCGGCAATGCGTCCTTTATCGCATGGCGTTCGCTCTCAAGGTCGTGCCAGAGAATAAAATGATCTTCGGGCGCGCTGTTTACAATCTCGGTCATTTTGGCGACGCGCACGTTCAAACTCTCCCGTTTCTCTCGTGCTTCATCCCGAATGGATACCGATGCGTCACGGATGAGCTTGACTTGCCCGAATTTATCCGTTCCCGCGCTCGAATGGTCAACAGACAGTTCATGCCAATTCACCGTCAGTTTCGGCAAACCATAGCCTTCGTCTCCATATCCCAAATCGCTCGGCTTTGAAATCAGCAGTGCCCAGCTCGCCACCCACAACCAGAACTCCTGCTCCTTGTGTGGATATAGCGTCAGATGATTTGCCTTCGTGCTGTCCCTCTGGAAAAAGCGCGTGAGCGCCTGGCCGGAATCCATCACTTCAAGAAATGCTGCATAATGAATCAATTCCTTATAACGGTTCGGCGACGGTGTAGCCGTACAGACCAGCTTATACTTTACGCCCCGGAATTTCTGTAAAAACGTTTGATAGGTCTTGCTTCCAAAGCTCCGCAGCACACTCGCTTCATCCAGCGCCACCGCACAGAATTTCTTCGGGTCAATGTCTCCGTCGCGCACTCGTTCGTAGTTCGTCATCACAATCTCGCCGTCGTATGCATCCGCTTCAGCCTGCGTCCTGACGTATGGCGGCGCTTCGTAGTGCAAAAGCGCAACCGCATCGCGGCTAAACTCCTGCTTCACGCCCAGCGGCAGCACGATCAACGCCTTCGCGTTCGGGTTATCATTTACCCGTTCGTGCATAACAACCTGATGGCAAAATTCAATTTCCTGCGCCGTTTTGCCCAATCCAAAGCTCTCGAACAGCGCCCGCCGCCCTCCGGCAATCGCCCATTGCACCGCATCTTTTTGATGGCCTTTCAGCTCCGGATTAAGCTGGCCTCTGTCGATTGCAAATCCGCTTTTCGGCGCAACAACAACCTTGCTTTTCAAAAAATCGGTGTAGTTCATTGCGCTGCCTCCGTTTTTTCATCACCGCAAAGTTCCGGCAGATTCGCTCTGACCAACGCTGCCGGAATCGGCGGACAAACAGCGTTGCCGCATCTGGCGACCTGCTCCGCCTTCGGATAAGCCTTTCCGTCCACATCTACATCAATGATGTAGTTTTCAGGGAATCCCTGCGCATCAAAAAGCTCGCGCGGCGTCAACATCCGCAGCCCGATGTCCACAATCTGATATTTTTCTCCGCGCACCGTAACCAGTCCAAGCCTGTCTTTGGATGTAATCGTCGGTGCGGGCTTCTCACAGGATGCCGAATTATCTCCATGTCCGTAATACTTGACCAGGAACGCTCGAACATCTCCAAAATGGCCAGCTCTGGCCGTAATGGTGTTGAGCGGTTCATCTGCGCATTGCCCATCACAATTATTGTTGAACTGCGTCACATAGGCCGCGCACAGCGCATTATGGTCGATGGCCGTTACCGTCGGCAATGGAGCATCCGCCGCGCTGGCCGGACTGCTCGTTCCGTAGAACTTGCTGATAAATGCAGAAACCATTCCATATCGGTTTGAAGCATCCACGGTCATAATCGGTTTATCTACCGTCTGCCCGCGCACTTCGCCGCCCTGCTCATCGTGATACTGAATCATCATGGGCATGACTACGCCCGTGCCATGCCTGGCCGTGATCGTATCCAGCGGTTCTTCGATATCCTGTCCCCTGAAATTTTCACCACCATGATTGACTTGAATAATGAATGGCGACGGATTCTTCAAAACAAATTTTTCAATGCCTCTCGCAATTCTACGCATGGTCTTTTCCGAAAGTGGGCGAACAGCATGAATCCCGTACTGCTTGAATATTTCCTCGCTCGTCGCAAAGATTGACGGGCATGGAAGATTGAAGTCCAGCACATCAGCTACCGGCACCCACGGTTTTTTCATTCCCGCCAGTGCCTCAAAGCTATCTGGCGCTGCATGCGTCGGTTCAGGCCAGATAATCGGTTTTCCGTCACAGCGTGCAATCAGGAAGAACCGTTTTCGAATGGTCGGCGCTCCATAATCGCATGCCCGCATCGTCCTATACTCGACCTTGTACCCTTGCCGTTCGAGCTGGCTGACGAATCGCCGGAAAGTTTCACCCTTATACCGAGGATCTGGTCGGTTATCCTTATCAAGCCGTCCCCAGTCCTGAAATTCTTCTACGTTTTCCAGCATGATAACGCGCGGATGCACTGCTTTCGCCCACTTTACCGCAACCCAGGCCAGCCCTCGAATATGCCTGCTGACAGGCTTTCCGCCTTTCGCCCTGCTGTGATGCTTACAGTCAGGCGAAAACCACGCCAGCGCCACAGGCCGCCCCGCGCAAGCCTTGACAGGATTGACCTTCCAAACATCCTCCTGATAATGCTCGGTTGTCGGATGGTTTGCTCTGTGCATTGCAATCGCCGCCGGGTCATGGTTGATGGCAATATCCACGCTGCGGCCTATTGCCATTTCAATACCCGTTGATGCGCCGCCGCCACCTGCGAAGTTGTCCACGACAATCTCGCTCATTTGACTTCACTGCTTTCTTTTGATATAATGAACACGGTTTTTTGAGGAATGTCCTGCCCGCGGCCCTAACGCGGACAGGACGTTTTTGTTTATGCGATAATCGTGACCACGCCGCTGGTTACCAAGTTATCCAACGCCTTATCCAGATACGCGTGAATGCCCTGAATCGCCCGATGCTTCCACAGGCCGCCGTCGGCCTCGTAAAGCGCAATCTCCGGCACACCCTTTCCATCACTGTTCCTGATACGCAGAATGAACGGGCTTTCCGGCTGATCAATCTCGCAGAACGTGCGGAACGGCCTCAAATACACAGGATTTTTGATGACCACATCGCTGACCCGCACAACGCCGTCACGCACCGTCACACGCTGGCTGATGCCGTCGTCGCTGGTGTTTGTCCCCTTCTCTACGCTCAAATTGCCAACCACCTTGCCGACTTCCAACGAATTGTCGGTTTCAATAAACCGGCTCTGAAGCTGCACGATGAATTCTTCCTGCCCAATATACCGCCCGAACTCGAACGGCTCATTGTCGGTCACGACACGTGCCAGCTCAGCTCGAACCGCGTAATCATCACTGCATTTAATCCCGTACAGCACAACCTTGCGCGGGTCGGTCACCTGTACGACCAAATTTCCAAACTTATCCAGCTGACCATCCGGGTCGTTCAGGATATAATCCACCAGACCGCTCAGCGTGAAGATGTTCACAGTCGGAAGAACCGCCGGAAACGGTTCTTTGATACGCACCAAATCATTCGTGTTGACATACATGCGGCCGTCAATCTCCTGCACCGTATAGCTACGGTTCTTGGTGCCCAGCTCGTACAGGAAGCGCATCGCCTCAGCGTCAAGCTCTCCCAGCTTGAACAGTGGAACTTCCTTCATTTCGCCAACAATGCTTGCCATAATTTACAGGCTCCTTTCTTTTGCTCGGAACGACACAATCTGCGGCATCGTTCCCTGTTCATCCTGCGGTTCATCTTCCGTCGTGCCAATCGGCATGCTGACAGCTTCCGGCTGCACATTTCCGGCCATATCGAGCTGCCCAGCCACCTGATTCAACTTCTGCGTCGCATAAATCGTTCCGTCATCCGTCTGATCAAAGAAAACGCTCTGCTTCACAGGCGTAGGCGGCGCGAAACTCTCCTTCACATCAAAGGACATCTCGCCTCCGTCCCTGCTCTCGGTCGGCTTAATGGTCAGCACCATCGTGATTTTGCGCGCCCGTCTGGGCTCCGTGTTCGGGTCAAGAATGTTGCGCGTCATTCTGCCGAGCGCATCTTCCCAGCGCTCCTGCACCGCACCGCCCATCAGGCGGCTCAGGTCTTTGAGGTTGCCAAAGGTTTGGCTCATTGTGTTTTACCCTCCCTATGTATCTCGCTCAAATGCGAAGAAGTTCATGTGTGGCGCATCGAAGGCAATCGGCAAAATACCCTTGCGGCCGTTTCGATTCTTCGCCACGTTGATAAGCATGAATGTCCATCCGTTCGCCTGACAGGATTCGGCCATCTGCTGCCACGGCTCCGGAACAGTCCGAATATCCGGCGTATGCAGAATCAAAAACTGATTCGCGTCCTGCTCAATGGTGCCGCTCTCTCGGCTTTCGCTCATTTTGGGCATCCGCCCGCCTTCGCCTGTTCCCATTTCGGACTGACGATTCATCTGCGTCATGGCAATAACGGGAATTTTCAGTTCCATCGCCAGCCGTTTAAGCGCTCTGGAAATTTCGCCGACTTCTTCCGCGCGGTTGTTGGTCTTTCTGCCGCTCCTGAGCAGCTGCAAGTAATCCACGACAATCATATCGAGCCCCGTATCCTGCCGCTGTCTGAGGGCAAGGGAACGGATTTGCAAAGGAGTCTGTGCCTGCGTGCTGATGCTTAGCTGGATTTGCCCTATTTCTGCATACGCGGCAACAACGTTCTGAATCTGCTCATCGGAAAAGTTGCGCGCTTCAATGGCATCCACCGGTACGCCCGAAAAGCGCGCCACGATGCGGTCGTATAGCTCGGCTTCGTCCATCTCAAGCGATACATACAGCACATGCTTTCCCGACCGTGCCGCGTTGGTTGCGATAAACAGCCCCAACGCCGATTTTCCAACAGATGGCCGTGCGCCGATGATGCACAGCTTGCTGCCTCGAATTCCGCCGCCCAGCACACCATCCAGCCGCCCAATTCCCGTGTGCATGCTGTCATCCATTTTCTGTTCGGCAAACAGATAGTCGTGCATGTTGAGAATCATCTGAGGGATAGAAACAACCTCTTGGGTCGGTCCATTCTTCGCCAGCTCATCAATCTGCCCGCGAATTTCCTCCGCCGCCTTGACAGGATCAGTCAGCTCGTTTCGGGAAAGTTCTACGGTTTGTTGTGCGATTTTGCACAATGCCCGCCGCATGCTGGCCGCTTTGACGTTCGCCACATACTGATCGCACAGTACCAGCGACGGCATGCCGCTTTGCAGCAGGTCAACCAGCAGCGTAGAATCGAAATTCGGCATCGCGTCCGAAACGGTAACGAGGTCGCATGTCTTATTTTGAGCATCCAGTTTTTGCATGACGGCAAAAACTTCGTGGCAAATCAAATCCGTGAAATCTTCAAGCGTCAGCTCAATATTTCGCGGAAGAATATCGCCTCGCAGGATAGCCCCGATAATCGCTCTCTCGCTTTCAGCCGCCTGATAGGCAGTGGTTTTCTCCTCGCTCACAGACACTCGTACCCCTCGTAGTAATCTTTGCCGTCCCTCGTTTCACAGACGGGCGGCGCGGCCTGATTGGACGGCTTTCCTCTGGCTCGGTCAGCTGGTGCAATATCATCATCCGACCCGCCCTGCTTGCGGTACGCTCGAAGAATCCCCAGCACATAGCGCGAGGTTTGTTTATGCGCACGACGCGCCTTTTCGATGGCTTCCAACACCCACGCCTTTGGGAACTCCAGCATGAGCATGAAATCCTCATGCTCGTCTCGGGCATCCGGCGATGCAGTGTCCCAATCCTCACGGAAAATTCCGGCCTTTCGTCCTGCTTCTTCGATTTCCCGATTGATGGCAATCTGCTCCAGCAAACCTTTTTCCGTTTCACCAGAGGGCGGGGGCAGGCTGCTCGTTTCGCCCTTGCTGCTTATATCCTCCTCTCTCTCTTTTTCTAATTCTTTATCTGATTCTATATGTGTGCATCCGCAACCGTCCGAATCCGTTTGCATGTTTAATGCTTCCATTCCTTGCGTTTGCATGCGTTCGCATCCATCTGCATACGTTTGCTTTCCAGCCGCACTTTGTGGATGCCAACGTGCATTTGCAGCATTGCGCGTGCTTTCCGTGCGTTTTTTGAGGTTCTCAAGCCCCCGATCTACGTTGCGCACCATCAGCGTGAATGCCATACTTGCCGCAGGGCAAAGCTCGCCCTTCTCCGGCCGCCTACCCTCTTTCGCGTATCTGGATAACGCCACAATGACTGCCATCGCGTCGGCAGGTTCGAGCTCATTGTTCAGCGCTTCCACATCGGCAAAGTCAAGGACAAACCCTCTGGCTTTTTCTGAACGCATTTACCTGTTACACCTCCTTTTTGCTTTTTCTGGTCTAAGTGCGGCAGCATGCCGCTGGTGCGGCGCGCCGGAGTTGAGCCGGCAACAGTGCCAAAGGGGAAGAACACTGTCAAAACCGTTTGCGCAGCATAGTGCCGGTCTTTCCCGGCTGCCAGTATGAATTTGCTATTTGATTTTGTGTCCGGCAGCGCACTCTGCCTCCCTTCTTCTGCCGCCTTTTCTACCGTTTCAGCTCGACTCCTTCTGCTTTGGCGGCCATCGGACTTAAACCGATATCTGCGCTCGGCGCTACTATCCACCGTGCGCTGCATTGCTTGTGCTACGCCGCCACGACGCGGGGGAATCTCCCCCGCATATTTATTACTTGGCCTGTTCGACCTGTTTGGGCTTTTGAGGCGGCATGAATGTTTGAACCATCTGCACCACTTCATCAAAGCGCGTTGCCGGAATATCGGCAACCCTGGCAATGCCCATACGCTTGAGCGCATCGCTGATTTCGCCCTGCCGCCCCGTTTCCTTCTCCATCTGCATGATCTTCTCGATCTGCTCTTTGGTAATAGTCTCGTTCTTCCCGTTTCCTCCAAGATGCGGGAATACTTCGCCCAGTGTCAGCGCGCCGTCATCAAAGCTGCATTTCAGCTCTTTGAGCTTGATCATGTGGTCGGCGTTCCAATCGTCAATCTTGGCGTTCAAGTAGTTCTCCAAATCCGTCCTCGTCACGCCCAGCTTTTCATAAATGCGCAGCATCTTCGCCACGAGGTCGGCGCGCTTTTTTTCGTCCTTCATAATCTCAACCAACCCATTGGATGATGTTTTTCGGCAGGCCGCAACCGCCGCCGAGGTTACATCGCCGGGAATAATCTGAAGGATGCAGGCGCGCAGTCTGCGGCTGCCCATGTTGGCTTCCAGTTCGTAGATATCGCGGTCATCGGTCAGCTTATAGCCGCCCGAACGTGTAGACCGCCAATGTTTCACCTCAAAATGGCGTGAAACGTAGGTGTTTGTCTGCAAATCCCATGCGAACGCGCGGATTGCACTGAACCCAACGCCATTCTTGGCTACGCCGCGTTCAAGCACTTCCATACCGAAGGTCACATTGCCCCAGTTTCGGGCAAGCACCTCTGCCAGCCGGATGGATGGTCCGGAAATCATTTCATTGCCGCGCGGGTACAGGTAGATCGCCGCATCCGCCAGCGTCGGACGCTCGCATTCCCGCAAGATGCAATCCATACTCAAAAGCGGATCGCGCGGAAACTGGCGCGCCATCATCACCTGCGCTTTGACCTCGGATACCGCGCGAGCTTCTGCATTGGCAGCAACCGCATTGCCGGAATCATGGCGTTTTGAATCCATGCTCATACCGTTCGCCGGAGCAACCGCATACGGATTGATGACCTGCAAATTTTCGAGTTCTTCCATCTTTTTTCGTTCCTCCCTTACGCCTTTACGCTGATGGTTGTATCCTGATAGAACTCAACGCCGGGGATGCTGGCCTCGCCCTTGCTCATTCGGGCAAGTGCATCCAACGCTGTCTGATTGATTTTCCGCAGCTCCATACCATTCACATAGGCCGGCACAGCGGCTTCATCCACCACGCGTGCCTTCCAACGCTTGCTGACGGTTGTGCCGACCGCCTTCGCGGGTTCAGCAACCAGCACGGATGCTTTCATGTCCTCCACCATCTCGGCCATCGCCATCGAAATCGCCGCGCCGTGCATGTCCCCGGCCTGCTCGGCCTCCGCCGCCTCATTCATCAGACGGTCACGTTCGATCTGCTGGCGCTTGATGGCTTTCCACTCTGCCTCGCGTCTGGCCTCCGCTTCCGCCGTCTGATACCGTGCCATACCCGCCTTGATGGTTCTCTCTGCCCGTTCCATCGGCGCAAGCATGGCCTTCTCCTGCTCGCAGATACGGGCGTGCGCAGCTTTTGCCGCATCCTTGCTGGGTTTCCAGTATTCCTTCATCTGTTTGGAGCGCTTCTTGATTTCCACGAGGAACGCCGCCGCGTCCTCATACTCGCGTGCATTTCCGATTCGCATGTTCTCGGCTCGCTCAATAATCGCCTGACCCGAAGCAGTCAACTGTTCTTCGATGCCGAGCGAACCAAGTGTCCGAATCTGCAAAACGTTGTCTGTTGCTCTTGCTTCCATGTACATCACTCCTATCTGTTTTCCGCCTGCATCGCGTTGTAAATCGCCATGCAATGCAAAAAGTTTTTATATCCGTCATCGACCTGCCCGAAGTGATAACGTCCATCTCGCATAAGCTGTAAACCGTACAGCCGCCGAATCTTCATGCCGTGGCTTTGCATCGCATGGGCATACGCGCCAATCTGCGTGGCCAGCATAACGCTGTGATAAGCCGCGGTGCATTTCAGATCAACCACATCAACGCCCTGCCCATCGTCGGGTTCGATGTGCCCCAGCAAGTCCAGCGTTCCCGCATACATCATCTGTCGATGATAGGTGCGAATCTCGCTACCCTGCCAAGTCGGCGAATAATCCTTGCAAAAACGGAGGAACGCTCGGACGTATGGCGCAGTATCTTCATCTGTTTCAAACACACCATACCTGACATAATTGCTGACCTGTTCATGCGCCCGCGTTCCTCTGTCTGCCGCCGCATCCAACGCCGCCTGCGGAACTGCTGCATAGAGCATGCTGCTCATCGGAGACATAATCTGCGTCACACTCGGCAGAACAAGCCCGCCCAGCGTGTACAAATGCTGCTGCTCATCAAATGCCAGCTCCGGCCTTGACTGTATCTCCATCACACAGCCTCGCAATAATCCAGTTCTTCAAGGCTTGCGGCTTCCGCGCGGCTCTGGTACTCGTCGCAAACAACCACAGCGCTGTCCAGCGCCGTATATAAGCAACTGACCAAATCGCCAAGCTGCACGTCCTGCAACGCTCCTTTTTCGGTGGTGCGAATCATAGTTCGCAACTCCCTGCAAACACTTTCCAGATGATCGAGGATGGCGTATTCCGCTTCACTCATTGCGTACCTCCTTGACGTTTCTGTGACGAATCTGCTATAATAACAACAGCGCCACTTCTGGTCTGAATGCGGTGCGGAGGTCAGCATCTTCTCCATGCTGATCTCTTTTTTTATTGTCTCGCCGCATTTTGTTGTTCTTCCTTCTTGAGCTTGCACGCCGCCCAAATGAAGAATGACACGCCTCCGGCAATGCCGAGCGCAAGCAGGATGCTCACGCCAGCCCAGAACAGATCAATCAGTTTTTCGAGCATTTCTTTCCGCCTCTTTTCTCGACTGTCTTTACATCATCGCGAATCACCCGTTCTGTCGCGTGAGATATAAACTCACAAACCAGCGACCCAGCCTTGTCCTCATCCTCACCCGCCAAGGTTTTCACGACAACGCTGACACAGATTTCCAACGCTTCAAGGATATCCTTCGCATTTCCGGCCATTGTTGTAATGCCGTTCTCGACTTTAATCAGGCAGTTGCCGTCACTGACCTTGGATTTTTCACCGCAAACATCTTTGACCACCAGCTCGACAAACTTCTCGACAATCTCCTTGCGCATTTCGTCTTTCCTTCCTGCGCAGGCCACCTTGAGAACATTTATGGCAACGGCGGTTGCCTGTGCAAGCAGTAAATCGGCCGTTCCAGAAAGATGCAGTTCCTTGTTGTCCTTGCAATAAATCATAATTTTCGCTCCTATCTTCTCCGGGCTATCCGCCCGTTCTCATCCAGCAGCCCGTCCATAACGAGCAGCTTTGTCGTGGCTTTCCGCCTTCTGCCAGCCTCTCGCTTTTCCGGGGCAGGCTGGCGCACCGTCCTGCGGCTCTGAATCCACGCATCAAGATCAGGCTCAAGCACGGCCAGATGCGGCCTTGTGGTGCTCGTTCCGATATTGACGCACGGCATTGTCCGCATAAGGTCGCTGGCCGTCCTGCGGCTTACGCCTAAGACCTTGGCCACTTCCTCCGTGTGGAGCAGCTTCGCTTTCATGCCGCTTTCCTCCTAGATTTGTAAGAGACCCAACGCCGTTTCGATGGCCTCTCTGGCTTCCTCCAGCTCTTGTCGATAGCTGTTCCGCAGCGTCGGGTCAATCTGTCCATCGACGGCATCCCGCTCCACTCTATCTTGGAGCTTGAGCACATCGTCGATCTGATGCTTGGTATTGACGACCGCTCCGAGCAACCCCAACTCTCGGCTATCGGACGCACCGAAGTATTTCACGATTTCGGGGTACTGCGCCCGTGCCCAGCGCCGGAACAAACCGACATCACGAAGCTGCTCCTCCATCATGTCCACGTCGGCCATCTCTGGAATCCAATCGCCGCGCTCCATGCGCTTGACCTGCTCAACAGACACACTGAGCAGCGCCGCAACCTGAATTTGGGTCAGCCCCGCCTCCTTTCGGGCATCCTTGAGAATCTGATGGGCTGGCTCGCTCACGTTCCCGCCTCCTTTCTGAACTGAATCTGTGTCTTTTTTAGAGAAAACCAAACAACTTCTGCAACTCTAAAGATTCATTAAATCGTTTATAATTTCTTTAGAGTTTTTAAGAGTGGCTATTCTCACCATCTTCTTCAATGATTTTCTCTGGCACTACGCCAAACAGCTTAGACAACCGCATAAGTGCTACCGCGTTTGGCAGGCAACGCCCGCTCTCCCATTGAGATACCGCTCCTACTGTCACGCCCACTGCTTCTGCAACCTCTGTTTGCGTAAGCTTTCCTTTTTCTCGGAATTTCTTAATATTGCAAATCATCTTTAGCCTCCTTTCTTTAGTTTTCTAAATTATACTATAAAACTTTAATGTTGTAAATATGTTTTCTGTAAATTTCTGAACTTTTCTCATTCGGATTGACTTATCTTTTTTAGAAATGTAAAATTCAATCAAGAGAAAACTAAAAAGGTGGAATGTTTTTGAACCGTTTGAAAGAACTACGCCAGAAAAACGGCGTTAAGCAAAAAGATATCGCCGCTATGCTCGGTGTCACCGCTGGAGCCGTTTCCCAATGGGAGAGTGGGCGCGTAAATATCGACTGGCGCTGTGCCACAACACTCGCTGAAAAGTTCCATGTTACCCCTGAATACTTACTCGGTGAAACCGACATCATCGACAGTGCTTCTATTCGGGCGCCCGCCGCTGTCCGAATCCCTGTCGTCGGTACAATCCGTGCCGGAATCCCGCTGGCGGCCATCGAGGATATTGAGGACTGGGAGGAAATTCCAGCGGACATGGCAAAGAAGGGCGAGTTCGTTGCTCTGCGTGTCAAGGGCGATTCAATGCTTCCCGATATCAAAGATGGAGATGTCGCAATCATTCGTCGGCAGGAAAGCATTGAAAACGGACAAATCGCCGCGGTCATCGTCAACGGGGAAGAGGCAACAATAAAAAAAGTCCGGCTTTTGCCGGACGGAATCATGCTGATCGGTCTGAATACCGAAGTATACGAGCCTCATTTCTATTCAAAGCAGGAAATTTCTGATCTTCCCGTTCGCATTTATGGGAAGCTGGTCGAAGTACGAAGGAAATTCTATTGAGGAAGGTAACGCCAATGAAGAAACTAATATCTATTGTCTCTTGGGTTTTGCTACTCATTCCGATGGTTTCTTTTGCGGAATCTTATCAGTTTGACGAACTACAAGAACTTTTCATTTCTTTGACCTCCAAGACAACCGCAACCGAATTTGAATCTGCTGTAAAAAAAACGGGGCTTCCCTATGCAAAGCAGGAATTTAATAAATCTGGTTCAGGAAAAGACCTTTCCTATGTTGTGGCTTTCACTGAGGGTGCAGCTCATTTCAAATATGCCGAATCTGGGGATAAGTTACATGTATCTTTTGATACTGGGAACAACTCGCTCCTTATGACTGCTCAATATTCAAACGCCCAAAAAGTAACATCTGCCTTATTCTATCAGTATGGCGTGTGGTATTCTTTCAACTTTGACAAGGGAAACGATTATTCTGGCTACTACTACATTCATCATTTCGGTGAAGATGACGGCATTGAGATAATCTACAATAACGGTTATCACCAAAAAACAAAATACGTTCCATATTCTTCTGCCGAAGATGTCATCAACGCCGTCATGACATACGAAGATTAAACGTCATCCATTTTTTCAATTATTTTGCCAAAGTCGGCAAAATGGTCTATTCGAGAATTATTGATGATTCAAATTTTCATTGAACAATGATTTTTTCTAATCCCGGCAATCAAGATTTACCGATAAATTCATTTATCGTATTTTGGTTGACAAATTTCTCGATTTGTTGTATTATAGGCTAAAGAACTTATTGACGCCAAAAATACAAAAACGGAGGAATTTTGTTAATGGAAGAACACCTGAAACAGCTCTGCAATAAAAATCCGCTTCTGCTCACGACCATCCAAGGTGCGATCTTCTCCGGCTACGAACAGGCCAAGAGATTTGTCATTCAAAACGGCTGTGAATCCATCCAGCGCGATGGTTATGCGCGGCACGTCTGCATTGAACCTTGCGTTTTTCGCGCTATTGAAGAAGCGCGATTTTCCGGTGTCACCCTTTCATGCCCCAACAACATCGGCAAAACCGCTAAGCATCTCGAAATACGGACTCCTCACGCAATCTTAATGATTGCAAGCGGACGCAATACGTCAAAACCACCCAAGGCGAAATACCGTCAGCAAACCATTGATCAATTTTATTATGGCCAGCAGGTTTTACCCGGTGTTTTTCAATCCGATGAGCTCTGTCCCCCGTTGTACATTATCACTCATGCGCCTGATCGCCGGAAGAACAGCGTCACTCCCGCAACAATCTGCATCGGGCGTCCCAGCGTCGATCAGCTTTCATGGAGCTGTTTCTATAAATTCGACGATTTGGGCCTTGAGAACTACGCTACCGAAAACATCGCCGTCCGAGAATCTGTGTCTTTGAAAGAGACCGTCGTCAAAACCACTACGCTCTCTCTCAAAAAAGCCTGATTCGCACCGTAAAGGAGGAACTTTATTATGCCAGCCCCCACCACTATGTCCTGTCGTCTCACAGAAGGCAGAGAGTTGCGCGGGCTTTCCGTCGCCGAACTGGCTGAACAGATCGGAGTGACGCGCCAATCTATTTATAAATATGAAAACGGCACTCAAGCTCCAAGTGAAGAAACGGTTGAGCGCATTCAAAAAGCGCTCAACCTTCCCGCTTCTTTCTTCATATACTCTTCCGCCATTCCAGATCTTTCGTCTCGTCCTATTTTTTTCCGCGACATGAAAACCAATGAAGAAAAAAATCGAAAAATGTCCTATCGCTGGCTACAGATTTTGCGCGAACAGGTTGAACGCTATGAAAATTATCTGGACTTTCCGCCAGTGCATTTGCCTGAAATCGAATTGCCGGATATTTTAGACCTAACCGACGAAGATATCGACATCGCCGCCGAAAATCTGCGTCGGGCATGGGGATTGGGTGACGGTCCCATCGACAATGTAACCCAACTCCTAGAAAATAATGGATTTATCATTTTTAGGAAGTATCTGCCTGCGGAAAAAATGGATGCTTGTTCACTTGTTCTCAATGGACGTCCCTACATTCTTATCAACACCTATAAGCAAACCTGTTCTCGTGATCTCATTAACCTTGCCCATGAATTGGGGCACGTTATTTTGCATCAAAATATTTCGAGCGATGTCTTTCTATCTAAAGCAGACTTTGAAAGAATCGAAAAACAGGCATGGCGTTTTGCAAAATCCTTTCTGATGCCCCCTGCTATTTTTTCCGCTGAAGTTGGCTGTCCTACCTTAAATCGCTTTATCGCCTTAAAAAAGCGGTGGCGTGTATCTATTTCCGCCATGATTATGTACTGCCATGACCTCGAACTTATCGACGACGCAAGAAAGCAGTATTTTTTCCGCGAAATGACGCGTATGCACATTCGGAAAGAAGAGCCATTGGATAGCGAACTTCCAGTTGAGCAGAGTGCCTTGCTCAAAGATGCCGAAGAATTGCTTGTTGATTCTCAAATCTTCACCAGAACAAAATTATTTGAACTGTCGCGGCTCAACATTGGTGATTACTGCGAAATGATTGGATTACCAGAAGATCTTTTTGCTACGAAAACAGTCCGGCCTCAACTGCGAATTATTCAATCATAAGAAAGGATTATTCCATGAGCAACGATTTTCGTTTTCTGATGTACCAATCCGCCGAAGAAAATGTGAGCGTCAACGCCGTCATCAAAGACGAAACAATTTGGCTTTCTCAAAAGGGCATGGCCGAGCTGTTCGGCTGTTCGACAGACAACATTTCCCTCCACCTAAAAAATATCTTTTCCGACGGCGAATTGACGAAAGATTCAGTTACCGAGAAAATCTCGGTAACTGCCGCAGATGGTAAAAATTATCCTACTCAGTTCTACAATCTGGACGCGATTATCTCCGTCGGCTACCGCGTCAACTCCCGCCGCGCGACGCACTTCCGCATCTGGGCAACCAGCGTCTTGAAGGAGTATATGACCAAGGGCTTCGCGCTGGATGACGAACGCCTCAAGCAGGGAACAACTGCGTTTGGTCACGACTACTTCCGTGAGCTGCTTGAGCGTGTCCGCTCGATCCGTGCCAGCGAACGCCGCATCTGGCAACAGGTAACGGATATCTTCGCAGAGTGCAGCATCGACTATGATAAAAACGCTGCCGTTGCCCATGACTTCTACGCCATGATTCAGAATAAATTCCACTACGCCATCACGGGGCAGACCGCCGCCGAAATCATCTATGACCGTGCCGACCGCGCCAAAGACCACATGGGGCTGACTACATGGAAAAACGCCCCTGATGGTCGGATTCTCAAATCGGATGTTTCCGTCGCAAAAAACTATCTGGATGCGAAGCAGATTCGCCAGCTTGAGCGTACTGTCTCCGGCTATTTCGATTATATCGAGGATCTGATCGAGCGCGAAAATGCCTTCACGATGGAGCAGTTCGCCTCCAGCGTCAACGAATTTCTCGCTTTCCGCCGCTATGACATTCTTCCCGATAAGGGGCGCATTTCCGCCGCGTCCGCAAAAAAGAAGGCCGAAGCGGAATACGACGCTTTCAACAAAACGCAGCGCATCGTCTCCGACTTCGACCGTGAGGTGCAGCGCTTGATCGAATCCGAAAAGCGCAAATAAACATGTCTACTGGTTTGCACCAAACGTTTTGCCGTCGTTGGCAAAACGTTCAAATCCGTCGATTTCGATGGGTTTGAAAGAAGAAAGCGCATCTTTCGTGGTGCGCAATTTTTTGACAGTTTATCAGAACATACGTTCGTATTTTGGATATGGGAAGGGGTTGGGTTCTCGTGCCAAGGCAGCACCTCAAACGCCGAAAAGATGGGCGCTTCGCTTGCCGATATCAAGGAAAATGGTTTTACGGTTTGACAGAAGGTGAAGCCTTTGCTGCCCGCGATGCCTATAAGCAAATGCTGAAGCAGGGCATCCAGCGCAATGCCGATAGTATGGATGTTCGACATTACGCTGCCTCATGGCTTCCCATTCACAAAGCCGATGTCAGCAAAAAGCACTATAACGATTGCGCCCATCATATCGACATTCTTTGTGACCAAATCGGCGGCATGCTCATTAAAGACGTTAAGCCATCCGATATTAAGGCCGTCTACAGCGCACACTACCTCGGTTTGAGTGCCAGTACAATCAAACGTGCCAAATGTCTTTTTTCTGCAATCTTCGAGACAGCTATTGAAGACGGTTATGCTACCGTTAATCCTTGTCGATCAAAACATGCCAAACCGCCCAAGGGTTCATCGGGTTCTCATCGAACAATCACAGACTCTGAACGGGCTTTGATTCACGAGTGCAACCACAGTTTCCGCGCCGCCGTCTACGTCATGCTCTATGCCGGCCTGCGTCGTGGTGAAGCCCTCGCGCTCAATATTGACGAAGATGTAGATTTTGAGCATCATGTTATTCATGTTCACCATGCCATTCACTACGAAAGCAACCAGCCTATCCTCGGCGATCCTAAGACCGAAGCAGGTGAGCGTGAAATACCGCTTCTCTCCATTCTGGAAAATGAACTTCGCGGACTACACGGCCTACTTGCCCCTGCTTGCAAAAACGGCGGTCTGATGTCTGAAAGCGCCTTCTCCAGCGCTTGGAATTCGTACCTCGGAACAATCGAACGAAAGCTGAACGGTCACCCTAAGCGTTGGCATCATCGCGGAGCAAAAAATCGAAATCACGACCCTATCCAGCTCCGCGTTGAAGCTCTCATCAAAGCAGGAAAAACAGAAGAGGCCGAAGTCCTTCGCTTGTCCGATTGGAAAACATTCTCTGTTCGCCCCCATGACTTTCGCCACAGCTACTGCACCATGCTTCGCGATGCCGGAACTGATCTCAAGCTCGCAATGAAATGGATGGGTCATGCTGATGAAAAAATGATTCTGAAAATTTATGACCATGTAACGGATTTTCGCACTGAGCAGGCGCTCTCCACTCTCGAAAAAATGACCTCTGGTAGTCAAAATGGTAGTCAAACAGAAAATCGCATCAGAAACTTTCAGCAATATCAGGAAAAACTCTCCTAACCCAGCATCCCTCCGACTCTGAAGGCCACAGGTTCGACTCCTGCCGGGTGCACCAAACGCATATAAATCCGAACCAGATTTTCCAAATCGGAAATGGGTTCGGATTTTTTATTACCTTCCACTACGGTTATTTTGAAAATGGCAGACGGAGAAGGGCTTCTTCCAAGTGCCAAGCGAGATCATCCGCCGTAACGAAAAAATTCCGCCAGAGTCTTATACCTGACTCTGACGGAATTTTTCTTAT
>OLPQ01000211.1_pt1 | contig 55593 bp, 38 predicted proteins | sample 1672451 | NCBI WGS metagenome assembly OLPQ01 (sample SAMEA3136687, study PRJEB25190) | human gut metagenome | biome: human gut; feature: human-associated habitat; material: faeces | place: Austria | collected 2013
GACCGCCTGACCAATACCTGTGAAGCCGAGCAGCGGGAACAGCGGGAAGCAATGGAACGCTCCCTTACAAGGGACGAGGAACGGATTGAGGTTCTGGACAAAATGGTAATGCGGCTTTATGAGGATATGATTGCAGGGCGTATCAGTGAGCAGAATTTCAACACCATGCTGGAAAAGACACAGACCGAGCAGACGGAGCTTAAAACAAAAGTGTCCGAGGGCAGAAAGCGGCTGTCCGATGAAGTCCAGCTTGCCAATGACGCAAAACAATGGGTGGAAGCCATTCAGGAATACGCCAACATCACAGAGCTGGACGCAGCCACCCTCAACCGCTTAATCAAAGAAATCGTCGTGCATGAGCGCATTGACGAAGATAAAACAAGACACATTTCTATCGAAATTCATTTTAATCTCAAACCCATCCCGGAGGTGGAACAGGTCACTGCCTGACCTGTCCCGCCGGGACGGTTCTCTTAAAAACACCATATAGATTTTTTGTACGCCGCCGCCCGCCATCGAGCAGAGTTTTACACCTAATTGGGGATAAAACAGCTCATGAGCGGTGGCGGCGTCATTCTCATCGGTACGCAGCTGATCCCGCTGCTCTCTGGTCTGTTCGGCTAAGCACCCGCGATAGGAGGTACTCCCGCCATTGTTCGATAATATCTTTGCTGCCATCGAAAAATGGATGCGGGAACTTCTGACAGGAATGGTGGAGTCCAACATGAGTACGATGTTCACAGATGTCAATGAAAAGACAAGTGAGATCGCGGCTCAGGTTGGACGCACTCCACAAAACTGGAACAGCAGCGTTTTCAGTATGATTCAGAACTTATCAGAGTCGGTGGTAGTTCCGATTGCCGGAATCATCATCACTCTGGTACTCTGCTATGAGCTGATCTCGATGCTGACCGAGCGAAACAACCTGCATGATGTAGATACATGGATGTTCTTCAAGTATTTTGTCAAGGCATGGGTCGCAATCTATCTGGTCAGCAATACGTTCACAATTACAATGGCAGTCTTTGACGTTGGACAATCGGTAGTCAATTCGGCTTCCGGTATCATCAACGGCGAGACTGCCATTGATGTTAGTTCGCTGTCCATGCAGATGCAGGCGGCGATGGCAACCATGGAGATCGGTGAACTGGTAGTGCTGGCTCTTGAAACCTTCCTTGTCAGCTTCTGCATGAAAATTATGTCGGTGGTGATAACTGTCATTGTCTATGGGCGCATGATAGAGATTTATCTCTATACATCGCTTGCCCCGATCCCGTTCGCAACGATGAGCAACCGTGAATGGGGTCATGTAGGAACCAACTATTTCAGAGGACTGTTCGCCCTTGCATTTCAGGCATTTCTGATGATGGTCTGTGTGGCGATTTATGCAGCACTGATTTCTTCGGTGCGGATTTCCAGCAATATGCACTCCGCGCTGATCGGCGTTGCAGCGTATACCGTGATTCTGTGCTTCAGCCTGATGAAAACGGGAAGTCTGTCCAAACAGATCTTCGGCAGTCACTAAAACCGGGAAAATCCGAGGAAAGGAAAGACAGCAGACAGAAAGCCGTATCCCGGCGGCGTGTCTGACTGTCATGGTGAAGAATGGCTTATGTGACGATCCCGAAAGACCTGTCCAAAGTGAAGAACAAGGTCTTTCTCAACCTGACAAAGCGACAACTCATCTGTATGGGCTTTGCGGCATCCATCGGTGTCCCGTTCTACTTTCTTACACGGGAAACGCTCGGTACAAGCAACGCGGCGGCGGGCATGGTGCTGCTGATGCTCCCGGAATTTTTCTTTGCGCTGTTCGAGAAAAACGGGATGCACCTTGAAACCATCCTGACGAACTTCATCAATGTCCGTTTCAAACGTCCGGCGATTCGCCGCTACGAGATCGAAAATCTGTACGAATATGAGCCGGAGAAACCTGTAACACCAAAAGTGAAGAAGGGAGGCATTATTGGGAAAAGAAAAGGATAAGAAGCCGCTGTTCGGCGGCATCTTCCAGAAATTCTTCAAGCCGTCTGCAAAGGCAGCAGCAAAAAAGAAGAAAGAGCATCACTTGACCGTGCAGCGGTCGATTCCGTATCTGGAAATGGGACGGGACGGCATCTGCCGGGTGGAGGAACATCTGTATTCCAAAACCGTCCGCTTCTATGACATCAACTATCAGCTCGCGCAAAACGAAGATAAGAACACCATTTTTGAAAGCTGGTGTGACTTCCTCAACTACTTTGATTCCAGCATCCGCTTTCAGCTTTCGTTCATTAACCATAAAAGTGATATGAGCGAATACAACAAGGTCATTCAGATTGAGCCGCAGCATGACCAGTTCGATGATGTACGCATGGAATATGCGCAGATGTTGAAACAGCAGCTTGCCAAGGGCAACAACGGTCTGGTTCGGACGAAGTACATCACATTCAGCATTGAAGCGAAAAGCGTCCGGGAAGCAAAGCCCCGGTTGGAGCGTATCGAAACCGATATTCTCAACAATTTCAAGGTGCTGGGCGTAAAAGCATATCCGCTGAATGGTGTGGAACGCTTACAGATCATGTACGAGATGTTCCATCAGGAGGAAGAACGGAAGTTTGAGTTCAGCTATGACCGCATCCTGCAAAGCGGCATGACTACCAAGGACTTCATTGCTCCGACCAGTTTTCTGTTCAAGAACGGCAAGGACTTCCAGATGGGAGATACTATCGGCGCAGTATCCTATCTGAACATCCTTGCCCCGGAACTGACGGATAAGGTTCTGGCAGAGTTTCTGGACATGGACAAGAATCTGGTGGTCAGCATCCATGTGCAGTCGGTAGACCAGCTCAAGGCAATCAAACTCATCAAGGGCAAGATCACAGACCTTGACCGCATGAAGATTGAGGAACAGAAAAAGGCGGTGCGTTCCGGCTATGATATGGAAATTATTCCGAGTGACCTTGCAACTTATGGTGGTGAAGCCAAGAAGATTCTGGATGATTTGCAGAGCCGCAATGAGCGTATGTTCCTTATTACGGTGCTGTTCCTCAATGCTGCGAAAACCAAACAGGAGCTGGATAGTGCAGTGTTTCAGACGGCTGGTATCGCTCAGAAGTTCAACTGCACATTGAATCGACTGGACTATATGCAGGAGCAGGGGCTTATGAGCAGTCTGCCGCTTGCCAATAATCTGGTTCCCATCAAGCGGGCATTGACTACAACTTCCACCGCCATCTTCGTGCCGTTCACCACACAGGAACTTTTCATGGAGGGCGATTCCCTCTACTACGGTCTGAATGCAGTGTCCAACAACATGATTATGGCAGACCGAAAACAGCTCAAAAACCCGAACGGTCTGATTCTTGGAACACCGGGCAGTGGAAAGTCGTTTAGCGCAAAGCGTGAAATGACAAACGTGTTCTTCACGACAACGGACGATATTATCATCGCAGACCCGGAAGGCGAGTATTATCCGCTGGTCGAAGCCCTGGGCGGGCAGGTCATTCATATCTCATCCACCAGCCGGGACTACATCAATCCGATGGACATTAACCTGAACTATGCGGACGATGATAACCCGCTTGGCATGAAATCGGATTTCATCCTTTCCCTGTGCGAACTTATCATGGGCGCACGGGATGGCATGGAGCCGGAAGAAAAATCTGTCATTGACCGATGCCTGCCGCTGGTCTATCAGAAATATCTGAATGACCCGAAGCCGGAAAATATGCCGATTCTCGGTGATTTATATGACTGCCTGCGGGAGCAGAAAGAACGGCAGGCGCAGCGTATCGCCACGGCATTGGAAATCTACGTCAATGGTTCGCTGCGGGTGTTCAACCACCAGACGAATGTGGAACTGGATAACCGCCTTATCTGCTTTGACATCAAAGAATTGGGCAAGCAGCTCAAAAAGCTGGGTATGCTCATCGTGCAGGATCAGGTGTGGAATCGTGTTACCATCAACCGCAATGCAAAGAAAAATACACGATACTACATTGATGAATTCCACTTGCTCTTAAAGGAAGAGCAGACTGCCGCATACAGTGTTGAAATCTGGAAGCGTTTCCGAAAATGGGGCGGCATCCCTACGGGCATCACGCAGAACATCAAAGATCTGCTTGCCAGCCGGGAGATCGAGAACATCTTTGAGAACAGCGATTTCATCTATATGCTGAATCAGGCATCCGGTGATAGGCAGATTCTTGCAAAGCAGCTCAACATTTCGCCATTCCAGCTTTCCTATGTGACGAACAGCAATGAGGGCGAGGGGCTGCTGTTCTACGGCAATACCATTATTCCGTTCAAGGATAAGTTCGATACTTCGCTGAAACTTTATGGCCTTATGACCACGAAACCGAATGAAATTGCAAAATACAGGGAGAAGAAAGACGCATGATGAACGAGAAAAAACTGAGCCAGATGATCCTGAAGCTGCATGACCGTGCTGAGGCAGCAAAATACGATGGCGATTCCAGCCCGCCTTATCAGGAAGTGGAAATGCTGAATTTCCACGATGAGGAATCGGTGGTGCATACGGTGCTGGAGGACTTTTACGCAGTCGGCGCACTGGCAGATGAACTGACCCACGGATTCCACATGGAAGAACGGGGCTACATCGACCGCACAGAGGTCAATTCCCGGCTGATCGCTTTTGCCAGAGAGCTGGAGCGCATTCTCGATAAGTGGGAGACTCATGCAACTCTGATTGCGTGAGTTTCCTGCCGGATGGGAGGTGAATCCAATGGCAGACAAGCGATTCCGGGGCAGAGATAAAATCGTCCAGAAAATGACCAAAGACGGTCTGGTGGAAGAGAATCTCCGCACCGGGGAAACCAAGTCCGCAGTTGCAGAAGAACCGCCGAAGCAGGAAGATTCGGAAAAAGACGCTGTGGAAAGTGCAGAAGAAACCCCTGTTGTGGAAGAAGAGGTGTGCATGGATGCCGAGGAGGGAGAGGAGGAAAAGCCACGGCGCAGCACAGCCAAACAGAGTACAGAGTATTATAAAGCCCATCAGGAGGATGGCAAAGCGAAAGAAAAAGATGCTTCGCCAGTGGACGAAGATGCAGAGCCTGCGCTGAAGAAAAAGGGCCGCTTATCCTTTGATGATGAGCAGCAGGGCGGCATCGTCCGGGGCGCAGGGCTGGGCATTAAGAAAGTGGCGAAGAAAGGAGTGGATACTGCCACTGGTTTTGCCCATAACAAGGTGCATCAGGTCGAAAAGGAAAACTCCGGTGTGGAGTCGGCGCACAAGAGCGAAGAAACGCTGGAAGGATTGTACCGTTTCTCTAAAGGCAGGAAAAAGACCAGAGAAAAATCTGCCAGAGCTGAGAAAAAGGTCACTGCGGAAAAGAAATCCAGCCGTCTGAAATTTTCGGAGAGTGAGGGCGGCATGGCCGAAGAAGTGGCAGAAACGTCACTGAAAAAGAAACCGCACTTGCCACCACCGACTGCCGCAGGAGGTGAAGCAACAAAGACAGTCGGTTCAAAATTCTATCAGAAAAAGCAGTATAAGGATGCCTATGCAGCAGCCAAGCGAGGTCGGAAAGCTGGAAACGCTGCCAGCAAGCAGGCGGCAACGGCGGCGAACACGCTTGCCGAAAAAGCAAAAGCGGCGGTGCAGGAAATCGTTGTGCAGAACAAGACCCTGTGGGCGGGACTTGGCATCGCAGCACTGATGCTCATGCTGATTATGGGCGCATTTTCAAGCTGTTCCGCAGCGATCCAGGGAACGGGCAGCACCTTTATCGGAACGACGTATCCTAGTAAGGATGCTGACATGAAAGGTGCAGAAGAAGATTATCTGGAACTGGAAAAGAAGCTGGATGAGCAGATACGGCAGATGGAGTCCACACATCCCGGCTATGACGAATACCGTTACCAGTTGGACGAAATTGGGCATGACCCTTATCAGCTGATCTCTCATCTGACTGCCGTATATGAGCAGTTCACCAGAGGACAGGTGAAAACCGTCATCAAGTCGCTGTTTGAGCAGCAGTATCTCCTGAAAGTCTGGGAAACGATAGAGATTCGCACACGCATGGAAACCAGAGTAGGGATTCGGCCAACGATTGACGCTTTTGGAAACGTCAGCATGGAAACCTATACCTATCAGGAAGAAGTGGAGTATGAGTACAAAATCCTCAACGTCTTACTGAAAAATAAGGGCTTTGACACCATTGCCAGAAAGAACATGGATCGGAAGCAGACTGGGCGGTATGATGCCTACAATCTGACTTATGGCAATCGCCCAGAACTGTTTGGCGCAGGCTCCCCTACATACAGTGGCGGCACAACAGGCAGCATTGGCTCTGGTGGTTCGGGTGGAACAGGCGGAAGCTCCGGCGGTGGTTTCCAATATGACATTCCAGAAGAAGCCCTGTCGGATGAAAAGTTTGCAAGGATGATCGCAGAAGCCGAAAAGTATCTGGGAATGCCGTATGTGTGGGGCGGCAGTTCCCCAAGCACCAGTTTTGACTGCTCCGGCTTTGTCTGCTGGGTCATCAATAACTGCGGCAATGGCTGGAACGTCGGGCGCACGACAGCGAATGGACTGCGAGGCAAGTGTAGCTATGTTTCTCCTGCAAATGCACAGCCGGGTGACTTGATCTTCTTTGAAAAAACTTACAACACCGTTGGTGCGTCGCACGTTGGCATCTATGTCGGCAACGGCATGATGATCCACTGCGGTGATCCGATTTCTTATACCAGCATCAATTCGACCTACTGGCAGAACCACTTCCTTGGTTTTGGCAGAATCAAATAGAACGAGAGGAGGCACGAAATGAGTAAAAAGCTGAAGAAGTTTTTGAATGATGCAGAGAAAACCGAAAGCAAGATCGCGGAACTGGAAGAGTACCTGAGAAATGTCCGGGCGGCACAGAAAAAAGAAGAGGACAATGAGATCGTCCGGGCTATCCGCAGCACAAAGCTGGGTGGGCGTGACCTGCTGGCATTGCTGGAAAATATCCAGGCGGGGAATGTGACGTTCCAGACAACCGTGAATAACGAGAATAAGACTTCGGAAGAAGCAGAAATGGAGGATGCGATTGCGAAAGATGCTTAAAAAGCTGGGTGTTGTGATTCCCAGTGCAGTGCTGACCCTGCTGATGGCGGTAGGTTTTTCCACTCCGGCATTTGCCTATGTGGAGCCGGAAGTCAAGGAAGAGCCTGCACAGGTCATTGAGGAAGAGGAACCCACCGAGGAAGAGAAGATTCCGTTCACCATTGCGGGCAATGGCGAGGTGGAGGATAACATTACGGACGATTCCAGTAAGGAGTTCTTCACGGTCAAGACCAAGGGCGGAAATACCTTTTTTCTAGTGATCGACCGGGCAAGGAACAGCGAGAATGTGTATATGCTCTCCATGATCGACGAATACGATTTGCAGGAGTTTCTGACCGATGAGGAACGCAACGGCAAGGAAGAAGAGAAGCCGGCAGTCGTGCTACCGGAAACCAAACCTGAGCCGGAACCGGATGTCGAGATTGAAGAGCCGGAACAGGACGATGGAAAGCTGACCAAGATTCTGGCAATCGTATTTGTTATGGGTGTAGGCGGTGCAGGCGCATTCTTCTATTTCTACATTTATAAGCCGAAGCAGAGTGAGCCGGAAGTATCGAAAGAAAATCTGGAATATGAAGCTCTGCCGACAAAGAATGAGGATGAGGAAGCAGGGCAGGACGCAGAAACCGAAGAATAATAGAAAAACCGTATAATCTAGTGGTGCAGGGATGGTCTGATTCGGACTGTCCCTGCTTTTTTCAAACAAGCAGGAGGATACATGAAATATCTTGTGATAGCAGAAAAGCCGAGTGTGGCACGTTCCATCTCGAAAGTGATCGGTGCATACAAACATGAGGACGGGTATCTGGAGGGTGGGGATTGCGTGGTGAGCTGGTGTCTGGGGCATCTGGCAGAGTATGCAGCCCCGGAGTATTACGATGAACGCTATAAAAGCTGGCGGTTTGATGATCTTCCGATTCTCCCGGAAGAATGGAAATTGTTGGTTTCGGAAGATAAGAAAGCGCATTTCAATATCCTGCGAAAGCTCCTCCGAAGCAAAGATTTTGATTATGTGGTAAATGCCTGCGACGCAGGGCGTGAGGGCGAAGCAATCTTTCGCCGTGTGTACGGTCTGGCAGGCAGCAAACTCCCGGTCAAACGGCTGTGGATCAGCAGCATGGAAGATTCCGCTATCCAGCAGGGCTTTGATTCCTTAAAGGATGGCGCAGAGTATGACAACCTGTTTGCCGCTTCGGAGTGCAGGGCAAAGGCAGACTGGCTGATCGGAATGAACGGCACACGGGCCTTTACCAAGAAATACGGCAGGCGGCAGACCATTGGACGGGTGCAGACTCCGACACTGGCAATGCTGACGGAACGGCAGAACAAAATCCAGAACTTTGTGAAAGAGCCGTATTACAAGGTGGAAATCATGGGAAATGGCATCGTGGCAGAATCGGAACGGATGGCACAGGAGCAGGATGCGGATACCATGCAGGTAGCTTGTGATGGACAGTGTGCCGTAGTTGGCAGCATCGAGCGTAAACGGAAAGAACAGTCTGCGCCGAAGCTGTATGACTTAACGACCTTGCAGCGAGAAGCTAACCGCTATTATGGTTTTACCGCCAGTCAGACTTTGAAGATCGTACAGGAATTGTACGAAGAAAAGCTGGTGACATACCCGCGAACGGACAGCCAGTACATCACGGAAGATATGCAGCAGACCATGGCAGATTTGCTCAAACACTATGGCGGCGAAGCAGATGGAGTAAAGCAGGTGGTCAATAACAAAAAGGTCACTGACCACCATGCGATTCTGCCGACACTGGAAAGCTGCAAGCGTGGGTCAAACAGCCTGTCCGGGGATAAGGAAAAGGTCTTTGCTCTCATCGTCTGGAAGATGCAACAGGCAGTACAGCCGCCATACATCTATGAAGATGTTCTGGTAACAGTATGCTGTCAGGACAGGAAATTCACTGCAAAATACAAAAATGTCTTGCAGGCGGGACATACCGCAATGCCTGTTCCATTTGCAGAACAGGAAAAAAGCAAGGATATGGCATTCCCCAAGAAACTGGAACAGGGCGAGGTGATTCCTGTGGTGAGCGCGGAGAAAAAGCAGGGCTTTACATCTCCGCCGAAAGCATTTACCGAAGACACCTTGCTTTCTGCAATGGAAAGCGCAGGCAACAGGGAGTTTGAAAAAGACACGGAAAAGAAAGGACTGGGAACACCTGCGACCCGTGCAGCGATTCTGGAAAAGCTGGTATCTTCCGGCTATGTGGAACGCAAAGGCAAGCAGATTCTTCCCAGTGCAGAGGGGGTTACGGCAATCGCAAATATCCCGGATTACCTGAAATCGGCAAGCATGACCGCTGAGTGGGAAAATGAACTGCTGCGGATGGAACGGGGCGAAACAAAGCCCGCCGACTTCATGCAGGGCATCGGTGGATTGCTGGAACGAATGCTGGCAGACCTCCGGCAAATTCCGACCGTACAGGAATCACCTATTTATAATAAGGTATCTATCGGGAACTGCCCGGTATGTGGAAAGCCCGTCTGTGAAGGCAAGCTGAATTTCTATTGCTCTGACCGGGACTGTAAATTTGCCCTCTGGAAAGAAAGTAAATACCTTTCCGGCATGAAAAAGACGCTCACAAAGAAGATGGCAACTGACTTTTTGAAGAAAGGACGTACCTATGCAAAAGACTTCTACTCTGCCAAAAAGGACAAGACCTTTGCCGCAGACCTTGTTATGGCAATAGAAAATGGCAGGGCGCAGTACAGTCTTGAATTTCCGAAAACACCAGCTAAGAAGTAAGGAGGGAACGATTGGCGAAATTTAACGATATTCGGGAACTTGCCCAGCAGAACGCACGGTGGGTAAGCAATTCTCCGAAAGACTGGATGAACTATCTGGATGTGGCGGCACGGCTGTACCGCTATTCGTTCAAAGATACTCTGCTGATCCATGCTCAGCGTCCTGATGCGACCGCCTGTGCAGAGCTGGAAGTCTGGAACAAGAAAATGAACCGCTGGGTAAACCGTGGCGCAAAAGGCATTGCGCTTTTGGACGATGCCAGCCCACGGGCAAAACTGCGCTATGTGTTCGACATTGCGGACACGCATCTGGTGCAGGGCGGCAGAACGCCGATCCTCTGGCGCATTGATGATTCGGAACACCAGCAGATGATCCTCGACCATCTGGCAGATACTTATGCTCTGACGCAGACGGACAGCATGAATGCTGCGCTGATGGAACTGGCACAGCAGTTGACCGCTGAAAATCTGGAAGAAGCAATGGATGGTCTGGAATATGAGGTGGCAGACACTTTTCTGGAAGGACTGGATGAAGATAACCTCCGTGTCCGTTTCCGGGAGTTGATGACCAACAGTATTTTCTATACCCTTTCCCGACGCTGCGAACAGGAACCGCTGGAAGTTTTGGAAGATGAGGATTTTATCCGTATTGTGGATTTCAACCAGCTTCCGGTTTTGACGTTCCTGGGCAATGCTGTTTCGGAACAATGTGAAGCGGTTCTCCGTGACATCGGACGGGAAATGCAGAAAATTTACCGAAAAGAAGTCACAGAACATCTTGCAAAAACTGCCGACAGCTTGTATAATACCAGTACGGACTTTAGCACATTAAAGCGTGAAACTGAAACGAACATCACTGAAGGAGGAAAACCGTATGGAACTGACTTATCACCGCAAGGGGGACTACCTGTTTCCGAACCTGACCGTACAGGACGAGCCGATGAGCATTGGGAAGTACGGGATGCTGCGCAGGACTTATCTGAGGGCGAACAAGAAGAACTGGTATCAGAGTATGCTGATGAGCGGCAGGCTGAATCAGCATCTGGCGCAGATCGACGAGCAGGCGGAGAACCGGATGGAAGAACTGATCGAGAGCCTGAACGAGAAGTATCCGGCTCCGAACAAGGAAACCGAACAGATGGCATGGGTGGCACATCAGAACAATCTGACCGCGATGGCGGAAGAGATCGTGCTGAAGGAATTGGTGTACAACTAACCGCTGACACAACCGAACAGGATTTGAGCGAAGCAGAGGAAGAAATTGCCTCTGCTTTTTCTCTGCCCAGTCTGCCGACCGTGGAACAGCAGATTCGGGCAATCGAAGCCCCGATGCAGGCCCAGTATGCCGATGAGATCACGATTCCGGCAGAAGTTGTGGATGAAATCCTGCGGACGGGAAGCAATCGAAGCAAAAGCCAGCTCCGCCTTATCTATAACTTTATGACCGAACAGACCCCGGAAGAGTATACTGCTTTCGTCAAAAAAGAGTATGGCGAGGGCGGCAAGGGCTTTGAGATCGGCGGCACAAAATATGCAGTCTGGTTCGATGAGTTGGGTATGCAGATCGCCGTTGGAGATACGGTTCGGAACGACCCCAAAAACAAAGCATTTCTGTCCTGGGAAGATGTCAGCTGCAGAATCCATCAGCTTCTGCAGCAGGGAGAGTACGCACCAAAGTCTGTCCTGGATGCAGCCCGTGGCAATGCTCTGCATGAACACGCAGAAGCCCTAAGCTATATGGAACGCGATATGGCAGAGGGCGTGGCAGAGATGGTCTTTACCGATACGTCCATCTTCTCCGGCGGATACCCGGAACTTACAGAACGACTTGCAAAGTTGATTGACCAGCCGGAATTTCTGGCTGACCTGAACGAACGTCTTTTGGGACTGGCAGAAGCCTATGCCGAAGATAAAAGCGTGATGCGGATGCCGTTCTATCGCCCGGACAAAGTATCCGAACAGTTTCAGAAGTTTGCCCTCCCGTTCCAGCCGTATCAGGCAAGAGAGGGCTTTCAGTGGAATGAGCAGGAAGTCTTTATCACGGAAGATGAGATCAATGCTTTCCTTGCAGGCGGCGGGCCGTATTCGGATGGCAGGCTGGCAACGTACAGTTTCTTCCTTACCCATACAGAGAAAGCAGAACGCGCGGCATTTCTGAAAGACCGATACGGTGTGGGCGGCAGCAGTCATGCACTTTCCCGTGCAGATAATTCTCATGCCAGCTATGACGGCAGAGGTCTTGAACTGGCACGGGGCATCTATGGAAAGCCGGATGCGCTGGTAAAGCTGAACTGGAACCAGGCGGCTGAACGAGTTGCAAAGCTCATTGACCAGAGTTTGTATCTGAAGCCTGCGGATTACAGCCGGATGCCGAGTTACGAGCGTGAGCAGATGGCAAATCGGGTAATCGGTTTCTACCATCGTCTGCCCGATGAAGTAGAGCGTCCATTTAAGCGGGAATTGCTGAATGATGATGCCAGAAAGAAACTGCCCACCATGCTGGCTGACCCGGAACAGGCGGTAGAGCTTCTGGAAAAGATGGATGCAGCACTTCTTTCCGTGCCGCTGGATTCCCCGGAATATGCGGAAAAATCAAAGACGCTTGCTGAACTGCACCAGTATGTTGAGGGAACGTACACGATCTTCCCGGAAAAGAAAAAGGCTGTTGAGATTTCTGTTTCTGAGACAGGACAAATATCGCTTTTCGATATTTGGGCGCAGGAACAGGAATCGAAAGAGCATTCAACCACCGCAGTGGTTGAAGAACCCCAGAGGCAGGCGGCAAAGTACAGCAGAAATGTCGAGGATTATCTCTATCTGGAAGATGACCGCCTTTATAAAATCGAACGTGTTACGGATTCTCTGGTCTATCTGAAAGATATGGAGCGTCCTGCATGGGCGGCGCGGGTGCTTCGACCGAACCAGTATGATGCAGAACTGGCAAAGAATCCGCTGAATGATTATCTTCTGGCAGGGCAGAAATCTGCATTGAAAGATAGTCGCTGTGTTTACAAAGAATGTCTGTATTCCATGCTGGATGCGGTGCAGCAGAGTGAAATCTATCCGTATCTCCGCGACCGCGATGTGGATGCAGACGAAGCGGAAAAGGAACTTCGGAACAAGATTGACGAGCTGTTAGAGCAGAATGCGAAAACTGCTCCGCTGTATCTGGAAGCAAGCCAGAACTGGGAAAACTTCAAAGACTGGTTGGTAGAAGATATTTTCCAGCGCACCTATCAGGACGTTATTACGGACAGACGGGATGCCGTTGCACTGTATCAGGATAGCAAGGACGCACCGCAGTGGGTGCGCGGCATTATGGTTCCGTATGCAGCGGAAGAAAAGGCCGTTGAGCCGACCTTGCAGCCCCTGCCGCTGGATGCCGTAAACGAATATAACGCGCTGAAAGAGCGTTACCCGGATGCTCTGGTCGGCTATGAGCAGTACGGCAACTTTGAGTTCTACGGCGAGGATGCAAAGCGCGTTTCAGAACTTCTTGGCAGCAAGCTGTTGGAAAAGGAAACCGCACTCGGCAAGGTTGAGGTGTCTGGTTTTCCACGTGAACAGTGGGCTTCTCAGGCAATGAAGCTCTGGAAGCAGGGGGAGAGCGTCTATTTGTCCGGCCAGCAGGAAGATGGAACCCATGCGCAGACAAAGTATTTCCGCAGAGAGGAATATCTGCCAGTCAATACCATCATTGAACTGGACGATAGAGAGTTCCGTGTGGATTCGGTCAACTTTGAGCAGGGGACGGTCAGCTTGCAGGACATGACCCTTGCGAAAGAAGCCCGGTATCCGATCTTCCGAACGGAAACGCTGGAGTACATTCGGCATCTGTACGAACAGGCCGACGTGCCGATGAAAGAAGCGATAGAAACCACAGTCTTTACTGCTCTACACAATGCTGGTGTGGCTTACGAGGATTTTTCCCCGGAGCAGATGGATGTGATCTATTCGGTGGCAGAATCGGGCGGCGAGTTAGAAGAACTGCTGAATCCCGACTTCTCGCCGGAACAGATGCAGCTGATCGCGGATGTGCAGACCCGGACAGATGCCATCCATCGTTCGGCAGTGGACGATGTTTTGAATCCTCTTACCAGTAAGCCTATGACCCCGGAAGAGGTCAACCATGCACGGCGGCAGCACAACCTTCCGCTGGACAGTGGAGCCGAAACGGAACAGCCTGTACAGCCCAAACAGGAGCCTATGAACTTCCGTATTACGGACGATGATCTCGGCGCAGGAGGAGCCAAGACAAAATTCAAAGCAAACATCGAAGCCATCCTGCTGCTGCAAACGCTGGATGCAGAACAGCGGCAGGCAACCGCAGAAGAACAGGAAGTCCTCTCCCGGTATGTCGGCTGGGGCGGCATTCCGCAGGCGTTCGACGAGAAGAATGCGGACTGGGCAAAGGAGTATGCGGAACTGAAATCTCTGCTCCCAGCAGATGAGTACAGCGAAGCGCGGGCATCCACGCTGAATGCTTTCTACACTTCGCCTACGGTTATCAAGGCAATGTATGAAGCCCTTTCCAACATGGGTCTGAGCAAAGGCAATGTACTGGAACCGTCCTGCGGTGTCGGTAACTTCATGGGTCTTGTGCCTGAAAGCATGGAGAACATCAAGATGTATGGTGTGGAGCTGGACAACGTATCAGGACGCATTGCACAGCAGCTTTATCAGAAGAACAAAATTGCAGTGCAGGGCTTTGAAACAATGCAGTTCCCGGACAGTTTCTTTGATTGTGTGGTGGGTAATGTGCCGTTCGGCAATTACAAAGTGCCGGATAAGCGGTATGACCGCCACAACTTCCTCATCCATGATTACTTTATTGCAAAAAGTCTTGACCTTGTTCGTCCGGGCGGCGTGGTGGCGGTAGTCACTTCCAGCGGTACGATGGATAAAAAGGATTCCTCTGTCCGAGAGTATCTTGCCAACCGTGCCGATCTGGTCGGTGCAATTCGCCTGCCAAACAATGCGTTCCAGCGCAATGCGAACACAAGTGTTGTAGCTGACATTTTGTTCCTGCAAAAGCGTGACCGGGCGGCAGTGGAGCGGGCAGAGTGGGTAGACCTTGGCACAACGCCGGAGGGATACCCCATCAACCAGTATTTTGCGCAGCATCCTGAAATGGTGCTGGGTGAGATCACGACTGAAAGTACACAGTACGGCAAACAGGAAACCACGGTCAAGCCCATCGAGGGCGCAGACCTTGCACAACAGTTGAAAGCAGCCGTTGAGAACATCCATGCGGAAATCACTGAGCCGGAAATCACGGACGATGAACTTGACCAGAACGCAGAACCACTTCCGGCAGACCCAAACGTGAAGAATTTCAGTTACACCAATGTGGACGGACAGGTCTATTACCGTGAAAACTCCTATATGAACAAGGTTGACCTGCCTGCGGTCACGGCAGAGCGTGTGCTGGGGATGATTGCCCTGCGGGAAACCACACAGAAATTGCTGGACTGCCAGTTGCACGATGGTACGGATGCCGAAGTGGAACTGCTGCAAGGAAAGCTGAAAGACCAGTATAAGCGGTTCACAGCGCAGTATGGTCTGATCAACAGCACCGCCAACAAACGGGCATTCCGGCAGGATAGCAGCTATTGTCTGCTGGCATCTCTTGAGATTCTGGACGAGGATAAAAACCTCAAGCGGCTGGCAGATATTTTCACGAAACGCACTATTCGCAAGCCGGAACCCGTCACCTCTGTGGATACTCCGAGTGAAGCCCTGGCACTCTCCATTGGAGAAAAAGCAAAGGTCGATGTGCCGTTTATGGCAGAACTTTGCGGAAAGACAGAGCAGGAAGTGACCGAAGAACTGGCAGGTGTTATCTTCCGAAATCCTGTCACACAGGCGTGGGTGGCGGCGGACGAATATCTGTCCGGCAACGTCCGGGAAAAGCTGGCAACGGCAGAAACCTTTGCTGCAAACCACCCGGAGTATCAGGTCAATGTCGAGTATCTCAAGCGGGTACAGCCGAAAGATTTGAATGCTTCGGAGATTGAAGTGCGGCTTGGTGCAAACTGGATCAAGGCAGAGTACATTACGGACTTCATGGAGCGGGTGTTCAAAACGCCGAGTTACTATATCGGAAGTTCCATCAAGGCAACCTATTCGGAGATCAGCGGTGCATGGAATATCAGCGGCAAGTCGCTTGACCGGAGCAATCCCCGTGTGACGAACACCTATGGCACAATGCGGGTCAACGGCTATCGACTGCTGGAAGATGCGCTGAATCTCCGGGATACCAAAATTTACGATACCATCTATGAGGATGGAAAAGAAAGGAGAGTGCTGAACAAAAAAGAAACCATGCTGGCGCAGCAGGCACAGGAAGCGATTCGGGATGCGTTCAAGCAGTGGATTTTCAAGGATTTAGACCGCAGAGAGGAACTTTGCAAGGTCTACAATGAGCGGTTCAATGCGATTCGTCCCCGTGAATACGATGGCAGTCACATCAAGTTCGTGGGCATGACCCCGGAAATCGGCCTGATGCCGCACCAGAAAAATGCAGTGGCGCATATCCTGTATGGCAATAATACGCTGCTGGCGCATTGTGTGGGTGCTGGCAAGACCTTCCAGATGATCGCTGCCGGCATGGAAAGCCGCCGTCTGGGTCTGGCGCAGAAGAATCTTTATGTTGTGCCGAACCATCTGACGGAACAGTGGGGTGCAGACTTCCTGCGGCTGTATCCGAATGCCAATGTGCTGGTGGCAACGAAAAAGGATTTCGAGCCATCCAACCGAAAGAAGTTCTGTTCCCGGATTGCCACGGGCGATTATGATGCTATCATTATCGGGCATTCGCAGTTTGAGCGGATTCCGCTTTCCCCGGAACGGCAGAAATCAATGATCGAGCGGCAGATTCAGGACATTACCTTTGCGATTGCAGAAGCAAAGGCAGAGGACGATGGCAAGAGTTTCACGGTCAAGCAGATGGAGAAAACAAAGAAAACCTTGCAGGCAAAACTTCAGAAGCTGAACGACCAGAGCCGCAAGGATGATGTGGTTACATTTGAGCAGCTTGGTGTTGACCGCCTGTTTGTGGACGAGAGCCATTTTTATAAAAATATGTTCCTCTACACAAAAATGCGGAACATCGCTGGTATTGCTCAGACCGATGCACAGAAGTCCTCGGATATGTTTGCAAAATGTCAGTATCTCGATGAAATCACTGACGGCAAGGGTGTGACCTTTGCAACAGGTACGCCTGTATCGAACAGCATGGTAGAGCTGTATACCATTATGCGCTACTTGCAGTATGACACCTTGCAGAAACTTCATCTTGGACATTTCGATAGCTGGGCGGCTTCGTTTGGCGAAACAGTAACGGCAATCGAATTGTCCCCAGAGGGAACGGGCTACCGTGCAAAGACGCGGTTCGCCCGGTTTTTCAATCTCCCTGAATTGATTTCACTGTTCAAGGAGTCCGCAGACGTACAGACGGCAGATATGCTGAATCTGCCTGTGCCAGAAGCAGAGTACATCAATGAGGTGCTGAAACCCAGTGAAACGCAGCAGGAAATGGTGAGCAGCTTTGCCGACCGTGCAGAGCGTGTGCGGAACGGAAATGTCGATCCGAGAACCGATAATATGCTCAAAATCACGAACGACGGCAGAAAGCTGGCCTTGGATCAGCGGCTTATCAATGACCTGCTCCCGGATGAGCCGGAAAGCAAGGTCAACCTCTGCGTGGAGAATGCCTATCAGGTATGGGAAGAATCCACGCCCGACAAATCCACCCAGTTGATTTTCTGCGACTTATCGACCCCGAAAGCAGACGGAACATTCAATGTGTACGATGATGTCCGGGAAAAACTGGTGGCAAAGGGAATCCCCCGTGAGGAGATTGCTTTTATCCATGAGGCAAATACCGAAACCAAAAAGGCAGAACTGTTTGCAAAGGTGCGCTCCGGTCAGGTGCGTATCCTGCTTGGTTCGACCCCGAAACTTGGTGCTGGTACAAACATTCAGGACAGATTGATTGCCCTGCATCATCTGGACTGCCCGTGGAAGCCCTCTGATCTGGAACAGCAGGAAGGACGCATTCTTCGTCAGGGAAACCGCAACCAGAAAGTGAAGATTTTCCGTTACGTCACAGAGAATACGTTCGATTCGTATATGTGGCAAATTCTGGAAAATAAACAGAAGTTCATCTCGCAGATCATGACCTCGAAATCTCCTGTTCGTGCCTGCGATGATGTGGACGATACCGCGCTGACCTATGCAGAAATCAAAGCATTGGCAACGGGAAATCCCTACATCAAGGAAAAGATGGATTTGGATATTCAGGTCAGCAAGCTGAAGCTGATGCGGGCCAACCACACCAGCCAGATTTACAGCCTGGAATCGGATATTGCACGGCGGTATCCGGCAGAAATCACGGCAGCGAAAGAGCGCATAGCAGGTCTGAAAGCTGACCTTGCAGTGGCAAAGCCGTTGCTGGAACAGGACAAGGAGAAGTTCTCCATCACGGTGGAGGACAGGGTTTATACCGACCGCAAGGAAGCAGGCTCGGCAATTCTTGCAGCCTGTGCCGCAATGAAGATCGCTAAGACAGAGGGACAAATCGCAGATTTGGGAGGGTTTGCAATCAGTTCCCGGTTTGATGCGTTCGCCCAGACATTCAAGCTGACCATCAAGCGGCAGAGCAGTTATACGATTGAACTTGGCAGTGATCCGGCTGGCAATATCCAGCGTATTCTCAATGCGCTGGCATCTATCGAAAAGACACTGCCGCAGGTGGAGCGCAGATTGGAAACCTTACAGCAGCAGTTGGCAGAAGCAAAGGAAGAAGTGCAGCGTCCGTTCCCGCAGGAGGCGGAATTAAACGAAAAATCTGCACGGCTTGCAGAATTGAATGCCCTGCTGGATATGGACGAAAAAGGGGATGATGCGGCTCTTGGCATGGATGAGGAAGTAATGGATAGCGAACTTCCTGCGCCGAAACGTGAGATTGAGCGGAGTGCAGACAGCGTAAAACGTCCGTCGATCCTTGCACAGCTTCACGAAAAGCAGGCAGAACGCATGGCAGAGCCGAAACCGCAGAAAAAGAAAAGTCACGATATGGAACTATAACTGAGAATGCCCCGTCAGATCTCCGAAAGGGAATCTGATGGGGCAGATTTTGTAAAGGAGGGCATGAATGGCAGATAAGCGGGCAGACCAGCTCAAAGAAATCACGGAACGGTTGGAACAGGGCGTAAAGGACATTTTTACTTCGGAAATGTATACGAAGTACCTGCTTACAATGTCGAAATTCCACAATTACAGCTTCAATAATACGCTGCTGATCGCAATGCAGCGTCCAGATGCTACGTTGGTGGCTGGGTACAATGCCTGGAAAAATAAGTTTAACCGCTATGTGAAAAAGGGTGAAAAGGGCATCCAGATCATCGCGCCTGCCCCGGTAAAGGAACGGGAAGAGAGGGAGAAAATCGACAAGGACACCGGGCTTACGGTGCTAAATGAGAGCGGGGAGCCGGAAATCGAAGTGGTGGAGAGGGTGATTCCCCGGTTCCGGGTAACAACGGTTTTCGATTATGCCCAGACAGACGGAGAACCGCTGCCTACGCTGGAAGTGAATGAACTGACTGCCCGTGTCAAGGATTATACCCTGCTGAAAGAGGCAATCGAACAGGTATCTCCTGTGCCAATTCGTTTTGGAGAGATCGAGGGCAACGCAAAAGGTTATTACAGGCACGTGGACAAAGAAATCTGTGTTCGTGCCGATATGGGTGAGAGCCAGACCATCAAGACGATGATCCATGAGGTTGCTCATGCCATGCTGCATGACAGCGACCAGATGAAACAGCGCGGCGAGGAAAAAGACCAGCTTACCAAAGAAACAGAAGCGGAAAGCATTGCATTTACGGTTTGCTCGGCACTTGGCATTGATACTTCGGACTACTCGTTCCCGTATGTAGCAAGCTGGGCAAGCGGCAAGGAACTGAAAGAATTGAAAGATTCGATGGATACGATTCGATTGACCGCTGCTGATTTTCTTGAAAAACTGGAAACGGCGGTGGCAGAAAGGAGTGTGGAGCGCATGACGGCGATGGAATATGCTGAAAAGCTGATTGCGGACAAGAAACGGGACAAAACCGTTTTTGACAACAGCCAGCGAAATCTCATTGTAAACTTTGCTTACAAGCTGGATGACCGGGCGGCAACGGAAGAACTTGCCAACAATCTGGCGGCTGCGGTTGCGGCTGAAAACACGGAAGAAATCAATCGCCTGATGTGGGAAGCAGAGGAGAAGATCGAAAGTCTGCCGGATGGCATGATCGGTCTTTCGGAAATGCACGAATATGGGTATCTGAAAGATGATGTTCTGCCGCTGACAAAGGAAGGCGCACGGGAGTGGCATCGGCTGGGCGAACGGATTTACCCGCTGTTTCAGGATGGCACGGCAGGAGATTTCGCCAGTCAGGAAGAGATCGAACAGCATGATGGCATTTTCGGAATCAAGGCTGACGCATGGAGTGCAATTTTGCTGGAAAAGAACGAAGAGTATCTGGAAGATGAGTATTCCCGCCCGGATGCCGCACTGACGGTGATAAGTCGGGAGCAGGCTCTGCGGCTGTTTGATGAGGGCAAGCAGATTTATCTTATCCGTATCAGCCCGTGGCCAGTTCTTGTCACAGGGCGTGAAGAAATCGAACGTGGAAGTGACTATTTCCAGATTGCTAAGGAAGATTTGGAAAAGGACAAGCAGAAAACAATGGAAAACGGCGAGAAAGCACCCGTTGAAAAGCTGGCAGTAGACCTTGACGATTTTGCCTTTGACTTCGATTTCTACCACTATAAGGACAGCGTAGAGGATCGGGAGCAGGCAGTTGAAGCACTGAAAGAACAGATTCAGGCTGGGGATGTTCAGCCGATCAGGGAATGGCTGCAAGCCGCAGTGGAGGAATCAGAGGGAGAGTCCGCAGAAAAGGCGGCAGAACTGATAACTCGTATGGATGCAGTAGTTAAGGAGCAGAAGCTGCTTTCCGGCAGCGAAAAGCAGTTTGGCATCTACCAGATCACTGCCCGTGACCCGGAACACGACTACCGCTTTATGAATCTGGATTTTGTAAAGCGGCACGGGATGGAAGTAAACTGTGCAGACTATGAACTGGTCTATACCGCACCACTTACGGAAAATGATACGCTGGAAGCTATTTACGAACGCTTCAATATCCAGCGCCCAGCGGATTTTACCGGGCATTCGCTTTCCGTCAGTGATGTTGTGGTGCTGAACGATGGCAAGTCGATCAAAGCCTGCTATGTGGACAGCATCGGCTTTGCAGAGCTGCCGGATTTTTTCAAGGAAAGAAAGATGGATTTGAAGAAAGAAACGATTCTGGATGAACAGTTGCAGGAAATTGAAATCTTTGATAAGCCCGGTCTTTTCAGCAACAGCAGACTGCGGGATGAGGATGTGCCGGATGGATTGTACCGCTATGACCTGCGCGGGTCAGACTATGATCCGGGGCAGCCGATTCTGGTGGAGAAAACAGTGATCGTAAACCATGCGGCATCTGTTCTGATGGCAGAAGAACTTGACCTTGGCGCAGGCGGTCGGCTGGAACTGGGCGAGGAAGGGCTGAACTTCACGGGTGGATTGCTGACTGTGCGGGAGTTTATGGAAGAACAAGAGCATAAAAAGGATGGCTTAATACACGGTGACTCCGACCAGATTGCAGTTGAGGGTCATGTTGGTACATGGTATGCGATTGATGAAACGGAGGTCGGCGGCGAGAAGTTCTTCCTGCTGGAGCATGAGGAATACGGGGATGAAGCTGCCTGCGTTGCGGTCAATGAGCAGGGAAAACTTGTGGCAGAAGATTTGTGGAATGGCTTTGATGAGGATTTCCAGGATGCCGTAAAGGAGTATTTTGCTGAAAAGAATCCGACTTCACAAAAAGAAGAACTGGTTGTGCCTGTGGAGGAGGAAAGCCGCACGGATGATTCGGATGTCCCGGTCTATTACGAATCTTTCGGCTATGCAGCAGAGAATGGCGAAGTGGATTTGTACCGCATTTCCAGACAGCTCAATGAAGAGTGCAGAAACGCCATTGAAGAAGCGATTGCAGACAACTTCGACGGAATGAATCTTGCAGATGATGCTACGAAGTCCGTCGTTGAACAGTTTGGCATGGAGCGCATGGGCTATATTCTGGCGTACACGCTGAATTATAACAACCATGACGGACGCTATTCACACAGTAATAGGGAATGGGCAGACACCACCTGCAAGGGAGAACGGGGCAGCAATATCCGCACCGACTGGATCGTGCGCAGTCACCCGGCTGTGCTGAACGGGTTTGTGGATATGTACCGCAAAGAACTTGCGGCTGAACAGCAGCGGGAGCCAGAAAAACCGTTTGTCCAGCAGTTCTATGTTGTGACAGATTTGCAGACCAATCCGATGAAAATTGAGAAGTTCGGGAATCTCGATGATGCAATGTCCTGCTATCAGCAGGTTCCGAATTTTCATCTGAAAGCCCTTGGCGTAGAGAAAACGCCTGACCCACTTCCGGGCAGTCTGGACATTGTGCAGTGCAAGAACGGTATCGACACGATTGTGGAGGACTACAAGAAAGTTCCGGGCTGGGATAATCCGTACATCCAGAATCATGTTGTTGCATTGGTGGCAGAAGCATTGAAAGTGCAGGATGTGGCGGTAGCCTATGAGATCAACGATGGCTATTTTCACATCCAGACCAGCGAGGACGGCTACGACTATACCTTATATAGTAAGGACTTCACAGTAATGGACGGTGGCATTGTTGAAACAGACGAGTACAGACCCGTGCAGGAAGTGATGGAAGAAGTTCTGGCAGAACACGGACACAGCGTTTCTGAGTGCGGTGTGATTAGCGCTGAATATCTTCAGGAACAGTCCTACCGTGCAGAAACACAGCGGGCAGAAGCGATGAAAGAAAAGCTGGCGGCAGAGAAGCCTGCGCCGGAAGCAAGCATCAGCTTTTATGTGGCAGAGTGTGCAGAGTTCCCAGTGATGGGTGAGTTCCATGACAATCTGACCTTGGAGCAGGCATTGGAAGTCTACGATAAGATTCCGGCAGAGCGGATGAACGGAATCAAGAGCATTGGCTTTTCCCTTGAGGATGGAAGCATCTATTCGGGAATGTTTGACCTGATGGTAGGTGGAGAAGTGCAGGCAGAAATCGTCAACCATATCCAGCATTACCGGGAAAGTCCGCTGGTGCAGAAAGCAATTTCGGATATGAAAACGCTTTTGGAAAAGCGGCAGGCAAGCAAGGAGTTAGAGGAACGCCCCAGCACCCGGCAGTCTGTTCGTGAAGCGTTGAAGAACCGCAAAAAGGCGCAGGAAAAGCAGTCCAATCAGGAACAGGAAAAACCGAAGAAGGCAAAGAAGAAAGGAGAAATGGAACTGTGAGCAAGGTGAAGTTTAATGCAGATGAGATGATGGTTATGGCAATGTTTGAGCAGCCGACACGGACGGAAACCATGAGATATATCGAGGAAGTTGTTCCGTTTGTCGAGGACGATGTTGAAGTTTTTTCGCTGGTAGCATCGACCATGAAAAAGATGCGCTCTATTTCGGACATGGAATTTTCCAGACTTGACCTTAAACCGTATCTTCAGGATGTGGTGGCAAAATGAATATCAATCAGTATGCGGTCTATCAGCTGAAAGAAAGTGCAGAACTTGCTGCGTATCGGTCACGTTCATATCAGTATTTGACGGAACATCATTTTCAGGTGATCGTACAAAATTATCAGCAGGCGTATTTTACCAAGTTGTTTACATCGGACACACCAGAGATAATTCGGAAACGGTTGGAAGAGCATCGACCGAAGAATTTCCGTGGCCGTCCATTTGGTGTCGGTGATGTGATTGTCATAAACCAACAGGGAGAAATCACGGCGTATTTTGTGGATAAGGACTCCCTTGTTGTGGTTGCTGGCTTTATCCGCAGTAGTAGTTCTGGCATTCTGGTTACACTTGACACGAAAAATCTTTTTATAGATGGATGTGCTGGAACGTGGGTGGCAACCGAAGAATGCGTAGTAGAAAGCCAGCACTTTTTTCTGATGCAGCATGAAGTCTATAAGGAAAAAGCACCGAACGTGATTGTAGATGCTTCTGGCAAACTGGTTTCCACTGAAATCCGAAAAGGGTTGGATGAGGATGCCAGAAAAAAGATTCTGGATTATCTGCATCCACCGCTGATGGAAAAGCCGATGAACCAGAAGCCGTCACTACACCAGATGGAACATTATCAGAAGTTCTATGAGAACGGGGAATATGTTCGGGCCGTAGAATCAACTACGGAACAGAACTACAATATGATTGATGGCTGTGCCAACAATCTCCCTAAGCCCCGCATAATCAACGGACGAGAATCCGTTCTTGATAAATTGCGAATCAGGCAGATGGCACGGGAAAAGCAAAAGAGCAGCCAAGAGCAGTCGGCTGATATGGAACGGAACAGGAAGTGATCTGTTGTTGCCCGGATGCAGAGGGTTCCCTGCAAACAGGCGTTGGAAGAAATATTTCAGGATCGCTTTGTGAAATTACAAAATGGTTTCTTGAAATACAGGGACGCTTAAAGACTGAAAATAGTGCAAGAGCCACCATAGGCTTACCCAACAAAAGGGTAGCGTATGGTGGCTTTTTTTTGCTTAAAGGGTCTGTTCTGTGCGTTGAATGTGATCTCGAATGTGGTGCTGCCCCAAGATGCTGTCAACATTGGCACAGGCTGTTCGCAATTCTTTTTGATAATCTTTGTAATAGGTGTAGGTGTCGTATTGAGCCGCTTTCAAGGCAAGTAATCGTTCTTTTTCAAGCTTCAAATCTTTCATCTTCGGAAGTGAGCCGTCTGGATTTTGTGCTTTCAGAATCTGGGCGGCTTTTTCGTGCTTCTCAATTTCATCAGCGTGATCCTTGCGAAATTTTCCTTTGAAGCGAGCTTTCAAAAATTCATTGTAGGTGGATTTTGTGGAAAGATACTGACCCAGATAGTGGATTTGCTCATTCACAGATTTGATTTGTGTTTCGGTGTCCTTTGTCTTTTGCCGTGCATCGTGCATCTGTAATGTGATGCTATCGTAGGTTGTCTGTAAATTTTCTCTGGTATCGAATCCGTTTTCCTGAATGTAAGCTACGGTCTTTGCCATCTGCTGAAGATTGGAAATTTTGACTTTTTGAGCATAAGCTCTGCTCTGTTGAGCCTTAATACAGTTCTGCAAGTCCACAACAAGACGCAGATCAGAGCGAATGAAGAGAATGGCAATCGGGTCTGCATGGTAATCGGGCATGGTCTGTCGTTGCTTTTCTTCTTGCTCAGCAGCAAGTGCATTGGCTTCAAAAAGATTGAGCAAATAATCTTTATCAAAATTTGTGCCTAAAGAGCGACCAGAAATGTACTTCTCTCGATCTGGATGCAGATAGCTATATCTTCCCCGATTTTCTTTCACATGAATCTTATACTTTTCAAATAACTGGCTTTGAAAATCTTCAAACGAAATTGCGGAGGAAGAAATCTCTGAAACGGCATTCCGAACAAACTGCTTACGAGTCTGAAATGTTGTTTCCATTGGATTCATGCCATCAGCAATGATCTGTTCGTTTATATCTTCCAGCTCTTTCTGACCTCGCTTTTGCAACCAGTATTCAGCTTCAGTGATTTTATGTTGAGCCGGAGAGAGAAGATCGACCTGATACAGATTTTCACGCTGGCATAGATTCATAAGTTCTTGCTGTAAGTATTTTAGATAATCTTTTGTCAGGTGATGTTTGTATCCTGCTTTGCAGTCAATGCTGCGTGTGGTGTATGACTGTGGCTCTATGTCCAGTTTCCGTAAGCTGTTGATTATGATATGAACATGGATGTTGCCACTGCCATTATGTCCATCCGTGTGAGTACAGACCAATGCTTGATGGCCGGGAAGATGATTCTTCACAAATTCAAGTCCCAGGGTTTGTGCTTTCTCGCCAGTAAGATGGTGTTCGTCTTTATCGCGCGGATCAAAACTGATGATATAGTGATGGGACTTGACTTCGTCGTATCGGTAGTTTTTTCGATACTGGTCATTGAGCATTTCGCACTCAAGATCAAAGGTGTCGGGATTGCAGTTTACTCCATTCATGTGAAATTCGCTGCGGAGCATCATGCTCCCGTTTTCATCAAGGAGCGGTTTTAAGTGTCGTTCATCATGCTGGTATTTCAAATAGCAGACTGCCGCACTGTAATCAGCGTTTTTTATTGCGATGTGTTTTAACACGGCCATGATAGGTTCCCCCTAATTTGATTGCTTCCTGCCGAAGCTGCCATAATGCAGTGAGATGGCGGTTGATCTCGTCCTGCATTGACTTGGAATAGAAACCGCCAGAGTGGAAGTATTGGGCAATCTGATTTAGGTTGTTGCCGATGGCAGAATACTCAGCAATCAGTTTTTGAAGTTCGGGAAGTTCTGCAGTGATGTTGTAGTGGACTTCGATGCGTTCGTCCAGCGCACTCTTCCTGACATAAACGGCAACCGGATAGCCTGCCTGTTCAGCAGAAATGGAAATAGAAGCGTACTCGGCATCCGTAAAACGTACCATTACGTTATTTGTTCTTTTTATCTGCTCGCACTTTTTTCTTCTGCCCATAGATAGAAACTCCCTTCAAATTTATTTGCGAAGCAAATCCCGACAAGCCGTAGGCGGTCGGCTGCGACCACTTTAGTGGAAGCCAAATAGCCAAAATCAGAGATTTTGTGCGTACCGAGGGAATGGGGAAGCGGAATCCCCATCAAGATTGCCGGTAACGAAAAATCACGAAAGTGAATTTTGAGTTACTCCAGGCGAATCTTGCCCTACTTACGGTGAAGCCGTTGCCTTACGCATTTTTCGGGTTCTTCTATCTTTAGAATCGGGCAGAGCGTGTTTCGCAAGGTGTTTTTGAAAAAAGACAAAAAATTTTTGAAATACCTTGCGAAATGGCCTTTCTCCAATTCTATAAGTGAAAGAGGCTGACACACCACCCCAAAAACAGAAAGGAATGAGTGAATGACCGAAACAACTGCACGAACCTATCACACCATGGAAAGCCTGCGCCAGATGGCACAGACCGATCTCCGTAATGTGAACCGCAAGGAACTGGTAGACATCAACGAAGTGGAAATTAGAAAAGACTTGTCGCAGCGGGAGCGGATGGTCGATTTCATTTCGCAGATCAAGAACCCTTATTGCTATCTCGACAAGGGCATGGTAGTGAAGATCAGCTTTGCGGGAGAGAACCGATTAGAGGACACACTGAAAAAATGCGCACGGACGCATCGGAGATAAAAAGAAGAAAGCAGAAGAAAATTTACACTTTAGCACATTAAAGCGTTGACATGGACCGCGAAATATGAGATAATGGCTTTGGGTCAAAACAGAATATGCTAACTAAAGCCGATAATTTTCTTGGTTTATTGTCAGAACGACAAATAGATTAAGGAGGTTATCGGCTTTTTATGTTTTTTCAGGAAAATGGACAATATCGCTGTGCTGTGTATCTTCGATTGTCACGTTCGGACGGCGATCAGCAGGAAAGCAACAGCATCAAAAATCAAAGAGCTTTACTGAATGATTATCTGGGAAAGCACCCGGAACTGCATAAGGTCGATGAGTATGTAGACGATGGATACAGTGGTACGAATTTTGAACGCCCGGATTTCAAACGGATGATACAGGACATTGAGAATCGGAAAATCAACTGTATTATCGTCAAGGACTTATCACGATTCGGCAGAAACTACATTGAAACAGGACGTTATCTGGAAAGAATCTTTCCATTTATGGGAGTCCGGTTCATCGCCATCAACGATCATTATGACAGTGCGGAAGAAAACGATGATAAGGGACGTATCCTGATTCCGTTCAACAATCTTATCAACGATACCTATTGCCGTGACATTTCGATGCGTGTCAGAAGTCACTTGGATGTGAAACGGAAAGAAGGTCAGTTCATTGGCAGCTTTGCAGGATACGGGTATCAGAAAGACCCGAAAGACAAGAATCATCTGATTATAGATGAATACGCTGCGGGCATTGTGCAGGAAATATTCAAGCAGAAATTGAACGGAATGAGTTCACAGCGCATTGCCAGTCACTTGAACGAACTGGGTGTCCTGCCGCCAAACGAGTATAAGAGAGCCAATGGATTCAACTATACCTGCGGTTTTCAGGCTGGGCTGAATCAGAAGTGGACAGTGGTTTCCGTCAATCGTATTTTGAAAAATGAATCCTATACGGGAACATTGATTCAGGGTAAACGCAGGAAAATCAATTACAAAGTAAAAAAGAGCCATGATGTTGGAAGTGAAAACTGGATTCGGGTGGAAGATGCGCATGATGCCATTATCAGCAAAGGCGAGTTCCAGCAAGTACAACAGTTGTTGGAACTGGACACTCGTACCGCACCATCGCAGACAACAGTTTATCCATTATCAGGTTTTCTGCGCTGTGCAGACTGCGGGCAGAATATGATTCGCCGCACGGTGACGAAAAACGGGAAGAAGTATCAATACTATCACTGCTCTACCTATAAGAATGGCGGCGGCTGCACACCGCACATGATAAACAGTGAGAAGTTGACGGAAAGTGTTCTGGCTGCGATCCGGCATCAAGTGACACTTCTTGTAGAAGCGGAAAAGGTACTCTCCAATGCAGAGTTGGCAAGCGGCGAACAGATTGGCATAAAGATTCTGGACAGCCAGATCACTGCACTGGAAGCTGAATTAGAACGGTACAGTAATTTAAAAATCCGTCTGTATCAGGACTTATGCGATGATGTTGTCAGTCGGGAAGAGTACGGAGAAATGAATACTCGCTTTGCGCAGAAGATAAAAGAGGCACAGGATAAGATTCAGGAAATCCGCGAAAAGAAGCAGGAGGCATTAAAGCACGACACACTGCTTCCTACTTGGTTGGAAGAATTTAAGCAGTACGAACATATCAAAACGCTCGAACGCAGGGTCGTGGTGGAACTGATCGACCACATAGATGTTCATAGCAAAACAGAGATTGAAATTCATTTCTGCTTCGAGGATGAACTGCACAGTATCACAGAAAAATTTATGGAATATCAAGCACATCATGGAAATGAGGTGGCAGAGGAATGAAATGGGTCAGTTATACAAGGTCGATTTCCAGCAGGATCGGAGAAGAAAATCCATCCAATACGATTGCGGAACAGAATGAGCGCATTGCACGGTATCTAAAAAAGTGCGGGTGCAGCGTATCCGAAAAATACAGTGACCGCAGGAGAACAGCAGAAGCCACGGAGGGCTTTGACAAATTGGTACAGGATGGGATGGCTCGGAAATTTGATGCAGTTGTTGTGGATTCTATCTTCCGCTGTGGAAGAACCCTTCCGTTTGCCATTGAAGCACTGCAGAGGACGTTCTATCCGCTTGGTATCCAATTTGCAGTTGTGGAAGATGACTTTTGCAGCATAGACAAAACTGCCGAAGAGGTTGCAGAGTATTTCAATGGAAAGACCATTGATAAGATTCGTTCGGAATTTATTACCAATCGCCAGAATCACTTTGAAGAAGGTACATTGACCCATCGACAGGCTAAATATGGTTATGCGCTGTCGGAAGATCGCAGAAGCCTTGTTCTTAATCCTGAAAGCGCACAGGTTGTAAAGCTGATTTTTCAGATGTATCTGGAAGATATGAAAATCCCGGAAATCGCAAGAGCATTGGATGTACAGGGCGTTCAAACACCGCAAGTCCAGATGGCAAAGAAAAAAAGATCAAGAACAAAAAATAAGTGGCAGGATTCAACAATTCGCTCGATTTTGAAAAATCCACTCTATATCGGAAAGTGTACGCTGACACTGGCAAAGGCAAAGCGAGAATTGGAGGTTCCGGCGATTGTTTCAAAGACGGAATTTCAGAAAGCTCAGAAAAAGTTGGAATCTACGAGGTTGCCTTCGAGAAAAAAGGCTCGAAAAAAACCAAATCTGCTCTTCAAAAAAATCTATGACAAGGAAAGTGGAAAAGGTCTGCTGTGCAGAACATCAGAAGATGAAAACCAGCAAATCTATTCGTTTGACAAGGGGTATAGATGCTTCTCTGGAAAAGCCCCTTTCATCGAAAGCGAGAAAATCTTTCGAGAGATTCTTTCAGCTTTGGAAAAAGAAAAAATGCAAGCTGCGCATATTGATAGGATGCTGGACTTGAATCCTGAGAAAGTCAAGCAGTGCATGGATGCTGGACTGTTGCAGTACAGAAAAAGAGCAAATGAGATCGTTGCGCACTTGATGGCCAAGGACGATGAACGAACAGCAGTTTATCGGCAATACGAGCAGGGATCAATTTTACTAGAACAGGTAGAGGAGTATGAACATCAGTATCAGGTGGCGGTCCAGAAGCAGGAAGCGGCTTTTAAAAAAGTAATGCTGGCTGTTAATGACATAGAAAAAGCATTTAGCCATGGAAATCCCTGGTTGATGAAGTTCCGAGCGATTTCAATTCCTGAAAAATTGGAGCGCACACATCTTAAAGAATGGCTTGACCATGTATGGATCGTAGATTTTGAACAGGTAGAAGTGATCCTACAAGAAAGTGAGTGGAAGAGATTCTTCCCGGAAGAATGGCTGAACAACGGAGAGGAAGATTGTAATGGCAAGAAAGAGTAGAAAGAATATGATGCCGCAGGCTGCTGTGCAGGAGGCCGTACAGCAAAACGAAAAAGAACTTCTGCGCACGGCAGCGTATGCGCGGCTGTCGGTTGAGAACGGCGGGCATGAAACAGAAGATTCCCTGCACACACAGATTTTGCAAATTCATAATTATATCAGGGAAAACCCGGAACTGACGCTGACCGATACCTATGCAGACAATGGTTTTACTGGAACACGTTTTGACCGACCAGAATTTGAGCGTATGATGCAGGATATACGGACAGGCAAAATTCAGTGCATCGTAGTGAAGGACTTATCTCGATTTGGTCGTGACTATATCGAAACGGGAAGCTATCTGGAAACTATTTTCCCGATGCTCCATGTTCGTTTTATCGCCATCAACGATGATTTTGACAACATCCGGCAGTCGGATGTGGATAGTCTTGCGGTTCCCATCAAGAACATGGTAAACAGCTTGTACGCGAAGGACATTTCAAAGAAAATCAGCCTTAGTTACCAGATGCGCCGCGAGAAGGGAATCCCTACATCGTGGTGTACACCGTATGGCTATCAGTTGAACCAACAGGGAAATAAGCTTGAAGCGACTGAGGATGCGAAGTGGGTCAAACTGATCTATCAATGGTATCTTGCAGGAGTGAGTACAAACGAAATTGCCCGCAGGTTGGAATTTTTAGAAGTAGCAAGGCCGAACGAACGGCTGAATCGCAAATTACATGAGGGAGATGACCCTACCTATAATAAATGGCACCCCAGTACGGTTCTTCGTATTTTAAACAGCAGTGCCTATATTGGAGAACTGGTATCTGGGAAAACGCAAACTGCATCATACAAAGGGATTGGCCTCCATCCAGTGGAAAAGAAGGAATGGCATATTGTTGAAAACGCTCATGAAGCAATCATTCTGAAATCGGATTTTGAAAAAGTGCAGGCACGGCGGGAGCAGAATAAGGAAAAACGGGAAAGGGCGATGGCGCGTTCCAAAACAACCAGAGAGAAGTGTTATAACCATCTATCGGGAATGGTTTACTGTGGCTGTTGCAGACGCAACATGACGTTTGAACGGAGAGTGCATGGTACGGTGAAAGAAACGCACTATGGAGTGTTCATTTGCAAAAGAAAGAAGAACACGACTCCCTGCGCCTATCATGCGGTGCCGGAGAAAATGCTGATGATGGTGGCGATGGATCAGATTCATCATCTGGTGTCTACCATGTGTGAAGAAGAAAAGCTGGTAAAAGACATGATGCGCAGCAGCAATCTGGATTCGGCTCGTTCCATCAAAATGAAAGAAAACTCTATCCTGTTTCGGATTCAGGAAGCTGAAGAACGGCGGTTGCGCTTATATGAGGACTATAAAGCTGAAATTCTGGACGAAGATGAATACAGTCAGCTAAAGGAACACTACATAGCAGAAAAGCAGCGGTTGGAACATGAACTGCAAAAGCAGCGTCAACGTGCATTGGAACTGGAAAAAAGAATCAAAATCTGCGATGCGCAGATGGAGCGGATGTGCGGGATTCTGAATCAAAATGAATTTGATGAAGAACTGGTGCATGAACTTATCAAGAGAATCTATGTAGGAATGGACAATTCTGTGGAGGTCGAATTTAAGTGTAGCGACCCCTATCAGGAAGTGCTTGCAATCATGTCGGAGGTTCAGAATGAATGATAAAATTGCAATCTATCTCCGCTTATCATTGGCAGACGGAGATTTGAAAAAAGGCAGCAAGGATGAAAGTAACAGCATTGAGAACCAACGGATGCTGCTCCACGATTACATTGGGAAGCAGGAAGATTTGTTTGGCGAGATTGTAGAATATGTAGATGATGGCTATACTGGAACAAATTTTAATCGTCCGGCTTTTCAGAAAATGATCGTGGATTTGAAGCAGGGCGATATAAAAGTCATCATGGTAAAGGATTTATCCCGCCTTGGTCGTGACTATATCGGTGTTGGCGATTACATTGAACAGATTTTTCCGTTGATGGGAGTTCGGTTTATTGCTGTGAATAATTCCTTTGACAGCATGAAACTGAACAACGGAACACCGGGAATCGAAGTGGCGGTCAGCAATCTGGTGAATAATATGTATAGCCGGGATATTGCGAAAAAGATTCGGGCTGCTCTGGAAACGAACTGGAAGAACGGGAAAGCCACCTGCACGAATGTCCCTTTTGGATATGTGTGGAACAAGAAAGGTGGGCAGCGGTGGGAGATTGACCCGGAGGCAGCACCCTGCGTGAAAAAAGTATTTGAATTAGCATTGTCCGGCCGCAATACAACGCAGATCGCCTACGGCATGAACGAATTAAATCTTCCTACGCCGGGATTGTATGCGAAACGAAAGAATCTGCTGATGGGCAGCAATCCTATTATTGCCCCGGACAGTGAAATGTTATGGAACGCGGCAATCGTGTGGAGAATCCTTAGACGGTATGAATACACTGGTGCGTTGGTTATGGGGAGAAGAAAGAAAATTGATGTGAATACTACCTCTGTTCGGACGCTCCCGGAGGATAAGTGGATCATCGCAGAAAACGCTCATGAGGCCATCGTGACAAAAGATGAATACTACCAGGCACAGAAAGCAATCCGTAACGTAACTCCAATTCAATATAAGGTGGATGATGATTTTGCGTTAAAAGGAAAAATCTGCTGCGGAAACTGTAATCGGCAGCTTCGCCACGAAAGGCAATATGGGGAAATGGTTTTCTATTGCGGCTATAAACGGTCAGCCGGAAAGTTCTCTAAATGCTACGGCGGCTATTACAGAGAATATTCGGTGAATGCAAAAGTGGCTCGTGCGATAAAAACAGTATTCTATGCGCTGGATGTGGTAAATCAGGGAATGCAGGAAAAGCAGTCTATCACGGTGCGCTGCGTGGACATTGAGGACTTGGAAAAGCAAGCAGAAGCCATTCGGGTAGAGCAAATCAAACTATATGAATCGTATGCAGACGGTGTGCTACGGCGAGATGTGTACATAGAAAAGAAAAAGACCCTTTCGGAAAAACTGGCTGCATTGCAGGATAGCATACGGACAGAAAAGGAAGAACAGGAGTGTGCCGATGAACTGGATGAAGAAATCCGCAACCTGACAAAGCAGGCAAGTCAAAAAACATACATAGGCGGTCTGACCAAGGAATGTGTAGATGCTTTTGTCAGCATGGTTTATCTGTATGACGATCAGACGATGAAAGTTGAGTTTAACTGTGAGGATGTGATTCGGAGAGCATTGGAAAAGTATGGCGCATAACTGCATAGAAACAGCAAGGTGAGCAAAAAGAATGCCCGTCTGGTTGAGAGGATTCGTAAATCTTCTCGATCAGGCGGGCATTTCATTCCGTAGGAATGACTTTGACCGCATAAGCCACAGACAGCACCCCGGTGTAATCCGAAGTGCAGCTGTGTCTTATGCGGGCTTTTTTGTTATATGATCAGCGGGCTACAAAATCAGATTCCCAAACCGTACAGTATGGCTTTCATCTCTCTTACCATCCGAGTGAGAATTTCCTGTTCGATTTCATTGCAGTCCAAGAGAAGACGGTGAATTTCGGAATTTGAGGTTGAAGTCGAGTGCATCAAACTATCTACCAGCAAATCATCAGTCGATACGTCAAGAGCATTGGCAATATCAACCAGTGCATCAAGACTTGGGCGTTTGATAGCGGATTCGATTACGCTAATATGTTTTCGTGTCATGTTAAGCTGCTCTCCAAGGGCCTCTTGCGTGATACCAGCTTGTTTTCGGGCATTTGAAATGCGCTTGCCCAAAGCTTTATAATCAGTAGCCATGTGCTTTTCTCCTTATGATTCCCCGCATAAGGCAGTACAATTATCTCGCATGATGGTAGGCAGAGCAACTCTATATCAAAGGTTCTAAGACCGCAAAGGGACACACTGCTAGCTGCTCTGTGGTCTTAGGCTGTTTTGCTACCTACTGGGTAGCAAAAGGCAACTCATGCTACCTGATGGGTAGCAGTCAAAACGCAACGAATGCTTTATAATAGAGGTAGGAAAAGACTGCAAATAGGAAGGAAAGACGATGGCGGACAAGGTAGAAAAAAGAATTCTTACATTATATAGTGATGTGCAGGCAACTTCTGTTCACTGGTTGTGGTATCCATTCATTGCAGTGGGAAAGATAACATTGCTACAAGGCGATCCCGGCGATGGAAAGTCAACCATGATGATGAATCTGATTGCGGAACTTTCTAAGGGTGGGAAAACACCGGATGGAAAGCCTGTTGGGACGCCGCAGAGGGTTATCTACCAGTGTTCGGAAGATGGAGTATCAGATACCATTAAACCCAGACTGGAAAGATGTGGCGCAGATTGTAGAAAAGTAGCTTTTATCAATGAAGAAACATACAGTGGTCTAACACTGGATGATGAGCGTATCCGTCAGGCAATCATTGAATTTCGCCCACGGCTTGTAGTTATAGACCCGATTCAGGCGTATTTAGGAAGTGATTCTGACCTCCAGATTGCAGGGAGAGCCAGAAAACTGATGCAGCGTCTCGGAATGTGGGCTTCAGTATATGATTGTGCCATTGTGCTGATTGGTCATCTCAATAAGAAAGAGGGAACGAAAGGTTTGTACCGAAGCCTTGGCAGCATAGATGTGGTTGCTGCTGCGCGAAGTGTTTTGCAGGTGGAGCGTGACCAGAAAGATACAGATATTCGTATTGTTCGGCAGATAAAAAACAGTTTGGCTCCGTCTGATGGAGAAATTCGGTTTTCTATAACAGCGGAGATGGGTTTTCAATGGTTGGAGTGCAAGAGCACATTCGTTTCATCGGAACAACCGAAAGTGCCGGAATTTGAGTCAAAAACAGAAAAGGCAGCATATCTGATAAAAAAGTTGCTTTCTGATGGCGATATGAGAGCAAGAGAAATCTATATGCGGATGAAAGATGAAGGAATCAGCCGCAGAACCGCAGAAAATACGAAGAAAGAACTCGGTATCCGAAGTTATCGGAAGATGCGACAGTGGTATTGGAGCATCCATACGGGAGAATGAGGAAAAGCACATGATTACCGGTGAAGTAGAAGCAGTAGACCGTAAGCAAAAAATCAGAGACCGCTATAAGGGCGTAGATATATCGGAATTGGAAGTCATTCCCGCCAAAATCATAGAGGATTTGGAAACAAGTTCTGTGATTCGGCGTGTGGCAGCATATATCCGTGTTTCCACGGATAATGATGAACAGACTTCTTCGTATGAACTTCAGAAAAACTATTATACGGATTATATTCAGGCACAGCCGGGATGGGTATTTGTTGGAATCTATGCGGATGAGGGCATCAGCGGCACATCTCTGGAACACCGAAAAGGGATGCAGCAGTTGATTGAGGACTGCAAGGCAGGCAAGATTGACCTTGTTCTTACAAAATCCATTGCCCGTTTTGCTCGAAATATCGTTGACTGCCTTTCTGTGATTGAACTTCTGAAAAATCTGAATCCGCCTGTGGGTGTGAAATTTGAAGCAGATAATATCTATACGCTGGACAGCAATGGACGCATGATTCTGACGATTCTGGCATCTGTGGCAGAGGAAGAATCGCATTCCAAATCTATCATTATGAACTGGTCGATTGATCGGCGGTTCAGCCGTGGCCTGTTCCTGACCCCTGCATTGCTTGGATACGATAAAGACGAGGAAGGCAACCTTGTAATTAACCCGGAGGAAGCACAGACGGTAAAGGTGATTTACTACCTGTACCTGAATGGATATTCGCTTACGGAGATTGCAACTCTTTTGATGGAGTATAGCCGTAAGACGAAGTTGGGACGTGTGGAGTGGAATCCCGGTACACTTGCAGGTGTTCTGGCAAATGAGCGCCATTGTGGTGATGTACTGGCAAGAAAGACCTTTACACCGAACTTTTTGACGCATAAATCAAAGAAAAACAACAATGATCGGACACAGTACAGGCAGAAGAATCACCATGAAGCCATTGTTTCCAGAGAAGTTTTTAATGCAGCCAATCATCTGCGGGCATCCCGCAATTATTCAAAGAAAAAGAGACCCTTGCCCGTGTTGAGCGTGGTTGAAGATGGGATTTTGCGAGGATATGTGCCTTTTGATAAGGATTGGACAGGTTTTTCGGCAGAAGAATACAGGGAAGCCTCTGAAAGCGTGATGAAAGAACCGGATGTCACTGTTACTGCGGATGTGAAAAAGCGTCTTGATCTGACGGGCTATGAAATAGTCAGGGTACAGTATTTTTCTACTATGCAGAATCCGGCTATGACGATTTCTAATGGACGATTGCGCTTTAACACCGCTTGCTTGAAAAAGTTTGAAAATGTTGAATATGTGGAGCTGCTGCTAAATTCTGTTGAACGCTGCATTGCCATTCGCCCCTGTGACAAGAATAATCCAAACGCGATCCGTTGGGGCAGACTGAAAGAGGGACGTTGGTGTGCAAGCACTTTGGGCTGTCGTGGACTTGCAAAGACTTTATTTGACATTATGGAATGGGATGAGGATTTGCGTTATCGGTTCCGTGGCCAGTTTTTGGAGCAGGGCGATAACAAAATGATGCTGTTCGCATTTGATGAGCCTGAAATGATTAAGGTGGAAGAAATCGTTCTGCCTCCAAAGGAAAACACCGAAGAAGATGAGGGCGAAACGGTCAAAAAGAAGATTTACATTTTTCCACCAGAGTGGGCTGGAACATTTGGACAGCCGATTACAAGTATAGCACAGGTGGGTATCTTACGGCAGGAGCATTATGCCGGAAACTGGGATGTATTTCGTCCTGCGACGGAGATAGAGGAAATGAACATATTTACGGCAGAAAGTCTAAATGAGTTGCTCCGTGAAGCGGAGAAGATAATGGAAGGATGGACTGATTATAGATGAATGAAGAAAACACAACAATCATGCCGCCAGAGAAGCAGATTGTGCAGGATGATAGAGACGCACGGGCGGAAGAACTGGAAAGTGCCTTTTCGTATGATGGCTACCAGGTCGTGCGAAAGGAATTGTTTGCCCATCTGCGTGACCCGGCAATCGTGATTCGTAAAGATAGTATCACATTCAATACAGCCTGTATCACAGGGCTGGAGGATGTGGTCTACGTTCATGTCATGTTCAACAATGATTTGAAGCGTATCGTTGTTCGTGGGTGTGATGAAAATGACAAGGACGCTCTGCGTTGGTGCGTGGCAAAACCGGATAAGCGCAAAAGCCGGAAGATGTCCTGCAAGCCATTTGCGACTTTAGTTTATCAGAAAATGGGATGGGACAGCGAGTGCCGATATAAAATGCTGGGGTACAGGATTACCTTTGAGGGTGAAACTCTGTATGTTTTTGATCTGCTTGTGCCAGAAATTTTTCATGAAGGACAGAGAAAAAAGAACGCAGTCGATTCGCAGGATAATGCTGCGTCAACAAAACCTGTGAACAGCCGAAAGGGATTTTACCTGGATGATATTGTGGGAACTTTTGGTGTGCCTGTGGAAGAACACCGGAAAGAATCTGAAGTCAAGCAAATGGATGGGTATGTGTCAATGGGGATTCTGACAGGAAAGATTGCTCCTGAAGCTGGAAAGGACTAATTGACAGGTTGTACAAGGGGAGGGTCTGTCCATTTGTGGGAGGTGAGCAATATGCAAAAAACAGAACAGAAAACGGAGCAACAGGCAGGACTTGGCATGAGTTTCTGCGAGGAAGAGGGACGAATCACGGTCTTCAGAAAAACGCTGGAAGCGTTAGAATGGCCGTCACACTATCGGTTTCTGTATAATCGTAAAATGAAACAGATAGCTGTACAGGCGTGTGGAGCAGAAGAATCAGGAGCGCATCGTGTGGGAAAACCAGACGAATCTAATAGCGGCGAAATCAAGTGTATGGCATTGGTTCGCATGATTTACGGGGATTCTGGGTGGGACAAGAAAATGTCCTATCGGCTGATCGGAAGAGCTTTTCCACAGCAGCGACTTGTTTCGTTTAAGATAACGGATGCGATGCAGATAGAAAACGGGAGAGTACTGACTGAAATGTGAATCTCACATTAGTGGGTTCTGAAATAATTAGTTGCCTATGATATAACAGTGGCGAAGAATGCAATAATATGGACAACTCCGTGCAAGGAAAGTTTACAGTTGGTTGCTTGATATGGGCGGTGAATTATGGTAAGATGGAAGTACGATAGGAGAGTTTACGCTCTTGTTGAATCTACTGCGAGGAAGTGAATGCCGATGGAAAAACAAGGCACGGTGGAAAATCAGCTTGCCCACACGATAGATCAGACAGAGTATGATTCGAGGTATGACAGAACAGCGAAAAAGCTGTTGGCAAACAAACAGATTCTGGCACAGATCATGAAAGGCTGTGTGAATGAATACAGCGATTGCACCGTAGATGATATTGTTGAGAAATACATCGAGGGAACCCCGGAGGTTGGCTCTGTTGGTGTTCATGTCGATGATACGAACAGACCCAAAAAGTCAACAGATGTAATCAAGGGTAGTAACAACGAGGACTCTACGCTGACCGAGGGAACATTGTTCTACGATGTTCGCTTTGACGCAATCGCACCGAAATCTGCGGACAGTGCAGAACAGGAAGAAGTCATTCGTCTGATTATCAATGTGGAAGCACAGACAAAATTCAAGCCGGGATACCCATTGACGAAACGGGCAATCTATTATTGTAGCAGAATGATTTCTGCACAGCACGGTCCGATTTTTACAAAATCTGAATATGGGAAGATTCGTAAGGTCTACTCCATCTGGATTTGTACTCAGCCGTCAGATGGTTTTGAAAATACGCTTACCCGGTACTCCATCAAACCCGAACAGTTGATTGGAGAAGCGCAGGAAGAAACCGAAAACTACGATTTGATGAGTGTCGTAATGATTTGTTTAGGCAAGCCAGGGACGGAGAATCATAAGGGAATCCTGAAATTTATGGAAGTGCTGTTATCTTCCACAAGATCAGGTTCGGAGAAAAAGAAGATTCTGGAAGAAGAGTTTGGCGTTGCAATGAGCGAAGAACTGGAAAGAGAGGTGCTTGAAGTGTGCAATCTTAGTCAAGGCGTAAGAGCCGAAGGCCGTGAAGAAGGCCGTGAGGAAGGCAGAATCGAAGGCATCGGAATTGGCGAGATTCGGATGCTGGTTCAGCTTGTTCGAGAGGGTGATTTACCGCTGGAGCGTGCTGCGGCAAAAGCAAAGATGACAGTTGAGCAGTTTAAGGAAACAATGGAGAACACCCCATTACAGGCAGTGTGAAAATAAAATAGCATAAGATAACGGATAGCCCTACAAGGCCCTGATGATTCAAAGAATTGTCAGAAAAGCCTTGTGGGGCTTATTTTTTTGCTTTTTTTGAGAATTTTTTTGTCCCTATCTTGACATCAGGGGGTTATGTTGGACTTTCCATTGCCACGTTGCTCTCCCAGCACCATCAGGTGACGGCTGTGGATATTATCCCGGAGAAGGTAGAATTGATCAATAACAAAAAATCTCCGATTCGGGATGACTACATCGAGAAATATCTTGTAGAAAAAGAACTGAATCTGACCGCAACACTTGATGCGAAGGAAGCATACAGTGATGCGGACTTTGTTGTTATAGCTGCACCTACGAACTACGATTCAAAGAAGAACTTTTTCGATACCTCTGCGGTAGAAGCGGTTATCAAACTGGTGATTGAGTATAACCCAGAAGCTATTATGGTTATCAAGTCCACAATTCCTGTTGGTTATACTGCTTCTGTTCGTGAGAAGTTTCATTGCGATAACATCATCTTCAGCCCGGAATTTTTAAGAGAGAGCAAGGCTCTCTACGACAATCTCTATCCGAGCCGTATTATTGTCGGTACTGATGTAGAAAATGCTCGGTTGGTAAAAGCTGCTCATACTTTTGCAGAGTTATTACAGGAAGGTGCAATCAAGGAGAACATCGATACTCTGTTCATGGGCTTCACCGAAGCTGAAGCTGTCAAACTGTTTGCAAATACATATCTGGCACTGCGTGTCAGCTATTTCAACGAACTGGATACCTATGCCGAGATGAAAGGGCTGAACACCCAGCAGATCATTAATGGTGTTTGCCTCGATCCGCGTATCGGCACTCATTACAATAACCCGTCCTTTGGCTATGGTGGATATTGCCTGCCTAAAGACACCAAGCAACTACTGGCCAACTATGCAGATGTGCCGGAGAACCTGATTGAAGCAATCGTTGAGAGCAATAGAACTCGTAAGGACTTCATTGCTGACCGTGTTTTGGAAATTGCTGGTGCATATCAGGCAAATGATAGCTGGGATGAAAGCAAGGAAAAAGAAGTTGTTGTTGGTGTTTATCGGTTGACCATGAAGTCCAACTCCGATAACTTCCGCCAGAGTTCTATTCAGGGAGTTATGAAGCGTATCAAGGCCAAGGGCGCAACAGTGATCATTTACGAGCCGACTCTGAAGGACGGCGAGAAATTCTTTGGCTCTGTGGTCGTGAATGATCTGGCAAAGTTCAAGGAAATGAGCCAGGCTATCATCGCAAACCGCTATGACAAGTGTCTGGATGATGTGAAAGAGAAAGTATACACAAGGGATCTCTTTGGCAGGGATTGATTAGGTGAGAAACTTTGAAGATAGAAGATACGATTCAAGAGAGGAGGGACTTATAGATGAGTTATAAAAGAAAAGTTGATAAGTCCTGCATCCCAACGTGCAATATCTTGGGAGTAAACATAGCAGCTATCAACATGGAGTGGCTACTGAAGTATCTTGATGAGAATATAGATGACATAAAAGGTGACTATATTTGTGTTTCAAATGTACATACAACTGTAACAAGTTATGAAGATGCTTCATACTGTGCTGTTCAGAATGGTGGCTTGATGGCCATTCCGGATGGGGGACCATTGTCCACAGTGGGTCAGAAGCGTGGTCATAAAAATATGTCAAGGACGACGGGACCTAGTCTGATGGGTGAGGTGTTTAAAATCTCCGCTGAAAAGGGGTACCGCCATTATTTTTATGGAAGCAAAGAAGAAACATTAGAACTGCTCTACCAGAAACTGACACAGAACTATCCCGGAATTCAGATTGCCGGGATGTACAGTCCGCCATTTCGCCCATTAACTGAGGAAGAGGATAAAGCTGTAATCGAACGGATCAATGAGACGAAGCCGGATTTTGTATGGATTGGTCTTGGCGCACCGAAACAGGAAAAATGGATGGCTGCACATCAGGGTAAGATTGATGGACTGATGCTCGGAGTGGGGGCAGGTTTTGATTACTACGCAGAAAATATCAAGCGTGCTCCAATGTGGATGCAGAAAAGTAATCTGGAGTGGGTATATCGACTGATGCAAGATCCGAAGAGACTGTTCAAAAGATATTGGAGTACAAATACTAAGTTTATTTGGAATGCGATGATTAGAGGGAAATAAGTCTGATGTGGAGAGAGCTGTTATGGGAAAAAGAACAATTATATTTTACGCACCAGTAGGAACAAATTTGCCTGTTCATCTGCTTGGAGGCGGCGAAAAAGGATGCAGAAGAACAAGAGAAATCCTTAGCAATGCTGGATATAATGTTATAACAATAGATAAGGCAACAATGAGCCATGGAGCTGTTTCATATGTAAAGAGTGCGATTCATGCAATTGCCAAGACGAAAAAGAAGTTACATGAAAACCCAGATGCTATTCTTTATATCGTTGGATTCTATGAAAAAAACTTGCCTTTAGAATGGATACTTATCAATTCAGGAGAGAAAAAGAGAAAAACAATTTATGAAGCTCGCAATGGTAGATTAGTTAAGGCATATAAGGAAAAAGGTAATCTATACAAGAAATTGATGGATAGTGTCTTGAAGCGAGCAGACGTTATATTTGCTCAGGGTTTGGAATATGTAGATTTTATAAAAAAAACTTATGGAAAAAAAGCAGTATATACGCCGAATTATGTCCTTAACAGAAGTTTAAAACCGTATATTGCAGACAGACCATTTGACACGATTAGACTTATATATTTCGGAAGAGTTTCTGAATCTAAGAATGTTGATGTTGTAATTAAAGTCGCCTATGAACTCGAAAAAGCAGGCTATAAAACATCGACAACAGTGATTGGTGGATACACTGAGGCTTACAAAGCTAAGCTAGAGCAAACAATAAAAGAATGTAGACTGGACAATGACAAAGTTCAAATCATTGGACAGCAACCTTTCGATAAGATTTGTGATGAACTTCAGAAAGCGCATTTTTTTGTGTTTCCATCTCAGGAGAAGATGGAAGGTCATTCAAATTCTTTGACCGAAGCGATGACATTTGGCGTTGTTCCGGTAGTAAGTACTGCTGGATTTAATGCGAGTATTGTGGAAAATAAAGAACTTGTAGTTGATGATATCAATCCAAGGAACTATGCCAAGGTAATTGAATCGGTAATCGAGAAAAATGTCTGGTCGGAATATTCTTTAAATGTATATCGAAGAATCAAAGAAAATTATACGGAGGATATTGTTAAAAAGAATATCCTCTGTGCAGTGGAAGGATTGGGGAGTGAGGAAAATGAATAAAAGATTATTTATTTGTGCCGATAGGAATTTTCCTCGCGGAGATGCAGGCTCAAATAGAATCCTTTTTATGGCAAAGGCATTGCAGGAAAAGGGATGGACGGTCATTGTTATTTCTACAGGTAAAAGAAATGAGCAAGACTATAATACAGAAAAACAAGAATATGTGTATGAGGGAATTACCTACCATAATATTACTTTCCCAGCTAATAAACTAAAAAGAGTACTTGAACACTATTTACTTTTGGGAAATATGTTTGTTTCAGCCATGAAAGACAAATTTCACTGTTCAAGTGAAGATAAAATTCTGTTATATACTAGTAATCTGAATTTCTCCAAGAAAATTGTAAAGTATGCAGTTAAGGAAAAGATAGGAATTGCCTGCGACATTGTTGAATGGCATCAGCCCTTTCAGTTTGAAGGAGCAGATAAGAGCTGGATTTATAGAAAAACCATGTATCCGATGTACCATAAATTCTTTTATAAGATTGCTCCTAGTACAAAAAATATTATTGCAATAAGTAATTGCCTTAAGGAACATTTTGTTGGAGAAGGCTGTAATACAATAGTGGTTCCGATTTATGTTGATACGGACAAGAGACGTCAGTGCTCTTTTTTGTCTGAAGAAAACTTGTTGAGTTTGATATATCCTGGAAACCCATACAAAAAAGATGATTTTGAATCAATGATTGGGGCACTGGGATTGCTTTCTGAAAGTGAGCGAAAAAGAATTAGATTCCATTTGACAGGGGCTTCGCTTGAGGCATATAAAGCGAGTGCACCAAATAAAGAAAAAGAGTTGGAAGAGTTCATAAAACAAGGCGTGATTGTTTATCATGCATGGCTTGAATATAGTGAACTTATGAAATTGTATGAGAGTGTAGATTTTGCTTTGCTTCCTCGTCCTATTAATATAACAACACAGGCAAATTTTCCAAGTAAGGTTCCTGAGATGATGAATAAAGGAATCCCTATCATCATGAATAGAGTAGGTGACATAGCCGACTATTTGACGGACGATTTGGATTCTATTCTCTACGATGGTGAAGGCGCTGAGAACTGTGTTGAAGCAATCAGACGTGTTCTGAATATGACAAAAGATGACAGAAATGAAATAAAGAAAAATGCTTATAATTGTGCAGAAGAAAAATTTAATTATCATCTATGCGGCTCACAATTAGATGATTTCTTTTCCACTTTGAAAAGATAATAAAGAGGTGGAGTAGCGAATGCAGTGGAGAGAATTAAAAGTAAAGATAATAGGAAAACTATATATAATATACAGCCCAATCAATCGCATCAGATTGAGATTAAATGGCGCGACAATAGGAAAGAAATTTAAATCACGTGGCTTTATAAGAATACAAAATCCAAGAGGAAAACTTATAATCAAAGACAATGTAAGAATAAATTCAGCAGAATGGGCAAATCCTATAGGCTATTGCGGAAAAACAAATTTTCAGATCCTCGGAGATGGAATTGTTGAAATTGGAGAAGGTACTGGATTATCTTCAGTGTCTATAACCTGTACTAATAAAATATGTATAGGAAGGAATGTTTTGCTAGGTGCTGGTGTAAAAATTTATGATACAGATTTTCATCCACTGTCGTCCAAAATGAGATATGCCGGACAGCAGGATCAGAGTATGGTGCGAGCGAAACCTATAGTGATTGGTGATGGGACTTTTATCGCAGCAGGTGTGATTATTCTAAAAGGTAGTTGTATTGGAAAGAATTGTGTTGTCGGAGCTGGAAGTGTTGTTTCGGGAAATATACCAGACAATCAAATATGGGCAGGAAATCCGGCTAAATTGATAAGAAACAACGAGTAATATGCTTTTTATAAAACTGTGAAGAAATATTTAAAGGGATAATGATGAAAATATTATGGTTAACAAATATGAGGCTTCCAATTGTTGATGAGCTTTTAGGGAAAAAGGCTAATTTCTTTGGAGGAGGATGGCTTAGCGGGCTTCTTGAACAGATAATTAATACATCAAATGATATTGTATTATGTTACCCTGAGTTTGAAAAAAAAGAAACTGTATCTGGTAAAAAAGATCAAATATCATTTTATGGTGTTCCGATTAATGCTAAAAAAAATCGCTTAGGGACTTGTGAAATTGATCCTATAAAAAACGAGTTCAAAAAAATCCTAGAAAAAGAAAAACCTAATGTAATACATATACATGGAACAGAATTTCAATTTGCTTATGCTATGGCACTTGCAGCAAAAGAAGAAAACATGATTGAACGAGTTGCGGTTTCCATTCAGGGAATGACAAGTGTATATGCCCATCACTTTTTTGGAAATTTACCAAGAAATTACACTCCTGCTCGTACATTGAAAGAATGGATCATAAGGGATGGAGCAAATGACAGATATAATGCCTTTATTCGTAGAGGAAAATACGAAACTGAGACGATTAAATTAGTAAAAAATATCTTAGGAAGGACTCGTTGGGATTATATTAATTGCTTAAAAATAAATCCTGATATGAATTATTATAAAGCAAATGAAACGCTGAGAAACAGTTTTTATTCTTCAGATTGGATGTATGAGTCGTGTATTAAACATACGATATTTGTAAGCCAGGCTGGAACTATCCTAAAGAGTTTCCATATGGTGTTGGATGCAACGGCGATAGTAAAAAAGTTTTATCCAGATGTTCAACTAAAGGTTGCGGGACCTCGAATTATTGAGGGAAATTGGATTAATGGTAATTCGTTTGGTCTGTTTATCAGAAAGAAAATGCAATCATTGAAATTAGAGAATAATGTGGAATTTTTGGGCCCACAAAATGAGCTTCAAATGAAGGAACACATGCTAAAATCTAATGTATTTGTTTCGGCCTCATCGATTGAAAATTCACCAAATTCTCTGGGAGAAGCGATGCTTCTTGGTATGCCTTGTATATCTTCAGATGTTGGTGGCGTTTCAGATTTAATGCGGCATAATGAGGAAGGGTATATATACCCAGCAGATGCACCTGAAATGTTGGCTTATTATATTATGAAGGTATTTGGGGATAGAGAAACAGCGGAGAAATGTGGTAAGAAAGCTCGCATCCATGCAATGGATACTCATAATCCACAGCAAAACTGGAATGATTTGTGGAGAATATATTCTGGATTGACGGAGGGAAAACGTAATGGAAAAGTATAGTGTTATTCTTTCGGCATATGAATGCAGCCCAGATCATGGATCTGAAGCTGGCGTTGGAACAGGATCGGTAGTAGAAAAGGATGTTCCAGATGGTGAAATTTGGGCAGGTAACCCAGCTAAAAAGATACATGCAATTGAGGTGAATAATAACGATGAAACATTATACTAAAAAAGATAATACGGAAATAGGCCTGATGTATACTTTAGAAACGTATGTTATATTGATTCAAAGCTAAGGGGAAATCATGGAAAATAGAAAGTTTGTAATACATATAAATACATTAAAATATATAATGCTCTTTTTTATATGGATTCCGGCATATTCCCTTTATAGTTTTATTCCAATGGCAAATAGAGTTATGTTGGGTTTGAGATTATTGTGTTCAATTATAATTATATTAAAATATTTTACACTGAAATGGAGAATAGAATATCTACTCATAGGGGCATATGCGTTGGTTGAAATTATATCAACCTATTTGTATAATCGTGTAAATTTGTTTAATGTCATAGAATTCTGTATATGCATCATGTCAATGTGCATATTTTTTATCAATTTAGGAAGAGAGAGGCAGGTTCAATTTAGAAAAGCAGTTGTATTTTGGGGAGTAATTTATGCTATAGGCATTACAATCACCTGTTTCGCAACTCCTAGAGGTGTGAGAGAAGACTTGGGATTACATTTTTTTGTTTCAAGTAGAGCTAATTCTGCACAGACGATGATATGTGTTTTGGCATTGTTGTTTGCCTTGGATTATAAATTATATGGAAAACCCCAAATGACATCTTTATTGGTACTGCTTTTGACAGGATTAAGTATGCTTGGATTGCATAGCGGTCAGGGAATTATAATGCTTGGTATCGTTATTGTCGTGTTACTGATTTTTACTCGAAAAAAATCTGATAAATTGGTGCGTTTAATATCACCAGTGGGGATTGCGTTGCTTAATATCTTTCTTAACTGGTTGGTTATCTCGCAGGTTTATTTGAAGATTAAACCAATAACATATTTTATAACGAATATCCTGCAGAAAGATGTTACATTAACAGGACGAGATATAATATATAATAACATAGTATACATTTTTTTGAAGAATCCATTATTAGGTTTTGGATATAAGAATTCGATTGTAGAAAACTCTCTAAGCCATTTTGCCGAAGGCTATAATAGTGCTCATAATTCGCCTTTTCAAATTTTGATAGAGGTTGGAATAATAGGTTTTGTGATTTTCTTTGTATTGATATTGTGGATTCTTATGCAACTTGAACAGAAGAAAACTAAGGAGTGTTATGTTGCTTATGGATGTATAGTGGCATTTTTAATCGGAGGAATAACTTCTTTGGCATATTATAATATATATTTCTACGTGCTGGTATCATTTAGTATAGGAATGTATTATAGCGCGGACAGCACATATGAAAATTGTTTACGGGAGCGGAAATGAAAATAGATCGAACAAAGAATGCAACAAGAAATATCACATCGGGTTTTGTATTGAAAATATACCAACTCATAACTCCATTCATTATAAGGACATTGATGATTTATTTCCTCGGAATGGAGTATGTGGGGTTAAACACCTTATTTTCATCAATTTTACAGGTGCTTAATTTGGCGGAATTGGGTGTTGGTTCAGCTATGGTTTATAGCATGTATAAACCTATTGCTGAAGATGACAGTGACATGATATGTGCCTTGATGAGATTATATAAAATCTATTATCGGATAATTGGCTTGATTGTTTTAATAGCAGGAATCATCATTATGCCATTTGTTCCTAAATTGATTTCAGGAACGGTTCCGGATGGTATTAATATATACGTATTGTATGCACTCAATTTGGCAGCAACTGTAATTTCATACTGGCTGTTTGCTTATAAGAATAGCCTTCTTACAGCACACCAAAGAACGGATATTGTAAACAATATTACCATTGTTACATCAACAGCACAGTACATTTTGCAGGCAGTTGTACTGCTTGTTATGAGGGACTACTATGTGTACTTGATCGTAGCTCTTGCTTCGCAGGCTGTGTTAAATATAGCAACGGCATATTGGACCACAAAAATGTACCCAAATTATGAAGCAAAAGGAGAGCTTGATAAAAAAATAGTAAAAGATATAAATCAGAGAGTAAAAGATCTTTTTACTTCGAAGCTCGGAAGTATCATTGTGAATTCGGCAGATACAATTGTTATTTCAGCGTTTTTGGGACTTTCAATTCTAGGAGTTTACAACAACTATTATTACATTCTTAATGCGGTTTTAGGGTTTGTTACAATTATTTTTACTGCTTGTACAGCGGGAATTGGAAATAGCATTATTGTTGACAGTGAAGAGAAAAATTTAAGTGATTTAAATAAATTGACATTTCTGATTGCGTGGATAGGGTGTTTCTGTTGCACATGTTTCCTTTGTCTATACCAGCCTTTCATGAGAGTGTGGGTAGGAGAAAAATATTTATTATCTTTCGGATGTGTCATTTGTTTTGTCGCGTATTTTTACATACGCATTATTAATCAGGTTCTTATAGTGTACAAGGATGCTGCCGGATTATGGCATGAAGATCGATTCAGACCTCTATGTACAGCAGTGTCAAACCTGATTATGAATTTAATCCTTGTTCAGTTCATTGGAATTTATGGCGTTCTGCTTTCTACTGTTATAAGTACGCTCTTCATTGGAATGCCATGGGTTATCCATAATATTTTTACTGTTTTATTTAAAAATGGCAGAAATGAGTATGTAAGGGAGTTGCTGAAGTATACATTTGCAACATTAATAATCTGTGTGGGTACATTTTGGATAGGTATGAGAATTTCTTTCAGTAGTGATGTCATGACTATAATAGTGAGAGCGATTATATGTGCTATTTTACCTAACATTTTATTTATCGCCGTTTTTAGAAAAAAAGCTGTCTTTAAACAGACAATCGCACTGATTGATAAGATGTGTGGAAGGAAGATTAAGATAATGCATAAATTCTGTGCTAAGCTCATGTAGGAGGCAATGAAGTATGAGTAGTATTCGAGCTAAAATAGGGTGGTTAAGAAGGAGACCTCATCAACTTCTTTCTGATTCCAAAAATATAAAAGAAATAAAAAACAAAAACAAATCCGGACAGTGCATTTACTATTTTGGAGTACCGGAACATTCGAATCTTGGAGATCTGGCTCAGTGTTATTGTATCAGAAGGTATTTTGAAAAGTATTTTTCTGATTATGAAGTGATTGAGGTTTTTTCACGAAACTATTTGGATAATTCATTTGGACTGCGTGATTATCTAAAGTCTGCCATTAAACCAGTGGATTTGATTTTTTTTCAAAGTGGATATTGTACACAGGATCTTGGAGGAAGAGAAGATTTGATGCATCAAGCTGTTATTCAAGATTTTCCTGATAACAAATTGGTATTATTACCTCAGACAGTTTTCTTTCAGAATAAAAACAGAAAAGAACAGGCCAGTCGTGTGTATGATGCACATCGTCGACTGCTCTTTTTAGCAAGAGATCAGGTTTCTTATGAATACGCAAAAGATATGTTTCCGCATCTTCGCATTGAGGCATATCCAGATATTGTTACAACACTTATTGGACAGTATGAATACTCCTTTGAACGGGAAGGGGTTTTATTTTGTATAAGAAATGATGCTGAGAAGTACTATTCCGATACGGAAATTAATAAGCTGATTGAATATTTTAGTGAAACCTTTAAGTGCGATAAATTGGATACAACAATAAGGGTAGAGCCGGAGGTTATCCGTGCGGACTTGAAGAACTACATAGAAGGATATTTTGAGAAATTTGCACACTATAAAGTGATTATAACTGATCGTTATCACGGAACTATTTTTTCTCTTATATCGAATACACCAGTTATTGTTATTAAGACAAAAGATCATAAGGTAAAAACTGGTGTTGATTGGTTCAAAGGCAGATATGATGATCAGGTTTCCTTTGCGGAGAATCTTGAAGATGCAAAGATGAAAGCAGAGAATATTCTGAAAGGACATGAATATGCGTGTAATCTGCCGATCTTTGAAAAAGAATTTTATGCGAAACTTCGTAATCTTGTAGAAGACATGGGGGGATGGGATGGAAATATGTGAAAAAGAACGATGTACTGCATGTAGAGCATGTATGTGTATATGTCCGAAAGATTCAATAACTTTTCAAGAGGATGAAAAAGGATTTGCATATCCGGTAATAGAAGATTCCTGCGTTAGCTGTGGCGCTTGCATGAAGGTTTGTCCAAGAAATACGGGTATGGTTTTAAATACCAATACTCCAGAAGTCTTTGCAGCTTTTTCAAAGGATAAGCAGATAAGAAAGAATAGCAGTTCTGGAGGCTTGTTTTCGGAGATTGCTAAGTATATTTTGAATCAGGGCGGAGTTGTATTTGCAGCAAGATTAAGCATGGATCAAAAAGAAGTCGTGTTTGATTCTTGCAAAACGATTGATGGATTAAAAGCGTTTCAAGGTTCTAAATATGTACAGAGCAATCCAGGATTAATTTATAGACAGATAAAGAAGACGTTGTCAAATGGAGTTCAGGTTTTATTTGTGGGAGTTCCCTGTCAGGTCGATGGATTAAAAAAATATCTTAATAAGGATTATAGTAATTTGATTACTATAGACATTATCTGTCATGGAGCACCTTCCCCGAAACTTTGGAGGGAATATCTGGAAAAATTGGAAGCCGGTCAACAGGCAAAGGCATCGAATGTATCGTTCCGTTATAAAAAGCCAAATTGGACCAGATTCAGTCTGAAGGTGGACTTTGATAATAACACAACAATCAGAAACAGTAAGTTTGATGACCCATATCTAATTGCTTTTCTTAAAGAGATTTCAATGAGAGAGAATTGTCACTCTTGTGAATATACAAGTACCTCGCGTACTGGCGATATAACCTTAGCGGATTTCTGGGGATACCATTCCTATGATTTCAAAATGAGAAACACAGAAAAAGGAATATCTCTGGTTCTGGTTAATACAGAAAAAGGAAAACAGATTTTTAATGATATTCAGGATTCTATTTTGAGTACAAGGAGAACTATGAAGGAAGCAATTTCTGGAAACAGGAGTTTGCAGATGCCATGGAAAAAGAATGAGTTATCAGATGCTTTTTGGAATGAATATTTACATGGTGCGGGTATGTCAAGTGCTTTGGAGAAGTATTGTGAACCATATCATTTTCCTAAAAAAATGTATATGACATGGTTTGTTTTAAACCATATGTATCTTATTCCAAAGTCGTTGCTTAATGCTCGCAAAAAAATGCGGGGGAGACTGTCCGAAAACTAGGATGAGTCTTCACTGAAATTTAGATTGATTCACTCATATGGGTGTTCAATATAAATAAAAAATGTACATTGAAAACTGAATAAAGTACACAGAAATCATGCAGCGATGGTTCAAATATAGTATAATAAAACCAGAGAAAATATTCTGTTTTGAGGTGTGATGAGATGCCATATGTTTCAGGTTTTGATCGTGATCAGTTAATGTGCTGTTCATGGGATGCATTTGTAGATGAAGAAAGTATTGCGAGGATAATAGATGCATTTGTAGATCATCTTGATATAAAGAAACTGGGAGTAAAGACTGCCGCAATTGAAGGTCGCCCATCATACGATCCCAAAAGTCTTTACAAACTCTATATTTATGGAAGCAGAAAAGGAATCCGTTCCTCACGGAAACTGGCAGAGAGCTGCAAAGTGAATCTTGAAGTGAAATGGATGACTGGAGGAGTAGAACCTGATTTCCGAACAATTGCAGATTTTAGGAAAAACAACATAGACAGTCTGAAAGAGATTTTTCATGAATTTAACAGGAAAATTTCAGGTGCGGTAGAATGGGGATTTTCATCTGTAGATGGAACGAAGATCCAGGCTAATAATTCGAAAGACAACAACTTCACAAAAAATAAACTGGATGACAGAATCAAGTGGCTGAATGGACATACAGATGAATATCTGCGGATACTTAACGAAATGGATCAGCAGGAAGAAGCAGATGAAATCCAGGGAGAACTAACCAGAGCAGAGCTTGAGGCTAAATTAAAAGAGACACAGGAACGGCTTGCGAGATATGAAGGATACCAGAAACTAATGGAAGAAACCGGAGCATCACAGCTGTCAATCACAGATGCAGACGCAAAGCTTATGAAGAATAAGAATGGGTTTGCGGTAGCATATAATGCTCAGACAGCGTTGGATTCAGAAACCCATCTGATCCGGGATTTCCAGATGACAAATCAGGTGACGGATCATGGTTTATTGGAAAGCACTATGTCAGAAGTGAAAGAAGCAGAGCCAGAAAAAATCGTAGAGGTAGTGGCTGATAAAGGCTATGAGGATACAGAAGATATGGTGGGTTGCCTGGAGAATGGTATTATTCCCCATGTCATAACAGATGACGGAAAAGATGGTTACGAAATCGAAATATCTTATGAAAAGTCGGAAGCTGATCTTACCAGCACAGATCCAGAGGAATTAAAGAAAGCACTGCATGCAGGACAGATACCGGAAGCTTATGCGTCAGTAATACAGGATATAAAGGTAGGGACTGTGCGTCGGAAAGTGGTAGATGAAAAACCGGAAAAAAGCGGTGTATATGGAAGTCCGGAAGAAATGCTGGATAAGGCGAAAACAGGGTATTTTGTCAGAGATTCGGAGAGAAATCTGGTATACTGTCCGGCAGGAGAGATCCTGAGGCAGAAATGCATAAAGAAAAACGGGAATATCCGTTATGCAAACAAAAATGCGTGTAAACATTGCCCGAACCGAAATAAATGTTACAAGGGAAAAGGCGAGTGGAAAGAAATTGATTTTACAAAAGATCAGTTGGAGAAACCTTGTAAAGACTGGCTGAAAGCAGAGGGAAATGCACCAGAAGGAACAAAGCCAAAAGAAAAATGGCATTACGAAAAGAGACAGGTTGTAAAGTTCTTTCTGAAACCAGACAGGGAGAAAACAAACCAGAGGATGTGTCTGTCGGAACATCCATTTGGAACTATAAAGCGTGCTATGGGAGCCACTTATTTTCTTCTAAAAGGAATGAGAAAAGTGGCTGGGGAGTTTGCACTCTTTTGTCTGGGATATAACTTGGAAAGATCCAAGAATCTTCTTGGATTTCATAAAATGATGGAATTAATGGAACAGGCATAAGCCTCTTTCTCAATCCTGTGTATTTTATTCAGTTTTCAATGACACAGATTTGAAGAAAGGGGCTAAATTTATGCCTGAAAATCAAGTTTTCGGACAGATTGGGGGGCAACTCCTCAATATACATAGAAAAGAGATTTTTGGATTTGCAGCATTGATGATAATCCTTGGGCATAGTCAGGATTTTGTTCATTCCATATTTTCTGATTCATTGATCAGTGTGATTGGCTATGGTGGCATTGGAGTAACAATGTTTGCTTTCTTATCTGGAATTGGGCTATGGCATTCACTTGATAATAATAATGATATTTTGAATTTCTAAAAGAAGAGAATTCATCGAGTGATAATTCCGTATCTACTTATAGCAATTCCCTTTTGCTTGTTTTTAGATATATATGAACAGAAGGATGTGTTGCTTTTTCTTCAGGATGTTACGTGTATTTCGTATTGGATAAAAGGGCGTGGCGCATGGTATATTGCATGGCTTATACCTGTATATGCAGTATATCCTTTGTATGGACGTATCGCACATAATAGAAACTGGCTGTCAGCAGTATTGGCTATAGTGGAAATTATTATGATCGCTTTAATAGGGATTCCGATTCGTTTTCAAAGTGTTGCAGCGGCTACATTGGCGTTCTTGATAGGGGATTTTATAGCAAAATTTATTAAAGCTGACAGTGTATGGGTAATACGTGGAACAGCGAGTCTGATTTTGATTGCACCTGTTTATTTTTTTGGAATTCTTCGCACACAGACTATGTATGTTATTTCCTTCGCCTGTATTGGGATAAGCCTTTGTGCTATTCTGGCAATTGTTTTAGATCACAGCATAAAATCTATAAAAAGAATGTTAGCTGAAGTGGGGGCTGTTTCACTGGAAAGCTATCTTTTCAATATTTATATCATTTCGGTTGCAAAGGTGATTCTTGGAAATCGAATTGACAGCTTTGAGGGGATTTTGGGGTATGTCTGTGTTGCAATTATTGGGATGTTTTTAAGTGTACTTGTTGGTAAACTAGAAAAAAGAATGTAGAAATTATTGAAAAGGAGGGATGATAAATGTGCAAATAATAAAATCAATAATAACAAGTATTTTGATAGCACTATATCAGCCTTTCTGGTATGCAGTTCTGTCCGCAATTTTGTTGTGTTTTCTCTATCTTTATGCGTATCACGCGATTAACACTGGAAAAGGATTAAAGGTAGCGTTTAGAACGTGGATTGAGGAATTCAAGACATCAGTGTTTTTCCGTAGGCTCTTTCTTCTTTTTTTCTTTACAGTGATGATTCTTTTTAGAACACTTTTGAATCGAAATATGTGGGCTAATCCGCTGTCAGACGTTATGGGAGGCTGGTGGATTTGGGAAGAGGTAAATGGGGAGCAGAAACTTACGACAGAATGTTTTGAAAATTTGGTTTTGATGCTTCCATTTACTTTTCTGTTGTTCTGGACATTTGAAGAGAGGATGAAAAAGGTAAGTCTGTGTCGGATGATCTGGAAAGGACTTAAGATTGCTTTTGTCTTTTCGTTCACTATTGAGATGCTTCAACTATTCTTGAGATTGGGGACATGGCAGCTATCAGACCTTTTCTACAATACAGTAGGAGGTGGCATTGGTGGATTGCTGTATTATGTAGTCTATCAAGTAAAAAAGTTTTCTGGTAAATAGTAGAAGATAAGATTGAGAACTGGTATAATAACAACTGTGGGAATCTTCCCACAGTAAGCTGCTCAAATCTTCACACACCTCTCCGTGGTGAGCAGCAGGCAATAAATGTCGGGGTCCGATCTTATGAAGTGCAACTAAAAAGGATAAAGCAGAGCTAAATATAATGTACCCATAACCGTGAACACGATATATTTTTAGTTCCCTCATTTATGAACACATCTAAAATGCTGTTCCCTTATTATTGGACATTTTCTCAAATCATGGTAGCATCATGGTTTATCGGATTGTTTATAGATGTAAATATTGATTTTGGTGATCCTCAAGGATTTTGGACTCTTAGGGATCTGCTTCCTGTTTTGGCAATGGGGATTTGTATTCTAAAAGCTATCAAAAACAATGAGAAGAAATAAATTGGAATTTAGAAAGGGGTGCACTGCCATGCTGAGAAAGTTGAATTGTTTTTTAAACATCGTTATCGGTTCATTCATAGGAGTTTTCATTGGGTTCGGAATTTATAATTTAAGACACACTGTGTCCTGAATTGAGCTGGTCACATTATCGTGTCTTGATGCGTATA
>OLPQ01000213.1_pt1 | contig 55442 bp, 42 predicted proteins | sample 1672451 | NCBI WGS metagenome assembly OLPQ01 (sample SAMEA3136687, study PRJEB25190) | human gut metagenome | biome: human gut; feature: human-associated habitat; material: faeces | place: Austria | collected 2013
AACTGGACTGACAATATCCGTGACTGGTGTATTTCCAGACAGCTCTGGTGGGGACACAGAATCCCGGCTTATTACTGTGAAGAATGTGGTGAGATGGTTGTTTCCCGTGATATGCCGGAGAAATGCCCGAAATGCGGCTGCAGTCATTTAAAACAGGATGAGGATACACTGGATACCTGGTTCTCCTCTGCCCTGTGGCCATTCTCCACACTTGGCTGGCCGAACAAGACAGAAGAACTGGATTATTTCTATCCGACCGATGTACTTGTCACCGGATATGATATCATCTTCTTCTGGGTTATCCGTATGGTATTCTCTGCTCTGGAGCAGACCGGCACAGAGCCGTTCCACACGGTACTGATCCATGGTCTGGTTCGTGATTCCCAGGGACGTAAGATGAGTAAATCCCTTGGAAACGGTATCGATCCGTTAGAGGTTATTGATAAATATGGTGCAGATGCCCTGCGTCTGACCCTGATCACCGGTAATGCGCCTGGAAACGATATGCGTTTCTACTGGGAGCGTGTAGAGTCCAGCCGTAACTTTGCAAACAAAGTATGGAATGCATCCCGATTCATTATGATGAACCTGGGTGACGAGCAGCCGACCAAACCGGAAGCAGCAGATCTGTTACCGGTTGACCGCTGGATTTTATCGAAAGTAAATACACTGGCAAAAGATGTGACAGAGAATATGGATAAATACGAGCTGGGAATTGCAGTTCAGAAAGTCTATGATTTCATCTGGGAAGAGTTCTGTGACTGGTATATTGAGATCGCAAAAGTGCGTCTGTACAAGAAAGAAGAAGATCCAAAAGCTGCCAATGCGGCACTGTGGGTTCTGAAAACAGTACTGGCTAATGCATTAAAGATGTTACATCCATATATGCCGTTTATCACAGAGGAAATCTTCTGTACGCTTTGTCCGGAAGAAGAGACCATTATGCTGGCTCCGTGGCCGGAATACACCGAAGAGTGGAATTTTGCAAAAGAAGAGGCAGATGTGGAAACCATCAAAGTACTGGTTAAGGGTATCCGTAATATCCGTTCCGAGATGAATGTTCCACCAAGCCGCAAAGCAAAATACTTCATTGTATCTCCGGATGCAGACCTGTGTGAGCTGTTTGCTTCCCACAAAGATATTTACAGTCAGCTGATTTCTGCAAGTGAGATCGACGTACAGGCAGATAAAGCAGGAATTCCGGAGGATGCTGTATCCGTTGTTATCCCGAATGCTGTTGTATACATTCCGTTAGAGGAGCTGGTAGATATGGCAAAAGAACGGGAACGACTGGAGAAAGAGAAAGCAAAACTTGCAAAAGAGCTGGCTCGTTCCAACGGTATGCTGAATAATGAGAAATTCTTAAGCAAGGCACCTCAGGCAAAAGTGGATGAGGAGAAAGCAAAACTTGAAAAATATAAACAGATGATGGAAGACGTGGAAAATCGTCTGGCACAGTTAAAATAATATGAGTGAAAACATGAAACAAGCGGTGGAATTTTTGTATGGAATTCCAAAGTTTACCAAAAAACACAGCCTTGCACATACACAGCATTTCATGGAGCTGCTTGGCAACCCTGGTAATCGCTGCAAAGTCATTCATGTGGCAGGAAGTAATGGTAAAGGAAGCGTCTGCTGCTTCCTTTACCATATGTTGCTTTCTGAGGGAAAAACCGCAGGACTGTTCACATCTCCGCATCTGATCGATGTGCGGGAACGTTTTCAGTTAAATGGTGATTTATGCGGTGAGGATCAGTTTCTGTCTGCCTATGCCCGGGTAAAAAAGACTGCAGAGGAACTGGAACGGAAAGGTCTGGGCTATCCGACATTTTTCGAGTTTATTTTTGCCATGGGCATGGTAATTTTTGAAGAGGCCGGAGTGGAGTATATCGTACTGGAGACAGGACTTGGCGGCAGACTGGATGCCACAAACAGCGTTGCACATCCGGTGCTTTGCATCATTACGTCTATCAGCCTGGAGCATACAGAGATTCTGGGAGATACCATTGCACAGATTGCCGGGGAAAAAGCGGGAATTATCAAAACGGGCGTACCGGTTGTATTTGATGCTAATGAATCTGAGGCAGCAGCAGTTATTGCAGACCGTGCGCGGGAATTGCACAGTCCCTGCACAGCCCTTGAGAAGAAAATGTACCGGATGTTGGAATTTAAGAATAATTTTATTGATTTTTCGCTTTCGACTGCGTATGATAAGGAAACAAGATGGACGATTCCGGGAGCAGCAGATTATCAGGTGGAAAATGCGGCACTGGCGATTCTTGCCATGCGGATTCTGCAGCAGCAGTATCCGTCAGCATTTTCCGGTGATTCTTTTGAACAGCAGCTTCATTCAGGCATGAAAGCAGCGTTCTGGCCGGGAAGGATGCAGGAGATCGCACCGGAGATTTATTTTGACGGGGCGCATAACACCTCCGGCATCGGTATGTTTACCGAAGCAGTGAAGCGACTGACTGCTGCGGACAGTTATCGTCCGCTGCTACTGTTTTCCATGGTAAAAGAAAAGGATTACAGTACGTCGATCGATATGCTGACCAGCGATATTGTATGGGATGAGATGGCAGTAACAACGATTCCGAATGAGCGTGGCATATCTTTTGAAAAATTGCAGAAACTATTTGAATACAAGTTAAAAGAACAGGCGATGGAGCAGACATCGGACGATATTTCTGAGAAAACAGTGAATCTGAAAACAGGATGTCGGTCTGATGCAGAGCATCCGATCATCGGTTTTGCTGATTATCGGAAAGCACTCCGGGTAATGAAAAATAAGAAGAAGCCGGGACAGAAGTTATTCTGTACGGGTTCCCTCTATTTTATCGGTGCATTGATGGAAGCGTGGAAGGAGAACTGTGATGATTGATTTCGAGGAAGAATTAAAGAAATTTGAACCAAGTATGGAAGTGGAAGATGCAGAAGATGCGATCTACAATCGTGATCTGACAGATATGATGGATATTTTACAGGAAATGTTGAAAGAGAGCAGAAGATAGGAGGGCACAGATGAATTGTTATTATTGTGGTGCGTACCTGGATTCTATGGATACCTGTCCGAACTGTGAAGCAGATGTGAAAATCTGGAAAAAGATTGCCAGTATTTCCAACAAACTTTACAATGACGGACTGGAGCGCGCACAGGTTCGTGATCTGAGCGGAGCCGTTGAATATCTGAAAATGAGCCTCCGCTATAACAAAATGAACACCAATGCCCGTAACCTGTTGGGACTGGTTTACTTTGAGATGGGTGAATCCGTGAAAGCACTGAGCGAGTGGGTCATCAGTAAAAGTCTGCAGGGAGAGGATAATCCGGCAACCGCTTATCTGGCAGATATCCAGAAAAGTTCTGCCCGTCTGGACAACCTGAACCAGACCATCAAAAAATTTAACCAGTCATTGACTTACTGCAAAGACGGCAATACGGATCTGGCACTGATCCAGCTGAAAAAAGTACTGGCATTGAATCCAAAGCTGGTGAAAGGTCATCAGCTGCTGGCACTGTTATATATGAAAGAAGAACGCTATGATCTTGCACTGCGTGCATTAAAAAATGCAGAAAAAATAGATGTCGGTGATGCGAATACCATGCGTTACAAAAAGGAATGCCATGAACATCTGAAAGCCAATGGAAAAGTTAAAACAAAGGAAAAAGATACGGTAAGTTATCAGAGCGGCAATGATCTGATCATCCGTCCGGCGAAGTTTACCGATAATACCGCTGTTCTGACAGTGGTCAATCTGCTGGTGGGTGCCGCCATCGGAATCGCAGTAGTGTGTTTCCTGATCGTACCCGGTATCCGGAAAAATGCCAATACAAACGCGGCATCCCAGCTGGTCAAAGCAAATGAAACCATTGCAACCAGAGAGCAGAGCATAAAGAGCCTTGAGGACGAAATTTCCAGCCTGCAGCAGACCGTAGCGGACGCACAGACAGAGACAAGTTCTGCCGGGGAGAAAAACACATCTTATGAAGCTCTGCTGAACGCCTACGTGGCTTATGCGGCAAAAGAAAATGTAAAAGCCGGCGAGAGCCTGGCAAGCGTCAACCGTGATCTGCTCAGTGAAAATGCACAGCAGATTTATGATAACATGCTGACAGATGTAAAAAGTGCCATGCTGGAAGCAGATATGAATGAAGCACTGGATCTGTATGAAAAGAACAATTACAGTGAAGCTATTACAAAATTTGAATCCATCGTACAGACTGACGAAGGTTATCAGGAAGGAAAAGCGGCCTACTATCTGGCCTTTGCCTATAACTATCAGAAAGATGAGAGCAATGCATTGAAATGGTTCCAGATCGCAAAAAATCATACAAACTCCTCCAGCGTGCGCAATACCTGTAAGGAAATGATCGATGATATGCAATCCCGCGGTATTACCGTACCGGATGCGAGCGGCAGTACCGGTACACAGGCAGGCGGAACTCCCGATGGATCTGCGGCAGATAATACAACTGCGGACAACTCGGATAACAATACTGATAACGAGTAATGAATTATGCCGCAGGCATTTTTAGAAAGTAGAAGACAGTATACGAAAGATAAAGTGAATGAATATTTCGAAATATTAATGCGAAAAATATTTATTCAATATATCGAAGATGAATTCGATGTAACGATATCTTTCCTATACTGTCTTTTTCGTATCTAAAAATATGAAGATGTTGGGGGCAAAAGATGCCATACGAATTGTTCTATTTATTTTCGTAGCGTAAATGGGCGGCGCAGCGCAGATAGAAAATCGTCCGTGTCCGCGTGTGTTTTCTTCCTCCAGCTGCCTTTATAAAAAATAAAAAGTCATAAAAGACATAAAACCCAAAAAGGAGACAAAAACATGGAGTGTGAATATCAGATCAAAGGAACCACGCTGCGCATTTTTCTGCCGCAGGAGCTGGATCATCATGTATCTGCCAGACTGCGGGAAGAAGCAGATCTTATGGTGGAGACACATTTTATCAGAACGATTATATTTGACTTTTCCGGCACTGACTGGATGGACAGTTCCGGCATCGGTGTCATTCTTGGGCGGTATAAAAACATGAAACTGTCCGGTGGCCATGTATATGCCGTACATTTAAATGAGCGGATGAAAAAAATATTTGCGATGTCCGGCATGGAACACTTGATGGAGGAGGAATAAAGCGCATGATACAGGAAAAAGAAAAACAGTCACAGGCAGAAACGCAGGAACAGGGAGAAAACTGGATGCAGATTGCGTTTGCAGCACAATCAGAAAATGAAGGATTTGCCCGCACGGCAGTGGCGGCATTTGTCAGCTGTCTGGATCCGACCATCGATGAACTGGCGGATATCAAAACCGCTGTGTCTGAGGCAGTGACGAATTGTATTATTCATGGTTACAATCTGAAAGGCGGCACGATCTGGCTGGAGGCAAGCCTGTCAGGACGGACGTTGTATGTGGCGGTTACGGACGAGGGACGCGGAATCAGAGACATCAAACAGGCGCTGGAACCATTGTTTACGACACGACCGGATCTGGAACGTTCTGGCATGGGATTTTCTTTTATGGAAGCCTTTATGGATGTTGTGGAAGTGGAATCTTCTCCGGGAAAAGGGACACGGGTTGTCATGAAAAAGGAGATCAGATAGTTACATATGGATCAGGTGTTGGAAACAATTAAACGGGCACACCAGGGAGATAAAGCAGCCAGAGACAGGCTGGTACAGGAAAATATGCCACTGGTATGGAGCATTGTGCGTCGGTTTTCCAACCGGGGGTATGAGCCGGAGGATCTGTTTCAGATTGGAAGCATCGGCTTACTGAAAGCCATTGACCGGTTCGATACTGCATATGAAGTGAAGTTTTCCACTTATGCCGTACCACTCATCATCGGTGAGATCCGCCGTTATCTGCGGGATGATGGCATGTTGAAAGTCAGCCGTTCTCTGAAGGAGACTGCGTGGAAAGTTCGAAAGGCAGAAGCAGACTGGCAGAATACGGTGGGGCGGGAGCCAACACTGGAAGAACTCTCAGAAAAGACAGGCATCCGGAAGGAAGAAATTGTGCAGTCATTGGCAGCAAATACAGAAGTGGACTCTCTGCACCGGTCGATTCCGGGCAATCAGGGGAAAGAAATCACATTGGGAGAACAGATCTGTGACCGGCATAACGAGATTGAAGAACGTACCGACCATCTGTTTCTGGAACAGCTGCTGGATACACTGGAAGCGAAAGAGCAACAGCTGATCTATCTGCGTTATGTGGAGGAAAAAACGCAGTCCGAGGTGGCAAAAATCATGGGTACCACGCAGGTACAGATTTCCAGAAGGGAGAAAAAACTGCTTGCGAAATTGCGCGAGAGAGCATAATATTTTGTTACAGTATGCAGTTGGTGATAAAAAATATTCAATAAAAGTTCTTGCATAACAAATGTGGATGTAATAGAATATACGTTAGCCTGTGCTAATTCGAACACAGAATAAGCATCTCTCCGCATCAAGTGCATAGAGTACTAAGCGGTGGGTAAGGAGAATATAAAAGATCTGAAAGTACGGAGGATAATCGCAGATGAAGAAAAAAATCTGGATGATGCTGCTGTGCGGTGCACTGGTCTGTTTCCCGCTGGGAGGCTGCGGTATAAACCGGGCTGATGCGGACACAGGATCGGTACAGAGTGAAGCGGCGTCAGATCATAAAACAACAAAAAACAGCAATGCGGAGTACACCAGTGAAGTATTTGCCATGGATACTTATATGACGTTGACTGCTTACGGTGAGAATGCAAAAGAGGCGGTGGAAGCCGGGATAGCGGAGATCCAGAGACTGGATGCACTGCTGTCTACCGGAGATGCGAACAGTGAAGTGGCGCAGATCAATCAAAATGGGGGCGGTACACTGTCTGAGGATACGGACTATCTGGTAAAACGTGCCCTCGCTATTTATCAGAGTACACAGGGTGCTTTTGATATCAGTATTTATCCGGTGATGCAGCTCTGGGGATTTACTACCGGTGATTTTGCCGTTCCTTCGAAGGAAGATCTGGCTGCAAAACTTGCACTGGTGAATGCCGGCAGGATTAGTCTGACGGAGGACAACGGTGTATCATCCATTACCCTTCCGGAAGGGATGGAAATTGACCTGGGTGGAATCGCCAAAGGCTACACATCCGGAAGAGTTATGGAAGTCATGAAACGTTATGGTATTGAGAGTGCCGTGATCAATCTTGGGGGCAATGCGCATGTGCTGGGTTCCAAGCCAGATGGTTCTGCATGGAAAGTCGGTATTCAGGATCCGAATGATACGAACGGTTATCTGGGAGGCGTCAGTGTCAGAGATAAAGCTATCATCACTTCCGGTGGTTATGAGCGCTATTTTGTAGATGAGGCAACCGGTGTGAAATATCATCATATCATCGATCCGAAGACCGGATATTCAGCCAATAACGGACTGATTTCAGTTACCATTGTCAGTGCTGACAGTACACTGGCGGATGGACTGTCCACGTCTCTGTTTGTACTGGGTACGGAGGATGCCATTGCATACTGCGAGGAACATTGTGCAGAAGACGGATTTGACGCAATTATGGAGGATGAGGACGGAAAACTGTATATTACCGATGGCATCATGGATGATTTTATCAATATGAACAATACGGCAAATATTCAGGAAATCAAGACAAAGTAAACATAGGGCGGTAAGGAAGTATGAAAAAACAAAAGATATCTGCAAAAACAGTGGCACTTCTGGCGATGATGATTGCGCTGGCACTGGTGTTCAGTTATGTGGAAACACTGATTCCGATCAATTTCGGGATTCCGGGTGTGAAGCTTGGCCTGGCAAACCTGGTGATTGTGGCTGCACTTTATCTGATCGGCGGCAAAGAGGCATTTCTGGTTTCTGTTGTGCGTATTTTTTTGAGTGGATTTATGTTTGGAAATCTGGCTTCTATCATGTACAGTCTGGCAGGCGGTCTGTTGAGCCTGGCAGTGATGCTTATTCTGAAAAAAACAGATAAACTGTCCATTCTGGCAGTCAGCGTACTTGGCGGAATCTGCCACAATATCGGACAGCTGATCGTGGCGATCCTTGTGGTGGAAAATCTGAAACTGATCTTTTATGTTCCGGTGCTGCTGATCTCCGGATTTGTTACCGGTCTGCTGATCGGCATCGTATCCAGAGTCATTCTGCCGGCAGTCAGACGGGCTTATGCAGCTGACAGCGCCCATTAGAGGGTAAAACAGCCATTCGTGGAAAAATTTGCAATATCATAAAAAGAACGAGGCGTGAAATTTTTTTTATGGATTTTCACGAAGCAAGGCTTATTTCATGCGCTCAGTTGAGAAAAAAGAAAAGATATTGCACATTATTTCTCAAGAAGACGTTTTATTGAGAAAATGAGAAAAAAATATTTGACTTGTGAAAAAAAGTAATGCTATCATAACGTGCGTTAGAAAAGCCTAATGTATATTATGATAGCATTTTTTGTGAGAGGAAATTAAAAAATGTGTGGCAGCATATTTTTTAGAAAGGTCGGGAGAGCGATGATGAAGAAAGAAAATAAAAAGACAGAGCCAGATGTGAAAAACAATGACCGGCAGAAAGAAAAAAAATCCGTAAAGCTTAGTTCAATGGCTCCGGCATTATCTGCCATTCTGGTAGTTGCCTGCGCAGGAGCATCCGTGGCAGCGTATACACCAAAGGTATATGCCGTACAGAAAGCAGCGCCAAAAGCCACGGAGTCCGATACGGTGGAAGATACTACCGCAGAGGAGATGAATCTGGAAGGTCAGGTATTTGATCTGCCGGATGGTATCTATGAAGGAACAGGTACCGGATTTGCAGGAAAGATCACAGTAGCTGTTGAAATCAAAGATAAAAAAATCGTAGCGATTACAATTTTAAATGTAGAAGCAGATGACGCGGCATTTTTCAACCGTGCCAAAGGGGTGATTGACCGGATCATCCAGTCACAGAATCTGGATGTGGATGTAGTCTCTGGAGCGACTTACAGTTCGAGAGGTATCATCAGTGCGGTCAAAAATGCGCTGACCGGTGAAAAGGACAGCGGAAAGACCGCAGAAAATCCGGGTCAGGGACAGGGATCCACCACGCTGGCAGCATCCATGGACGCAGGTGCATACAAAGACGGTGTGTATTACGGAAGCGCCACCGGATTTGCGGGACCAATCAAGGTCAAAGTCGTGATCACAGATGGGAAAATTGCGTCTGTTGAGATTGTGGAGACTTCCGACGGAAGCAGTTATATCGGAAAAGCATCTTCCATTACCGGAAAGATTGTAGCTTCCCAAAGCACCAATGTAGATACGGTGTCCGGAGCGACCTACAGTTCCGTGGGAATTATCAATGCGGTACGAAATGCACTGGCACAGGCTGCCGTGAATCCGGGCGAGGGCGGACAGCAGGATCTGATCGTGCCTGAATTGCCGGAGCAGAAAGCAGAGGATGTCCCGGCAGTTCCGATGGTCAGCGGCAATTTCCCGTATCCGGATGGCACTTATTATGGAACAGCCGAAGGATATCTGGGTGACATTACCGTAGCGGTTGTGATCCAAAATCAGACCATTCAGTCCGTGGAGATTCTGTCCAATGAGGATGATGCGGCATATTTTGACCGTGCAAAAGTAGTGGCAAACCGTGTGGTTAATCAGCAGACAACCGGGGTAGATACCGTGTCCGGAGCGACCTACAGTTCCAGAGGTATCCTCCATGCGATTCAGGCGGCACTGGATGCTGCAAAATCAGCTGCAAATCCATCCCAGCCGGTGCCCCCGGATCATGGAAATGCAGGTGATAGCGGAAACAATGGCAATGATAATAATGGAAATACCGATAACGGAAACGATGGATCTGATACAGATAAAAAATCCGTATACTATGCAGATGGAACCTATCCGGTAACGGTTCTGTGTGAGCCGGATGAGGATGAGGACTTTGAACCGTATCATCTGTCCGCAAGCGTTGTGATCAAAAACGACCGGGTGGCAGAAATCAATAATGTGACCGGAGACGGAGACAGTGGAAACAATTCTTACATCAAACGTGCAGTGAACGGTACTTCCGGCATGACCGGTATGGTATCCCGTATTATCGGTATGGCAGTGACAGATATGAGTGGAGAAAATGCGGGTGCACAGGTGGATCAGAACCTGACAGAGCTGGATACCGTTTCCCGTGCGACCTGTACGTCAAAATCCATTAAAGAAGCCTGCCGTGAAGCATTGCGTCAGGCAAGGGAAAAATTCCTGGCAGAGACTGAGTCTGCCCGGAACGAAGACAGAGAGGATAGCGCAGAATGAAAAAATTTTGGATACGGATGATCAATGTATGCGTCATTGTGGCAGCATTGATCGGATATAGTAAAGTGACACTGGCTCATGAACAGACGGATGCCGCGGCCAAAGCCGAGGCAGACCGTAAAAATGCGGAAATTGCAGCAGAGGCCGGGGAGACAGGCGGTTCCTATACAGACGGAATCTATCAGGGCACAGCCACCGGTTTTGGCGGTGATATCACAGTGGAAGTGACCATTACAGATGGCAGGATCGCCTCTGTGGATATCCTGTCCGCAGAAAAAGAAGACAGTGCCTATCTGACGATGGCAACCGATATTATTCCGGAGATCCTGGATGCACAGAGCGCGGATGTGGATACCATCAGCGGTGCGACCTTCAGTTCCACCGGAATCAAAAATGCAACGGCACAGGCTCTTGCGAAAGGCGGTGCCAGATAAATGAAACAGATGAATAAAAAGACGCTGAAGAAAGTGCATGTGTGGGTGCGGGCAGTGATACAGTTATTGTATTTTCTGTTTATTCCGTCTGCCTATACAGCCGCTTTTAACGGTGTAAAATACATTTTTACCCAGATGGGGGCAAAGAGTCACCTGGAGCTGACGTCCTTTGTGGTTACATTGATCGCTCTCTGCCTGTTTACGGTTGTATTCGGCAGATTTTTCTGCGGGTTTGCCTGTGCCTTTGGAAGTCTTGGGGATGCAGTACGCGCATTTTATGTGTTTATCTGCAAGAAACGGAAAAAGAAACCGGTGACGATGAAAGCATCGGTGGTAAAATATCTGCAGGCAGTGAAGTATGTTGTGCTGGTGCTTCTGGTAGTAAGCTGTTATACCGGAGTATACAGCAAGACGCGGGGCATGAGCCCATGGGATGTATTTTCCATGTTGCATGCCGGTAATTTCAAACTGGGTGGCTATATCGTAGGGCTGGTACTTTTGGTGCTGATCCTGGTCGGTATGGCATTTCAGGAACGCTTTTTCTGCCGTGTGCTGTGCCCGATGGGAGCGGTATTTTCTATACTTCCGGTACTGCCGCTGTTTACCCTGCGCAGAGACCGTTCCGAGTGTATCAGAGGCTGTCGTGCATGTACCATGAAATGCCCATCTGATATTGAACTGGCACCGGATACGGCTCCGGAACTTTCCGGGGACTGCTTCCAGTGTCAGAAGTGTATCGATACCTGTCCGAAAGGGAATATACATACCGGTATTCGCAGTCTGAAAGGAAATGAAATCTGGTTTACCGTGCTGCGGGCAGTGGTGCTGCTGGTGCTGTTCAAATTTATCGGGCTTTAAGGGGAATGAAAGTTGAGAAAAAGTTTCAGTTAAAAGAAAATGGAAAAAAAGCGGTTGACAAATGGGGTGTTGTAATGTTAAAGTAACCGTCGTTAGGAAACACTAATAAAAATGCCATCAAAATTGAACATTGAAATTCACAGGTCAGTTGCTGTCAAGTCTGAGTTTTCAGACGGAGATAAAACTGTCTGTGGACTTGGTAGAGACTTCTCCCGCATGCGGCACAGGACGCATATACAGGTGAAGTCTCTTTTTTTGTCTGACGGAAAAAACGGTTTCTGGATGTGACAGGTACAGGAATGAAGGAAGTTAGGCAATGGCTTATGGGAAAGGAGAATCACAATGAAAAAGAGACGGGAATTTCTGACAAAAATGCTTGCAGGAGCCATGGTAGTAGCTATGACAGCCGGAACTATGCCGGTGAGTGCATTTGCGGCAACAGGAGCGAATGCCGTGAAGGATGGAACATACACGAAAGAGGCCTATGTAGATGCTTCTGATCCTGTGGTAGCGGAAAATGATGAAGTTGGAGAATGGCAGAGCTATTCCATCAGCGTTGGTTTTGAAGTAAAGGACGGAAAATTTGAGTCTGTGACTGTAACACCTGGAAATGGATATGACGATGGAAACAGCTCTTATTTCAAAAAAGCTATTACAGAGGCGATTGCAGAAGCTCCGGAAGCAGACGGGGATCAGGATGAAGAGGTCAGATATGTGACCATGAATGTGCCGTATACAGATCTGTACGCTGCATATGACCTGACCGATAAAGCAGTATGGCAGGTGGAAGAAGGTCTGGATGCGGTTTCCACAGCTACAACCAATAAATTCAAAGGAACAACAGGACTGGCAAAGGGCACTTATAACAATGGCAAATTCATTATGGGTGTGACTATGGCAGTGGCAGTTCCGGAAGGCACTTATGAAACATTAAAAGCAAAAAATCTGACAGAGAATGACAATTATTACATGACAGATCTGGACAGCACACCGGCAGCATACAGCACACTGACTGTAAATACGGATGGTACATATAGTTTTAGCAAGTTGCAGGAAGCAGCCGTAACGAATAAATATCTGTCTGTTACAGATCTGGATCTCAATGGCGGATATGGTGATTATCAGATCACGCTGGAAGGTGTTGGAACAAGCAATAACCTGAAAGTGGGTGAGGATGAGACCGTTCCGTATACCCTGTACGGTGCAATCCTGAATACAACGGAGGGTAAATCCTATGGTATGACCTGCTTGGAGAATACCTGGGTTGGAACAAAGACACCAAACGTTGAAATCGCATGGTCCATCAAAGAAGGTCAGGGATTGAAACGGGCACACGGAAAAGGGGATGCATTCTATCAGTTCAGTGATATGAACGGAAAGACATTAAAGAGTGTAACATTGCTCACAGACCTCGGTATTATCGAAGTGCCTTGCGGAGAGAATGGTCTGGAACTGACAAAATACTATGAGGGAGATCTCAGCAGTCTGCAGTATGGCATCGAAGATGATTCCACAGAACTGAGTATCAGCGGTGTTCCATCTGATCTGGAAAACGTAAGAATTTCCGTATCCGGCGGACTGGCAGAGAATGCAGAGATCAAAGATGGAAAGGTTGCATTGAAGACAGCACCGACAGCCGGAACGACTTATACACTGACCATCAGCAGTTCCAACTATCCGGATATCACAAGAACCATGTCCACACCGGTCATTAAAGAGCAGATCACAGAGCTTCAGAAATGGGTGGATAAAGCAAAAGCAGCAAACGGATATGACAGCAATGCTGATCTGAAAGAGCATGTCGGTGAAGCTGAGGAAATGATCGCAAATAAAACTGCTTCTTCAGCGGAGGCAGCAGAGCTGATCGAGGAGCTGATTTCAAAAGTAAAAGCTACTTATGAGAGCATATCTGCGACAGCAGCCATCAAAGGAACGGATGTATCTGTAACATTAGATGGAAAAACACTGGCAGATCTGGAGAATCCGACTTATACCATCAGCTATCCTCAGGGAAGAGGTTCTGCCGTATTTGCAGAAGGAACGCTGGAAGCACTGAATTTTACACTGGAGAAAGCACCGACCATTGGAACCGAATATACGATCACAATTGTCAGTGATAATTATCAGGACATTGTTACAAAAGCAGTGGCACAGGATGCAGAGACTCCGGTTATTATTCCGGATGGACTTGCACCGGCAGAGGATGGAAACTGGTATTACTATAAAGATGGTCAGATTGCAACCGAGATCAGCGGACTTGCGGCAAATGAATATGGCTGGTTCAAAGTAACGAACGGAAAAGTAGACTTTGACTATACCGGACTTGCAGCAAACGAAAACGGCTGGTTCAAAGTAACCAATGGAAAAGTAGATTTTGACTATACCGGACTTGCAGCAAACGAAAACGGCTGGTTCAAAGTGACGAATGGAAAAGTAGATTTTGACTATATGAGACTTGCAGCAAACGAGAATGGCTGGTTCAAAGTGACGAATGGAAAAGTGGACTTTGATTATACGGGACTTGCAGCAAACGAGAATGGCTGGTTCAAAGTGACCAACGGAAAAGTGGACTTTGAGTATACCGGCACAGCGGCAAATGAATACGGTGTATGGAATGTCGTAAACGGAAAAGTTGTGTTCTAGTCTGAGAAAGAGAATCATTGTGTAATTATATGGAGCATTATATCTCAGTCGGAGGTTATAGTTCGGCTGAGATATAAATATGTGTTTATTGAGATGGATTCTCAATATTATTGATGAAAAAAGTCAATAAGTATAAAATTTCAACATCTTTGTTGACGATAAAAAAAGGTGATGCTAAAATAACCGGCGTTAGATAGCACTAATGATGTTTGCATATTATTATAAAAAGTTGCCGACATGTAAAAAAGATTAGTGGAACTAACCCGGTTTTTTCGCCTTTTTTAGAATAAAAACAGCAAGGAGGATTTTATATTTTATGAAAAGAAAAAAGATTTCAGCAAAAGTATGGGCTTCTATCATGGCAGCAGCTATGGTGATGAGTACCTGCCCGACAGCAGCATTTGCAGTAACTGCTGATAAAGTGGCAGCAGATGGAACCTATACAGCTACCAGGCATGTTTACAGAACCATCGAGGATACAGACGATGAGTGGAATGAGTATGATGTGGATGTCACGGTATCTGTAAAGGATGGAAAAATCTCTGATATTACAGCCACACCGAAAAATGGCTACGTGGAAGCTGACAACAGCAGTTATTTCAGCAAAGCTTACAGTAAGAAAAACGGAATCAGGACATTACTGACAGGAAAGGATGCTACGGAAGATACCATTAACGGATGGTCTACGGTATCCGGAGCTACCCGTACTTCCAAAGCCATCAAAGAGGCAGCACTGGAAGCAATCCAGGGTGCCCCGGAAGCATCAACCGCGCAGGAAGCGTATGTGCTGATGAACATTCCATATGCTGATTTTTATGCAGCAGAAGGAGATGCAGATGTAGATGCTGTTTCTTCTGCAACAAAAATGAAGACAAGAGCATCGCTTGCAGCAGGTTCTTATCATGTAAACAGTGATGGAACGGATATCAGTGGAATTACTTTTCCGGTAAAAGTCAGTGATCTTGCTGCTTTGACCGGGAAATATACACAGATTACAGATGAGAGTAAAGTAGATATTACAACCAGCATCAAAGGAAAAGAATCTACGACTACTTACAGTGGAAAAGATGCTTTGTTTGAAAGTGGAAATTATTCCTACTATGTATTATCTGAGGCACCATCCTACTATAAAGAGCTGACGGTGAATGAAGACGGTTCTTTCAGTTTTGGAACGGTAAAAGGACCAGAAGCAACAACACTGACAGATGTGACAGGCAGTTTTTCTACTTCTTCCAAATATGGTGATTATCAGTTGAATCTGGATGGACTTCCGGATACGATCAACACTGTCTATGGGGTCACAATCAGTACAAAAGAAGGTGACAGTTACGGATTACGTCATGTGGAAAATATCTGGAAAAAAACAAAACTTGCATGGAGTACTGGATTTGTGACGGAGGCTCACGGAAGTAAGCTTTCTTATGCAGATTATGTATCAATGATGGGACAGACGATCAACAAAGTGACTTATTATACCGATGCGGGTGTTTATGAAATTCCGATGAACCAGTATATTCCGGTGAAATTTACAAATACGATAGCTGTTGAAAATGCATCTGCAGATGCAGGAAAGACAACAGTTACTATTACCGGCCTTCCAAAAGATTATGATGCTCAGTATACCGTAGAAGGTTTAAAAAATGTAGAGGTTAAAAATGGAACATTAACATTTGATAAGGATTCAGCTGCTCCGGGACAGTATACGTTGCGTGTTGCAGATAAAAATGCTAAATATGTGGAACTATCTGCAAGCTTTGAACTGACAACAGATAAAACAGTGGTCGCATATGATAATGCAAGTGACAGTCTGGTGGCAGCAGAGGGAGCTTCCGCAGATGAAGTAACGTCTTACATTAAAAATATAAAAACAGTAACTGTTAACGGAAAAGCATACAGTGCCTCCGGAAAAGGTTCTGTAAAAATTGTGAATGAAGACGGAACGTTGAATGAGGAGGCAGCTCCATTTAAAGACGCAAAAGCAGGAGACGAATTTGAAATTTCTGTAAAGGCAACCGGATATGCAAATGATTTCTCATTTACCTATGTAGCACCTGAATATACCTATGTCTACGCATCTGTTCCTTACGCTGAGTATTATGCGAATGAAGATGTACAGAATGCGGGATCTGCAGCATCTTCCGATGTGATGGATACAAACGGAGAGTATGACAAGGGTGCATTTGATACCGTAACCCGTGCAACAGCAAACCATGGTCTGCACAGAGGAAGTTTCCAGCAGGATGTTGTAATCTATGATACGGATGGAAATACTTATGAGCCGATTTCCTGGACGGATGGAAATACTGCCATTTTATCAAATGGAAAAACACTGGTAAAAGCATCTGACAGAGCAACAGGAATCACGACTTTAACAGTCGATGGAAAAACAAGTACATATGACCATTATGTGATCAAAGGAATCAAATATGTTCCGGTAAAAGTAAAATCAAAAAATCTGGAAGCATTTAAGGCAGCATATAGTGTAACAGAAAACGGAGAGACACTGTCCGGTGGTTATTCTGAGAATAATCTGAAGAGTTATACAGCGGTTGCAGATGTAAACAAAAATACAAATGGTCTGAAGAAAGTTTCTCTGAATGCTGATGGTACATTCAGTTTCAGTGCGGCACAGACAGGTACGGCATCCGGATTAAAAGATACCGAACTGAAAACAGCAGATGTTGCAAATATGGGTGTTGAAGTAGTGGACAGCAGTAAGTTTGGCGATTTCCTGCGTGTGGATCTGAAAAAGAACTATGGCGATCTTGGTTCCGCAATGCAATCCGTAGAGTGGACTTATTATGGAAGCGGTGATACAGCACTTGCAACTTACGGAACAAAATTTGCAGCAGATAACTGGATGCACAAATCTATGGGAATCCAGCTGGGGCTGACAGATTCCCTGAGATGCCAGCTTCCGCAGGGAACGGATGGAACCGGAAAATGGGTACTTACGATCCATGCACTTGGTTATACAGATACAAAAGTAGAAGTCAATGTGACAGCAGATGATATCCATATTACAACACCGGTCAGCGATACAAGCAAACTGGAGGCAGCGATCAAAGCAGCGGAAGCACTGAATAAAGAGGATTATACAGAAGCGTCCTGGAGCAATCTGGAAGCTGAATTAGCAGAGGCAAAAGAAGATCTGGCAACTGTTCCGACAGGAAAAACCAGTCAGGAGAGTATTGATGAGTCTACTGCACATCTGAACGCAGCCATTGCAGAACTGGAGAAAGTAAACAAATTCACGGGTCTTGCAAATGAGGCGGCAGCTGACGGCAACTGGTATTACTATACAGATGGTGATGTAGACGAAGAGATGACAGGGCTCGCAGCAAACGCAAACGGCTGGTTCTATGTAAAAGACGGTAAAGTAGATTTCTCTTACACAGGTCTTGTACAGAACGAATCCGGCTGGTGGTATGTACAGAACGGTGCGATCAGCTTCGCAGCAACAGGACTTGTATATGACAGCAACTACGGCTGGTGGTATGTAAACGGAAGTGCCATCGACTTTGGTTACACAGGACTTGTATACGATAGCAACTACGGCTGGTGGTATGTAACAGGCGGAGCCGTAAACTTCGGTTACACAGGTCTTGTATACGACAGCATTTATGGCTGGTGGTATGTAGAAGGTGGTGCGGTCAACTTTGGTTACAACAGCCTTGTTCCGTACGGCGGAAGCTGGTGGAAGGTAACCGGCGGTATGGTAGATTTTGGTTTCACCGGCATTGTAAATTACTATGGCACAAATTATCGCGTTGTAAACGGACAGGTGCAATTTTAAATTCTGAAGTGAAAGGGGAAGTATAAAATTGTATCTGCCACAATAACAGTCAGAAAACTGGCAGATTAAAAAAATAAAATAGAATCTATTAAAAAATAGAATAATTATAAAAAATCGCTCCATACTAACAGCAAAATAAAGTGACAGAACGTATCAGATAATTGTCATCAGGTCAGTGATATCTGAACAGATATGTATGATACATGAGATTGTAAGCGTTTCTGCACAGAAGGAGGAAATTTGCATGTGTTGTAAATTGATGAAAAAGTGTTGCTGTATAGTAGTGATCGCAATGATCACGGGAGCGGTTTTTTATTTTTTATGCGGATTAAAAGGCGAAGCTATACAGGAGAACGGGTATCTGGGGCAAAAACTCCGATCTAAAAGAGAAAAAGTTAAGCAGGCCTGTGAATGCATGAAAGCGCAGGGAGAAGATATTGCAAGGGAAGTGAAATTTGCGGCAGAGTATTCCGCAGATGAGATGAAGGACAGCTGGAAACATGCGGGTGAAGCAGTGCGTAATGCTGCCAGTGAGATTAAAGCAGATATGTCTGAGATGAAAGAATCTGCACAGGCAGTATTTAAAGAGGATGAAGAAACTTCGGAAGAAAAGGAATCTGTATGAGTGCGGCAGGACAGATTTTATATCTGAAAATAGAACAGAACTGTATTGTATACAAGCGGAGTGTAACGCTGCAGGATATCGCATCGGTGGAATGTACCGATGTGGGGATCCTCCGTCAGGTGTTGCAGGAACAGGTATATTATTTTTCCGGGAATGAGAAAAGCAGCTTGGTACAGGTTTTTTCGGTCTTAGATGTCATCCGGAAAATTCATGAAAAATATCCGATGTTGGAGGTTGAAAACATTGGAGAACCGGATTTTGTGATTCGTTATGTGCCGGATCCGGAGAAAAAATCCGTGCAATATTTAAAGACAGCGTTGGTCTGCGTGATTCTGTTTTTTGGTTCCGCATTTACCATCATGACATTTATCGAGGATGTTTCTGTCAATAAAGTATTTAATGCCCTGTATACAAGAGTCACCGGACAGGTATCCAACGGAGCGGGAGTACTGGAAATCTGCTTTTGTATCGGTCTTGCCATCGGTATCATGGTTTTCTACAATCATGTCGGAACGAAGAAGATCACAGATGATCCGACACCGATCCAGGTGGCAATGCGCAAATACGAGCAGGATGTGGATACCACTTATATCGAGACCAGCAGCCGGAAAGGGAAAAGTAAGAAAGTGTGAATGCATTCCTGAATAAAGAAGGCAGAAAAAGAATGTGATATAAGATTGTTTGCATCGGAAAGAAAGGAGGTCGGTAAGATGGTCACTTATCAGCTTCTGCTTGGCGCATTGGGATTGTTGTGTGGCATTGGTGTGGCAGCTGGAGTCTTTGCCCTGGTGGCAAGTCTTGGCATGGTGCCACGTATGGCGGGAAAAACCAGTGTGGCGGCCTATGTGCCTGCACTGGAAAACGGACTGATTGCCGGAGGAATCTTTGGCTGTGTGCTGGCTGTTTTCCCGGATCTTCCATTTCCGGTTGGAACATGGTTCCTGGGTGTGTATGGACTGGCCTCCGGCGTATTTTCAGGTTGTCTGTCCGTTGCACTGGCGGAAGTGCTCAACGTATTTCCGGTGCTGTTTCGCAGAATGGGAATCAAAACCGGTCTTGAGATACTGATTACTTTCTTTGCATTCGGAAAGGTTGCAGGCGGACTGGTTTATTTTTTCTGTGTTGCCAGATAAACGCTCCGCGAAGGTGCACCAAGTCACACGTGCGTTCGACTTGAGTGAAAAAGTTTGAGCAGAAAGGATGGAAAAGAAGATGGGACAAAAGAATGGACAGGAAAAACGGCAGAAGACGAAGGCGGAATATAAGAATATTTCCCGGGAGGAACTGATGCAGGAAATTTCCGGACAGGAGAATGCCAGAACCGAGGAAGAAAAAGAGGCACGGAAAAATGCCTATCATGCTTATGTCAGCCAGGTGACGCCGTCTTACAGTCTGACGCTGAATATGCTGAAAGCATTCCTCGTGGGCGGCATCATTTGCTGCATCGGCCAGGGCATTATGAATTTTGCCATGAGCCGGGGACTGGATCAGATGAACGCCGGGAAATGGACCAGTGTGATCCTGGTGCTGATCAGTGTAATCCTTACCGGGCTGAATATCTATCCTACGATTGCAAAATTCGGTGGTGCGGGCGCACTGGTTCCTATCACGGGATTTGCAAATGGTGTGGCAGCACCGGCGATAGAGTTTAAAAAAGAGGGGCAGGTCTTTGGTATCGGCAGTCAGATTTTTTCCATCGGTGGTCCGGTCATTTTGTATGGTATTTTTACCAGCTGGCTGCTGGGACTGGTGTATTGGATCTGGAAACTGGCATCGTAAAATTGTGCTGGATTTTCTCTCAGAAATATACTATTATGCTAAAGGGGTAATCATTAATAGAAATGTGGGGGAAATAATGTGGAAAGCAATTTTTTTGGGACAGAAAAAATAGCAAAGATATTAATGAAAATGGCACCGCCTGTGATGCTGGCTCAGCTGATACAGGCGTTATATAATGTGGTGGACAGTTTCTTTGTCGGCCGTTACTCTGAGAGTGGTCTGACGGCACTCTCAATTATTTATCCGATCCAGCTGCTGATGATCGCCCTGGCAGTTGGAACCGGTGTGGGCATCAACACCGAGATGGCGTATAATCTGGGAATCGGCAAAAAGAAACGCTCGGATGATACGGCAGGAATCGGTACACCGCTGGCACTTGTGATGTGGGTTCTTTTTGCAGGGGTCTGCTTTTTCCTGATGCCGGCATATGCGAGGATGAATACGTCTTCAGAGGAAGTCATTGCGATGGTAGTCAGCTACGGAAGAATCGTTTGCGTGCTCAGCATCGGACTGTTTTTAGAGAGCGTATGGACAAAAGTGCATCAGGCAGAGGGAAATATGAGGGTGCCCATGATCGCACAAATTGTAGGTGCAGTGGTGAATATCGTATTGGATCCATTCCTGATTTTCGGATTATGTGGTCTGCCGAAAATGGGAATCGCAGGAGCTGCTACAGCTACCGTGGTGGGACAGATTGTAGCGGCTGTGATCGTCATGAAAGGAGGATGTCGGAAAATACCGAAGTTAGTGGTATTTCCACATCAGATCAAACGGATTTATAAACTTGGTATTCCAAACATCCTGATGCAGTCGGCGTATACGTTTTACATATTTGGGCTGAATCTGCTCCTTGCAACTTTCTCAGATCAGGCAGTTACGGTATTGGGATTGTATTATAAATGGCAGGCATTTTTCTTTATTCCGCTTGGTGCGATGCAGACATGTATCGTACCTGTGGTGAGTTACAATTTCGCCGCCGGAAAATATGAGCGTTGCAAAAAGACACTGAAGGTGGCTATTGGATTCGGTGTCGCCCTGATGATGATTGGTGTTGTCTTATTTGAAACAATTCCGGGACAGATGCTTCATGTGTTTTCACATGACCCGGAAGTTATCCGGATCGGAGTCGTGGCTTTCCGGTTTATCGGAATCAGCTTTGTGCCATTGGTAAGTTCACTGACATTCCCGGTATTTTTTCAGGCACTGGGGCATGCGGCGACAAGCTCAATCCTGACGATTATCCGGACCGTATTTTTATTTATTCCACTGGCTTATCTGTTTTCGAGATTCGGACTGAACTGGTTCTGGCTGACATTTCCGGTGACGGATTCCATCACGACATTGGCAGGATACCTGTTTTACCGGAAGTTCAACAAAAGCATGCCATCAGTTGCTGTGGAAGCGTGATGAAGTGGCAGAAAAATGGTTATGGGCTTTTGGTATTATGGAATAAAGGATGAGAGAAGAACTGGGAGCGTAATCGTATGGCAAAAAGGATTGGAATTATATCAGATACGCATAACCTTCTGCGGCCGGAGGTACTGGAAATCCTGAAAGGCTGTGACTGTATCCTGCATGCTGGGGATGTGACGAAGGAATCTCTGCTGGATCAGATTCGTTTTCTGGGCAATCTGTATGTGGTGCGTGGAAACAATGATGGAGACTGGGCTAGGGGAATCGCAAAAGTTTTGACATTTCAGATCGAGGGTGTTTCTTTTGTAATGGCGCATGAATGGCGGCATCTGATCGGACAGACGGAAGGAACGAATGTGGCGGTGTTTGGTCATACTCACAAATATTTTGCGGAACAAGCGGGACACCTGCTCTGGCTGAATCCCGGAAGTTGCGGATATCCCCGGTTTGGCGGTGCTGTCACCATGGTGGTGATGGAAGTGGACGGGGCGGAATATTATGTTGAGAAAATTGACTTTTCCAGTGGAAAATGATAGGATTTGAAATAAATGAAGAAAGAAGGAAACAGAGTATGATAAACCCGGCAGCAGCTATGAAAGTAATGAAAGCAAAAAATCAGTTTGTGAGCAACCATCCGAAATTTGCGGCATTTTTCAGAAATGTCTTAATCGGTGGGGTACAGGAAGGCACTGTGATTGAGATTACTGTCACGAGACCGGGAGAGGAGCCGATGACGACAAATATGCGTGTACAGCAGTCAGATATTGAGCTGTTCCAGAGCCTGAAAGATCTGAATGGCTGATCGACAGAAAACTTACAGGATTTCTACGAGTTATTTTTTGCCGGATTATAGACGGGGAGAACCGGTTATAAGATATTGTACGAGGATGTGACGGTATGTATTCAATGGTGATACTGGATGATGAAAAAATCGTATTACAGGGAATCCAGAAGCTTTGTCAGAAGGAAGATTTTGGATTTGTGATCAAGGGAGCCTTTGTGGACTCTCTGAAAGCGTTGGATGCATTGCCGGGTCTGCGTCCGCATCTAATCATTACCGATGTGCGGATGCCTCAGATGGATGGTCTGGAATTTGCAAGAAGGGCCAAGGAAATCCTGCCGGAGAGCGAGATTGTGATTTTGTCCGGGTATCGTGATTTTTCCTATGCGCAGACTGCCATGCAGATCGGAGTCAGTGACTATCTGTTAAAACCTATCAAAAAGACGGATTTTGGTGATATGCTGCACCGGATGTATGAACGTCTGGAGGCAAAAATCGGACAGGCAGCCTATTATCAGGTGCTGGATGGATATGCCAGAGGACTTGTGGGAGAAGAGGAAGTGAAACATGCCGTTTCTTCCGTACAGCCGGCCAATGTGGCGCAGCGCCCCGGTGTACTGGCGAAGGAAGGCGAGCAGTCGCCCACGAAGATCGTGCGGGATGCCCTGTACTACATCCGCAGACATTACAATGAGAACATTTCCCTGACGGACGTTGCGGAGCATATCAATGTGAATAAAAGTTATCTGTGCGATGTGTTCAAGAAAGAGCAGGAAGTGACGATTCTTCAGTATATGACAAATCTGCGTATTGAGAAAGCAAAAGAACTGCTGCTACATACAGATATGAAGATGTATGAGATTTCCGTGGAAGTCGGTTACAACGACTACACTTATTTTTCACAGATTTTCAAGCGGAATACAGGAGAGACCCTTTCGGAATTCCGCAAAAAGGCAGGAAGTAAGAAATAAACTGAAAAGATTATATACATAAAAAGCACCCACAGGAGGGGAAACTCAGAAAATGAGCAATGCTCCGTGTGAGTGCTTCTTTTATTGCAAATCCTCTGCCTTCTCTGATGGATCATGTTCAAGAACCGGAAGCGTCAGATCACACCAGGTACGGTTGTTTCGTATCTCGTAGGAAAGACCATAGGAAATTCCACAGAGGATTTGTATGCGGCGCTGTATATTTTGCACACCGTAGCTTTTCTGGTCAAAATCCAGCAGTTCCTGTCTGGAAGCATCAAAATCCAGCAGCTTTTTCATCTGTTCCAGAGAGATGCGGGTGCCGTCATTTCCAATCCGGATATGCAGTGTATGTTCCCGGATAAAAATTTCAAGATCAATGGCGAATGGATCATCCGGGGAGATCATACCGTGTTTGATGGCATTTTCCACCAGCGGCTGCAGGGTAAAACGGGGAATGTAGAGTTCTGCGACTGTATCCGGAATCGTGATCGATACGCTCAGACAGTCTTCGTAGCGGAACTGCTGTAATACCAGGTAACTCCGTACATATTCCATTTCCTGCGCCACCCGGATGTAGGAACTGTGGCTTTTGGTCAGGCTGAGCCGGAACATATCTGACAGAGCGGTGACCATTTCACTGATTTCATCTTCGTCATTGGCGATGGCCAGCCAGTTGATAGAGTCGAGCGTATTGTATAGAAAATGTGGATTGATCTGGCTTTGCAGCAGGGCAAGTTCCGCATCCTTTTTCTCCAGATTTTTTACAAAATTTTCCCGGATCAGAGTATCCATTCGGTTGACCATTTGCTGGTAGGAACGATAGATCTGAATGATTTCGTCCGGCTGTCCTTCAAAGGAGAAATCTTCCGGATCCGCTGGTTGTATATTTGAAAAGGATACAGAAGAACGATCCGGAGCATTCACAGCCACCGTATTTGTGGTGTCAGATGTCAAACCAGAAGCATCCTCAGCATCTTTATCCAAAACCGGAGTCCGTCCGGGAAAGACCATTGGTTTCATATCGCTGCGGTAGTGATCCATAGTATGTGCCAGATGGATGATAGGATCTGACAGGGAGGAGGCTGTCCGCCGGGACAGGAAAAACAGGATTGCTACCATGGCTGCGCCCAGTAAGATCGCCTGCAGGACAAAAATTGTCAGCGGTTCCGAAACTTCCCGGAATGGAGTGGCGGTATATAGATACCATCCGTTTTCTGTAACCGGCCGGATGTTCAGGACAAAACGTTTGCCATGAGAGGACAGAATCGAGCCTTTTTCCTGCGGAGAAAAATCTTCTAATAAATAAGAATAATCAGCAGAAGAATTATTTTGCAGGATGGCGGTTCCATTCTTGTTTACCAGCCAGATATTTGTCGTGTGACCGAAGTCAAATTCTCCCATTAGGTCTTGTAAAAAAGTATCATCCAGATACAGCATAAGGTAACCAAGCAGGGTCGTGTAGTCCGACATACTGTATACGGGACGTGCCATCATAATATGTTGTTGACTGCCCGGAGTGGTATGAGAGGAAGCTGATTCCGATACTGCCAAATCTGCAGAATCCGAGCTGGAAGTATAGGCAGATAAAGGTGTGTAATCCGGATCCACATACCACAGATATGGCTTATGGCTGTTTTGTAACTGCGCGAGCCATGTGGAATGAAAAATTGTATCATAGTCGGAAATATTGGTAAATGCTTTTTCTGTGGAGTATAACGTCTGGTTGTTACCGGTCAGGATCACACAGTTGATATAATCCCGGTTGGCGATAAAACCGTTAATGTGGTAGGCAACGTCCGTATTTTGTGGAAACTGCTCGCCGGCGGTACTGCTGGCAAGAATCTGCTGGATTTCGCTGTTGAAGATCATATCCTGGGATAAGATCTGTGTATTATCGACAATATGTGCTATGTCGCTGCGGACTTTTTCCGTAGCGGCTGCCTGGGAATTAATGACGGTTTGGCGGTAGTTCAGAGTCAGCATAACAATGGAAACGGTACAGACGATGGCAGTGACCGGAGCGGCGATCCGGAAAATGGACAGCAGCAGCCGGTGTCGGAAACTCTGATTATCTCGTTTATGTATGTTTAGTGATTTTTTTTTCATAAAGTTACCTCAAGTTATAGATGGAAAGTCATATTTTTTCAATATGATTGACGCTTACACCATAGTATTTTAACAGAAAAATGTAATAAGACAAAGAAAATCTATATTTCCCAAATATAGTCAATAAAAAACGAAATTTTCTTTATATTTTTAAACGGCGTTTCCGATACAATAAAGGAGGTTTGAAGAGCACGAAGGAGTTAGGGTTTTTCGTGCAGAAAAAGTATTTATTATTGGGAGGAAAATTGAAACATGAAGAAAAAAGACAAGCAAAATTCAGTGGTTGCGTTTGGCGTACATGGTTGGTTCCATATTATTTACATGATGCTGATGTTCTGGTTTTATGTAGGAATGATCAACGACGGAAGTAACAATATTGCAGGAAAAATTGCAGAACATATGCTGGGAAGTGCAAAAATGGCAGGAACGATCTCCACTTGTAATTCCATAGCCGGAATCATAGGTGTGGCACTGTTTATCGTAATCGGTATCTTAAACCGCAAGATCGGTTCCAGATATATGTCCGGTATTAACTGCATCATCGCCGGCATCACATATATCGGTGTACTGAATGCCCCAAACCCTGTTGTTTATACCATTATGATGGCAGTTACCTGCGGAACCATCATGTCAGCAGGTTATCTGTGCGGCGGTGTGCTGGTTGCAAACTGGTTTCCTAAGAAAAAAGGAATCGTTATGGGATATACAACTATGGGACACAACCTTGCAACAGCAATCTATGTACCGCTGATCCTGTTCCTGGTTGGAAGATTCGGAGTAACCCGTGCATGTTATCCGATTTCTATCGGATGTATCATTCTTGGTATTGTCGGAATTTTATTTGTCCGTGATACTCCGTTTGAGCGTGGCTATTATCCGGACCATGTATCCAAAGAAGTATATGATGAATTTTATGATACTTCTGATGGGGCAGACAGTGATAAAAATGGCGGCTGGACAATTGGAAAATTGTTAAAATGTGATCAGGTATGGATTGTTGCACTGGTAACCGGTGTATTCCAGATCTGCTCCGTAGGAACCATGTCACAGATGATCAACCGTACTACAAACGGATTTGGATTCTCTATTACCGTAGCTGCAAGTATTATGTCTGCATGTGCCATCGTAGGTGTTGTCGGATCTTTTCTGATTGGTGTTCTGGATCAGAAACTTGGAACAAAGAAAGCAATGATCGTATTTGGATGCTGGTATGCATGTGCATTATTATTCAACTTCACAGATACGATGGCAGGCTTCTGGATCTCTATCGTTATGATCGGTATCGGTATCGGCGGAAGTGCAAACTTCACCACTTCTCTTCCGGCATCTGTATTCGGAAGAAAAGGATTTGATAAAGTAAATTCGGTATTGTTCCCAATCCAGGGTATCATTACAGCACTGACCTTTGCCATCAACGGCGCAGTTATGAATATGACAGGTGGAAACATCCGTTACGCATATGCCATTGATGCATGTCTGGCTCTGATCAATGTGATTGTGATCATCGCATTTGTAAAAGATCACAAATACAATGCAGACTGGATTGCAGAACAGGAAGCAAAAGGCAGCGAAGAAGCAGAGACTTTTGCAAAAACAATCTGATGTTATCTATAAAAAAGTGAAGCAAATAAGTGAAACAGGACCCCAGGCAATGTATGTTGTCTGGGGTTTTTACCATTGAAGCTTCGAATACGAATCGGAACTTGACGAAGCAGGGCTTTCATGTGAAAATAAAGCACAGAAAGATACAATCACCGGTATGAGATATCGTATGCCGACCGGAACATGGTGGGATTTGTCAGATGGTATTGTGAGCACGGATAAAGTAAAGAAGAAAAAAGGAAACAGGATGAAAAAATACAGAGTAAAAAAGAAAAATGGTATCATGGGAAGACTGCTTACAGCTCTGCTGTTGGTAATTTTGCTTGGAACAGTTCTGCTGTGCGGCGGATGCAAAACTGCAGTGCAGCCCAAAACGTCAGAAGCTACGAATGTTCAGACAGATTCCGGAGAAAAGGTATCCCTGTCGGTCTGGGCTTTTTTTGATGAAAATACACCAGGAACCTATTATGTAGATTTGTGGGAAAAGCTGGCGGAGGAATATGGTTATGACATTGAATTGAAGACGTATTCCACAGAACAGATCAAAGACAAGCTGAAGATTGCACTGGTATGCGATGAATTGCCGGATGTTTTTGCCGTCTGGGGAGGAAATTATCCAAATTTTCTGTTTGATGCGAATGCCTGTCTGCCGGTGGAAAAATATCTGGAAGCATCAGAGACAAAGTTTGCAGATAATTATGTGCTGCCTTATCAAGATGGACACAATTATATCATCCCGTGTCTGGTGGAGGCATATGCCGTTACCTACTGTAACCAGAATCTCATGCAGGAGATGGGACTTGCGGTGCCACATACATGGGAAGAACTGGTGGCACTGGTGCAGCAGGTCAATATTTATAATGAAGCACATGGGACAGAATATGCAGCTATAGAACTGGGGGACAAGGACAGCTGGCTGGGAGAATTGCTCTATACGGTGATCGTAAACCGCATTGATCCTTATGCACAGGAAAAACTGGCTTTCGGGGAAATGGATTTTTCCGCTCCGGTGTTTACTCAGGCAGCAGAAAAACTGATGCAGCTAAAAGAGATGAATGCTTTCCCTGAAAAATTTCTGGAAATCGGAGAAGTAGAAGCAGTGCAGAATTTTGCAGATGGGAAAGCTGTGCTTTTTCCACATCAGTCAACCATTGTTTATCATTTGCTGGATGAGATGGGGGCAGATGCGCTCAGTATGGAACAGTTTCCAAGCTGCAATGCGGCCTATGATGATTCCTATGCACAATATATGGTAGATATTAATCATACCCTGACCCCGGGGCTTTGTATCAGTTCAGATACAAACTATCCGGATGAGGCAGCACAGCTATGCCTGGAATTTGCAAAACGGGTAAATGAGCGCAATGTGACACAGTATGATTATGTGGATTTTGTAAATGACAGCGGTCTTGAGGCACCGTCAGAGGAAGCACTGGCTGTACGGCAGTTTCATGAGCAGCTGGATCAGGCAGTTCACTACACACCCTTGTGGTATGCCGTGTTGGAGAAGGAGGATGGTGATAACTGGCGGAATCTGACCAGAAAGCTGCTGGGCGGAGCAGTGAATCAGGAAGAATTTGTGCAGGATGCGGCACAGTATCTGAATTTTACCGCACAGTGAAAGGTGAACATATGGCAAAAAAAAGTGTGTTGGAAAAAAATGTGTATGTTCCCATATTGTGTCAGGAAAAATTAACACAAAATTAAAGGTTTTTTTCTGAAATCTGTGCTATGATAATCAGCGGGCGCATGAAAGCCCGTTTGATGCATATAGATAAAAGGAGATACTAAGGGAAATTCAAAATGGATAAAATAAAGGAGATTATTGGCAGAGTTTTTAAAAGTGAACAGGAAAAACGCCTGATGGGTGCAGCGGTGCTGGTGCTGATTGGGCTTTGTATTTTTATAATGGCCATCAGCCCGCTGGTTGGTGCCAGCCCGATCATCACTTTGAACGGCGAGGAAGAAATGCAGGTGGAATGTGGCAGTGAATTTGTGGATCCGGGTGTAAAAGCTAACGCAAAAGATGAGGATATCAGTGACCTGGTGATGACCACCAGCAATGTGGATACATCAAAGCTTGGTACTTATCATGTGGAGTATCAGCTGAAATACAAGAAACGAAAAGTATCCAAAGAGCGTATCGTTAAGGTGATCGATCATGCAGCTCCGGTGATCGCGTTAAACGGAGATGCCACAGTAATTGTAGGTAGCTTTGAAGAATATCAGGAAGCAGGAGCTACGGCACAGGATGGCTGTGACGGTGATGTGTCAAAGGATATCAAGATCACAAAAGAAAAAGTAAATGATTATACCATGCAGGTGCATTATGAGGTGACAGACAGCCATGGTAATACCGGCTCAATGGATCGTCAGATCATTTTGAAGGATACGTCAGCACCGGAGATTACTTTAAATGGTGAATCTTCCGTGACAGTCAAAGAACTGGAAAAATATGAGGATGCAGGTGCAACAGCAACGGATGACCGGGATGGTGATATTACGGCCAATCTGGTGAAAAGCGGTTATGTGGATGTCTACCGGCCTGGCACCTATACTGTGACCTATACGGCAACAGACTCCAGCGGAAATGTATCACAGGCTACACGGACTGTGAAGGTAGAGGAGGTTGAGACCAATCCGGGAGATTCCATTTATCTGACCTTTGATGACGGTCCGAGTTCTGATGTGACAGTCCGAGTTTTGGATACACTGAAGGCAAATGGCATTAAAGCAACCTTTTTTATCTGCGATTATGATGAAGATAAACTTCCAATTATCAAAAGAATGATCGATGAGGGACACACGATCGGTATTCATGGTTATTCCCATGATTACAGTCAGATTTATACTTCCAATGATGCTTTTATGGAGAACATCAACAAGTTGAAGAATAAGTTGAAGGAAGATACCGGGTATGATGCTTATGTGATCCGTTTTCCGGGTGGAAGTTCCAATACAGTCAGTGAGAAGTATTGTGTGGGTGTAATGTCTCAGCTGGTACAGACCGTTACAGACAGTGGCCTGATGTATATGGACTGGAATGTATCTTCCGGTGATGCGGAAGGAAATAACCGTCCGGTCAATCTGATCATTAAAAATGTTACCGGTGGATTCAAGCATAATCGTAATAATGTGGTGCTGATGCATGATACTTCCGCAAAACAGACATCTGCAGACGCATTGCAGAGTATCATTACCTATGGAAAGAATAATGGATATTCTTTTTATCCGATTTCCAAAGATACGATTCCAGTGCATCATGGAGTTAATAATTAACAGATTATGAAGAATTCTTGCATTACAGTGATGTGAAAAAGAAATGTGGGAGAACCATAAGAAATTATGAAAAAATTGCTTTGTTATTTAAAAGAATATAAGAAAGAATCGGTACTGGGACCACTGTTCAAACTACTGGAGGCTACGTTGGAATTATTTGTGCCTCTGGTAGTAGCAGCCATCATTGATACCGGTATCGGAAATCAGGATCGAGGCTATGTCGTAAAGATGTGCCTCGTTCTTGTTTTGCTCGGATTGATCGGCCTGGCATTTTCTGTCACGGCACAGTATTTTGCCGCAAAGGCAGCCGTGGGATTTGTGACAACGATCCGTCATGTACTGTTTGGACATATCCAGAAACTGTCCTATGCAGAACTGGATACCCAGGGAACATCCACATTGATCACCCGTATGACGAGTGATATGAATCAGGTGCAGAATGGTGTAAATCTGACCCTGCGTTTGCTGCTGCGTTCTCCGTTTGTCGTAATTGGTGCCATGGTCATGGCATTTACCATTGATGTGAAGGCGGCACTGGTGTTTGTCGTGGGAATCCCGGCACTGGCAGTGGTTGTATTTGGCGTAATGCTTGCATGTATTCCATTGTACAGGAAGGTACAGAACCGTCTGGATAAAGTACTGGGGCTGACAAGAGAAAATCTGACCGGTGTTCGTGTCCTGCGTGCGTTCTGCAAAGAAGAAGAGCAGGAAGCGGAATTTCAGAAGCAGAATCAGACACTGACAGATACACAGAAGTTTGTGGGACGTATTTCCGCTTTGTTGAATCCTTTGACATATGTGATCATCAATGTGGCAATCATTGCACTGATCTGGATCGGTGCCATACGTGTGGATATGGGGATTATTACCCAGGGGGCGGTTGTTGCACTGTACAACTATATGTCTCAGATTTTGACAGAACTGATCAAGTTGGCCAATCTGATCATCAATATTACAAAATCGGTAGCATGTGGAAACCGTATCCAGTCCGTACTGGAAGTAGAGCCTTCTGTTAAAGACGGAGCAGCGACGGTGTCTGGCGATGGTGAAGCCGGTAAGTCAGCATACAGTGTGGTATTCGAACATGCGGGAATCCGCTATCCGGATGCGGCGCAGGAAGCGGTCAGTGATATCACTCTGAATGTCCGTCCGGGAGAGACCATCGGTATCATCGGTGGAACCGGTTCCGGAAAATCTTCGATGGTAAATCTGATCCCACGTTTTTATGACTGCAGTTCCGGTGCGGTGTATGTGGATGGCAAAAATGTATGCACCTATGGTCTGACAGAACTCAGAGACAAGATTGGTGTGGTTCCACAGAAATCGGTATTATTTGCCGGAACCATCCGCTCCAATATGCAGTGGGGCAAACCGGATGCTACGGATGAGGAAATTTTTGCGGCACTGGAGATTGCTCAGGCAAAAGATGTAGTATCAAAGAAAGAAAAAGGCCTGGATACGGAAGTAGAACAGGGTGGAAAGAATTTTTCAGGGGGACAGCGGCAGCGTCTGACCATCGCCCGAGCACTGGTAAAACAGCCGGAAATCCTGATTCTGGATGATAGTTCCTCTGCATTGGACTTTGCGACAGATGCGGCACTTCGTATGGCCATCGGATCCATGAAACATAAACCGACACTGTTTATCGTTTCCCAGCGAACTTCTGCTATTCAATATGCGGACAAGATTGTTGTCCTGGATGACGGTTCGGTGGTTGGTATCGGTACCCATGAGAAATTGATGAATACCTGCGAAGTATACAGAGAAATTTATGATTCACAGTATAAACGGACGAAATAAAGTGTTGCGAACAGGGAAGTTTATTGAAAATGCAAGAGGAGGGACAACTTGTGAAAAAGTCCGGAACACAGATGAACACGTTAAAAAAAGTGTTGCAATATATCGAAACTTATCGTTTTTGGATGCTAGCATCCATTGTGCTGGCAGCGGTAACAGTGGCTCTGACCTTATATATTCCGATTTTGGTAGGACGTGCCATTGATTTTATCATTGATCGTGGAAATGTTGATTTTGTCAGCATCACAAAGCTTTTAGTGGAAATTGCCATTCTTGCGGTGAGCACCGCAGTGCTGCAGTGGATCATGAACACCATCAATAACAAAGTAACGTATCAGGTAGTGCGTGATGTGCGGAACCAGGCATTTATCAGAATTCAGAAACTACCGCTAAAATATATGGATGCACATTCCTATGGTGAGATTGTCAGTCGTGTTATTGCGGATGTAGATCAGTTTGCGGATGGTCTGCTGATGGGATTTACCCAGCTGTTTACCGGTGTAGTCACAATTATCGGTACGTTGATCTTTATGCTGACTATTCATCCGGGTATTACGCTGGTGGTAGTCGGTCTGACACCAATATCATTGTTTGTGGCGAGATTTATTGCAAAACGGACTTATGATATGTTCCGGTTGCAGTCGGAGACAAGAGCAGAGCAGACAGCACTGATTGATGAAATGGTAGGAAATCAGAAAATCGTACAGGCATTTTCACATGAGGATGAAGCACTGGAACAGTTTGATGAGATTAATGAACGGCTACAGAACTGTTCTCTGCGTGCAACTTTCTTTTCTTCATTGACAAATCCGTGTACCCGTTTTGTCAATAGTCTGGTATATGCAGGCGTGGCGCTGGCAGGAGCATTAAGTGTTATCGCAGGCGGCATGTCGGTCGGCGGCCTTTCCTGCTTCCTGAGTTATGCCAACCAGTATACGAAACCGTTTAATGAGATTTCCGGTGTTATTACAGAATTGCAGAATGCATTGGCATGTGCAGCACGTATTTTTGAACTGATTGAAGAAGAAGTAGAAATTCCGGATGATAAGGATGCAGTTGTACTGCATCAGATAGAGGGAAAAGTAAACTTGAAAAAGGTAGCGTTCTCTTATCTGCCGGAGCAAAAATTGATCGAGGATCTGAATCTGGAGGTGGAACCGGGACAGACCATTGCGATTGTAGGTCCGACCGGATGCGGAAAAACGACACTGATCAATCTGCTGATGCGCTTCTATGATGTCAATGCCGGCTCTGTGTGCGTGGAAGATCAGGATATCCGGCATGTGACACGACATAGCCTCCGTGAAAATTATGGTATGGTGCTGCAGGATACCTGGCTGCAGGCAGGTACCATTCGGGACAATATCCGAATGGGACGTCCGGATGCCACCGATGAAGAAGTGATCGCAGCAGCAAAAGCATGCCATGCACATGGGTTTATCAAGCGTTTGTCGGATGGTTACGATACTGTGATCGGAGAAGATGGTGGAAGCCTGTCCCAGGGACAGAAGCAGCTGCTCTCCATTGCGCGGGTAATGTTGTGTCAGCCACCGATGCTGATCCTGGATGAAGCAACTTCTTCCATTGATACGAGAACGGAGATTAAGATTCAGGATGCATTTGCAAAATTGATGAAAGGACGGACCAGCTTTATCGTGGCGCATCGTCTGTCCACGATTCAGAATGCAGACCGGATTCTGGTGATGAAGGATGGAAGTATCATTGAGCAGGGAAATCATGAAGAATTGCTGGAACAGAAAGGGTTTTATTATAAGTTATATAACAGCCAGTTTGCTCATTGAAAAGGTTCTTTGCCACTTGGGCAGAATCGGGATATGCAGTGATTATAAAAAAAATACAAGAGCTTATACTGAATGGAATGACGCACCGGATTTTATGCGTGTTTGGCTTAAATTAAGTCGAACGCACGTGAGAACCGGTGCGTTCGACTGATAGAAGACGTATTAGCTGTTTCTATGAAAGTAATTTTTTGATGGTACGTAAAAATGCTTCCACATCATCTTTTGTTGTGCCCCAGGCGGTGACCAGACGGATTGGAATCATGCCATTTTTCTCCGGTGCCCATTCATAAAAGAAAAAGTCTTTTTCCAGCTCTTTCACAACAGCAGTCGGAAGAACCGGGAAAATCTGGTTTGTCTGGGAGCTTCCGAAAAACGGTACACCAAGTTCTGTCAGAGAGTCGCGCAGGAGAGCAGCCATTTCATTGGCATGGGATGCCATGGAAAAATAGATGCTGTCCATGCCGCCTTCCAGCAGTGCTTCAAACTGAACACCGATGAGCCGTCCTTTTGCCAGCAGACCGCATTGACGTTTGATCATCCAGCGGAAATGATCGTTCATAGTATCATTTAAGATAACCAGTGCTTCTCCGAAAAGAGCTCCATTTTTGGTTCCGCCGATATAAAAAGCATCACAGAGCGTTGCCAGTTCCTGAATGGTCAGATCATTGTCACGACATGTCAGGGCGCAGCCGAGTCTGGCGCCGTCCACATAAAGCAGCATGTTATGTGCCTTACATTTTTCAGAAAGGGCGGTCATTTCAGCTTTGCTGTAAATCGTTCCAATTTCGGTGGGCTGTGAGATATAGCAAAGTTTAGGAATCGGTGTATGTTCGTCCTCATATTCTTCCCACGCCTGATCGATCATTTCCGGTGTCAGTTTTCCATTGGCACCTTCCATGGTGACAATGCGGTGTCCTGTGCCTTCTACGGCACCGGTTTCATGGAAATAAGCATGTCCACCGCGCACACTTACTACTGATTCGTATGGTTTCAGGCTTGCGGCAATCGTGGTTACATTACATGGTGTGCCGCCTACCATCATATGTACATGACAATCATGATTGTCAATCAGATCCTGTACCATACGGGCTGCGTGTTCACAGTGTTCGTCTAATCCGTATCCGTCTGTGTGTTCAAAATTTGTTTTTACCAGCGCATCCATGACTTTTGGATGTGCGCCCTGACTGTAGTCTGAGCGAAAATAAATCATATGTTTGTCCCTCCAATAATTATAAATATCCCCCCAAAGTCATAAATCACGCACCAGATCTCACATGCGTGATGGGAAAAGATTATATAGAGAGTATAACAAGGTGGGTGAGAGTGGGCAAGTCATTTATAAAAAAGTATGCATTCATGTGTAACAATGCTACACTTTTGACATTCACATCATAAATATGTACATAGGAACAAAAACAAACAGTCCACATATATTAAAAAGAAAAATCTACGATAGGTTTTTGGAGGTTGTTTTTGAAAAAGAGTGTAAAAAAAGTAATTTCTATGTTCACGTGTATCGCTGTTGTCGGAGGAATGTTACTAATGGGATGCGGTCAGACATCGGTTCCGGATGAGATTGCTGATAGCTCTGAAAAAAAAGAAAGTTCTGTTGAACCTGAGAAAAACGGCGAAGAATCTGCATTGCAGAAAGTGACCTTAAATGAGGTGGCACATTCCATTTTTTATGCACCGATGTATGTAGCAATTGAAGAAGGATATTTTAAAGATGCCGGTATTGATCTGGATCTGGTGACAGGATTCGGTGCGGATAAGGTTATGACCGCTGTACTTTCCGGAGAAGCTGACATTGGGTTTATGGGACCGGAGACAACCGTGTACACGGCCAATGAGGGCAGCAAAGATCCGATCATCAATTTTGCACAGCTGACGCAGCGAGCAGGAAATTTTCTTGTTGCAAGGGAAGAAATGAGTGATTTCAAATGGTCAGATCTGATCGGTGAGGATGTACTTGGCGGTAGAGCAGGTGGCATGCCGGAAATGGTATTTGAGTACATTTTAAAACAGAATGGTATTGAACCGTCGGAAGTAAACATTGACCAAAGTATTGATTTTGGCTCTACGGGAGCAGCTTTCACCGGAGGACAGGGAGCGTATACGGTGGAATTTGAACCTGGGGCAACGTTACTGGAACAGGAGAAAGCCGGCTATGTGGTGGCATCGTTGGGGGTGGATTCCGGTTATGTGCCATATACAGCCTTCAGTGCAAAACAGAGCTATATAAAGAAACATCCGGATGTGATCCAGGCATTTACTAATGCATTGCAGCAAGGTATGGAATATGTCAATACACATACACCGGAGGAAATTGCAGCCAGCATTCAGCCGCAGTTTTCTGAAACAGACACGGCAACTATCACAACGATCATCCGTCGTTATCAGAAGCAGGATACATGGAAGAGAGATCTTGTGTTTTCAGAGGATAGTTTTACATTGCTGTTAGATATTCTTGAAAGTGCCGGCCAGCTGGAAAAACGGCCAGATTATCAGGACGTTGTAACTACAGAATATGCGGAGAAAGCATTGCAGTAAAAATAATCTGTCAATATATGTTGTAAGAAGTTGTGATTGAAAATCAAAAGTTTTTGTAATGCAAGAACTTTTGATTTTTGTTTTGCAGCACAAAACGTTCGCTTTTTATTGTAAGAAAAAAATACTGGTGTTACAATAAAATTGATGTTGGGGTCAAAAGATGCCTTACGAATTGTTCCGTACTTCGTACTCTCACAATTCTACCCAATATTCGCATTATAAGAATGATGTAAAGGAGAGTGTAAAAAAATGGGATTAAACAGTACACCGAGTGCCAATCGTGTACATATTGGCTTTTTTGGAAGAAGAAATGCAGGAAAATCCAGCGTCGTAAATGCTGTGACCGGGCAGGAACTGGCTGTGGTATCGGACACGAAGGGAACGACCACGGATCCGGTTTATAAATCTATGGAATTGCTGCCAATCGGACCGGTAATGATTATTGATACACCCGGTTTTGATGATGAAGGCGCGTTGGGTGAGCTGCGTGTCAGAAAAACAAAACAGGTATTGAACAAAACTGATATTGCTGTGCTTGTAGTAGATGCCACAGAAGGAAAAAAGCAGTGTGATGAAGAACTGATTCGTATTTTCAAGGAAAAAGAGATTCCATATATTATTGTAAATAATAAGGCTGATTTACTTTCTGATGAAATTTCAGAAAAAGTCTGTCAGAATAATGTATCTGAACAAAGAAAAGCAGAGCAAAATGCGTTGCTTTCCTCAGGTCAGGAACAATATGTCAGTGCCCTTACCGGTGCCGGCATCTATGAACTAAAAGAGTGTATCGGAAAACTGACTCCAAATGAGGATATGACACTGAAAATTGTAGGAGATCTGTTGCATCCGGGAGATTTCGTAGTTCTGGTTGTACCAATTGATTCAGCGGCACCAAAAGGACGTCTGATTCTGCCGCAGCAACAGACAATTCGGGATGTACTGGAAGCAAATGCAGCAGCCATAGTAGTGAAAGAAAGCGAATTAAAGCAAACATTGGAGCAGCTTGGCAGAAGCCCTGCCATGGTCATTACCGATAGCCAGGTATTTGAACAGGTATCGGAGGAGGTATCAGAGGAAATTCCGCTTACATCGTTTTCTATTTTGATGGCACGGTATAAAGGTTACCTTGAGACTGCGGTAAATGGAGTTGCTGCTATCGACCATCTGAAGGATGGAGATAAAATCCTGATTTCCGAGGGATGTACGCACCATCGTCAATGTGATGATATCGGAACCGTCAAGATCCCGCGTTGGTTAAAGCAGCATACAGGAAAAGAACTTATCATTGAGACAAGCTCAGGAACGGAATTTCCGGAAGATCTGACGTCATATGCGTTAGTGATCCACTGTGGTGGCTGCATGCTGAATGAAAGGGAAGTAAAATACCGCATGAAGTGTGCGGAGGATCAGAAGGTTCCGTTTACGAATTATGGAATTGCTATTGCACAGATGAAAGGAATTTTGAAACGTAGTATTGAACTTTTTCCGAATCTGAACGCGGAATAAGCCTCTATTGCAGAAGTGGGAGTCTTCTCGACTGAGATAAAAATTAAGGGTATCTTAATAGTATTAAAAATTACGTCATGTTAAAATGGTTACAGAAAGGAAATCTGTAGCCATTTTTGTTTGTCATGACCGAAACGAAGTGTAGATGTGCAGTGATTCTGAGATAAACATGTTAGTTTACACTAACCAGAATCACGCACCAAGTCTCACGTGCGTTCGACTTGAATTTACGCAGAACAGATTGTAATGGCGGGTTGATTTCCTGATTATAGGAGGAGTGCGATATGAGCAAGAAGAAAAAAATCATTTTAGCAGTTGTGATCATCGTTGCAATTGCTGCGGTATCGGTTGGTTTTTTCCTGAAAGGTAAATTGGGGAAAAGCAGTGGCGGTGGAGATGCAGCCTATGTGGAGTCCGTACAGTCTTTGGTAAACGGTAGCAATGGAGGCGGGCAGAACCGTTATATGGGTGTTGTGGAATCTCAGGATACCTGGGACGTGAATCTGACATCAGACCAGACGGTGAAAGAAATTTTTGTATCCGTAGGTGACGAAGTGCAGGAGGGAACTCCGTTATTCGAGTACAAGACAGATGATCTGAGTCTGCAGATCGCGCAGGCAAAACTGGAGTTGGAAACCATTGCAAATCAGATCACAGACTACAACAATCAGATCAAAACATTGACAGCAGAAAAAAATACAGCATCCAAGGATGAGCAGTTTAATTATACGGTGCAGATCCAGAGTCTGCAAACTTCCATCAAGCAGTCTGAATTTGAACAGCAGAGTAAGAAATTAGAGATTCAGAAGATGGAAGATACGATGTCCCAGTCAACCGTGAGCAGCAAAATCAACGGCATTGTAAAATCCATTAATGAAAACGAAAGTACAGATGAGCATGGTAACCAACAGCCATTTATGTCAATTCTGACTGTTGGCGATTACCGTGTGAAAGGGACTGTTAATGAGACAAATGTATACAGTCTTTCCGAGGGGCAGAGTGTGATTTTACGTTCCAGAGTAGACGAGACAAAGACATGGACAGGAACAATTGAGAAAATTGATACAGAAAATAAGCAGGCGAATAATAACAACATGTCTTATGATGGTTCCAATTCTGACAATCAGTCCAGCAAATATCCATTTTATGTAAAACTTGATTCCGCAGATGGCCTGATGCTTGGACAGCATCTGTATGTGGAGCTGGATGAAGGACAGATGGATGAGAAAGAAGGAATTTGGCTTTACAGTGGATATATTGTGCAAGACGAGGATACACCATATGTATGGGCAGATAACGGAAAAGGTAAACTGGAGAAGCGTACAGTTGAACTTGGGAAATATGACGAAGGCATGGATCTGTATGAAATTACATCCGGTCTGGAGCTGACAGATTATATCGCATGGCCGGTATCTGGATTCCGTATAGGTTTAAAGACAACTACAAATGTAGATGAAGGAATGGTGGAAGAGGATCTTTCTTCTGATGGCGAAACAGATGCTCATAGTATAGACGAGGATGCTGATGCCGGTATGGTAGATGAAAGTGATATGCAGCCGGTCGTAGATGGAGATTCAGGTGCTGACACAGGAAGTGCAGACACTCCGGCGGCAGAATAGGAGGGGCATATGCTTTTAAATCTTAGTCATATTTATAAGGATTATCAGCAGGAAAAACTGGTAGTTCCTGTATTAAAAGATGTGAGTCTTTCGGTGGAAGAGGGAGAATATGTGGCAATCATGGGACCTTCCGGTTCCGGAAAAACGACATTAATGAATATCATCGGATGCCTGGATCTGCCTACCAGTGGCAGCTATGAACTGGCGGGGCAGGATGTTTTACAATGCAAAGACCGGGAACTTGCAGATGTCAGACTGAACAGTATCGGGTTTGTGTTTCAGAGTTTTCATCTGCTGCCCAGAGAGAGCGCACTGGAAAATGTAGCATTGCCTCTGATTTATGCGGGAGTAAAGAAGCCGGATCGGGAAAAACGTGCGGCTGCTGCACTGGATCGTGTGGGGCTGGCAGATCGTGTGGAGTTCAAACCAACGCAGCTGTCCGGCGGTCAGAAACAGCGTGTAGCAATTGCCCGTGCTATGGTGAACAATCCGAAGATTTTGCTGGCTGATGAGCCTACGGGAGCATTGGATTCCAAGTCCGGCAGACAGATCATGGAGCTTTTTGACCGTCTGAATGAGGAAGGTGTGACCATTGTCATGATCACGCATGATGCAAAGATTGCGTCTTATGCAAAACGTGTGATCCACATCATTGATGGTGAGATAGAGGAGGCGGCAGAATGAAAAATAAGAAAGTCATGAAACGTGTTCTTGTGATCGCCATTGTTGCAGCTATTGCAGGAGGCGGCATCGGAACCGGTGTCTATGTACAGCGCGCCAAAATGACAGCGGAAGTGATGTCTGTGGCAGATTTAAATAGTGGATATTGGGGAGACGATGTTAATAGCTCCGGAATGATTACGAATGATTATTCTCAGTCTGTGGAAATTACGAATACGGATGAAATCAAAGAGGTGTATGTAAAGGAAGGACAGCAGGTGCAGAAAGGTGATAAACTGCTGGCACTTGATACGACAGTAGCTTCCCTGAATTTACAGGGAAAACAGCTGGAAGTAGAAAATCTGAATAATCAGATTACTATTGCTCAGAATGATTTAAAAAAATTAAAAAATACGAAACCATATGTGGAGCCAGCCAATCCGGTGACGCCAGAACCTGATATACCACATGTGCAGGAGATGGCAGGAAATGCATACAACTATATTTCCGGGACTGCCGTTCCATATAATCAGAACAGCGCAGATGGCAGCGAAGAGAATCCTTATCGTTACCTGTGTACAGAATCAGCTTATGTGACGGGAGACTTTTTAAGCCAGCTGGCAGAAGAAAAAACATATGCTGTATTCGAGATTCGGGAAAATAATGAAGTTTCCGGAGAACTTGTGACCGCATGGGAAGTGGACGGTGCACAGATCGTTGTGCCTGATGGAAATACAAAATGGTCCGTATATGATCACAGCCAGATTTCAAATGATGCATCAGAGGCAGAGGATGATTCGAGTGTTGTCAATGACAGAATATCAGATGAAGGCGGTTACACCCAAGCGGAATTAAATGATATGATCGCAGAGCAGGAGAAAAAAATCAAGGAGCTGGACCTGAATAAGCGAAAAGCGGAACTGGAAGTAGAAAAACTGAAAGCGAAGAGTTCCGATGGAATGATATATGCTACGGTTACCGGCATAGTAAAAAAATTGCAGGATAAAGATAATCTGCCAAATGACGGTACGCCATTTATAGAGGTGACAGGTTCGGAAGGTCTATATGTGACAGGAGGAATCAGCGAATTACTTCTGGATAAGGTAAAACCGGGGCAGATGGTCAGTGTATCTTCGTGGGAAAGCGGATCAAGCTGCGAGGCAGAGATTACCGAGATTAAAAACTATCCTTCCACGGATGTTTCTTCTTATGGAGAAGGCAATAATAATGTGTCTTACTACCCATTTGTCGCTTATATTGAAGATACGTCAGGATTTCGAAATGGCGAATATGTGGATCTGACCATGACAGTTTCCGATGATGAAACAGGAAGTTCTCTTTATATTTTTAAAGGATATGTCCGTACGGAAAATGGAAAGTCTTATGTACTGAAAGCAGATGAAAATGATCGTCTGGTGAAACAGTATGTGAAAACAGGAAGAATCATTTACGGAGATACAATTGAAATTAAAGCCGGATTGAGTGAAGATGACCGCATTGCCTTTCCATATGGAAAAACGGCAAAAGAGGGGGTCCGTGCGGTGGATTCCGATGGCTCATATTAGTAAGGGGAGGTGCGTGAAATGTTAGAAAATATTAGACTGTCCTTTCAGGGCATCTGGTCTCATAAAATGCGTTCCTTTCTGACGATGCTTGGCATCATTATCGGTATTGGTGCAATTATTGCAATTGTTTCCACAATTCAGGGAACAAATGAGCAGATCAAACAGAATCTGGTAGGTGCCGGAAATAATGCAGTGACAGTTCAACTTTATCAGGATGAATGGACTTACGAGATGGATTATAACGGAATTCCGGATGGTGTTCCGGTGATCAGTGATGATACTATGCAGCAGATTCTGGCAGTGGATGGTGTGGAGGAAGCATCCCGCTATACCAGCCGTCAGGGTTATGATACGGTATGTTATGGCAATACATCTCTTTCCGGTGGTTATGTCATGGGGGTTGATGCAAATTATCTGGATACCTGCAGTTATACCATTAAGGAGGGCCGTGGGTTTGACAGTAATGATTATGCGAAATACAGAAAAGTGGCAATTTTAGATCGGGATAGTGCATCTTCGTTATTTCAGGGAGCCGATGCGATAGGAAAGACCATCGAGATTCAGGGAGAACCGTATATTGTAGTTGGAATTGCAGATAAAAAAGATGGTTTTGAACCAGTAATCAATTCTATGGATGACTATTATACTTACATGCAGGATAGCAGTGGCAGAGTGTTTATTCCATCTGCCACATGGCCGATTGTATTTCAGTATGATGAACCACAGAGTGTGGTTTTAAAAGCAACAGATACAGATTCCATGGCATCTGCAGGCCAGGCGGTGGCAGATATCCTGAACGCAAATCTCAGTGTTTCTGATAGTACAATCCAATATAAAGGCCAGGATTTGTTAAAACAGGCACAGGATATTCAGGAACTGAGCCAGTCCACAAACCGCATGCTGATCTGGATTGCAGGTATTTCGCTTCTGGTCGGCGGTATTGGTGTTATGAATATCATGTTAGTATCTGTGACAGAACGCACACAGGAAATTGGGCTGAAAAAAGCGATCGGAGCAAAGAAGAGCCATATTCTCGGTCAGTTTCTGACAGAGGCAGCCGTATTGACCAGCCTTGGTGGTATCATCGGTGTAATTGCAGGAATCGTGCTCGCGGAGGTGATTTCTAAAGTTAGTGAGATGCCTGTGGTTATCAGTATCCCGGCGGCAATCATTGCAGTTGGATTTTCTATGGGAATTGGAATTATTTTCGGATTACTGCCATCTTATAAAGCAGCAAATCTGAAACCAATTGATGCGTTACGCCGAGAATAGATCTTGCTTGTGTGAGTAAAAGGTTTACCGATACAAAATTCGATACAAAATTTATCCAGAACACAAGGAACAAGGCTTGAATATTGCTGTGAATCAGTGTATACTTTTGAAAGAATAAAATTTCCTCAGGAGGAAGCTATGATTGACATTAAGTTTTTAAGAGAAAACCCGGATATTGTAAAACAGAATATCAAAAATAAATTTCAGGATCACAAACTTGGTCTGGTGGATGAAGTAATCGAGTTAGATGCATCATCCAGAACAGTTCAGCAGGAAGCGGATGATCTGCGTGCCAACAGAAACCGTATCTCCAAACAGATTGGTGCTCTGATGGGACAGGGAAAAAAAGAAGAGGCTATGGCATTAAAAGAGCAGGTTGCCAAAGATGCAGAGCGTCTGACAGAACTTGAGGCACAGGAAGGCGAGCTTCAGGAGAAAATCAAAAAAATCATGATGACCATCCCAAATATCATTGATCCGTCTGTTCCGATTGGAAAAGATGACAGTGAGAACGTAGAAGTTGAGCGTTTCGGTGAGCCGGTTGTTCCGGATTTTGAGATTCCGTATCACACAGAAATCATGGAGAAATTTGATGGTATTGATCTTGACAGTGCAAGAAAAGTAGCCGGAAACGGTTTCTATTATCTGAAAGGGGATATTGCCCGTTTGCACTCAGCAGTTCTGGCTTATGCCCGTGACTTTATGATTGACCGTGGATTCACATACTGCATTCCGCCATACATGATCAGAAGTAATGTTGTTACCGGTGTTATGAGTTTTGATGAGATGGATGCTATGATGTACAAGATTGAAGGCGAGGATCTGTATCTGATCGGTACTTCCGAGCATTCCATGATCGGAAGCTTTATTGATACGATGATCGATGAGGAGCAGTTGCCAAAGACTCTGACCAGCTATTCTCCATGTTTCCGTAAAGAAAAAGGAGCTCATGGTATCGAGGAGAGAGGTGTGTACCGTATCCATCAGTTTGAAAAACAGGAAATGATCGTTGTATGTAAACCAGAAGATTCTATGATGTGGTATGAGAAATTATGGCAGAATACGGTAGATCTGTTCCGCAGTCTTGATATTCCGGTTCGTACGTTAGAGTGCTGTTCTGGTGACCTTGCTGACCTGAAGGTCAAATCTGTTGATGTTGAGGCATGGTCTCCGCGTCAGAAGAAATATTTCGAAGTAGGAAGCTGTTCAAATCTTGGTGATGCTCAGGCAAGACGACTGAAAATCCGTGTAAAAGGTGCTGATGGTAAGAAATATCTGGCACATACATTGAATAATACCGTAGTTGCTCCGCCAAGAATGTTGATCGCATTTCTGGAGAATAACTTAAATGCGGATGGAACTGTTAATATTCCGAAAGCATTACAGCCATATATGGGTGGAAAAACAAAAATTGAGTAATTAAGAAGCGGCAAGGTCTGGCGATGACGTCGGGCCTTGCCGCTGTTGCTTAAGTGAGAAATCATGAAAGTAAGTGTTGAAAAAAGGAAAAAACTATGATAAAATACCTACAATTTGTATATATGGCAGAAAAATGAATATTATGCATGAATAATGTATAAATATACAGAAAAAGAGAAAATTCCCTCTTTTTTTTTGCAACAAGCCAGCAAATACATGTTAAAATGTAGTAAGATTACAGAGATGGACAGAGATATTTATCATGCGCTGCATGACGTGCATCTCGCAGCAAAAATGTGAGAACATTTTTGGATGCAAAGTGTATATTGTAGAAAAGAGAAAGGACGGGCGAATAAATGAAAGCATTTCTGATTCTGGAAGACGGTACAGTATTTACCGGAACAAGCATTGGTTCGACAAAGAGCGTGATCAGTGAGATCGTCTTCAATACTTCCATGACTGGTTATCTGGAGGTTTTGACAGATCCATCCTATGCGGGACAGGCAGTTGTAATGACGTATCCGCTGATTGGAAATTATGGAGTTACACCGGATATGGAGTCTGCACAGCCATGGCCGGACGGATATATCGTAAGAGAGTTATCCAGAATTCCAAGTAACTTCCGTTGCCAGGGAACCATTCAGGATTTTTTGAAAGAACATGATATTCCGGGAATCGCAGGAATTGATACAAGAGCGTTGACAAAAATTCTGCGTGAAAAAGGAACTATGAATGGTATGATCACCACAGATGAAAATTACAAACTGGATGAAATTTTGCCTCAGCTTCATGTATACAATACAGGAAATGTAGTGGATAAGGTGACTTGCAGCGAGAAAAAAGTGCTGAAAGCAGATGGCTATAAAGTAGCACTGCTGGACTTTGGCGCAAAGAACAATATTGCACAGTCCCTGCACAAACGTGGCTGTGAAGTTACGATTTATCCGGCACACACAACGGCTGAGGAGATTCTTTCTTCTGATCCGGACGGAATTATGCTTTCTAACGGCCCTGGAGATCCAAAAGCCTGCACAGATATTATCAAAGAAGTGAAAAAACTTTATGATTCAGAAGTACCGATTTTTGCTATCTGCTTAGGACACCAGCTGATGGCATTAGCTACCGGCGCAGATACTTATAAACTCAAATATGGCCATAGAGGTGGCAATCATCCGGTAAAAGATCTGGAGACAGGTCGTGTATACATTTCATCCCAGAACCATGGATACGCGGTGGATGCAGACAGTCTGGATCAAACAGTAGCAGTTCCTGCGTTTACAAATGTAAATGACGGAACCAACGAAGGACTCAAGTATACAGGAAAGAATATCTTTACTGTACAGTTCCATCCGGAAGCATGCCCTGGGCCACAGGATTCCGGATACCTGTTTGACAAGTTTATTGAAATGATGGGAGGACAGAAATAATGCCAAAGAGATCAGATATCAAAAAAGTATTAGTAATCGGTTCCGGTCCGATCGTTATCGGACAGGCTGCTGAGTTTGATTATGCAGGTACACAGGCATGCCGTTCCCTGAAAGAGGAAGGTGTTGAAGTTTGCCTGGTAAACTCCAACCCGGCAACCATCATGACAGATAAACAGATCGCGGATCAGGTTTATATCGAGCCGTTGACTGTTGATGTGTTAAAACAGATTATTTTAAAAGAAAAACCGGACAGCGTACTTCCGACTCTGGGTGGACAGGCTGGTCTGAACCTTGGTATGGAGCTGGCAGAATCCGGATTTTTAGAAGAAAACGGTGTAAAACTCATTGGTACAACAGCTGAGACTATTTTCCGTGCGGAGGATCGTCAGGCGTTCAAAGATACCATGGAAAAAATCGGCGAGCCGTGTGCAGCTTCTCTGGTTGTAAATACGGTAGAGGATGGTATTAAATTTACAAATACCATCGGTTATCCGGTTGTACTGCGTCCGGCTTTCACTTTAGGCGGAAGCGGCGGTGGTATTGCTCATAATGAAGAGGAATTAGTTGAAATCCTGAGTAATGGTCTGCGTCTGAGCCGTGTCGGAGAAGTTCTGGTTGAGCGCTGCATCGCCGGATGGAAAGAAATCGAGTACGAAGTAATGCGTGATGCCAACGGAAACTGTATTACCGTATGTAATATGGAGAATATCGACCCAGTTGGTGTGCATACCGGTGATTCTATCGTAGTAGCACCTTCCCAGACACTGGGTGACAAAGAATACCAGATGCTGCGTACTTCTGCGTTAAATATTATCAGTGAGCTGAACATCACCGGTGGATGTAATGTACAGTATGCGTTGAATCCGGATTCCTTTGAATACTGTGTCATCGAGGTTAACCCGCGTGTAAGCCGTTCTTCTGCCCTGGCTTCCAAGGCAACCGGATATCCGATTGCAAAAGTTGCCGCAAAGATCGCACTTGGCTATACACTGGATGAAATCAAAAATGCCATTACAGGAAAAACTTATGCAAGTTTCGAGCCGATGTTGGATTATTGCGTTGTAAAGATCCCGCGTCTGCCGTTTGATAAATTTATCACTGCAAAACGTACACTGACTACACAGATGAAAGCAACCGGTGAGGTTATGAGTATCTGTACAAACTTCGAAGGTGCGCTGATGAAAGCCATCCGTTCCCTTGAACAGCATGTGGACAGTCTTGTTTCTGATGAATATCTGACACTTTCTTATGATAAACTGATCGAGCGTCTGAAAGTGGTAGATGACAGAAGAATCTGGGTTATTGCAGAGGCATGCCGTCGTGGTGTTTCTTATGACACCATCCATGAGATCACAAAGATTGACAAGTGGTTCATTGATAAAATTGCAATCCTGGTTGAAATGGAAGGTCGTCTGCGTAGCGAAGCACTGACTGTTGATCTGCTGCGTGAAGCAAAACGTATTGAGTTCCCGGATAAAGTGATTGCTCAGTTAACAGGTAAAGACGAAGACTACATCAAAAATATGCGTTATGAGAACGGTATCACAGCTTCTTTCAAGATGGTTGATACTTGTGCTGCTGAGTTTGCGGCAAGCACACCATATTATTATTCCTGTTTTGACGGTGAAAATGAGGCAGATGGAACAGCAAAGAAGAAAAAAGTGCTGGTACTTGGATCTGGTCCGATCCGTATCGGACAGGGTATCGAGTTCGATTTCTGTTCGGTTCATTGTACATGGGCATTTTCCAAAGCCGGATATGAAACCATTATTATTAATAACAATCCTGAGACGGTTTCCACTGACTTTGACATTGCAGACAAGCTGTATTTCGAACCACTGACACCGGAAGATGTTGAGAATGTTGTAAACATCGAGAAACCGGATGGAGCAGTTGTACAGTTCGGTGGACAGACTGCGATCAAGTTGACGGAAAGCCTGATGAAGATGGGTGTGCCGATTCTTGGTACAAAAGCAGAGGATGTTGATGCAGCTGAAGACCGTGAACTTTTTGATGAAATCCTGGAGAAGACGGATATTCCGAGAGCAGCAGGTGATACTGTTTATACGGCTCAGGAAGCAAAAGTGGCAGCAAACCGCATAGGTTATCCGGTGCTTGTTCGTCCTTCTTATGTACTTGGCGGACAGGGCATGCATATTGCCTTCAATGATGATGAAATCGTAGAATTTATTGATACCATTAATCAGATCGCACAGGATCATCCGATCTTGATCGATAAATACCTGATGGGTAAAGAAATTGAGGTTGATGCGGTATGCGATGGTACAGATATCCTGATCCCGGGTATTATGGAACATATCGAGCGTACCGGTGTACATTCCGGAGACAGTATTTCTGTATATCCGGCACCGACGATCAGCAATCATGTAAAAGAGACGATTGTAGAATATACAAAACGTCTGGCAAGAGCACTTCATGTTGTAGGACTGATCAATATCCAGTTTATTGCAATGAACGAGGAAGTATACGTTATCGAAGTAAACCCGCGTTCTTCCAGAACCGTACCGTATATCAGCAAAGTAACAGGTATCCCGATCGTAGATCTGGCAACCAAAGTGATCCTTGGTGAGACAATCAAAGGAATGGGATATGAGCCGGGACTGGCACCGGAGGCAGATTATATTGCAATCAAGATGCCGGTATTCTCCTTTGAGAAACTGCGTGGAGCGGAGATCAGTCTTGGACCGGAAATGAAATCTACCGGTGAGTGTCTTGGTATTGCCAAGAATTTCAACGAAGCACTGTACAAAGCATTTATCGGTGCTGGTATCCAGCTTCCGAAGTACAAACGGATGATCATGACCGTCAAAGATTCGGATAAAGAAGAATCAGTTGGCGTTGCAAAACGTTTTGAGGCACTGGGATATACGATTTATGCCACAAGAAGCACTGCAAAATATCTGCAGGATCACGGTGTAAATGCCCGACGCGTAAATAAAATTTCTCAGGAATCACCAAATGTTATGGATCTGATCCTCGGACACAAGATTGACCTTGTTATCGATACTCCGACACAGGGACGTGATAAATCCAGAGACGGATTCCTCATTCGCCGAAATGCCATTGAGACAGGAGTTCACTGCCTGACATCCATGGATACGGCAAATGCGCTGGCACTCAGTCTTGAGACAGCAAATGATCAGATGACGATGATCGATATCGCGACAGTTAAGAACCTTTAATATTTAATTTTAAGATTTTGAAGAGAAGACGCCAGAAGTTAATTTTACCCTTGCAACTAACAATCGCTTGCTTAGGAAAAATTAACTTCTGGCGTCCTTTCAGTTATGGAAAAAATATGAAGAATTTGTGAAAAAAATGTCAAAGTTTTATAAAAAGACTGGATTTTTCAATAACTTTGTGGTAATGTAGGAACTGGGAAGAAATTTAATTACCTGTATGTGGGTATTGCATTGTATGCATACGTGTGTTAAAGTTAACTCATAAGATTTTTCAAAGACCTTAGCCAGAAGAGCGAGGAACCATCGAAGAAGAAAATAGGAAAGCGGAAACCGAGGTTCGGTGTACGGATCCTAATTTTTTTTGGAGACTATGTTAAAAAAATAACAGTCTTTTAGATGACTTTTCACCCTTTCGACTATGTTAAAAAAATGACAAAAGTGTACGAAAATCCTTTTTGAATTTTAGGAAAAATGACGAAGGAGACGTTGCAAAAATTAGATGATAGTGCTAAAATAATATTGTCTAGCGTTATTCTTTTAACATAATTACTAGAGGTATATTTAAAAAGTCAAGAAGGAGAGAAGAAAAAAATGGCAAAGAAAGTTGTATTAGCAGGCGCTTGCCGTACTGCAATCGGTAAAATGGGTGGACAGTTTGGAAATACTCCGGCTGTTGAATTAGGATCCATCGTTATCAAAGAGGCATTAAAGAGAGCAGGCGTTGCTCCGGAACAGGTTGACGAGGTTATGATGGGATGTGTTATCCAGGCTTCCCAGGGACAGAACGTAGCTCGTCAGGCATCTATCAAAGCAGGTATCCCGAATGAGGTTCCGGCTTTCACACTGAATGTAGTATGCGGATCCGGTCTGAAATGTGTAAACGAGGCTGCAAACATGATCATGGCTGGACAGGCTGATATCGTTGTAGCAGGTGGTATGGAGAATATGTCTATGGCTCCATATGCATTAAAGAAAGCTCGTTTTGGTTACAGAATGAACAATGCAACTATGATTGATACAATGGTAAATGATGCATTATGGGATGCATTCAACAACTACCATATGATGATCACAGCTGAGAATATTTGTGATCAGTGGGGATTAACACGTGAAGAACTGGATGAGTTCGCAGCAGTTTCCCAGCAGAAAGCAGTAGCAGCTCAGGAGTCCGGAGCATTTGATGATGAGATCGTTCCTGTTCCGGTTAAAATGAAAAAAGAGACTGTTATGATCGCAAAAGATGAGGGACCGCGTCCTGGCACAACAGCTGAGTCACTTTCTAAATTAAGATGCTGCTCCGGTAAAGAGGGCGGACTTGTTACAGCAGGTAATGCTTCCGGTATCAATGATGGTGCTGCAGCAATCGTTGTAATGAGCGAAGAAAAAGCAAAAGAACTTGGTGTTAAACCGATGGCTACATTCGTAGCAGGTGCTCTTGCCGGATGCGCTCCGGAGATCATGGGTATCGGACCGGTTCCGGCTACAAGAAAAGCATTAAAGATCGCTGGTCTTGAGATGGATGATATCGATCTGATCGAGGCAAATGAGGCATTTGCAGCTCAGTCTGTAGCAGTACAGAAAGAGTTAGGCTTCAGCTCTGATATCTTAAATGTAAACGGTGGTGCTATCGCACTGGGACATCCGGTAGGAGCTTCCGGATGCCGTATCCTTGTTACACTGCTTCATGCTATGCAGAAGAGAGACGTTACATACGGACTTGCTACTCTGTGTATCGGTGGCGGAATGGGTTGTGCTACAATCGTTAAAAAAGAAGCTTAATTAAAACTTGATTTTTAAAAGGATTAAAAAATCCGGATCTATCTCCGGCATGATTGCGACATGCGAAAGTGTCGGAGATATTTTAAACATTGCTTTGTTAGTAATTTAACATAGTTACGGCAAAGCACAGACATTATTAGATATGTGTGACTAATCTATGGACAAGATTGTTTGGGTATGGCAGTCGCTATGTTTCATGTTAGTATATATTTTCATTTTAAGGAGGACATATCATGAAAGTTGGTATTATTGGAGCAGGAACAATGGGATCAGGTATCGCACAGGCTTTTGCACAGACAGAAGGCTATGAAGTATATTTATGTGATATCAATGATGAGTTTGCTGCAAACGGCAAGAAAAAAATCGCAAAAGGATTCGAGAAAAGAATCGCAAAAGGCAAAATGGATCAGGACAAAGCTGATGCAATCCTTGCTAAAATTACCACAGGTACAAAAGATATTTGTACAGATGCTGATTTAGTAGTTGAAGCAGCATTAGAGGATATGGCAATCAAAAAACAGACATTCAAAGAGCTTCAGGAAATTGTTCCGGCTGACTGTATTTTTGCAACAAATACATCTTCATTATCCATCACAGAGATTGGTGCAGGTCTTGACAGACCGGTAATCGGAATGCATTTCTTCAATCCGGCACCAGTAATGAAACTGATCGAGGTAATCCAGGGAGCAAATACTCCGGATGATTTAAGAGATAAAATCGTTGAGATTTCCAAAAAAATCGGTAAGACACCGGTTCAGGTTAACGAGGCAGCTGGTTTCGTAGTAAACAGAATCCTTATTCCGATGATCAACGAAGGTATCTGTGTATTAGAAGCAGGTGTTGCAAGCGTAGAAGATATTGATGCAGCAATGAGATTAGGTGCTAACCACCCAATGGGACCTTTACAGTTAGGTGACTACATTGGTCTTGATATCTGCCTTGCTATCATGGAAGTAATCTATTCTGAGACAGGCGATCCTAAGTATCGTCCAGCTCCATTACTTAGAAAAATGGTACGTGCAAACAAACTTGGCTGCAAGACAGGCGTAGGTTTCTACGATTACAGCAAATAAGAATAGAATAATTACTCTCGAATTATAAGGGGTATAGTCCTTATAAGATATATAAGAAGTAGGCAGTCAAAATGACTGATACCGATGTTCATATCGGAGAGTGGCGCCAGGCATGTGCATTTCGCTACACATGTCTTTGGTGTCGTTTGGAAGTTTTGACTGTGCTTCACTAAAAATGGAGGAAAAGTATAAAATGGATTTCGGATTAAGTAAGAAACACGAAATGGCAAGAAGCCTTTTCAAAGAATTCGCTGAGAACGAAGTAAAACCACTTGCTCAGGAAGTTGATGAAACTGAAAAATTCCCAACTGGAACCGTTGAGAAAATGGCTAAATATGGCTTCCTTGGTATTCCTGTACCGAAGGAACTCGGTGGACAGGGTTGTGACATCCTTACATACGCTATGTGCGTAGAGGAGTTATCAAAAGTTTGTGGTACTACAGGTGTTATCGTATCTGCACATACATCCCTTTGTGTAGACCCGATCCTTACATTTGGTACACCAGAGCAGAAAGAGAAATATGTTCCGGACCTTGCTTCCGGTAAAAAACTGGGCGCTTTCGGTCTGACAGAGCCGATGGCAGGTACAGATGCCCAGGGTCAGCAGACAAAAGCTGTTTTAGATGGCGATGAGTGGGTTCTGAACGGATCCAAATGCTTCATCACAAACGGTAAAGAAGCTGACGTATATATCGTAATCGCTGTTACAGGAAAAGTTGAAAAACGTGGCAGAACAATGAAAGAAATCTCTGCTTTCATCGTTGAAAAAGGAACACCAGGATTTACATTTGGTGTAAAAGAGAAAAAAATGGGTATCCGTGGTTCATCCACATATGAGTTAATCTTCACAGATTGCCGTATCCCGAAAGAGAACCTTCTTGGAAAACAGGGTAAAGGTTTCAACATCGCTATGCATACACTGGATGGCGGACGTATCGGTATCGCTGCACAGGCACTTGGTCTTGCAGAGGGTGCATTAGAGACAACAATCGCATATGTAAAAGAAAGAAAACAGTTCGGTAGAAGCATCGCTCAGTTCCAGAACACACAGTTCCAGTTAGCAGACATGGCTACAAAAGTAAAAGCTGCTCAGTTAATGGTATACAGAGCTGCATTAAAGAAAGATGAGTACCAGGCCGGTGCAAAAGTTTCTTATTCTGTAGAAGCTGCTATGGCAAAACTTTACGCAGCAGAAGTTGCAATGGAAGTTACAACAAAATGCGTACAGTTACATGGTGGTTATGGTTACATCAGAGAGTACGATGTTGAGCGTATGATGCGTGATGCTAAGATCACAGAGATCTACGAAGGAACAAGTGAAGTTCAGCGTATGGTTATTTCTGGTGCATTACTTAAGTAAGGAGGAAAACAATCGTGAAGATTATTGTTTGTATTAAACAGGTACCTGATACAGCAGGTGGAGTAAAGTTCAATCCGGACGGAACTCTTGACAGAGCAGCAATGCTCACAATCATGAACCCGGATGATAAAGCAGGTCTTGAGGCTGCTTTAAGATTAAAAGACCAGTATGGTGCAGAAGTTACTGTTTTAACAATGGGACTTCCGAAAGCTGGCGATACATTACGCGAAGCATTAGCAATGGGTGCTGACAATGCAGTTCTGGTAACAGACAGATGCCTTGGTGGTGCTGATACATGGGCTACATCTTCCACAATCGCAGCAGCAATCCGTGAGATGGGCGATTACGACCTGATCATCACAGGCCGTCAGGCGATCGATGGTGATACTGCACAGGTTGGACCACAGATCTCTGAGCATCTTGATATCCCGGTAATCTCTTACGCACGTAAGATCGAGATCGAGGGAGATGCTGTAAAAGTACAGCGTCAGTATGATGACAGATATCATGTAGTAAAAGCTCAGATGCCTTGTCTGATCACATGCCTTGCAGAGATCAATGACCCGAGATACATGACACCGGGCGGAATCTTTGATGCATGCGAAGCAGAGATCACAACAATGGGAAGAGCAGAACTGAAGACACTGGAAGATGGAAATATGGGTCTTGCAGGTTCTCCGACAAAGATCGCAAAAGCATCCGACAAAGTAAGAAAAGGTGCTGGAGAGAAAATCACACTGGATACAGAAGAAGCTGTTTCTTATCTGCTTGGTAAGATGACAGAGAAACATGTATGCGGACTGTAAGAGAAAGACTAACTATTAAAAGTCAAGCCTTAAAATGATATTTTTTGAATAAAGTACAGAAATGTATTTTAGATATATTTGGAACTCAGTTAGAGTTCCTTGAACCTTGAAAACTGTATGACAAAAAGAGCATCGTGATAGGTGCTCAAAAAAGGAGTATTGAATTAGAAAGATTTAAGCTGCTTTTATGTATTGCTGCTTTGTTTTTTCAAGATGATAAATCACTCGAACCAATTTTTTTACAGCGTGTGATATGGCAACATTGTAATGTTTACCTTCCGCTCGTTTTTTAGCAAGATAGGCTGCAAATGTTGGATCCCAGTGGCAGACATATTTGGTGGCATTATACAAAGCGTATCGCAGGTATCTGGAGCCACGTTTTTCCATATGTGCGTAGGCACCATCCAGTTGTCCGGATTGATATGTTGATGGCGAAAAGCCGGCATAAGCTAAGATCTTATCAGGAGAATCAAAACGATTGAAATCACCGATCTCGGCAATAATCATAGCTCCCATGCGATAGTTGATTCCAGGAATGCTAAGAATTGGAGAGTTGATTTCATCCATGATGATTTTAATCTCATTTTCGATTTCATCAATCTCTGAATCAAGTTCCTGAATAAGTTTGATGGTGTGCTTCAATTCAAGAGATTTGGCTGGCATATTTGAGCCGATAGAAGCTCTTGCAGAATCTCTGAAAGTAATAGCAGTATCTTTACCATATCGACCTTTGGAAGATTCGGAAAGAAGATTTGTAAGTCTGGTAAGGTGTGCAGTAGCTACATGTTTAGCACTGGGAAATTCAGAAAGCAATGCATAAACAGATGCCATATGAAGTGTTGGTACAAGTTTTTCTAATTCAGGGAATAAGATACAGACCAGTCTTGAAACGGAAGTTTTCAGCTTGGCACGTTCTTTTACTTTATCAAAACGATAACGAGTTAATGACTTTAACTCTTCGTTGTGGTAAGATGTGTCTGAGTAGGACTTTAAGTTCACATCAGACATGAGCATGGAAGCAA
>OLPQ01000215.1_pt1 | contig 55297 bp, 44 predicted proteins | sample 1672451 | NCBI WGS metagenome assembly OLPQ01 (sample SAMEA3136687, study PRJEB25190) | human gut metagenome | biome: human gut; feature: human-associated habitat; material: faeces | place: Austria | collected 2013
ATCCAGCTGAGCTATGACGACACATGCCGCAAACCCTTGATTTTACTGGGTTTCTAGGATTTTTCCCTTTGGGGAAAGCCTCGGCTTTCTCTTAGGAGACACTTGTTATATCCATTTAACTAAGGAAACAGTGTGCCTGGCAGCCAAAGCTGCCAGCTTTTTTATTATAGCACAGCCTTTTTTATGCGTCCACACTTAATTTGCGAAATTGATATGTCCCTGAAGCCATATAGTACCTTTAAATCTTCTTCCGACCTCCGGCTCACCGAGCAGATCCTCTTTGTTAATACAGACATCCAGGTTCATATCGTTGCACTCCAGCCTGAGCTGATAAATGGTTTCTTTTGTATATTTATTCACTGTTTTTTCAACATCCTTAATGTTTCCCATGACCTGATAATGATCACATTCCAGGCCATACGGCATAAAGAGTGTGTCTACAATGCTGAAAAGATCTTCTTTTAAAATCCTCTGATTGACTGCCGCATAAGTATCAATATCTTCCAATGTCAGGCTTTCGATTGCCTCTGCATCACCCTGTCTTGCGGCTGCGATCATTTTGTGCCTCTGATTTGCCGAATCACTTCCTGTCGCAGTGACACGCGGCTCCGCCTTCTGTACTGGAAATAAAATTTTGCCTTTCAGGGAAAGTCCGGAAAAGCTCGTGCTGATCTTATCACTCAACAGATGGCCGAGCAGCATTTCCTTTTTATATTTTGCGGCATTCTGTAAATAGAAAATAACCGAAACACCGATCCTTACATCTTCGCAGACACCGGCAAAGGATTCTCTTGCCGCATGGCGTTCAATGATCAGATCTTCTTTGCTGCTGATATCTTTTCCCTGAAAATATGGGAAATAATACTCCTGATGGAAACCATCCGTATCCATGATGCCGCACATCTTGATTCCCATATTTTCACCAAAGCTTTTTGTATACTCTACAAAAGCTTTGTTTTTCCCTTCTCTTGAAACTTCTCTTTCGTCAAAATCGTGGAAAACCTCGGTGAGGATTTCTTTTATATCTTTTTCATTCTGCAGATTGCTAAATCCGATTGCTCGCAGATAATTATGCAATTATGCCACCTCTATTATTTCTTTTCAATCACTTTCATGCCGCCCATGTATGGCTGAAGTACTTCCGGAATCTTAACGCTTCCGTCAGCCTGCAGGTTGTTCTCCAAGAATGCAATCAACATACGAGGCGGTGCAACTACGGTATTGTTTAATGTATGTGCAAAATATTTGCCATTCTCACCATTTATGCGGATTTTCAGACGGCGTGCCTGAGCGTCACCTAAGTTTGAGCAGCTTCCTACTTCGAAATATTTTTTCTGTCTCGGAGACCATGCTTCTACGTCCACTGATTTTACTTTCAGGTCTGCCAGGTCACCGGAACAGCATTCCAGCGTACGAACCGGGATATCCATGCTGCGGAACAGATCTACGGTGTTTTTCCACAGTTTTTCATACCACATTTTGCTTTCTTCCGGTTTGCATACAACGATCATTTCCTGTTTTTCAAACTGGTGGATACGGTATACACCTCGCTCTTCGATGCCGTGTGCACCTTTTTCTTTTCTGAAACATGGAGAATAGCTGGTCAGCGTCTTCGGCAGCTCTTCTTCCGGAATGATTGTGTCGATGAATTTACCGATCATAGAATGTTCGCTGGTTCCGATCAGATACAGATCTTCGCCTTCGATTTTGTACATCATGGAATCCATCTCGGCAAAACTCATAACGCCGGTAACTACGTTGCTGCGGATCATAAATGGCGGTACGCAGTAAGTAAATCCACGGTTGATCATGAAATCACGTGCGTATGCGATCACTGCGGAATGCAGTCTTGCGATGTCTCCCATCAGGTAATAGAATCCATTTCCGGCAACTTTTCTTGCACTGTCAAGGTCGATACCGTTGAAAGATTCCATGATTTCTGTATGGTACGGGATTTCAAAATCCGGAACAACCGGCTCACCGAAGCGTTCGATCTCTACGTTTTCGCTGTCATCTTTTCCGATCGGCACAGACGGATCGATGATGTTCGGGATAACCATCATGTTTGTTTTCAGTTTTTCTTCTACTTCAGCTTCTTCTGCGGAAAGTTCGTTGATACGGTCAGCACTTGCTGCTACCTGACGTTTTACTTCCTCTGCCTCTTCTTTTTTACCCTGTTTCATCAGGCCGCCGATCTCTTTGGACAGTTTGTTTCTTTCTGCACGCAGAGCTTCTACTTCCTGTTTGATCTCACGGTTTCTCTTGTCCAGCTCCAGTACTTCATCTACCAGCGGCAATTTTTTATCCTGGAATTTATTTCTGATATTCTGTTTTACAATTTCCGGATTTTCTCTCACAAATTTAATGTCTAACATTTTTTATCGTCCTTTTCTTTTATTTCATTTTATTTCAACTCAAGACCCTCTGGATCACGGGTCACTTCTTTTCCGATTTTAACACATGTAATCTGCCTCGTAAAGTGACTTTGTGTCCTTCTGTGCAAACACTTTCTGTTTTAATACCTGACGTTATCCGATATCGTTGTGTGCATTTACAGCCTGACGCAGTGCTTCTTTTTCTTCTTCGCCAAGCACGATATAAGACTCGCCTTTTACGATTTCTTTGACATAAGTATAACAGCCTTCTCTGCTGTGGATCGCATTTAATACAAATCCGCTGTTCTCTTTATCCAGCATTGCAAGTGCAAAACTTAATTTGCCGCCGACATCTTTGAATGCATCATATTTTACGATTGCAGTTTTGTTCAGTGTCATTTTCTGGATTTCTTTTAATTTATAAATCTCATCCGCCTGATATTTTACTGCTTCTGTCATGGCATCTACTTCTTCGAATTTCTTTTCAAATGCTTTTTCCAGGGATATCGCATCTTTTCCACGCATGAACATTTTGTACTTATTCGTAAGTCTTGCCAGCTTCATGGACTGCTTGACCAGGAAAAAAATCAGCACAAGCTGTATCAGAATTACAATGATCAGCACGATACCTGCATCAATGCCTATCGCATCAAAAATCCCCATATTTTCCCTCCATTCCTTATTTAATTTTAATGATTCTGAACGCTTTCCAGCAGTTCAATGATCCTCTCCAGTTCTTCATTGGAATAATACTCAATCTCAATTTTTCCGCTATTATTCTTTTTGTGACTGATCTGTACTTTTGTACCGAGTATTTCTTTTACCTTTTCTTCCAGATTCCGGTAAATGATCTCTACATCCGGTTCTTTTGTTTTTGTGGTTTCTTCCTTTTCTTCGCCCAGCTTTCTGACCAGTTTTTCTGTCTCTCTGACACTTAATTTATTATCAAAGATCTGATTTGCCATCTGGAACTGCAGATCTCGGTCTTCAATAGAAATCAATGCTCTCGCATGGCCGGTTGTGAGCATTTCATCGATCACCATCTGCTGTACTCTCTCATCCAGCTTCAGAAGACGCATGGAATTGGTCACTGCCGTTCTGCTCTTGGAAACACGCTCCGCCACTTCATCCTGCTTCAGATGAAACTCGGTGAGCAGCTTTTTATAAGCTCTTGCTTCGTCGATCGGATTTAAATTTTCCCGTTGAATATTTTCAATCAGAGAAATCTCCAGGATTTCCCGATCTGTATAACTCTTGATAATAGCCGGAACCTCTTTTAACCCTGCCATCTTTGCCGCACGCCATCTGCGTTCCCCTGCTATGATCTCGTAATGATCCTCTTTTTTCTGAACAATCAGCGGTTGGATAATTCCAAATTGTTTAATGGAATCTGACAATTCCAGCAACGCATCTTCATCAAAATGTTTCCGCGGCTGTTCTCTGTTTGGTTCAATATCTGTTATCTTCAGAAGAAGCTCATTTTTTTCCGGTTTCTGCTCCGTTTTTTCCGCTTTTCTTCTTACGCTATGCTCCGGGATCAGGGAGTCCAGTCCCTTACCAAGCCCTGCTTTTCTTACAGCCATTCTTCCTCTCCTCTATGAATTACCTCTTCGGCAAGTCTGCGGTAGCTTTCTGCTCCGGTAGAACGCTTGTCATATCTGGTGATCGGCATTCCATAACTTGGTGCCTCTGCTAATCTTACATTTCTTGGGATAATTGTCTTATAAATATTCTGATCAAGATTATTTTTTACGTTTTCCACCACCTGAAGAGACAGATTGGTTCTTGCATCGTACATGGTAAATACCACGCCTTCGATTTCCAGATCCGGGTTCAGTCGATCCTGGACAAGATTGATTGTGTGGATCAGCTGAGACAGTCCCTCGAGTGCATAATATTCGCACTGAATCGGCACGAGTACCGTATCTGCCGCACACATTGCATTGATAGTCAGCATACTTAAAGAAGGTGGACAGTCGATCAGCACAAAGTCATAGTTTTTCTTTACTTTATCGATTGCTTTCTTTAAAATATATTCCTTTTCCTCTGCTCCCACCAGCTCGATCTCTGCTGCTGCCAGATTGATATTTGACGGAAGAACACTCAGATTTTCATACTCACTTTCCATAATCGCATCCTCTACGGAACACTCTTCCAGCATCAGCTCGTACACCGTATTTTCTGCCTGCTCTTTGTCAATTCCCAGTCCGCTGGTAGTATTTCCCTGTGGGTCCATATCCACTACCAGTACCTTCTTTCCCAGTTCTGCCAGAGAAGCTGCCAGATTGATCGCTGTTGTTGTTTTGCCTACACCACCCTTCTGGTTGGCGACTACGATAGTTCTTTCCATTAAATATTCCCCTTTCGTTTCCAGTTCATACCAGATGCTGCTTTGTTTCACGTGCATTTGCCCTGAACACAAAGTATTTTTCAATTATAGCACTTCTTTTTTTAGATATCCAGTCTTAAGCATTCCAAAATCCTGGAAATGTTTCACGTGAAACATATGAAACATTAATCCGGCAGATTCTGCACCTCTTCGAGCATGTACAGAAACTTGTCCAGCTTTGCCGTTACCTCTTCCAGTTCCCTCGCTGTCTGTGCCTGCTGCCTTTTGACATCATTCATCTGCTGATGCATCTCATTCAGCATCTCCTTAGACACACGCATATCTGCCCGCGGCGAAAAAATTTCAAAATCAACGTCTTCCTTTTTTTGCACCTCGCCTATGCTTTTGTGAAGGCGCTCACGTATCCCGTCAAGCCTTTCCTTTTGAGCTGTCAACCGTTCTTTTTCGGCTGTCAGACTGTCTGCTTTTTCCTTTAAATACTCTTTTACCATTTTATCATCGCTTTCTGTATGTTCTAACCCATTGTACTGGATAAACAGAACTATGTAAAGCAATGTTTCACGTGAAACATATGAAATTTTTATATCTTCTATATTGTTTCTTATTTCAAGAATACCTCTGACATTCTTGCTGCGATGTGCACGTCATGCATCCCATGCCATATTCTTCTGTGCACATCTGATATACTTTTGCCTTGTCTCTGCTTACATCTTGGATTATAATGAAGGCAATGAAAAATCACAAAGATCTGTATAAGACAATGTTTCTCAGAAAGGAGTTTTTATGAAGCAAAAAATCAAAACCGGCATTCTCATGACCGCTCTGGCTGTTGGCTCTCTTCACATCGTCAATCGCTGTGCCCAGGCTTTTGCCACGGTTAAAAATCTGCTGGATAAACATAAAGGTGCTTTTTATGACTGGCGTTTCGGTCAGGTCTATTATACAAAAACAGGAAGCGGTTCTCCTCTCCTGCTTGTTCACGATCTGGCTCCGGCTGCCTCTTCCTACGAATGGGATCTGCTGCTGAAAGATCTGTCCGCAGACCACACGGTATATTGCCTAGATCTTCTTGGCTGCGGTCGTTCTGATAAACCGAACCTGACCTACACAAACTATTTTTACGTGCAGCTTATCAATGATTTTATCGAGCATGTGATTCACGAAAAAACAGACATCATCGCTACCGGTCTGTCTTCTTCTTTTGTGTTGATGGCATGCAGTACCAATCCGGATGCCTATAACAAAATTATGATGATCAATCCGGAAAGCATTTCCAATCTGAAATGTACACCGTCCAAACGTTCCAGGATCATCAAATTTATTATGGATCTTCCGATCGTCGGTACAGCTGTATACAACATGCAGATGCGGCGGGAAAATATTGAATATTTATTCACTAAAAAGTATTTTTATAACCCTTTCTCTGTCTCAAAGAAGACGCTGGACATTTATCATGAAGCTGCTCATCTCGATGAGTGCGGCGGGAAATATCTGCTGTCCAGCCTGGATGGATTTTATTTAAATGCAGACATCTCCAGAGCCTTAAACAGCATCAACAACAGTCTGTTTATTCTCGAAGGAAGAAAAACAGAGGAACGTGAACGAACCGTCGAAGGCTATGTCCGCCTCAATTCCGCTGTAGAATACGATTTTATTGAAAATACAGAAAAATACCCACAAATGGAAAATCCGCAGGCTGTACTGGAATATGTTGACATGTTCTTTTAAAATTTTAATTTGAATACACGTAAGATCTGGCACAAAACCATTATACCCGGACATTTCTGAATGTCTCCGACATTCTTTTGTGCACTTCTGCAATCCGCCGAAGGTTATATCAGATGGTAGATTTTATCCCGTCACAGACACAGACTTGTTGTTCACCGCCTGCAAAGACGGAGATCACCTCACATCTGGTGTACACCTTCGCTGCTGGGTTTATCTTACCCCAAAATCATCAAACAGATTATCGTTCTCGCCGATATGATAATTCCTAGTAATATCTACTTTTATTTCCCCTGTCTATACAAAAGTTCTCAGATGATTTTTTTTCTTTTTGTAATCCACATAGTAAAGCCGGTCGGAAAGCCATTCTTCCTCCGGAATGGTTTCTCTGTTTGCCCGTTTTATCTCATCAATAAAAAACTGCGGATCATAATCCTCCGGCAATGTATTTTCCGGAATAACAACCACGTGGTGAATGTTCCATAGCTGGATCAGCAAATTACATTTGAATTTCATATACATCCATGCCTGCACCTGCGGAAGTGCAATCGCCGCTGCTCCATAGGAATAGTACAGATTGGACAGCATATAAGAATCATAAGGATTCTCTTTTCCAATCCCATAATCCTTCAGACTGTCAATTTGCCAGTCATAATCCATCATTTTTACCCGATCTGTCATTTCTTCCAGCAGTACCTTCTCTCTCATCAGAGCCTTTTTCGTTAGTAAATACAGCTTTTCGTCCTGACAGATGGCGAACAGCATCCGGACATCTTCCATCCCCGAGACTTTGCAGGACACCTGATCGGATGTCACGTTACGCTCCGGAAGCAGAATCGGTGTTACGTTTTCCAGAATTTTATCATGATCAAACTCGGCAAAATCAAAATTCTTAATCAAATCCATAAAAATTCTCCTTGCAAAAATTATCCTGTTTTTTACTTTTTTTATAACAACCTTTTAACTTTTTGACTCATGCATCAACTATTAACAGGATACCATACTTCCAAAAAGCCCTGTAATTTCCATAGTACAACTGTAAATTCGATCAATTACATCCGATGGTTTCACCTGTAGAAAACAGTGCGTAAAATAATACAGCCATAAATATCCGAAAACAAATTGCACGGACGGCAGCTTCCCAGGAAACGAAGCGTGTCAGCAGATTGTTTTCGTGTATTTATGGCGTACTGTTTTTTCCCTATTTTTAACTATCTTTTACTATTTTTAATGATCTTCTTTTTGCACATTCACGCAAGAGGCTCTTTCGTTGGCATCCCGGCTTTTCTCGGGTATTTCTTCGGCGTGCTTCTCTTCTTTTCCACAACCACAAGTGCTCTCTCCATGTCACTTCCCGGCAGATGGAATTTCTCCACTTTTCCGATTTCTCCGCCAAGCACATAAACTGCCTTCTTACTCTGAGCGATTTCTTCATCCACTGAAACAGATTTATAGGAAACAAATTTTCCGCCGACTTTTACAAACGGCAGGCAATACTCGGTAAGGGACGCAAGGTTCGCAACTGCTCTGGAAACAGACAGATCAAACTGTTCGCGGTATTCTGCTTTTTTCGCCGCATCTTCTGCTCTTCCATGCACCGTTTCGATTCCGATAAGCCCCAGGTTATCCACAACTTCATCCAGAAATTTGATCCTTTTGTTCAAAGAGTCCAAAAGTGTCACCTGCAAATGTGGATAAACAATCTTCAGCGGGATTCCCGGAAAGCCGGCTCCGGTCCCGACATCGATCAGGCTGTTTATTTTTTCCATCTCCACATATTCTGCCACTGCCACGCTGTCCACAAAATGTTTCTGCATCACTTCGTCAAATTCAGTGATCCCGGTGAGGTTCATCACTTTATTCCATTCTACCAGCAGCTCATAATATTTCTCAAACTGTTCAATCTGCTTCTCTGTCAATGTCACGCCAAATGCCTGACATCCATCTTCTAAAATATGAAATTTACTTCTGTCCACGTTTTCCTCCTGTCAAATATCTCGTGCATCTGACTTAAAATTCAATATTTACGTTTCGTCTGCCAAACATTCTTTTGCCGCAGGACTTCACTTTATTTTCGATCTCTGGATTCCAAATATACGAGCAGTACGGAAATATCCGCCGGTGACACACCGGAAATACGGGATGCCTGTCCGATGGAAAGCGGCTGGAATTTTTTCAGTTTCTGCACCGCTTCAATTCTCAGGCTTCCGACTTCGTCGTAATTAATATCTTTCGGAATCCGTTTGTTTTCCATTTTCTTGAACTGCTCGACCTGCTTCATCTGTCTTCGTATGTAGCCCTGATATTTGATGTTGATATTGACCTGTTCACGCACACCGGCAGAATACTGCGGTCTGTTTTTGTCAATCTCTGCTAACATCTCATAGTCCAGCTCCGGACGGCGTACCAGTTCTCCGATGGTTGTTCCGGACTTCAGAAGTGTACTTTCATGTGCCTCCAGAAATTTCTGTACTACTTCGGTTCCGCCGATATTCTCATGATCTACACGTTCTATTTCTTCTGCGATCTGACGCTCTTTTGTTTTCAGATCCTGATAGCGTTCTTCGGAGATCAGCCCCACCTGATAACCTTTCTCTGTCAGACGCAGATCTGCATTGTCCTGACGCAGAAGCAGACGATATTCTGCTCTGGATGTCATCATACGATATGGCTCACGATTCTCTTTTGTTACCAGATCATCGATTAGAACACCAATATAAGCTTCCGAACGATCAAGGATCAGCGGCTCTTTTCCCTTTACCTGCATTGCTGCATTGATACCGGCGATCAGTCCCTGTGCCGCTGCTTCTTCATATCCGCTGCTGCCGTTAAACTGTCCGCCACTGAAAAGTCCCCTGATATTTTTAAACTCCAGGGATGCATCCAGCTGTCTCGGATTGATGCAGTCATACTCGATCGCATAGGCATTGCGGACGATCTTTGCGTGCTCAAGTCCGGCTACCGTGTGGTACATTTCATGCTGAACATCTTCCGGCAGGGAGCTCGACATACCGCCGATATACATTTCGTTCGTATGCAGTCCTTCCGGCTCAAGAAATACCTGGTGTCTGTTTTTATCTGCAAATTTTACCACTTTGTCCTCGATGGACGGACAGTATCTTGGTCCGGTTCCCTCAATCATACCGGAATAAAGTGGTGAACGATCCAGATTTTTCCGGATAATTTCATGTGTTTCTTCGTTTGTATAAGTCAGCCAGCAGGATGCCTGGTCGATCTGGACACTCTCCGGATCGGTTGTAAAAGAAAAGGGTACCACTCTCTCATCACCAAACTGTTCCTGCATTTTTGAAAAATCAATCGATCTGCGGTCTACACGTGCCGGTGTACCGGTCTTAAATCGCTGCATCTCGATTCCATGTGCTTTCAGGGAATCTGTCAGATGATTTGCTGCCTGCAATCCGTTTGGCCCGGTATAATTACTGATATCACCGTAAATACATCTTGCACGCAGATATGTTCCGGTACAAAGCACGCAGGCTTTGCAGTGATACGTTGCCCCGGAGAATGTTTTGACTCCGGTGATTTTTCCGTCTTCTGTCAGAATTTCTGCAACTTCTGCCTGCACGATTGACAGGTTATCTGTGTTTTCCAAAACTTTTCGCATGGATCTGGAATATTCTGCCTTGTCTGCCTGTGCACGCAGAGAATGTACGGCAGGTCCTTTGGATTTATTGAGCATCTTGGACTGGATAAACGTTTTGTCGATATTTTTTCCCATCTCACCGCCAAGTGCATCGATCTCTCTTACCAGATGACCCTTGGAGCTTCCACCTATGTTCGGGTTGCACGGCATCAGTGCAATGCTGTCCACACTCACGGTAAAAATGGTTGTGGAAAGTCCGAGTCTTGCACAGGCAAGTGCTGCCTCACATCCGGCATGTCCGGCTCCTACGACTACCACATCTGTATATTCTTCTAATGTATTCATTTCTTGCCTCCACTTATTTGCCCATACAGAACTTACTGAAAATTTCATTTACCAGATCATCATCCACGGCCTCGCCGATAATCGTTCCCAGAGATTCATATGCACTCATCAGATCGATCGAGAAGAAATCCTCCGGCATATCCTGTGCGATGCTCTCCGTCACCTGCTTCAGGCTCTCTTTTGCATCCATAAGTGCTGCCTTATGACGCATATTTGTGATACATACCTCATCGTTAAAAGAAAGGCTGCCTTCGAGAAACATATTTTTGAGTGTATCCTCAAGCTGTTCAAATCCAGTCTCATCTTTTGCAGAAACGCAGATCACCGGATGTTCTCCCACTTTTTCCTTCAGGATCTGTTCTGTCGTTACCGGCTCCAGATCCGATTTATTTAAAAGAACGATCACCTTTCTGCCTTCAAATAGTTCGATAATCTCTTCATCATTCTCATCCAGTGCGGTCGATGAATCTGCCACGTACAGAATCAGGTCTGCTTCTTTTGCATATTTTTTTGCACGCTGCACACCAATCTGCTCTACGATATCTTCCGTATCACGGATGCCTGCGGTATCCATCAGGTTAAGTGTGATGCCGTGAAGATTGATGCTCTGCTCCAGCACATCTCTTGTCGTTCCCGCAATGTCTGTCACGATCGCCTTTTCCGTTCCGCAGAGCTTATTAAGCAGAGAAGACTTTCCGGCGTTTGGCTTTCCAAGGATTACCGTCTTGATGCCTTCCGTCATGATCCTTCCATCGTTTGCAGAGCGGATCAGCTTCTCGATCATCTCGATCCACGCTTCATTTTCCTTTTCAAGCTCCTGCGGATAACCGTCAAGGCTGATATGTTCCGGATCATCCAATGCCGACTCAATATATGCAATATGATAAATGATCTTTGCTCTCAGATCCTTTATTTTCTGACCGATGCTTCCGCGAAGCTGGCCGACGGAACTTTTCAGAGCGTATTCATTTTTTGCCTCAATGACATCCATCACCGCCTCCGCCTGCGACAGATCCATTCTTCCATTTAAAAAGGCACGTTTGGTAAATTCTCCCGGCTCTGCCGGAGCTGCACCATTTTTGATCACAGCTTCCAGCACTCGCTGTATCGCATACACACCGCCGTGGCAGTCGATTTCTACGGTATCTTCCGCCGTAAAACTTCTCGGTGCACGCATCAGAACTACAAGCACCTCATCCAGCACTTCGTCTCCGTCACAGATATAACCATAGTGAACCGTATGGGATTGCTGTTCTGATAATTTCTTTTTGCCTTTCGGACTTCTGTATACACGGTCCGCTATTTCAAATGCCTGATCTCCGCTGATTCGCACAATCCCGATTCCGGAACTGCTAACTGCTGTGGAGATCGCTGCAATCGTTTCACCTTTCATTGATTCCTCCTGATATTCAAAAAGTCTGATTTTCGGCAGCATATCTGCCGCACTGAAAATCAGACTCATATCACTTACAACTATTTTACTTTACTGTTTTTTTAATGTAACAACTACTTTACGATACGGCTCTTCGCCCTCGCTGTGTGTGGACACCAGCGGATCATTCTGAAGTGCAGAATGGATCACTCTTCTCTCGTATGGATTCATCGGCTCCAGGAATACCGGTTTCTTTGTTCTCTTTACTTTGAACGCAATATTCTTTGCCAGATTTTCCAGCGTCTCTTTTCTGCGTGCACGGTAGTTTTCGGTATCTACCTTCACACGTACATATCCCGCATTGCCTTTGTTGACAACGAGGCTTGTAAGATACTGGATAGAATCAAGAGTCTGTCCTCTCTTACCGATCAGAACACCCATGTCTTTACCGGAAAGCTCGATGTTCAGATTGTCATCTTTATCAAATGATGTTTTGATGCAAACTTCTGAATCCATTGCTGCAAACATTTTCTCCAGAAATTCTTTTGCATCTTTCTCTGCTGCTTCTTTGTTGATCGGAAGCTTTTCTCTTGTAACTGCCGGTTTTGCCTGCGGTTCTTCTTTCTTTACTTCCACTTCTTTTTCAGCTTTTGGCTGCGGCTGATTTTCCGGTTTTCTTTCCGGTTTCTTATCAACCGGTTTTTCTTCTTTCTTTTCAACCGTTTTCTCAGGCTGTTTTTTTACCGGCTCTTTGGTAAATTTCTTTGCCGGTTTTTTCATAAAGCTTTTCTTTGCAGAAATGTCCTTCAAAGGATCTCTTACGGCTTCCTCAAAATCAAGAGAAATATCTTTTTTCTTTCTTGCCCTTATAATGGCCGGTTTTCTTCCGATTCCAAAAAGTCCGGAAGTTGCTTCCTGAATAACATCATATTCAATATTATCGCTGCTTGTTCCAAGCTGAATTGCTGCATTCATGATCGCTTCTTCTTTTGTCTTCGCAGAAACCTCGATATACTCTTCCATTTTAATACCTCCCATCCTTCTCCCCATATTACTTCTCTTTATTACCTTATTACTTTAATTCTTATTTTTCTTACCTTTTGGATTCTTTTCATCAAACTGCTGAACCATTCTCGCTTTTGCTGCAATACTTCCCGGTTTCGCATCTGCGTGTTTATAGTACTCCGTAGAATCCTGGATTTTTTTCTGACGTTCTGCCTGTTTCTTCTCATCCACTTTCTGTGCATCCTCAAGATCTTTGAAGTTTACTTTTGCATGCTCAGAAATTTTCTTTGGCGGAAGTCCCTGTTTCTTACGTTTGGCATTCATTTTCTCCACATTTTTGCGGATCAGTGCGTCCATATCCATCTTTTCCATATGTTTGTTGACAACAACCTGCTGGATACCTCTGAATACCGCACCTGCGATCCAGTAGATACCAAGACCGATCGGAAGTGACAGACAGAAGAATACAGATACCAGAGGCATCATATTGTTCATCATCTTCATGGAGCTTTCCATGGAACTGTCGTCTCCTGCCGGGCTTGCTGCTGCCTGCGGCATCAGTCTGGTGTTGAGCCACTGGCTTAAACCTGCCAGTACCGGGATTGCCAGTGCACATACAAATAAAATCCAGTTATGTGCCTTGAAATTTTCCACCATCGCTGTCATCGGTGAGTTGGAAATATTCAATCCCAGGAAATAGTTCATTTTATCAAGACTGCCTGTTGTCTGTGAGATCATACCTGACAGATCCGGAAACTTCTCTGCCATTGCAGTCCAGTCTGCCGGTTTGAACTTGTACAGTGCATCGATCGCACTGTTTGCTGTATAACCAAGTCTCTGGAAATTGACCTGGTTTCCTACTGTATCAGCTAAAAACTGCTGTGTACCCTGTGTCTTTAAAAGAACATTTACAAGAGGAGTAAATACATCTTTTACACTTGCAACGTAAGCCGGAATATTCCAGATTACACGATACAATGCAAACAGGATCGGCAGCTGAATCAGCATCGGAAGACATGTTCCCATCGGAGAAACACCGTATTTTGCATATACATTCTGTGTTTCTTCGTTCATCTTCATCATACTTACCTGGTCGTTTTTGCCGGCATACTTTTTCTGGATTGCCTTTATCTCAGGATTCATGATCGCAGACATCTTTGAAAACTTCTGCTGTTTGATCGTGAGTGGAGTGAGCAGGGCATAAATAACCAGTGTAAACAAAATAATACATACACCGATATTGGAAATCCCAAACACCCCATCAGTGAAACTAAAAATCGCATTCATCAAAAGACCTAACAGTGTTGCCACCTGTCCAATGATGATGGTGTTGCTTTTTGTTAATAACATAACCTTCCTCCTGCATATTCACCTGACATTATACAGCAGTTCTTCATATTCAATTTTCTATTTTTAATTCTTCCTACCCGTTTACGGAACGGGATCATAACCACCCTTGGAAAAGGGATTGCATCGCAAAATCCTCCAGCATGCCAGAAGACTTCCTTTAACAGCCCCGTATTTTTGTATCGCCTCCAGGCCATACTGCGAGCAGGTCGGTGTATAGGGGCATCTCGTATGCTTTAATGGTGACAGAAATTTCTGATAAAACCGGATCATTGCGATTAAAATATTTTTCATGAATATCAACCTGCTATTTTATGCACTTTACCAAGATGTAATAATGCACTTTCTACTTCAAAATAATTCTTATCTTTTGCAACAGGTCTTGCAATTACTACAATATCATATCCTGAGTGAAACCTGGTTTCACTCAGGCGATAACTTTCTCTTATCAATCTGGCCAGTCTGTGTCTGACCACACTATTGCCCACCTTTTTACTGACCGAAATCCCAAGTCTGTTCCTCTCTGTCTGATTCGGATAGATATACATAATGAGATAACGGTTGGCGGCCGACTTTCCATACTTATATACCGTCTGGAAATCTCTGTTTTTTTTCAAAGACTCTGAAAATATCATACTGCTTCCTTTTTTCTGTCATCCTTTCAAAAGACGAACATAGAAGAAAAGGCCACACATCTGCGGCCTATGCTGATAATTTTTTTCTTCCTTTTAATCTTCTGGCAGCAAGTACTTTTCTTCCGCCTGCAGTGCTCATTCTTGCTCTGAATCCATGAACTTTAGCTCTGGATCTTTTCTTTGGCTGAAATGTCATTTTCATTATTACGGCACCTCCTTATCAAATATAAAATCTGTTTTATCTGTTTAGAAAACATCGTTTCAATTATATATGCAAAGCCCCATAAAGTCAAGTAATTCCGTGATTTTTTCAATTGAACCATGCTTTGGGGCAGAACCGTTCCTGTCAGTCCCATAGACAAACGGATGCAAAGCGGACATCTGCATAGTTTACACTCAGTTATCCACATTTTGGGGATAACTTGGGGATAACTTTTTTATTTGATGTGAAAAACTTTTTTTCTTTTTCAAAAAAATGCCTTAAAATAAGGCTTTTCCCACTGTGGATGATGTTCCTTTAGTTATTCACACTGCCAATCCCACCTCTTTCCTTCTTTCGACATTTTTCTACATTTTTCGAAGTCTGTGATTCCCAAAATTCCTTTATTTTTCAACCTTTTTTTCATCTGGTTCTTCTGTAACATACTTATGTAAACTTATTGGTTTACATAAAGTTATCCACATTTTGGGGATAACTTGGGGATAACTTCGTGTGTAACTTTTGCATATTTTCTACATTTTTCCCACAAACGCCCATTTTATCGCATTTTTGAGTGTGGATTATTGTCGAAAAGTTATGCACATTCAAAAATAAGCATTGATAATTTTCCTGTTTTAGTTTAATATTAAATAAGTAAAACTGGCCTTAAAAGGAGATCCTCATGAATATCATAGAAGAAAAGTGGGACAGTGTTGTGGATACCCTCAGTACAGAATTCGGATTTTCCCCAATTTCCATCAACACCTGGATCAAACCACTTCAAGTACAAAGATATGACAGTGACGAAGGCACTCTTTTTATTTATGTCCCGATTGATGAAATGGGTATTAACGAGGATTTCATTAATTCCTATATAAATAAGAAGTTTACAACTCCGCTTCGTTCTACGATTGCAGAGCTTACAGGACTGGACTGCACCAAGATCGTGTATACTGTAGAACAAAATGTTGTAAAAGAAGCGGATTCTTCTTCGAATACTGACAATTCTTTCAATAATATATTAGAAAAAGCAAATTTAAATCCGGAATATACCTTTGAAAACTTCGTTGTCGGAAGCAACAACAAATTTGCACACGCTGCATCTTTGGCAGTTGCCGAATCCCCGGGCGAAATCTACAATCCCCTCTTCCTCTACGGAGGTGTTGGACTGGGGAAAACCCATCTGATGCACTCGATCGCACACTTTATCCTGGAAAATAATCCACAGACCAGAGTACTTTATGTAACGAGTGAATCCTTTACGAACGAACTGATTGAAGCGATCCGAAACGGCAATAATACTGCTATGACAAAATTCCGTGAAAAGTACCGTAATATCGACGTTCTGCTGATCGACGATATCCAGTTTATCATCGGAAAAGAGTCCACACAGGAAGAGTTTTTCCACACGTTTAACGACCTGCATGGTGCGAAAAAGCAGATCATCATTTCATCCGATAAACCGCCGAAAGAGATCGCAACGCTGGAAGGAAGGCTGAAATCCCGCTTTGAATGGGGCCTGATCGCAGATATTTCTTCCCCGGATTATGAGACAAGGATGGCAATCCTCCGCAAAAAAGAAGAACGTGATTCCAAAGAAAAAGGTTACCATCTGGATGATGAAGTCATTCAGTATATTGCTACCAATATCAAGTCCAATATCCGTGAACTCGAAGGTGCACTGAACCGGATCACTGCAATGAGCAGTCTTGAACACCGCGAAATTACAGTAGAACTGGCACAGGAAGCCTTAAAGGATATGATTTCACCGAACGCAAAACGAGAAATCACCCCGGATCTGATCCTTCTGACCGTTGCAGAACACTTTCATATCAAAACAGATGATATAAAAGGTTCCAAACGAAGTGCTGATATCGTGATTCCAAGGCAGATTGCCATGTATCTGTGCCGTGAAATGACCAGCACACCGCTCAAAGCGATCGGAAAACTGATGGGAAACCGCGATCATACGACCGTACTTCATGGAGTTGAGAAAATTTCGAAAGAAATTGAGACTTCCGATGATCTGAAAAACACGATAGATATCATTAAAAAGAAACTGAATCCAAACTAGACGGCCGAAAAAGCATCGTCTTTTTATTTGTGCACAAAATAATGTGGATATGTGTTGGATACTGTGTGAATAACTTTAGCCAATTTCTGAGGATGTTAATAACCCACCGGTTTTCCTCAGAAATTTGTGGACTTTTCACCAGTTTATCCAACCTGTTTTTTCCCTTAAATTCAAGGATTTTGGGAGTTATTCACATATTCACATCCCCTACGGCGGCTACTGCGGATTTTCTCTTTAATTTATCTCATTTAACCCACAAAGGAGTTATCAACACAATGAAATTAGTATGCTCAAAAAGTAATCTTTTAAAAAGTGTGAATATTGTTCTGAAAGCAATCCCAGGAAAAACAACCATGCCTATCCTGGAATGTATTTTGATTGATGCATCCACAAACAATATTAAATTTACAGCCAATGATATGGAACTTGGAATTGAAACCATCGTTGACGGTACCATTTTGGAAAAAGGAATTGTTGCAATTGATGCAAAAATTTTCTCTGATATCATTCGTAAACTTCCTGATAATGATGTTACGATTGAAACAGACGGAAATCTGACGACTACCATCACCTGTGAGAAGGCAAAATTCAGCATCAGCGGTCAGTCCGGGGAAGAATTTTCCTATCTTCCTTATGTAGAAAGAGATAATCATATTGTTGTCTCTCAGTTTACATTAAAAGAGGTGATTCGTCAGACTATTTTCTCAATCGCAGCCAATGAAAACAATAAGATGATGACCGGGGAATTATTCGAAGTCAAAGGCGATATGCTGCGTGTAGTATCCCTGGATGGACACCGCATAAGTATACGGAAAATTGAATTAAAAGAGGAATATTCTGATATCAAAGTTGTCGTTCCTGGAAAGACACTTATCGAAATCAGTAAGATTTTATCAGGCGAAACCGAAGATGAAGTCAGTATTTTCTTTACAAAAAATCATATTGTCTTTGAATTTGATGATACCGTTGTTGTGTCACGTCTGATTGAGGGTGAATATTTCCGCATTGATCAGATGCTTTCCAGTGACTACGAAACCAAGATTCAGGTAAATAAAAAAGAGCTTCTGGACTGTATTGACCGTGCGACACTTCTGGTAAAAGAAAGTGATAAAAAACCGATCATTCTTTCAATCACAGATGATAATATTGAACTTAAGATTCAGTCTCAGATCGGTTCTATGGATGAAGAAATTGACATCAATAAAGAAGGCAAGGACATTATGATCGGATTTAATCCGCGATTTCTGATCGATGCTCTTCGTGTTATTGATGATGAAACGGTTGATATTTATCTGATGAACCCGAAAGCACCATGCTTTATCAGAGACGAACAGCAATCTTATATATATTTGATCTTGCCGGTTAATTTTATGGCATAAGGAGTGAAAGTTTATGGAAACAATTAAATTAAGAGATGAGTTTATCAAACTTGGTCAGGCATTGAAAGCAGCAGGTTTTGTAGAGTCCGGCGTGGACGCAAAATATGCCGTTCAGGATGGTCTTGTGAAGGTAAACGGCCAGACAGAAACACAGCGGGGCAAGAAACTGCATGCCGGCGATGTGGTAGAATATGATGGTCAGACTGTAAAAATTACAGATTGATGGAATGATAGTAAAATCTTTGAAGCTGAATCAGTTCCGCAATTATGAGTCGCTGCAGTTGTCTTTTGATAAGGGAACGAATCTTTTCTATGGGAACAATGCCCAGGGGAAGACCAATATTCTCGAAGCGGTATATCTATGCGGAACGACGAAATCCCATAAGGGAAGTAAAGACAGGGAAATGATCCGTTTTGGTGAGGAAGAAGCTCATATACGGATGGCGATCAGCAGAAGCCAGAGTGCTTATGAGATCGATATGCATCTGAAAAAGAACCGGCCGAAGGGCATTGCAGTCAACGGCGTGCCGATCCGAAAGGCGGCAGAGCTGCTTGGAATCGCAAACTTCGTTTTTTTCTCACCGGAGGATCTTGGTATCATTAAAAACGGACCGGCGGAGCGGCGGCGTTTTATTGATATGGAACTTTGTCAGCTGGATAAGCTTTACTTACACGAGCTTTCCAATTACAATAAAGTGATCATACAGAGAAATAAGCTTCTGAAAGAGTGTTCTTTTAACAGTCAGTATGAAGAAATGCTGGATATATGGGATATGCAGCTGGTAAAATATGGAAAAAAGCTGATCGAATCAAGGGAGCGGTTTGTCAAAGAGCTTGGCGTGATTGTAGCAGAGATACATAGAAATCTGACGGGCGGCAGAGAAGAGCTGATGGTCCGTTATGAGAAAAATGTTTCTGCGGACGAATTCGAAAGAAAACTTCAGACTTCCAGGAAACGGGATCTGAAGGTGAAAATGAGCATGACAGGTCCTCACAGGGACGATCTGCTTTTTGAAGTAAAGGGTGTAGATATCCGCAGATTTGGATCGCAGGGGCAGCAGAGAACGGCTGCACTTTCGCTGAAACTTGCGGAGATCGAACTGGTAAAAAGAGCGATCAAAGATACGCCGGTACTGCTTCTGGATGATGTACTTTCCGAACTGGACAGCAGCAGGCAGCAGTATTTATTAGACAGTATACATGATATACAGACGTTGATCACCTGTACGGGGATTGATGATTTTATAGAAAACAAGTTTCAGTTGAACAAAGTTTTTCATGTTGCAGACGGTGTTGTTTGCGAAGGATGAAAAGAAAAGACAGGAGGTTACTATGGGCACAGAGAGCAATGCAGAATACGGTGCAGATCAGATTCAGATATTGGAAGGTCTTGAGGCTGTACGAAAGAGACCGGGTATGTATATCGGCAGTACATCGTCCAGAGGTCTTCATCATCTGGTTTATGAGATTGTAGATAATGCAGTTGATGAAGCTCTTGCGGGGTATTGTGATACCATCCAGGTAACGATAAATAAAGATAATTCCGTAACAGTCATTGACAATGGACGTGGCATTCCGGTCGGAATCAACCACAAAGCAGGTATTCCGGCGGTAGAAGTCGTGTTTACGATCCTGCATGCCGGCGGAAAATTCGGCGGTGGCGGATACAAAGTTTCCGGTGGTCTGCATGGTGTAGGTGCGTCTGTTGTAAATGCACTTTCTACACATCTTGAAGTTACGATTTACCATGAAGGTAAAATTTATCGTCAGCGATATGAAAGAGGAAAAGTAGTATATAAATTAAAAGTGATCGGAGAATGTGATCCAAAGAAAACAGGTACAACGGTTACATTCCTGCCGGACAGCGAAATTTTTGAAGAAACAGTTTTTGATTTTAATGTGCTTAAACAGAGACTTCGTGAGATGGCATTTCTTACAAAAAATATCAAGATTGTTTTAAGAGATGACCGTCCGGAAGAACCAATCGAAAAGATGTTCCATTATGAGGGCGGTATCAAGGAGTTTGTGACTTACCTGAATAAAGGCAAGACACCGCTTTACCCGGATATTATTTACTGTGAAGGAATGAAGGATAATATTTATGTGGAAGTTGCCATGCAGCACAACGATGGATACACCGAAGGTTCCTACAGTTTTGTAAATAACATCACGACTCCGGAAGGCGGAACCCATCTGACTGGTTTTAAAAATGCACTGACAAAGACTTTTAATTCTTATGCGAGACTGAATAAACTGATCAAGGACACCGAGACACTTTCCGGTGATGATATCCGTGAAGGTCTTACCGTGATCGTAAGCATCAAGATTGAAGATCCGCAGTTTGAAGGTCAGACCAAGCAGAAACTGGGCAACAGTGAGGCACGAGGTGCCGTTGATAATATTGTTTCCGAGCAGCTGATGATCTATCTGGAACAGCATCCGCAGGTTGCAAAAATGATCCTTGAGAAATCTATCATGGCTCAGAGAGCGAGAGAGGCAGCCAGAAAAGCAAGAGATCTGACCAGAAGAAAATCTGCACTGGAAGGAATGTCTCTTCCTGGAAAACTGGCAGACTGTTCAGACAAAGATCCGAAAAACTGTGAAATCTATATTGTTGAGGGAGATTCTGCCGGTGGTTCTGCAAAGACAGCGAGAAGTCGTGCAACCCAGGCAATCCTGCCGCTTCGAGGAAAAATCCTGAATGTGGAGAAAGCAAGACTTGACCGTATTTATGCAAATGCGGAGATCAAGGCGATGATCACTGCGTTCGGAACCGGTATCCACGAAGATTTCGATATTTCAAAACTGCGTTATGACAAGATCATCATTATGACCGATGCCGATGTTGATGGTGCACATATTAGTACACTGCTTTTGACATTCCTGTACCGTTTCATGCCGGATCTGATCAAAGAAGGACATGTATATCTGGCACAGCCACCACTGTATAAATTGGAGAAAAATAAAAAAGTCTGGTATGCGTACAGCGATGAGCAGCTGGCAGCGATCCTGGGAGAAGTCGGACGAGACCAGAACAACAAGATCCAGCGTTACAAAGGTCTTGGAGAGATGGATGCAGAGCAGCTCTGGGAAACTACCATGGATCCGGAAAAACGAGTGCTCCGCCGTGTTGTTATGGATAACGAAAATTCTTCAGAGTTGGATGTTACCTTTACAACGTTGATGGGCGATCAGGTAGAACCAAGAAGAGAATTTATTGAAGAGAATGCTCAGTTTGTAAAAAATCTGGATATTTAGTGCTCGGAAGTAGGAGGAAAAACTGTTGGAAGACAATATTTTTGATAAGATACATGACGTGGATTTGAAAAAGACCATGGAAGAATCTTATATCGATTATGCAATGAGCGTTATTGCAGCACGTGCATTGCCGGATGTAAGAGACGGTCTGAAGCCGGTGCAGCGAAGAGTTTTGTATTCCATGATCGAACTGAATAACGGACCTGACAAGCCGCACCGTAAATGTGCACGTATTGTCGGTGATACCATGGGTAAATATCATCCACATGGAGACAGCTCCATCTACGGAGCACTGGTAAATATGGCTCAGGACTGGTCAACCAGATATCCGCTGGTAGACGGCCACGGAAACTTTGGTTCTGTCGATGGCGACGGAGCTGCTGCCATGCGATATACTGAGGCACGTCTGAGCAAAATTTCCATGAAAATGCTTGCAGATATCGATAAAAATACGGTAGATTTTTCACCGAACTTCGATGAAACGGAGAAAGAGCCAGATGTACTTCCGGCAAGATTTCCGAATCTTCTGGTAAATGGTACGACCGGTATCGCCGTAGGTATGGCAACGAACATTCCGCCGCATAATCTGCGTGAAGTTGTAAAAGCCGTTGTGAAGATCATCGACAACCGCATTGAAGAAGGCAGAGAGACGGAGATCGAAGAAATCCTGGATATTGTAAAAGGTCCGGATTTCCCGACCGGTGCAATGATCCTCGGAACAAGAGGAATCCAGGAAGCTTACCGCACAGGACGCGGCAAGATCCGTGTGCGTGCCGTAACAGAAATCGAATCCATGCCAAACGGCAAGAGCCGTATTCTGGTATCGGAGCTGCCGTACATGGTAAACAAGGCCAGACTGATCGAAAAAATGGCAGAACTGGTACGTGATAAAAAGATTGACGGAATCACAGCGATCACAGATGAATCAAGCCGTGAAGGTATGCGTATCAACATTGAGCTTCGAAGAGATGTCAACGCAAATGTCGTACTGAATCAGCTTTTCAAACATACACAGCTCCAGGATACCTTTGGTGTGATTATGCTCGCACTGGTAAACAAAGAGCCGAAAGTTCTGAATCTTCTGGAGATGCTCCAGCATTATCTGAGACATCAGGAAGATGTTGTTACAAGACGTACACAGTACGAACTCAACAAAGCAGAAGAACGTGCACATATCTTAAAAGGTCTGCTGATCGCACTGGATCATATTGATGAAGTCATCAGCATTATCCGTGCATCCAGAACAGCAGCACTTGCAAAAGAAGCATTGATGACACGTTTTGAACTTTCCGATGCACAGGCACAGGCGATCGTAGATATGCGTCTGCGTGCACTGACCGGTCTGGAAAGAGAGAAGATCGAAGCAGAGTATGAAGCTCTGATGGCAAAGATCAAGGAGTTGAGAGCCATTCTGGCAGACGAAAATCTTCTGCTTGGCGTGATCAAAACAGAGATCATGGAAATCGCAGATAAGTATGGTGATGAGAGAAGAACTTCCATTGGATTTGATATGTATGATATTTCTACAGAAGATCTGATCCCGCGTGAAAATGTTGTGATCGCCATGACAAAACTTGGTTATATTAAACGTATGAGTGTTGACAATTTCAAGGCTCAGAACCGCGGTGGCAAGGGCATCAAGGGTATGCAGACCATTGAAGATGACTACATCGAAGAACTGCTGATGATGAATACACATCACTATCTGATGTTCTTTACCAACACCGGAAAAGTATACCGCCTGAAAGGATATGAAATCCCGGAAGCCAGCCGTACGGCAAGAGGAACGGCGATCGTCAATCTGCTCCAGCTCGCACCGGAAGAAAAGATCACGGCGATGATCCCGGTCAAAGAGTACAAGCAGGGCAAATATCTGTTTATGGCAACCAGAAAGGGTATTGTGAAAAAGACACCGCTTCTGGATTATGCAAACGTAAGAAAGACAGGACTTGCAGCCATCAGCCTGCGTGAAGATGATGAACTGATCGAAGTCAAACTGACCAACAACAAGAAAGATATTTTCCTGGTAACAAAATACGGTCAGTGTATCCGCTTCCCGGAAACCGATGTCCGCAGCATGGGACGTACGGCGATGGGAGTCATCGGCATGCAGCTCAATGACGGCGACGAAGTCATTGGTATGCAGCTCAATACACAGGGAGATCACCTTCTGATCGTATCTGCAAACGGCATGGGAAAACTGACCTCGATCGATGAGTTCAAGAGCCAGAACCGTGGTGGTAAAGGTGTGAAATGTTATAAGATTATGGAGAAGACAGGAAACGTGATCGGTGTTAAGAACCTCCATATGGATGACGAGATCATGATGATCAATACCGAAGGCATTGTCATTCGTATGATGTGCAGCGACATTTCCGTTCTTGGACGTGTGACATCCGGTGTGAAACTTATGAATCTTTCGGAGAACGTATCTGTGGCAAGTATTGCGAAAGTCCGTGAAACTTCAGCAGACAGCGAAGATATCATCAAAAAAATCGAAGACGAAATGATCGAAGATGAGAAAAACGACGAAGAAATCAAAAACGAAGAGACAACACAGGAGTAATCAAACTGGAGGAAGACCATGATTTTGCGAAGAATGCTTGCAATCTGGATTTCAAAAGCAACATGTGTAGTATGTAAACTTGCCGGCAAACAGGGGGTAACCCTGGCCGGCAAAATTGCACTTAAAATAGATCCGAAAATCCTGATGGAACTTTCCGGGCAGGTGCGGAAAAAGATTTTTATCACCTGCGGAACAAACGGAAAGACGACAACCAATAATCTGCTCTGCTCGGCAATCGAGGCAGAAGGTGAGAAAGTGATCTGCAACCACACCGGTTCCAATATGCTCAACGGTGTCGTATCGGCATTCGTGCTGGCAGCAAAATGGAACGGAAAACTGGATGCGGATTATGCGTGTATTGAGATTGATGAGGCATCAACAGTAAGAGTTCTGCCGTATTTTAAACCGGACTATATGATTTTGACCAATCTTTTCCGTGATCAGCTCGACCGTTACGGGGAGATTGATATTACGATGGAACTGCTCAAAAAAGCCATGCATATGGCTCCTGATATGACACTTGTCGTAAATGGCGATGATGCACTTTCGGCATTTCTTGCAAAAGATTCCGGTAACAAATATGTTACGTTTGGTATCGGAAAGCAGTGTCAGCAGGAAAAAGAAAATGCAAGAGAGATCCGGGAAGGTCAGTTCTGCAAATGCTGCGGAGAAAAGCTGAATTACCATTTTTACCATTACAGTCAGCTTGGGGATTATGAGTGTCCGAACTGCGGATTTAAAAGACCGAAGCTCGATTTTGATGCTGAAAACGTAAAAAGCGGTGGAAAACTTTCCTTCGATGTGGATAACAGAGAAATAAAAGCCAACTACCGTGGATTCTACAACGTTTATAATATTCTGGCAGCCTATGCAGCAGCTCGCACAGCCGGTCTGGAATTAAAGAATTACAACAAAGTGCTGGCAGACTACAATCCGCAGAACGGACGTATGGAGCATTTTCACATCAAAAATACCGATGTTCTGCTGAACCTTGCAAAGAATCCGGCTGGATTTAACCAGAATATTTCCGCAGTGCAGGAAGATGATAAACCGAAAGATATCATCGTGCTGATCAACGATAAAGATCAGGATGGTACGGATATTTCCTGGCTCTGGGATGTGGATTTTGACCGTTTTCAGGATATGAATGCAGCGTCGATCACGGTCAGCGGAATCCGATGCCAAGATATGCGTCTGCGTCTGAAATATGTTGATATTCCATCCAGGCTGGAACCGGATGTAGAAAAGGCGATCCGCAGCCGCATTGAAGACGGAACCGGAAATCTGTACGTGCTGGTAAATTATACGGCACTTTATGACACTCACAATATCCTGAAAAAATTAGAGCAGGAAAAAGCGTAGGAGGCGGCAGAAGCTATGAAAATTACAATCGGACATCTTTATCCAGATCTGTTGAACCTCTACGGAGACCGGGGAAATATCCAGTGCATGATGAAACGCTGCCAGTGGAGAGGCATTGAAGCAGAAACGCTGGAATTTAAACTGGAAGATGAAGTAGATTTTTCCAAACTGGATATTGTACTGCTTGGAGGCGGTTCTGACCGTGAGCAGATGATCGTCTGCAAAAGACTGCAGCAGATCCAGAAAAACTTTAAAGATTATGTGGAAGACGGCGGTGTTGTGATCGCTGTCTGCGGTGGTTATCAGCTGCTTGGAGATTACTATCAGACGGACGAAGGCCGCATGGAAGGACTGCATCTGGTCAAACTCCACACGGAGCAGAAACCGGGAAGACTGATCAGCAATATTGTACTGAAAAGTGATCTCTTTGATATGCCGGTTGTCGGGTTTGAGAATCATGGCGGACGTACCGATATCGGTGATAACCAGCCGTTTGGCAAAGTCCTGTATGGTTCCGGAAACGACGGTGAATCCGGCTATGAAGGTATTGTATACAAGCATGTGATCGGCACCTATCTGCACGGACCACTGCTGCCGAAAAATCCACAGGTCTGTGACTGGCTGATAGAGAAAGCACTGGAGCGAAAATACGGAAAAGACATTGAGCTTCAGCCGCTGGATGATCAGGAAGAAAAGGAAGCAAATGCTTATATAGTAAACAGATTTGTAAAATAGAGTATCAAAAAATAACGCACAAAAGAATAAATTTTATGATTTTCTGACACAAAACAGGAAATTACAGGGCAAAATAGATAGAAAAACAGAATCTCTGAAAGCTGATTATTGGAAGGATAGATAAAAAATATTCCGGTAATCAGCTTTTTTTAGTAAATAATAATTGAAAAAGAGCATTGAAAATGGTAACATAGAATAGACATAGCTAATTTTTTTTGTATAAGCAAATAAGGAGGGCTTTTATGAAATGGAAACAGTATTTAGCTGTCATGACAGCAGCTGCAATGGTTATTTCCGGACCGGCAGTACCGATGAGTCAGGTATTCGCAGCAGATGCAGTGGCAGCAGAAGTACAGGCAAGTGATGAAACAACAGACGAGAAAGTGATTACCTTGCCGTCAGCGGGAGAAAAATTATCTGTAGAAGCAGAAGATTTTACTCTGGCAAAAAAGGAGGGAAATGACTATATTCGTATTGCAGAAAGAGACTGGGCAAGCGGTGGAAAAATCGTTGACTGGTTTGAAAACGGAAATGCAATGTCTATTAAGTTTAATGCACCAAAAGCAGGCATCTATGCGGTGACAGCTACTTACCGCAGCGGTCGCAAAGATACAGACACACCAAATGCATTTGAATGGGAAGGAACCAATGTAGAAAGCGGAAGTGTAGATGTATACGGTGAAGATAAAGCGACTACAACACATACTGTAACCTTTTTTGTAAAGGTAACAAAAGAGGGAGAAGGCACACTGACCTTCAAAGCAGGCGAGAAGGCAGGTCCGCAGGTAGATAAATTTGATATCGAACAGGCATATACATTACCGACTGGTGATGATACCCTGACAGTAGAAGCAGAAGATTTCACTCTGGTGCCAAAAGCAGGAGAAGATACAAGTAAACACATCCATGTAATTGAAAATACAGAGTGGGCAAGCGGCAAGAAGATGGTGTCCTGGTTTGAAGATGGCGATGCGATGTATATGAACTTTTATGCACCGGCAGCAGGTGACTATAGTGTAACAGCTACTTACCGCAGCGGACGTCTGAAGAACAATCCAAATGAATTTACATGGGAAGGAACCAATGTGGAAAGCGGAAGCGTAGATGTTTATGGAGAATCCGGAGCAACTACAACACATACGGTAACCTTTACTGTCAAAGTAACACAGGCAGGAGCTGGTGTGCTGAAATTTACAGCAACCAATCCAAAATGTGGAGGTCAGGTAGATAAATTTGAAGTTAAGAAAAAAGCAAACGTAGCTGTAGAGGGAGTTACCTTAGACCAGACAACAGCTACCCTGACAGCAAAAGGTCAGACGCTGCAGTTGAATGCAAACGTAACACCAGAAGATGCAAGCAACAAAAAAGTAACTTTTGCATCCGATAAAGAGGAAGTAGCAACGGTTGATGCAACTACAGGTGTAGTTACTGCAGTGGCAAATGGAGAAGCAAAAATCACGGCAACAACAGAAGATGGAAGCAAGACAGCAGTCTGCACGGTTACTGTTGATATTAAAGATACTACACAGCCGGAAGATGCAGATGCACCGAAAACCTGGGGAGCAACACCAAACGATGAACAGCTCTGGTATATGAAACAGGGAACAGCCGCATTCTGTCACTTTGGACCGAATACATTCAATAACGTTGAGTGGGGCGAAAATTACGGAACAAAGACTCCGAAAGAAATTTTTAAACTGACCAAGAAATTTAATGCAGAAGATCTTGTAAAAGCAGTAAAAGAGGCTGGATTCAGCCGTCTGATCCTCACAGCAAAACATCATGATGGATTCTGTCTGTGGTCAAGCCAGTATACAGACTATGATATTGCAAGCACAGATTATCAAGGTGATATCCTGGAAGAAATTTCAGATGCATGTACCAAGTATAATCTGGATATGGGATGTTATCTTTCACCGTGGGATATCCATGAAGATAAATATGGATGCTTTGGTGATAACAACAATAAGAAAAATAACAATAATACCGGAACATTTACAGACTACAATAAACTGTATGTAGCATGGATCAATGAAATCTGTCAGGCCAAAAAAGCAGATGGAAGCTATAAATATGGCAATAATAATCCAAACCGCCGTTCTGACCGTTTTGTAGAATGGTGGATGGACGGAGCACAGGGAAGTGCAAGTAATAGACAGACATATGACTGGAAAGCAATCCTGGGTGCGATTAAAAACAACAATCCACACTGTCAGGTATTTGGAACAGGTAAAGCAGTAAATGGTAAAAATGGAGAAGAAGATAAAAAGCTTGCCGGTACTGGTGGTATTCACTGGATCGGAAATGAATCAGGCTGGGCATCTAATGAAACATGGGCAAAGATCAATATTGGTGAAGACTATGAGACATTACCAAAATCCGATGGAGCTTATATTGGTGTAAGCAATGGTGTTCAGTGGTCTGTACCGGAAGTAGATACCAAGATGCTTGCAGGTTGGTTCTGGAGAGATTCTGCAGGAGATGACACCACAAAATCAGAGAGTGAACTGGCAGATATTTATTTCCGTACAGTTGGTCGCGGTGCGACACTTCTGATGAATTTATCTCCGAATAAGAATGGTGAAGTAGGAGAAACACAGTTAAATCGCTTTAAAGAATTAGGAAAGAACATCAGCGATACTTTTAAAACAGATTTAACAAAAGCAAGTGGAGTAACTGCAACAGCAGATTCCACATGGAAAAATTCTGACAAGTACGGAGCTGCAAAAGTTCTGGATACCATTCCGGAGGGAGAAGTTTACGACAATACTTACTGGGCACCGGCAGAAGGAAAGACCACAGGAAGTCTGGAAATCAACCTTGGCGGTCTGAAGAAATTTGATGTGGTATCTATTGAAGAATACATTCAGAAAGGTCAGACTATTGCTGCATTTACAGTAGAATATAAAGACCTGGCAGGACAGTGGCATGATTTTGCAAGTGGAAAAACAATTTCAGCAAAACGTCTGTGCCGCGGTGAAACAGTAGAAGGTACCGCAATCCGTATTAATATCACAGAAGCAAAAGATACTCCGAAAATCTGTAATGTAGGTGTATATAAAGCATCCAAAGGATTTTCAGTGTCTTCTGATGGCAGCAGTGAAGCAGTGCCAAGCAATCTGAAAAAAGTTTCTATCAACGATGCAACAAGAGAAGGAACCTGGAATTTCGAGAAAGACGAGGATGGAAATGCAAATGGTTCTGCATGGGGTGATACAGCAGGACTGGCAGCAACCTTTACCTTTACCGGAACGAAAGCATGGGTAGTTGGTACAGCAGATCCGAACCATGGTATGATGGATGTTTACATCGACGGAAAGAAAGTAGACAGCGTAAATACACAAAAATCTCCGAGAAAACTGGGTGCTGTTCTGTATACAACACCGGATCTCGAATATGGCACACATACAATCAAACTGGCTCGTTCAACCAAAGCATTAGGTATCAGCAAAATTTATTATGCAGATGGATCTGGTATTTTCACAATGAAGCAGTCAGAGTATGAACTGATGTATGGTGGAACAACAGAAGTAGAAATCACACGTACAGGTGGTACAAAAGGTCAGGCTAAAGTAAATTATGTTACACAGTCTGCAGGAGCAGAACAGGGTGTAAACTATACAGACCTTGCAGGCAGTGTGACATTTGAAGATGGTGAAACATCCAAAAAAATTACATTGACAGGTCTTGAAAATGAAAAAGCAGACAGAATGGTTGATGGAAAAGACTTTTATTTTACTTTGACATCAGATAATGCTTCTATTGGAACAGCAAATTATGCACATATCACTCTGTATAATGCAAATGTAGAAAAGACTGCAGAGAGAATTGCAGCAATGGATCTCACAGGCTATACAGATGAAAGCGTTAAAGCATTAAATGATGCAGTAACTGCAATGAAAGCACTGCCGTCTGATGCAGCAAAAGATAAGATCAAAGAAGCAGTAAAGAAAGTTCTGGATGCGAAAAATGCCCTGGAGGAAAAAGAGAATGTAACTCCGACACCAGATCCGGAACCGGAAAAAGAATTTACTTTACCGACAGGCGATAATACTCTGACAGTAGAAGCAGAAGACTTCACTATGAATCCGCTGAACGGAGACACGAAAGAACATGTTCATGTAGAGGCATCCACATGGGCAAGCGGCGGAAAGATGGTCAACTGGTTTGAAAACGGAGATTCTATTTCTATGAACTTCAATGCTCCGGAAGCAGGTGAGTATGAGGTAACAGCTACTTATCGCAGCGGACGAAGCGAAGGCGGTACACCAAACGCATTTGTATGGGAAGGAACAAACGTAGAAAGCGGAAACCAGGATGTATATGGTGAATCCGGAGCAACAACGACTCATACAGTAATCTTTACAGTAAAAGTTACGAAAGCAGGAAAAGGAGTTCTTACTTTTACAGCATCTTCACCGAAATGCGGACCGCAGATTGATAAGTTTGAGTTCAAGAAAAAAGCAGAAACACCGACACCATCTGTGGTAGCAGTAACTGGAGTAAGCCTTGATAAGACAACTGCAAAACTGACAGAAAAAGGTCAGACTGTAGAACTGAAAGCAACGGTAGCACCGGCAAATGCAACAAACAAAAATGTAAACTTTAAGACAAGTGATGCAAACGTAGCAACCGTAGATGCAAAAGGAAAAGTAACAGCAGTAGCAAATGGAACAGCAACGATCACCGTAACAACGGAAGACGGAAGCAAGACAGCAACCTGCACTGTTACTGTAGAAATTCCGAAGACACCAGATCCAGTACCGGCAGATCTGGTCGAGAGAGTAAATAATGAAATTGCGGCAGCGGCTGATAAGAAAGAAACTGACTATACAGCAGATTCCTGGAAAAATTATCAGAAAGCTCTGGAAGCAGCAATAAAAGCAGCAAAAGATGAAAAGGCAACGAAAGCAGACTTAGAGAAGGTACTTGAAAATCTGCAGGCAGCAGCAGCTAAACTTCAGAAAAAAGCACCTGAGTCAGAAACACCGTCAACCGATAAACAGCCAGAGACACCGTCAACGGATAAAAAGCCGGAAACTCCTTCAACCGATTCTAAAAATCCAACTGTTGGAACAGAAGCGAAGGTAGGAAAAGGTATCTATCGCGTAACAAACGCAAAGAAAAAGACAGTAGTTCTGGTAAAACCGCGTAAAGCCAACAATACAAGCTTTAACGTACCAAAGAGCGTAAAACTGGCAAACGGAAGATACAAAGTCGTTGGAATTGAAAAGAATGCATTTAAGAACAACAGAAAACTGAAGAAAGTTGTCATCGGAAGTCAGGTAACAAAGATCGGTGCAAATGCATTCAGCGGAGCTAAAAATCTGAAGACTATTACAATCAAATCCAAATCTCTGAAGAGCGTTGGAAAAAATGCATTTAAGGGTATCAATAAGAAATGCAAGATTAAAGTTCCAGCTAAGAAATTAAACAGCTACAAGAAACTTCTGAGTAAAAAAGGTCAGAAAGCAAGCGTAAAAATTACAAAATAAACCAGAGTTAAGAACATTGATTCTGAAATAAAAAGCAGTTAAAAAGAGCTGCCACAAAGGTGATAAAACACTGGAGTGGCAGCTCTTTAATATGAGCAAAAAGGTTATGCATTTATGTTTTCTGGAAATTCCGCTATTTCGCATGCCTCTTTTCCTGAAATATTGTCAAATAGCGTTCATCACCGGTCATGACCTGGAGAAGTTTCAGTACTTCATACACATGGCGAATTTCTGTCGGATCATCAAGCCGCCTGTGCAGGTATTTGATTTGGTTGGATTTTCCTGCCGAACGGCAATGAAAGTCAGATTCAAAAATAGAATAAAAATTGTTTGTGTCCATTATAAATGAATAAGTGATGCCTGCCAATCTTTTTGATTACTCTATGCAGAAAAATTGGAAATATCAAAAAGGGCACAAAAACTTTTAAAAAATGAAAAGGATAATGAAGTAAAAATAATTTGTAAACTGTGAGCTTTAAAAAGCAAAAAAAGTAAGGTATAATATAAAAGAAATATAATAAAATCGGAGGAGAAAGAGTGAAAAAATTTGCTTATCAGGCAACGCAGAGATTGTATGCACTTATAGTTGGAATAATATTTTTGTTGATATTATTTGGACAATGGTGCAGCTTTAAATTAAAAAAAGGATTTTTGATCCCAAATATTGTAATTTTAGGGGGAATTATTTTAGCTGGGGCATTTGTATATTACTGGCGATATAAAAGAAATGGAAAGCAGAAGGCAGAGAGGATATGGAAGTATGATTTAATTGTAAGAATTTCTTTGATTATATTATTTGTTGTTCAAATTTTTATTGCTTACAATATAGTTTTTGAACCTGGATGGGATGCAGGAGGAATTTATAACAGTGCAAAAATATTTGTAAACGGAAATCGGGCGGATATCGTTATAAGATATCCATTTTCTATGTATCCAAATAATTTACTGCTGCTGTTTATAGAGTCAGCTGTTATTTCTTTCTGTAATTTCTTTGCAAATGAAAATGAAGTTGTACAGTTAATGTTTTTTGCAGTTCTTAATTCAATGATAAATGTCGCTGCGTGCTATTTGACATATAAAAGTGCCAATCTCATTTGTAAGAAAAAAATTGCATTTGCTGCCTTTATATTAGCTGTTTTAAATTTTGGCTTATCTCCGTGGAATGTAATTTTTTATTCAGATTCGTTAGGATTGGTCTTTCCGATACTGACGTTTTATTTATTTATGAAACCAAATAAAACAGAAAAAATGGAGTGGATTTCCAAAATTATGGCAGTGATTGCAGGATGTATCGGATATAATATCAAGCCACAATGTCTTATTATGCTGATAGCACTGTTTATCATCCAGTTTTTCGGTTGTTTAAAAAACAAGAAAAAACTTCTTCAAATTGTGATTTTGGCGGGATGTTTTATTCTTTCACTAATAACAATAAAAACAAGTATCAACCTGATTTGTGAAAAAAATCAAATTGTTCTGGATTCAAATCAGAGATTGGGAATGTCCCATTTTCTGATGATGGGAAATAATGAAGAAGGTGGAGGTCTTTACGTTGGGGATGATGTGGCGTATTCGAAATCCTTTGCAACGCCACAGGAAAGAAAAAAAGCAAATATACAAAGAACTTTTGAAAGAATGAAAGATATGGGAATAGCAGGTTATCTTCGATTTTTAGCAAAAAAGATGCTTACTGTCTATAATGATGGTACTTATGCATGGGGCGGAGAAGGAAACTTTTTTATGGTTGTTTTTCCGCAGCCTGATAATCATATAGCTGTCTTTCTAAGAAATATATATTATGCAGATCACAAATATTATGATATCTATGTAACAGTAATGCAGAGTATCTGGGTTTTTGTGCTGGGTGCGGCTGCTGTTTCGGGATTGGGAAAAGAAAATCGGCAGGAGATTATAGTGCTGATGCTTTCCATTGCAGGACTGACCTTATTTGAAGTTCTTTTCGAAGCGAGAGCCAGATATCTGTATACATATGCTCCGGTATTTTGTGTTTTAGCAGCAATTGGAATAGAAAAATTAAACAGTGAGATAAAGAAGAAAAGCAGATTGTAAAAGCATTTGAGGAGAAAAAATGAAACCAAGATTATATATGATAATACCTTGTTACAATGAAGAAAAAGTGCTTCCTATTACATCAGAAATGTTTCTGGAAGAGCTGAATTTATTGATCACAAAAGATAAAATAAGTGAAAACAGCAGAATTTTGTTTGTGAATGATGGAAGTAAAGATAAAACATGGGATTTGATTAAGGAACTTTCGGAGAAAGACGAACATTTCATCGGGATTTGTCAGAGCCGAAACAGAGGACATCAAAATGCTGTTCTGGCAGGAATGATGGAAGCAAAGGATGTTGCGGACATTACTATTTCAATTGATTGTGACGGACAAGATGATATAGCTGCTATGGAAGCGATGGTGGATCGTTATCATGAGGGCTGCGAAATCGTATATGGTGTAAGAAGCAATCGTGATACAGATACATTTTTTAAGAGATTTACGGCTCAGACTTTTTATAAGCTATTAAATAAACTTGGGGGAGAGATTGTGTACAATCATGCAGATTATCGACTGGTTTCAGCCAGAGTATTAAAGGAATTTGCAAATTTTAAAGAAGTCAATCTATTCTTGCGGGGTATGATTCCACTGGTAGGATTTAAAAGTACGAGTGTTTATTATGAAAGGCACGAAAGACTTGCCGGAGAATCTCATTATCCGATTTCAAAAATGCTTGCACTGGCGTTTGATGGAATTACAAGTTTGAGTGTAAAACCGATTCGCTTGATTGCAGGGTTTGGACTTGGAGTTTCTGCCTTAAGTTTTATAGGAATTATCTGGGCGGTTGTTGCAACAATTTTAGGAAGAACCGTAGCCGGATGGTCCAGTACGGTATGTATCGTATGCTTTATGGGAGGAATACAGTTGATCTGTCTCGGTGTTTTGGGAGAATATATCGGAAAAATCTATATGGAAGTAAAAGCAAGACCGCGATATATTATCAGTGAACGCACATGGGAAAAAGATGAAAAGGCGGAGAAAAAGAAATGTTCAAAATAGAAAGAAAAATTGTAGAATTTGTGGAACGAAATGTTAATATATTATTTATACTGGCAATTACAGGTTTGGCAATTGCTGTACGTTATGCAGGAAGAGATTTTGTTTCCGGTGATATGACATGGTTTCTTCTGGGATGGTTTCAAAAAATAGCGGATAACGGAGGCATCCATAGTTTAAAAAATCAGGTTGGAGATTACAATATATTATATCAGACAATAGTAGCATTATTTACATATATAGGAGACAAGAGCATTTATTACTATAAAATATTATCGATTTTCTTTGATTTTTGCATGGCAATATCAGCAGCTATATTTGCATGCGAATTGAGCAAAAAAGAAAAAAATGATAAAGTATTTTTTATTACGTTTGCTGCAGTTATCATGTTGCCGACCGTTATTCTTAATTCTGCTTACTGGGGACAATGCGATTCTATTTATACGACCTTTATCATTCTTACATTACTGTATTTGTATAAGGGAAAATATCACAGTGCATTTGTTTTTTTAGGTATTGCTTTTGCATTTAAAATGCAGACAATATTTATTTTTCCATTTATTATATGTTTCTATATTTATAAAAAACAATTTAGCATATTTGAACTTCTTATTACCGTGTTTACCTTCTGGATATCGGGAATATGTGCTTTTGTCCAGGGACGGAGCTTACTTGATCCGTTTAGAATTTATACGAATCAGACAGGTACATACCAGGATATGCATGTGAATTTTCCGAGTTTTTGGATGTTTGTAGGAAATGATTATGAATGGCTGAAAACGGCAGCAATCGTTATGGCGGCAAGTATATGTGGCATGGGATTGTATATTATTATGAAAAGAAAGTTAGATTGCAGTCGTCCTGAAAATTTTGTATGTATTGCGAGCTGGTTTATCTGGACTTGTGTATTGTTTTTACCGGCAATGCATGAAAGATATGCATATCCGTTGGAAATACTTTTGGTTATACTTACTTGCATCAATAAAGACTATTTAAAGTATTCTTCGGTGGTAATATTATTTAGTTTATTTACTTATGGAAATTATCTGTTTTCAAATGGGGGACTTGACAAGTATATAGTAATTATTTATGCAGGCTGTTATTTACATTTTACATATACAATCCTAAAAAAGAACAGTAAGACGGCTACAGTAACAGACAAGGAGATGCAAAATGAATAATAAAATTTTACAGGAAAGTGCAGACGATTCTATTTTACAGGAAGATCTGGATCGTATTTCAGAGAGTGATATTCCATTGGAAGATCTGAAGGGCAAGACAGTTCTGGTAACGGGAGCGACCGGGCTGATTGGTTCTCTGCTGGTAAAAGCATTACAGTGTTGTAATCGAAGAAAAGAGACAGGTATCAAAATCCTGGCACTTGTGCGTAATCAGGAAAAGGCAGAAAGACTTTTTGGTGATCTGTTAAAGAGAGAGGATTTAAAGCTGGTGATCGGAGATATTACGATGCCGGTTGCTGTAGAAGATAAGATTGATTATATCATCCACTGTGCGAGTATCACAACTTCTAAAATCATGATCAGCAGACCGGTGGACGTGATCCGGACGTCTCTTAACGGAACGGAGAATCTTCTGGAACTTGCAAAGGAAAAACAGGTCAGAAGCATGGTTTATGTTTCTTCAATGGAAATGTATGGGGTATTAAATTTACAGGATGATCAGATGGTGACAGAGGAAATGACGGGCTATTTAAATCCGCTGGCATTACGCAGCAATTATCCGGAAAGCAAGCGTATGTGTGAGAATATGTGCGTTGCTTATGGAACGCAGTATGAAGTTCCAGTGAAGATTGCAAGACTGGCACAGACGTTTGGTGCCGGAGTATTGCCAGGGGAAAACCGTGTTTTTGCACAGTTTGCAAGAAGTGCCATGAAGGGCAGTGATATTGTACTTCATACAGAAGGAAAATCCGAAGGAAATTATTGCTATACGGCGGATGCAGTACGGGCATTGCTGACCATTCTGGTTAAAGGCGAAAATATGCAGGCCTATAATGTGGTGAATGAGAAATCGCATATTACGATTGCGGATATGGCAAAATTTGTTGCAGAGAAGATTGCAGAAAAGCCGATAGAAGTTGTATTTGATATTCCAAAGGAAAATAAATTTGGATATGCCAGTGATACAAAAATGCATCTGGCTGCCACCAGATTGATGGCACTTGGATGGCAGCCGGAAACAGATCTGGAAGAATCCTATCGAAGACTGATTGCGAGTATGAAAAACAGAAATGTTTAAAAATATTTTTATCTTAGTCGGAGAAGACTCCCACTTCTATAAGTGGCAAGCAACAAATTTGTCTTAGTGGGAGTGCAATCTTAGACTAAGATAAACGCTCCGCGAGGATGCACAGCGATTCTGTTTGGTAAATGTCAGCAAAGCTGACCAGAATCGCGTGCCAAGTCTCACGTGCGTTCGACTTGAAAGATTTGACAGTAAATGATTCGATTTGTCTGAAATAGTTACACAGTCTTCCGTAATCGTTCAGACATCAAAATATCGGTCAAGCTTACTTAAGGATTTGCGTATGTGAAGTAACTGAAACAGTTTGCTTCGAACCGCATCTACACAGCAGCCAACAACAAAAATGGCAAGGATAATTCCGAAAAAGAATAAGAGCATTTTTGAAACAGAACCATTTGTGATAAAAGCAAAACGGTCTGTCATAACATAACTGCGGACAAGAGGATGATCATGCAACAGATAGACACCGAAAGAAAGAGGTGATATCAGCATGATCATTTTTTTGACGGACTCGGAAAAGTTCATGCTGCCGAAAATGAGGAGCAATGATATGGCCGCCAGTACAATAAAAGGTGATGTATAGTGAATCAAAAAAGAAGAATCCAGAGTAAATCCGCTGATCGGAAATTTTTCAACAAGAATTTTGCTGATCCATGTAATTAAAATGCAGAAAAAATATAAGATAAAGTATTTTTTCTTTTTAGAGTGAGAGACCAGATTCAGTTTTTTGATGCACGCACCGAGAAGGTACATCAGTGTGAGCCAGAAAACACTGTATCCGTCGCCCATATAAAAAACATCCTGCTGCGGTGTAAAAGTCTGTGAAATGGTCGGAACCACAGAAAATACGACAAGAGTAAAACAGAATAAAGTTTTTATCTGCTTTTCGGAGAGATTCCGAAACATCTGATTGATGAATGGGGAGAGAAAAAACACTCCTGCATAAGCAGTAAAATACCAGTATTCTTTTCGGGTGACCGGAAAGAGTGCTTGTATCCAGCCGGATGTATTTCTGCTTTCCGGAAGCAGAAAAAAGAAAACGGTGTTGATCAGGATTCCATAAAATAAGACCTGAAGCCAAAGAATCAGAATGTTTGAAATCTTAAAATGAGAATCAACACTGACAAATCCGGATATCATAGCGTAAGTATTTACAGCACCGAAGGCAATCACTTCCAGCAGCCACGCAATCTGATAATGTACCGATAAAAAAGAAACAGAACGTAAAATACCGCCATGCCCCAGAGTGTGGAGCATGACGATCATAATCATAGAAATCATTCGAAGAAAATCAATACCATAATTTCGTGTTTTCATAAGTCTTTTCCTTTTAAAGAAATCAATCCTGAATCTTGTCAACAGTAATATTTGGAAAAAGTGCATACCCGACAGAGAGACTGTTCGGATTGCAGTAAGGAATCTTGTTATTTCCATTGAAGGTTCCTGAGCAGGTGATCTTCTTATCCAGATAGGAAACATAGTCTTTCATTTTCATGGATAATGAATAGATATGTCCTGTGCCCTCTTCAGATAACAGCATAACCAGATTGTTTGACTCGGCATCAGCATTTTCATATACAACTTTGCCGGTTACGGAAACTTTTGAGTCAGCATAATAAAGAGGATATTTGCAGATTTCTCTGTAATCTTTCGTCAGGTGCATCGGATCAGCGGTGGTGTCATCGTCTTCAATCTCCCCACAGATCGTGGTAAATTCCGGAAGAGAATCAAGAGCTTCGACATCCGTAACGGATACCAGATCGCTGTATTGTTTCATGGCATCTTCTGAAATAATCCAGTCCTTAAAGGAATCAAATGACTTTTTGTAACCGAGCAGGCGGTGATATAAAATGGTAGAGCTGTCCGAAATCTCGGACAAACCATTATAAACGCCGTAAATTTTTATCCTGTCACCTACGGAAAGATTTGGAATACATGGAGTAGCAAATTTATCTGTTTTTAATGTTACTGCACGAAACAGATAAGGATTGCCGGCATCATCTTTGATCTTGAAATAGGCATATTTTGTGCTTTCGTAGATTTCCTGAACTTCACCTTCAATCTCAATTGGATGATCAACGTGATCGTAAGGATTTTCTGTTAATTCTTTATAAGGTATAGACCGGGCATTTGCTTTCCATTCTGAGATTGGAGTACAAAGATAAAACCAGTCTACAGATGCTGCTTTGGAATCGGCAGAATAGGATTTAATTTTTTTGTATGGTTTTCCGGCAATGGCAGAATATTTAAAAAAAATGCCGTCAGGGTCTGTTTCTTTTATTTTTCCTGAAATCAGACCGTCTTTGTACTGAACTTCTGCTGATTCTCCATCTTTGTAAGAAATGACACAGTCACCGGAAAAAGCATCGTCATCCCATCTTCCTTCTATCTGAAGAAAATCAGCGGATTTACCGGCAGGAGTGAAAATAGCTTCTCCGGCATCAGCATTCTTCGTAACGGTTCCATAATATACTTTATTAAAAACATTTACATTTACGAACTGCTCGTTTTTACTGTCTGCTGCACTGGTGTGAAACGAACATACACCGGCTAAAACCAGCAGGCAGGCAATCGCTTTTTTTAACATTATAGATCGCTCCTCTCTTCTGAGTATTTTACTAATAAAAAGGAAATCAGTCAAATATTACTTCTGTTTTTGAAGGAATCATAATTCACTCACATTTATATTATTAAATCAATTATGGGAGAGTGCATATTACTGCTGCGTAGTTTTTCGGGTCTTGTTTTTAACAGTATTGTTTGTTATAATCAATAACCAGAGATTAAAGGAGAAAGAGGATGTTTATGGGCAAAAAGCGAAAAGCTGTCATGCTTGGAGTAAATGTATTTCTTGTACTGGCACTTTTATGGTCTGTAGTTTTTACCGTTGACCGAAAGAATGCGGCCTACACCAATACGGACATAGAACGATACAAGAGTTTAAATACCATACCAAAGCTTGGAGCTGTCACGAACAGCAGAACAGCTGAGATCCAGTTTTCATTGTACGATGAAAAATTATATGGCATAGCTCTCTTTTTTTATGTATCGGGAGAAAATACCGATGGAGAGCTTGTATGTTCATTGAAGCACGATGGAGAGACTATTTCAGAACAGACGGTTGCAGTGAAGGAGCTGTTTGCTCTTGTCAATAAGAATGAAATTAAACCAAAAGAACTGATTCTTGGAAACGGTGAAGTATGCAATGGCGATTATACGCTGGAAATAAAGGGAAGTGGAATTTCACCGCAGACAAGGATTTCTTTATATGGTAATAAGGCAGATGAATATTTTCTGGATTATACCAATGCAAATTATCAGAACTATAATGGAATTCTTTATATTGTGGAAACTTTAGAACCAGAACGACCATATGTATGGGCCTGTGCATTTTTACTGGCTATGAGTTTTGTCTTTAGCCTGATCATATGTATGAATGAGAGGGAGAAAGAACATGAATAATATTAAGAAACATAAGAGACTGATAGCTGCGATTGTTGTGATTCTGCTGGCAGTGCTGGTAGAGATTTTTGCAAACCGGTCTGCATGGGGACATGCATATGATCTGGATATTACCGATCATATGTACATCAGCGAGAGTGCAGGTCAGGAAGAATATCAGGTTATATTTTCTGCTCCAAAAGGACTTTATATTCAGATGCTCCATGTGCAGGGGTATTTTAAAGATGAAGAGTTCTATGATATAGAAACAAAAGAAATCAATGATTTTGGCAAAGAAACAGAGCAAAAATATCATGACTGTGTAAATAAACTTCTGCCGGAATATTCAACCAGCATCAACAAAAAAGTCACCTATCTGAAGATGACCATGAAGAAGAATAAGGATGCAGAACTGACAAAAGTATCTCTGTCCAATAAAGCAGACATTAATCTGTATCGTTATTTCTTTATACTGTTGATCGGAGCGATGATTTACTGTACTTTCTTTGAAAAAGAATTTATCAAGAAGACAGAATGGTATTTCGCAGTATTTGCACTGAGTTTTGGCATGTTGATCATTGCAGCGGCCCAGCCAACCTGCAATTCCTGGGACGAGCAGATTCATTTCCGGGATTCTTATCGAATTGCCAGCGGGCATAATGTAGAATGGACAGAAGCCGGACTTAACATTATGAACCGCATTAATCCAAAATGTAATACAAAGGAAGAATATAAACTTCTGAAAGCATATATGGATGAACATGGCACGGAAGTTGTTATGAAAGAGACGCAGGAAACGTCAGGAATTTCTTATGATAAAATTGCATATATCCCGATGGCAGTTTTTCTGTTTATCGGAAAGAATTTGAAACTTCCATTTTCGGCAGTGTTTGCACTTGGAAAATTCGGCAATCTTCTGATGTATGTGATTGTGATGTTTTGGGCGATTCGCCTTGCAAAGAGCAGAAAATTACTGCTGGCGTTTGTGGCGATGCTTCCGACGCCGCTGTTTCTGGCATCGTCTTATACGTATGACAGCGTTGTGTTCTCGTTCATTACACTGGGATGTGTCCTGTGGTCAAGAGAAGCATTTTTCCAGTCAACGAAGTATTATCATACAGCTTCTGTGATAGGAGCAATATTTATGATGTCCGTCGGATGTCTCTCAAAAGCAGTTTATATTCCACTGGTATTGCTGATGCTTCTGCTGCCGCAGTTTTATAAAAAGAATAAAAAAGAAAAAATCTTATTCCTGATCGGAATCGGAGTATTATTCCTGGTAGTTATGGCAACGTTTGTATTACCGGTTATTTCCAATACAGTGTCGGGGAATATTGCTTATGGCGGCGATTCACGAGGCGGAGATACCAGCGTTGTAAGACAGCTGGTATCTATGGTAAAACATCCGCTGGCAAGTATCCGGCTTATGTTCGGAAGTATTTTCCAACTGGACAATTTCCGAAATCTGGGTAATATAGATTCCGATAATTATTTCTTCGGAAATCTGATGTTTTTAAATTATGCATCAAGGGGAACACTTGCAGATAAATGGAGTATCATGCTGCTTCCGATGCTGACCCTGCTGGTTTTTCAGAAAGAAAAGGGCAGCAGCAGACTGGCAAATTGTGAAATATGGAAACGAATCCTGATGTGGGGCATTTTTCTGATCACGGTAATGCTGATCTGGAGTGCAATGTATTTAAGTTTTACGCCGGTAGGAGAGGCAAGTATCGCCGGTGTGCAGGCAAGATATTATCTGCCGCTTATTTATCTTGGAGCATTATTGCTTTCAAATTCAAAAATAAAAGTAGAAATCAGTAAATACGGACTGGCAAAACTATCATTTATTGTTGCAAATATACTGCAAATTGCAGCGGTATGGGAATTATTGCTGCAGGGAAGATTGATATAGGGGAATAGAATGACAAAAAGAAATGATCATACGTTTGCAATTTGTGCATACAAAGAAAGTCCATATTTAGAGGAATGCATACTTTCTCTAAAAAATCAGACGGTCAAAAGCAATATCATAATGGCTACTTCAACGCCGAATGAATGGATACAGGGACTGGCAGAGAAATATGAGATTCCGCTGTACATCAATACAGGTGAAGGCGGGATTGCCCAAGACTGGAATTTTGCATACAGACAGGCAAAAACAGACTATGTCACGATCGCCCATCAGGATGATATCTATGAACCGAATTATTTGAAAATGATTTTCGGAGAACTGAAAAAAGGTAAAGATCCGATTGTTGTGTTTACCGATTATGGTGAACTCAGAGATGGAGAAAAAGTTCAGAAATCAACGCTGCTCACGATCAAACGTATTCTGCTGCTGCCGATGCGAGTTCAGGGATTCCAGAATGTGCGATTTTTTAAACGCCTTTTTCTGAGGTTCGGCAATCCGGTCTGCTGTCCGGCGACAACTTACATCAGGAAAAAATTTAAGGGGGATCCGTTTGAAGTAAGATTCTCAAGCAACGTAGACTGGATGATGCTGGAGAAGCAGTCCAGAGAAGAGGGATCTTTCTGTTATATATCAGACATAGGTATGTATCATCGTATTCATGAAAAATCAACAACGACAGAAATTATTCATGGAGATATCCGCTGGAGAGAAGACTACGAAATGTTTCGAAAATTCTGGCCGGCATGGGTTGCAAAACCGCTTGTCAGGGTTTATCGTTTAAGTGAGAAATCAAATAACATACAACAGAGGGAAGAAAAATGAAGGTATTAGTGATCATTCCGGCATATAATGAAGAATTAAATATCAAAAAAGTAGTGTCTAATTTGATCGATCATTATCCACAGTATAACTATGTAGTTGTAAACGATGGTTCCGCAGACAGCACATCGCAGATCTGTCACCAGGAAGGCTACAATATCATAGACCTGCCGGTCAATCTTGGACTTGCAGGAGCTTTCCAGACAGGACTGAAATATGCAGATCAGGAAGGTTATGACTGTGCGATCCAGTTTGATGCGGACGGGCAGCACAGACCGGAATATATCGAAGATCTTTTAAAAGAAATTGAAAACGGATATGATATTGTGATCGGTTCCCGTTTTGTGACGGAGAAAAAACCATTCTCGATGCGAATGTTAGGAAATCGTATGATCGAAAGAGCAATCAAATTTTCAACCGGGAAGGTACTGACCGATCCTACTTCCGGAATGCGTATGTACAGTAAGAAGATCATTCACGAATTTGCATCCAATATCAACTACGGACCAGAGCCGGATACCATTTCATTCATGATCAAACAGGGAGCTTCCGTTAAGGATGTGCAGGTGAAAATGGATGAAAGAACTGCAGGAGAAAGTTATCTGAATCTGACAAGATCGATCGCCTATATGCTCAGAATGATGCTTTCGATTCTGTTTATCCAGAATTTCAGAAAACGCAGAAAAGCAGACTAAGAAGGGAGTCAATATGTCGATCTATTTAAGAATTATTCTGGTTGTCATATCCATGCTCAGTATGATGAACGTTATGAAGAGAGTGAGAAGATTCAAACTGCAGATAGAAAACTCTATTTTTTGGATCATTTTTTCACTGCTGCTGATACTGGTGGCAGTCTTCCCGGATCCGATGTTCTGGCTTGCAGAGCTTTTGGGCATCCAGTCTCCGGCAAATATGGTATTTCTCTTTGTTATCTTTATCCTTTTAATTAAGACATTTAATCTGACACTTGAAATTTCACAGCTTCAGTACAAAATACAGGAGCTGGTACAGAAAATAGCATTAGATGAAAATAAAAAGAACAAAGAAGCGGACAAGGAGGAAAAATGAGCAAAGTATCTGTGATTGTTCCGGTTTATAATGTAGAGCAATATATAAAACGATGCCTGAAAAGTATTCTGGATCAGAGCTGGCAGGATTTTGAGATTTTATGTGTGGATGACTGTGGTCAGGATCAGAGCATTTCTATTATAGAGCAGATGCAGAAAGAATATCCGCAGAAAATAAAAATATTATACGGGGAACAAAACATGGGCCTGGGTGCTGCAAGAGATCGAGGAATGAAGGCGGCATCCGGGGAATACATTGCCTTTATTGATAGTGATGATTATCTGAAACGAAATTTTCTGGAAACTTATATGCATGCAGCACAGAAAAAAGATGCAGATATCATTGTTGGCGGTTATATCCGTGATGTAAACGGAAAGTTATCGGAAACACCGATCGATGTCAACGATGATACATTTGTATGGATGAATGTCAGTGCCTGCACAAAAGTATATAAGAGAAAATTTCTGGAAGATAATCATCTGTCTTTTTATGGAGTAAGACGCTACGAAGATGAAGGATTTATGTATCGATGTCTGGCATGTCATCCGGTTGTTGAACTTATGGCATATTCCGGTTACTATTACTATATGAATAGCGAGTCTATTACCAGGAGCAGCAAGAGCGACCGAACCGGTATTGTAAAAGAATATTTTCAGACAGTGAACAAACTGGCTGATACCGTAAAGTGTGACAGAGAGACTCAGCCATTGTTAAATTATTGCCTGGTATCCGGACTGACGGCAAATATGCTTTATAATGGTCAGGGATGCGGCGGAAAAAAAATGAAAGAATTATATATTCAGTATAATAAACTGCTCAATAAAATAGACAGAGATATCTGCAAAAACAAATACATTGCATTGAAGTATTTAAAATCAGAACCGGCAAAAAAGAGATATACAACATGGCTGATCTTAAGACTGAGAAAAATCGGACTGGACAGGCTGCTGTTTTTTCTGGTAAGCAGGATCTGATAAAAGTAAAGCTGAAACAATGAGAGGAATTATCAGATGAAAAATAAAAAATTAAGCTCTGAAGAAATCAAACAAATAGAACTGAACCTGTTATTAAAACTGGATGAGATATGTAAAAAATACAAGCTCAGATATTACCTGTGCGGAGGAACACTTCTTGGTGCAGTCCGTCATAAAGGTTTCATTCCGTGGGATGATGATATCGATGTTCTGATGCCGCGTGAAGATTTTGAGAAGCTTTTGAGACTGGAAAAAAAGCAGAAACAAGATGCGGTGGAAAAGATTGTTTCCTGGAAATCTGGTAATTCTATCTATCCGTTTATCAAACTGATCAATACGAATACGGTACTGAAAGAAAAGTATCTTTCTGAAGAATTTACAACGGGTATCTGGATCGATATTTTTCCACTGGATGGTATGCCGGATGACGAAAAAATTATCGCAAAGAAATTTAAGAAAATTAAATTTTATAAGACTGTACTACTGACGGCTTACAGCGAAATGGGAAAAGGAGCTACCTGGTATGCGGCACTTGCAAAGCGAGTCCTGATCCCGATCTGCAAACATCTCAACACGGAAAAACTCTGCAATAAATTAAATGCGATATCAAAAGAGTATCCGATCGACAAGTCGCCGTATGTGGGCGGTTTTCTGTGGGGGTATGGACCGCAGGAGAAAATGCCGAAAGAATTTTTAGAGCCGGTGGAAGTAGAATTTGAAGGACATATGTTTCCGGCACCAAAATGCTGGGATTTCTATCTGACACAACTGTACGGAGATTATATGCAGCTTCCTCCGGAAAATAAGAGGATATCGCATGATTTCAATGTTTATATGAAGGAGAATAAAGAATAATGAATATCGGACTGATCTTTGCCGGAGGTTCCGGAGTGAGGATGAATACAAAAGGTCTGCCAAAGCAGTTCCTTGAGATGAACGGAAAAGCAATCATCATTCATACGATCGAGCATTTTGAAAAATGTAAAGCGATTGATGCAATCGTGATTGTATGTCTGAAAGACTATATTGAATATCTGGAAGATCTTCTGGACCGGGATCGTATCACAAAGGTAAAGAAAATTGTGCCGGGCGGTTCCTGCGGTCAGGAATCCATCTATCATGGACTTTGTGCAGCAGAAGAAATTTCAGAGAATGAAGATGACATCATTCTGATCCATGATGGAGTACGTCCCCTGATATCCGGAAAATTAATCCATGACAATATCAATATGGTAAAAGAAAAGGGAAATGCGATCACGGTAACACCGGCAACAGAGACGATCATTCAGGTTGGCGGTGAACAGGAGATTACGAATATCATCGACCGCAAAAGCTGTTATACAGCAAAAGCACCGCAGAGTTTTTACCTGAAAGATATTCTTGATGTGCATCGTCAGGCGATAAAAGAAAATAAAACTGACAGGATTGATTCTGCAAGTCTGATGAAAGAATTTGGCCATACTCTTCACACACTCGAAGGCCCGACCGAAAATATCAAGATTACAAATCCATCTGATTTTTATATTTTCCGTGCTATTTTGGAAGCAAAGGAAAACTCACAGATCTTTGGATTATAGACTATGGGAGACAGAAATATGCCAGATATTAAAATCAGTATAATTGTTCCGGTATATAATTCGGAGAAATATTTGCCGGAAACGGCACAGAGCATTTTAAAACAGTCTTTTTCGGATTTTGAATTAATCCTTGTGGATGACGGATCAAAAGATGGAAGCGGAAAAATATGCGATCAGCTTGCAGCGAAAGATACCAGAATAAAAGTTATCCATAAGACAAACGGCGGGATCTGTTCTGCACGAAATGCAGGATTAAAAGAAGCGGCCGGAGAATACATTGCATTTTGTGATAATGATGACATCTATCTGCCGGGACTTTTGGAAGATAATTATGCACTTGCAAAAAAATATGATGCAGATGTGGTGCGTTATTCTAGAAGTTATCGCACGGTCAAAGACGGCAAAGTGATCGCAGAAGAAAAGACCTCTTTTAAAGCAGGTGTATACAGCAGTTCACAGTTTGCTGCAAATTTTGATCAGATCAACAAAGCCGGAGAAGGAATCTGGGCCGGTATTTACCGGAGAACTTTTTTACAGAAAAATCAGATTGATTTTGATGAAACCATGAAGTTTGGATATGAAGATCTGGATTTTATAACGAAAATATATCTGTGCAGCCCAAGTGTTGTACTGAATCCGAAGACTTACTATGTGTGGATCATGCGATATGCACACAGTACAAGCGGAAAGACAGACATTAACAATATCACTTCGCTGATGAAGTGTCTGGAAAATAAAAGCAGACTGGTAACACAGACCGGTATTGAAACACAGATTCCGGCATTTTGGGTGGAAGAGCTTTCCAGAAGAATTTATACGATCGTGCGTTATGTAAGCCCGAAAAAAGTAAAAATGCCGTTTGGAAAAAGAATCGAGCTTTTAAAATATTTCCGCACAGCATCAGTATTTCAGCAACCGACAGATAAAAAGAAAACGAAAGCATTTAAGAAGCAATCGAAGCCAGGCTGGCTGATCTGGTACTTATTTGATAAGAAGCATTACTGGCTGTTATACTTTCTGGTAACAGGCAAACAAAGGCTGTCAGAGAAATAAGGAGCAGGGAACATGAAAGAAAAGTCAATCAAATTAAACGCAGTGCTCAATGTTATGAAAACGGTATTGTCTCTGGTATTTCCACTGATCACATTTCCGTATATCACACGAGTATTTCAGGTAAATGCGATTGGAAAATACGATTTTTCCGTATCGGTTATCAGCTACTTTTCTCTGATCGCAGCTCTTGGCATCACCACTTATGCAGTAAGAGAAGGAACAAAATACCGGGGCGATCAGGAAAAAATGAATCAGTTCGCAAGCGAGATTTTTTCTATCAATCTTTATGCAACGATCGTATCGTATATCTTGTTGTTTTTGGCACTTATGTTTGTAGACAAGCTGAAGAGCTATAATATCGTGATCGGGATCCTCAGCCTGGAAATTCTGCTGGCAACGCTGAGCGTTGTCTGGATTTATAATATATATGAAGATTTTGGTTATATTACGTTTGTTACGTTTATTCTTCAGTTCGTATCTATCATCCTGATGCTGCTGTTTGTACACAGTGCAGATGACCTTTACAAGTATGTTATTATTTCCGTTATTTCAAGCAGCGGTTCCGGATTATTTATGTTTTTCCACTCAAGGAAATATGTGCAGCTGCATCTGGTAAAAAAGCCGCCGCTGAAACATTTAAAACCGATTATGATCGTGTTTTCGACAACGATTGCAGCTACCATTTATATCAGCTCAGACACAACAATTCTTGGATGGCTGACAGATGATTACCACGTTGGAATTTACGGAACAGCGGCCAAAATATATAAGATTGTAAAACAGGTTCTTAATGCAGTCGTGGCAGTTGTTATTCCAAGATTCGCATTTTATATTGGAACACAGGAAAAAGATAAGATATTACAGCTGGGAAGAAAACTGATCGATTATATGGTAGCAATCTGCTGTCCGGCGATGGTGGGACTGTTTTGTCTGAGTAAGCCAATCGTAGAAGAGTTTGCCGGAGCATCTTTCAGCGAAGCCTATATTCCGCTGCAGCTGCTCAGTATTGCCCTTGTCTTTGCTGTCTTTGCAAACTTTTTTTCCAACTGTGTGTTGATTTCTTACAAAAAAGAAAAAATTGTTATGTTTGCGACAATCCTCAGTGCAGTGATAAATATTGTACTGAATTTTATCCTGATTCCAAGATATCAGGAAAGTGCAGCGGCTTTTACGACGATTATCGCAGAAGTATGTGTATGTGTAATATCCGCATACGAGTCAAGAAAAATCATAAAGATCAATTGCACAGCAAGAAATCTGATCTCAACGATCATTGGCTGTGTGGGGATTGTGATCTGCTGTATGCTGGCTGCAAAAGTTATTGAAAATCAGATTTATCTGATTCTTGTATCGGTGATCGTATCGGGACTGGTTTATGCAGTTGTTTTGATTCTGATGAAGAATACAGTTATCACAGATGTTTTGGAGCGTTTTGTCAGAGGAGCAAGAGGCTAAGGGAGAGGAAAAATGCAGGGAAAAAGAAATTCAACAATGGACATTGTAAAGGCGATAGGTATCATTTCTATTGTGATGGGACATTGCTGCTATTCAATCATGATACCAGCCTTGAACGTCAGTGTGGGAGAATTTGTATACAGTTATCATTTAATGGTGTTCTTTTTTGTGGCGGGATTTTTTTACAAAAGAGAATACCATGAGCACCCGGAACAGTATATCGGCAAGCGGCTTTTGAAGCTTGGCGGTATGCTGTTTCTTTATAATACCGTGTTTACGCTGTTACATAACACACTGGTGTCGGTCAAAATGATCAGCAGCACCGAACATTACAGCATCAGCAAAATGGTATCCTGCATCGTACAGAGTCTGCTGATGAAATACACTGAAGAATTGCTGGGAGCCTGCTGGTTCCTGCCAATGTTTTTTATCGGAACAGCATTGTTTGCGATTGCATTCAGCAAAGCAGAAAAAAGTAAAAAACCGGAATATTGGCATAAGATCATCTGTATTCTGTTTGCTGCTGTTGCATTATATGCAAACAGTCGGGAGCTGACCTGGGAATACTGGATACAGACTTCAATTCTGGCGGTTCCGATTATGTACATTGGTTACTTTGCAAAACAGAAATGGGACAAACTCGACAAAGGGATTACCTGGTATGGAACTATTTTAAGTGCTGCCGTGATTCTTGGAATCTTAAATCGTATGCCGGGAAGTATTGAACTTTCGGTCAATCAGATCTTACATCCGGTACTTTTTTATCCGGTGACCTTGCTTGGTATTTATTTTTGTATTGGGCTTGCAAAAATACTTGGCAAAAATCCATATACAGAAAAATTTTTCTCACTGGTCGGAAAAGAAAGCTTTCACATTATGGCACTGCATTTTCTTGGATTTAAGATCGTGGATCGTATTTATTCGTCAGTGTATGGCATTACAGATGCTGAAAAAATTGGAAAATTTCCACATTCAGATTACGGTCTGCACATCAGTTATGTGATTGCCGGAGTGCTCATTCCATTATGTATGATTACATTACTGCGTAAAGTTCAAAAATATGGTCATTTTGTGAAAGAAATGTAAAACATGCTTTTCAAACAAAACAGAGGAGATTTTTACATTGACTTTTACATTTAGATAAATATACTATAAATTAGGAATAAAAATCGTGTTGCTTGGTAAAAGTAACCAGAGCAGCATCGCAGTGCTAAATTGCATTGCAGCATGAGGAGGAAATAAATGAAAAAAAGAATGCATAAACTTTGCACCATTTTGACAGCATCCGCTTTACTTGCAATGTCTGTCACAGTATATGCAGCAGAAGGGGATAATACAGAGGCTGGATTTCAGCCTGCAGAAGAAGGGACTGTACAGTCTGCGGATACCGAGCAGACACAGGAGACAGCTTCAGAGCAGACAGAAGAGAAAGATCCGGAAGAAAACGGATTAGATTCTTTTATTTATATAAGAGAAAAAGAAGATAAAACAACCGGAAAAGCAAAAGTAAAAAAAGTAACGATCGAAGAATTAAAAGAAGAGATCGATGCAAATCAGGTGCCGGAACTGGCAGCGGTTGTTTTTCAATTTTCAGATGAAGAGTTTGAGACAGAGGCACTGACGGAGAATACAACTGAATTTGAAACAGAAACTCAGTCAGAAACGACAGAATCTGAAAGTGAAACAACAACGGAAACAGAAACAGAATCCGAGACAGACAAAGATTCAGAAATCGAGAAATATCCAACCGTAGAACTGAGTGATATGCAGAAAGATATGGTCTATGAGGTAGCAGAGCTTGTTCCACAGACGGTTGTGATCTTCAACCAGTGTGAGCTGGAAAATAATCTGGTGTTTACAGACTGCAAGGAAGTGAAGGCAGTTACCGTTCTGAAAGCAGACACAGAGAAAGAACTGAAAAAAGCAATCCAGAAATACGACCTGGAAAAAGAATATGCAGATTATCTTGAACTCCAGAGTGAAAAGAAATCTGCGTCAAAAGGACAGGCACGTACGACAAGTACATCAAGTTCAGACAAAAGCCTTGCAGTGCCACAGACGTCCACTCAGGCAGAGAGTCAGACTTCCACTACACCGTCAAACCGTGTGGCAGGAAGCAGTTCAACATCGGGAAGCAGTTCTTCTTCAGGAAGCTCTGCTTATGGATCATCCGGCAGCTCCACATCAGGAAGCAGTTCGACATCCGGAACAACAACCGGACAGAAGGACGTTACATTCAAATTTGAGCCGGATGAGGTATACAGCGGAGAAGAGAGCATTTCAGCAACTTACAGCGTATCCAGCACAAAAGAGATTACATATGGAAAAGTAACGATTAACTATGATACCAATGCGATGAAATACGATGATTCCAATGCGGAGGACAGCGACGCACTGGAAGGTATGACGATCAAAGTTATCAAGCCGACAGACAGTGCCGGAACGGAAGGTAAGATTGTGATTGAATTTTCGTCAACAACACCGAAAAAGCTGAAAGGAACTCTGGTAGATCTCTGGTTCAATCTGACAGGCAATGCAACAACCGGTCAGCAGTTCAATATCAGCATGACCGTAGATGAATTACGAAATGGATCGACCAATCTGACATCTGAAGTGGAGACAGCAAGTATGGTAGCACAGCCGGATGACGATGAAGAGACGGAAACGGAGACACCTTCTACAACCGCCACACCGTCCACAACGGCATCAACAAGTGCATCGCCTTCCACACTGACATCAGGTTCGAGTTCCACGACGACAACACAGAACGCACCAAAGACAGGCGATACAACCAATATCCCGGCTATGGTTCTTCTGATGGCAGGTTCGGCAGCAGTATATATCAAAGCAAGAAAGAGAGTATAGCAATAAATGTATAGACGAAACATAGCAGCGGCAGCAGCCGTCCTGTTTCTTTCTTCAGCCGTTGGCATTTCTGCCTATGCAGCACCACAAAAAGACAACAGTGCGACAGAGGCAGAGACAGAAACTGAAACGGAAACTGAGAGACAGACGGAAACCGAAATAGAAACCGAGACAGAAACTCAGGAAACCGAAGCAGCGACAGAGCGAGAAGCAGGTTTTGTATCCATAGAAGAGATGCCGTTTGAAATCGAAACGGAAACTGAGACAGAAAGCAGCGATCAGACTGAGACAGAAACGGAAACAGAGCAGAAAATAGAGTCACCAAAAGTAGAACAGACTTTTCGTTTTTTTCAGGTAGAAAAGAAATATGCTGTATCAAAAAGAGATGATGTTTATCTCTATGAAAAGAAAAATACAAAATCCGATAAAGTAGGAAAGATCAATGCACTTGGCGTATTGCATATTCTGGAAGAAGACAACGATGGCGAATGGTATTATGTAGAATCCGGAAAAGCCAGAGGCTTCATAAAAGCAAAATATGTATGGGCAGACGAAAAAGCGGAACGTTATGTAAAGCATAAAAAAGAAAAGAATATAGAGACAGCCGAAGTTCTCAAAGAAGCTTATGAAAATAAGGCGTTTCTGCATACACAGACAACTGCATACAAAGCAGTAGCCAAAAAGAAATACGCCCTGACAAAAAAGAGAATCAAAATCTATGATTCTATTCCGCAGGAAGAAACCAAGAACAATAAAAAAGAAGAAACAGAAAAAGAAACGCAGGAAAGTACTGCCTCAGAAAGTGAAAAACAGAGCAGCAGTGTGACAGAGGGCGAAACGCAGGATAATTCTGCGAAAGAGGGCGAAACGCAGGATAATTCTGCGAAAGAGAGCGAAACGCCGGACAGTGCTTCCGGGGAAAGTGAAACACAGGAATCCGAGAAAAAGAAAAGCACAGATCGGAAATCGGAGAAGAGTGAAGATACAGAAAAGGACCAGGAGCCGGAGGTAGTAGGTACACTGGAAAAAGGCGGACTGTGTTATATTCTGGATGATGAGAATCAGGAATGGAGTTATGTAGAATCAGATGATGTCAGGGGATTTGTACAGACAAAGCAGCTCGAAACCGGAAAAAAAGTGAAAAAAGAGATCGAAGAAAAAGGCGAGGATACTTATGCCCTTGCTAAAGCAAAAGTAAAACCGGAAGACAACAAAGCCTGCTATTACACGGTAACTTCCGTAAAAGAAGCTTCTGTATCAGGACTGATCCGCACCTCTATGTTAGAATATGCGAAGCAGTTCTTGGGTAATCCTTATGTATGGGGAGGTACCAGTCTGACAAAAGGGGCAGACTGCTCCGGTTTTGTACAGAGCATTTATGCAGAATTTGGTTACAGCATTCCGCGTGTGGCGGAAGACCAGGCAGAATGTGCCACCAAAATACCGGTAGAAGATGCATTGCCGGGCGATCTGATCTTTTATCAGAGATCGGATGGCTATATTTATCATGTAGTTATGAGTACTGGTGACGGCGGAACGATCGAGGCACACAGCAGTGCCACAGGCATTATAGAAAGCACTGTAAATGAAAACGATGCAGTATGGGCAGTCCGTATTATTTCAAATGAGGATACAGACATACTGGATGCATTGAAGAAAAAGGATATGGCAGCAGATTACTATGATAATGCTGTTATAGCGAAGAGCACAGAATATGGTTCATACCTTGGCAAATTTAAGCTGACAGCATATTGCAGCTGTCCGATCTGTTGTGGAGTCTGGTCAGGCGGACCTACGGCGAGCGGAGCAATGCCGACGATCGATCATACGGTAGCTATGGCAGGACTGCCATTTGGAACCGAATTGATCATCAATGGACAGGTCTATACAGTAGAAGATCTGGGAACGCCATATGGACATGTAGATATCTATATGAATAACCATCAGGCGGCACTGCAGTTTGGTGTTCAGTACAGTGATGTGTATCTGAAAAAATAAAGAAGAATAAATATTTGATATGGGCAATTTCTTATTATATTCAAGAAGGAATTGTCCATATTTTTATATCAGATGTGAGATGACTTCGGCAGGCGTTTCTCTGCGTTCAAATGAGGATACAGACATACTGGATGCATGGAAGAAGAATAGGTGAGTTGAAAAAAGTAAATTTCACTTTGCAAGTGAGCCCTGAAAAAATAAATAAAGAAAAAGCAAAAAATCAGTTGACATTTCAAAATGAATTTATTATAATAAATGAGCGTCACAGAGATGTGAGCACAATATCAGACGAATTGCTGATTCAGGAGAAGTACTCAAGTGGCTGAAGAGGCGCCCCTGCTAAGGGTGTAGACCGTTTACGCGGTGCGAGGGTTCAAATCCCTCCTTCTCCGTTCAACATTCTAAGATATTTTTTTATGCCCTTAATTCTTTGAAAAACAACTTGAGAAAAATAAATCAAAAAAGTTGTTGACAAAAAGAAAGAGAAGTGGTAAGATATCAAACGTTGCGGCGGAAACGCAGAAACAACGGAGCCTGAGAGATACAGGCAGTCAGGGAATCATCCAGACGATCCGGGGACGGAATCAAAAAGATGAAAAAAGTACTTGACAAACCGGAAAGACTTTGATAGAATATCGGAGTTGCTGCGAAAGAGACAAAGCAACACAGTCTGGTACGACTTAAGAAGTTCGAAAGAGCTTCGAAAAAAAGTTTAAAAAAGTACTTGACAAGCACAAAGAGATGTGCTAAAATAACAAAGCCGACGCGAACAGCGAACGGCACAAACGAAAAGATGAACCTTGATAATTGAACAGTGACAACCTTGAAAATTCAAGAGAAAAGTTCTGAAAACGAACCTTAAACAGTAAAACAAGGATGGATTAGCCAAGAGTTAATCCTGACTGGACAAATTTTTATTATGAGAGTTTGATCCTGGCTCAGGATGAACGCTGGCGGCGTGCTTAACACATGCA
>OLPQ01000221.1_pt1 | contig 54474 bp, 53 predicted proteins | sample 1672451 | NCBI WGS metagenome assembly OLPQ01 (sample SAMEA3136687, study PRJEB25190) | human gut metagenome | biome: human gut; feature: human-associated habitat; material: faeces | place: Austria | collected 2013
TACAAGAACTTGTGAGTAGATAGATATTTATATCATCAAAAGCATACTCGTTGAAATAGGAATGAAACATAGAAGTTTATAACTTTTTATAAGTTTTCAGTAACGGATGACTGCTATGAGAAGTGAAGAACAGGTAGAAGCTGCGCTAAAGAGTTATGAAGATGTTGACAGCTGGAAGACAATCATTTTCCTGTATAATGCAGCGTTGAAAGAAGTTGGTACAAAGCTGGAGATTCTTAATGATGAATTTCAGCATGTACATCAGTATAATCCGATTGAACATATTAAGACAAGGATCAAGACACCGGACAGTATTGTGAAAAAGTTGAAGAGGTATGGACATGAGACGTCTATAGAGAACATGGTTCGCTATGTGAATGATATTGCAGGAGTAAGATTGATCTGTTCATTTACATCAGACATATATCGTTTGGCAGAGATGATAGGGAATCAAAGTGATTTGAAAGTTCTTTCAATTAAGGATTATATTAAGAATCCCAAAGAAAGTGGATATAAAAGTTATCATATGTTAGTTTCTGTGCCGATATTTCTTTCGGATAGTGTAGTAGACACGAAGGTAGAAATTCAGATCCGAACCATTGCAATGGATTTCTGGGCAAGCCTTGAACATAAGATCTACTACAAATTTGAAGGGAATGCACCGGAGTATATCAGCAAGGATCTGCAGGAATGCGCGAAGATGGTATCAGAGCTGGATGATAAGATGCTTTCATTGAATGAGGCAATTCGGGAATGCATTGCCCAACAGGATAAGGATCAGATTCAGATGAACGAAGAACTGATGAATGATGTGTGCAGAGATGTTCTTGGAAATAACAAAGAATATAAAGATTCGAAAGTACAGGAAAAAGTGACAGAGATTGTAACATAAGACAGTAATCTGTAGAAAATATAAAACTGTAATAAACGAAGTGAGCTGTGGGAAATGAGAGATTCATATTTTCACAGCTTTTGTTGTTAAAAGTGATTGTATTGCTGTTCACAAGATGTGCGACCAGCAACGCATCTCGTTATTTTAAATCGCTTTGGCGATGGGACTTGATGATTTTCTGTAGGTTCGGTATACTATAGCAATAGAAGAATGGAAAATATGAAAGATGTTTCACATAGAAAGATGAGGAAAATAGATGATGATAAGAAAAAAACTGGCAGTCTTGATGTTGACTGGTGTGACTTGTTTAGCATCCGGCTGTGGAAATGTAGTCAAGGACGGAACAGAGGCGCTTGGTGAGGGCAGATATGATGCGGCAGAGACGGCATTTGAAGAGGCAACTAAGAATGGGAATAAAGAAGTTGCGGCAGATGGATATCAGGGACTTGGAATGACATATTATGAACAAGAAGAATATGATAAGGCATTGGAAGCATTTCAGACCGCATTGGATCAGGGAGCAGAGCAGACGCAGGAACTTTATAATCTGACCGCAGTTTGCGCAATGAAGACGGAAGATTATGCGAAGGCACTCGAATGTTTCCAGGCTGGAATCGCACTTGCAGAAAGCAAGACAGGAGATGACAAAACGAAAGCAGATACAGCACTTCTTCAAGAAATGGAATATAATGTGATTGTCTGCTACGAACAACAGGCAGACTGGGAAAATGCAAAGAGTGCGATGAAACAGTATCAGGCAGATTTCCCGGAAGATGATTCTGTGAGTAAGGAAGCAGAGTTCCTTCAGACAAGATAAAAGGTTACTGCGGTCAGTAGCAGGGCAGGTTGCATATTAGCAGATCATGATAAGTAGATAAGGAAAAGAAAATATGATATCAATGGATGAAATAAAAGAGAGGGTAATTCTCGTTGCGGTAGATACGGATGGATCTGATCAGGCAGAACGATCCCTGGACGAGCTTGGAGAGCTTGCGAAGACGGCAGGTGCAGAAGTTGTCGGCCGTATGATCCAGCCAAGAGAAAGTATCCATCCGGGAACTTATATAGGAAAAGGAAAGATTCTGGAATTAAAGGAATTATTGTGGGAGACGCACGGAACAGGAATTATCTGTGATGACGAGTTGACAAGTGTGCAGATGGGGAATCTGGAAGCAGAACTGGATTGTAAAATCATGGACAGAACACTTCTGATTCTTGATATATTTGCAGCCAGAGCAGTGTCAGGAGAAGGTAAGATTCAGGTAGAATTAGCACAGTTAAAGTACCGTGCTTCAAGACTGGCCGGACTTGGGAAATCACTTTCCAGACTTGGAGGAGGAATCGGAACAAGAGGACCGGGAGAGAAAAAACTGGAGATGGATCGCCGTCTGATCAGAGAACGTATCAGCAGACTGAAAAAAGAATTGAAAGATGTAGAGCGCCACAGAGAATTGATTCGTGGACAGAGAAAGCAGTCAGGATTGAAAGTAGCAGCGTTAGTAGGTTATACTTCAGCAGGGAAGAGCAGTATTGAGAATGCACTGACACAGGCAGGAGTATTGGAGGATGCGATGCTTTTCTCAACATTGGATACAACAACGAGAGCTTTGACACTGGATAACACACAGGAGATTCTTTTGACAGATACGGTTGGATTTATCAATAAACTGCCGCATCATTTGGTAGAAGCGTTTAAAAGTACACTGGAAGAGGCGAAGTATGCAGATATTATTGTTCATGTAGTTGATGCTTCAAATCCGCAGATGGATGCACAGATGCATGAGGTTTACGAGACACTCAGACAGCTTGGAGCCGAAGGAAAACCGGTCATTACACTGTTTAACAAGCAGGATAAGGTTGAGAATCCGGTTAATCACAAAGATCTTCAGGCAGATTATTCCATTGCGACATCTGCGAAGACTGGGCAGGGGCTGGAAGAGTTCAAACACGCATTGTTGGAGATTATCCGTAAAGAGCAGATTTATATTGAACGCTTATATGATTTCAGTGAAGCGGGCAAGATTCAGCTAATCCGCAGTAAGGGGCAGCTGTTATCCGAAGAATATGTGCCGGAAGGAATTGAGGTTAAGGCATATGTGCCGCAGGATATTTATGGAAGATTATAAATGTGTCTGGAATTCTAATGTTATAGAATAAGAAAAATAGATAGATAACAAAACCGTAAGAGGAAGCAGGGAATGAGCTTCATCTTACGTTTTTTTTCTTATAAGAACAGTGGGAAAACTGTTCTTGGAATTGCGTGTGATATTATATGGTGTTTCTGTAAAGTTAAATCCTACTGCAGATACGGTGTTGCCGGGCTCTCAGGGTAACTTCCCATGGAGACAAGCAGCTGAAGACCTACATCTCTTGCAGTAAGAACTGCATTCTTAACGGCATCCGCATCCCCGGTTACTGCGACAATCACTTCATTCGAATGGCTTGTTCCCTGGTCAGGAGTCATGTACTTGATGACTTCAACCGGGGAAGATTTCACTGCAAGGTCAGCCATGACAAGTCCAATAGCAGCAGGGGAACCGCAGAAGAATCCAAAAGGTTTTCCAATCGGGGCGTTGAATGCCATATGAAGTGCTTTGTCTGCACAGGCAGAGAAAGTGAACTCCAAATGTCCGGCCTGGCTGATGTAGAGCTCACCGGCATATTTGCCGATATATTCAAGTGCAATGTCAACCGCACGGCGCACATCAGAGACGTTGTCTCCGCCGATCACGATGAAACATCCATGCCCGCCCCAGCCTTTTGTATCACGAGGAAGCTCAATAGAGACAATCTCCGTGTTCGTTGACTTGACAGCTTCGTCTGCTGCATTGATCTGTCCGGCTGCACCTGTTCTTGAACTGATCAGGCCGAGACTCTTATATGCCTTCTTCAGATTCATCTTCTCAAGAAGAGAAGGGTCAATTCCCGGGATAACAAGTCCGATTGTATCCAAAACAGTTGTTCCAACGAATTCAGTAAGGGAACAATCCTGTGAAATCTGTTCAATGTGATGTACGTCTATCATATGAATCCTCCATCTATTCCAATAATCTGTCCGGTCATATAAGCCGGCGTATCTGTGAGCTTTAATGCAAGCTCGGCAACTTCCTCCGGATCGGCAAAACGTCCGGAAGGAATCTCATCCATAAGGTCTTGGCGTTCCTCTTCGTTCAAACGACCATTCATTTCTGTGTCAATCACACCGCAGGCGATTGCATTCACCTGAATATTACTCGGTGCAAGTTCCTTGGCAAGTGCTCGTGTCAATCCGTGTATTCCGGATTTTGTTGCAGAATAAGCAACTTCACAGGAAGCACCGACAGTTCCCCACATAGAAGAAATATTCAGAATCTTTCCACATTTTTTAGATACCATGTATGGAATGGCTGCGCGGCTGCAGTAGAAGACGGAAGAAAGATTCGTGGCAAGAATCTTATCCCAGTCATTGTCAGTCATGTCAGTCAGAAGTCCGAACCAGGCAATACCGGCATTGTTGATCAGAATATCAACGCCACCACACTCTTTTTCAATAATCTGAAAAATCTTCCGGACTTCGTCGGGGTTACTGACATCTCCGGGAACTGCTGTACAGGAACCACCGTCTGAGAGAATCTCATGTGCGAGCTCTTCTAAGCGTTCTACCTGGTGGACACAGTTGAGAAATACGTGATAACCGGCCTTGGCGTATGCTTTCGCACAGGCATACCCGATGCCGCGGGAAGAACCGGTGATCAGTATGGATTTTTTATTCATAAAAGAAAACCTCAGTCTTTCTGAGCCCTTAAATAAGCGGCTGATTTGGAGAGTGATCATGATAAAATTCTAACGATTACTCAGATACAATAACTATAACATAAAATGGATTGGATTTCATTGTCTTTCGTAAATAGATATGCTAAAATTTTAGAAAAGGGCGTTACTGGATACAGTAATTAGGATAGATTTGATGATTTCGGAAGAAGGAGAGAACACAATGGCAAAGACAAAGGTAATCTGTTTTACGAATAATAAGGGAGGAAGCGGAAAGACCACAACTTGTTCAAATGTTGGATTTGGCTTGAGAGAGCTTGGGAAAAAGGTTCTGATGATCGACGGAGATATGCAGCTGAATCTCTCCCTTTCTTTGTTTGACGAAGATACAGTGCTTGCATATGCACAGAGTGACAAAAATTTGTATGAAGCAATCAAGCGACAGGATGATCTGACAGATTATATCGTGAATACAAAATACGAAGGTCTTGATCTGATTCCGTCTTCTACATTGATGAGTTCGATTGAATACGAACTTTTTACAAAATGGCAGAGAGAGTATATTTTGAAAAAAGGATTGAAGAAGATCCGCGAGTCAGAGGTTTATGATTATATTCTGATCGATGCACCGCCGACACTTGGTGGATGGGTGATGAATATCCTGTGTGCGTCCGATTATGTGATCCTTCCGGTAGAGGCATCTCCATGGGGACTGTTTGGTCTTGGAAATATGTTCGAATTCCTGGACAGTGTAGAAGAAATTGCACCGGATCTCAAGCTTGGTGGAATTGTGATCACAAAGGTTGATACAAGAAAGAATTATTTCAAACAGACACTAGAGACTCTGCAAGAGTTAGATGATGTGAAAGTATTTGATACTTACATCCGCGTGGACAGTGGAATTGAGTGGTCGCAGGATAATAATGCACCGGTGATCGCATATAAGAAGAGCAGTAGAAGTGCGAAAGAGTACATGGAATTAACGAGAGAGATTGCAGCTACATTAAAAGGATAAACCAGAAAGGCAGGCAATAGATGCATCAGGAACTGATCCGGGAACTGGCGATGATCACAGATGAGGAACGCCGGATCCTTGAAGGAAAACAGGAGATCGATCCACAGCTTTATACAGAAAAGAAGGAAATGGTTGTGGACAGTGCGAAACTTCTGAAGAAGGGGAAGTTGATCCAGGTCAGACCGCATACTCGCTTTGTACATTTTCCGGCGCATACACACAATTATATAGAAGTAATTTATATGTGCCAGGGAACAACGACACATATCGTGAACGGCAATCAGGTTGTGCTCGAACAGGGTGACCTTCTTTTTCTGAATCAGAATGCAGTGCAGGAGATCCTTCCGGCCGGAGAGTATGATATTGCAGTGAACTTTATTGTCCTGCCGGAGTTTTTTAACACAGCATTCTCTATGATTGGGGCAGAAGAAAATCAGCTGAAAGATTTCCTTGTCGGGGCGTTGTGCGGAAGAGATGAAGAGACGTCTTATCTGTATTTTCATGTGGCTGATATTCTCCCGGTGCAGAATCTGATCGAGAATATGGTCTGGACGATCTTCTATGACATTTCCAATAAGCGAAGCAGTAATCAGATCACGATGGGACTTTTGTTTCTTCAGTTGTTGAATTATATGGATAAGATGGAAGCCGGCGGACGCAAATTTGACACAGAGATTATGGCGAATGTGTATCGCTATATTGAGGATTATTTTAAAGAAGGCACGCTGTCAGAACTGGCGGTAGAGATGAAAGTGGATGTCTATTGGCTGAGTCGTGAGATCAAGAAAAAATCAGGAAAGACATATAAAGAACTTCTTCAGGAAAAGAGGATGCAGCAGGCAGTGTATCTTCTGATAAACAGCAGGATTGCGGTGTCGGATATTATAGAAGCAGTTGGATACGACAATACAAGCTATTTTTATAGAAAATTTAAAGAACGCTATGGAATCAGTCCGAAAGAATATCGGATTGAAAACATGAATTAAGGATAAAGTATAGAGAGGATGCTATTTTTTACAGATGGCATCTTCTTTTTTTACGCGAATAGTAAATCGAAGACTATACTGATGTAAAAATCGGCAATTTGCATCAATAACAACGCAGGAAAACAGATAAAAATAAAAAAACGATGAAATAAAATCGTGAAAATAACATTAAAATAGCACTATGCATAAAAGAGGATAGGATGTATAATGAAACATATGTGAAAAATACAAAAAGGAGGGGCACGATGTTAGATATATCCTATTACGAAAAAACAGATGAGATTATTGCACAGTATACATGTGAAGAAAAGTCTTTGATCCCGATTATACAGGGGATTCAGGAAGAATATCGCTATCTTCCACCGGAGCTTTTAACTTATGTTGCGGAGAAACTGGGGATCTCCGAGGCGAAAGCTTACAGTGTGGCAAGCTTTTATGAAAATTTTTCTTTTGAGGCAAAAGGAAAATATGTGATAAAAGTATGTGATGGAACAGCCTGTCATGTGCGTAAATCTATTCCGATTCTGGAAGGACTTTACAAGGAACTGGGGCTTGGGAAAAAGAAACACACAACAGATGACCAGTTGTTTACAGTAGAGACGGTTTCATGCTTGGGCGCATGCGGACTGGCACCGGCCGTAATGGTCAATGATGAAGTACATCCGAAAATGACACCTGAGAAAATGAGCGAGCTGATCAAGAAGCTGCGGGAGGAAGAGGAATGAGGATAGAAAACAGAATGCAGCTCCAGTTATGGAGAGAAGAGTGTAAGGAAAAGCGGCAGAAAGAAAACTGCTGTATTCTGGTCTGTGGAGGAACAGGATGTCTGGCAGGTGGTTCAGATAAAATATATGCCCGTTTGAAAGAACTAACTTCCAATATGGATCATGTAACAGTCAAAATCGGTGAAGAAATCGCTCATGTGGGACTTAAGATGAGCGGATGCCATGGATTCTGTGAGATGGGTCCGCTGGTTCGTATTGAACCTTATAACTATCTGTATCTGAAAGTAAAACTGGAAGACTGCGAAGAAATTTTTGAAAAGACGATTCTTCATGGAGAACCGGTTACAAGATTGATGTATGAAGATAATGGTCATGTATATCAGACACAGGAAGAAATTCCATTCTATGCCAAGCAGACCCGTCTGGTGTTGAGAAACTGCGGTCATATTGATGCAGAGCATATTGAAGATGCAATGGCGGTAGGAGCATATGAGTCTTTCGAAAAAGCTGTGTTTGAAATGACTCCGGAAGCAGTGATTAAGACGGTTACAGATGCAGGTCTTCGTGGAAGAGGCGGAGCAGGATTTCCGGCGGGAAGAAAATGGTCACAGGTAGCGAGTCAGCCGGAAAAGATCCGTTATGTAGTCTGCAATGGTGATGAAGGAGATCCGGGTGCATTTATGGATCGAAGCGTTATGGAAGGTGATCCTCACCGAATGATTGAAGGTATGATGCTGGCAGCTTATGCAGTACAGGCCCAGGAAGGATATATTTACGTTCGTGCAGAGTATCCGCTGGCAGTACGAAGACTGCAGATCGCTATCGCTCAGGCGGAAGAGAAAGGACTTTTGGGAGATAATATCCTTGGAACAGGATTCAGCTTCAAATTACATATCAATCGCGGAGCAGGTGCTTTTGTGTGCGGGGAAGGTTCCGCACTTACAGCTTCGATCGAAGGCAAGCGAGGCATGCCGAGAGTAAAACCACCGAGAACAGTAGAACAGGGATTATGGGAGAAGCCAACCGTATTGAATAACGTAGAGACTTATGCAAATATTCCGATGATCATTAAAAACGGAGCAGACTGGTACAGCCGTATCGGTACACCGCAAAGCCCAGGAACGAAAGCGTTTGCCCTTACCGGAAATGTAAAAAATACCGGATTGATCGAAGTGCCTATGGGAATAAGTTTACGTGAAATCATCTTTGATATCGGAGGCGGCATCAAGGACGATAAAGGGTTCAAGGCAGTTCAGATCGGTGGTCCATCCGGTGGATGTCTGGTAGAATCCCAGCTTGACAGTAAGATGGATTTTGACTCACTGTCAAAGATCGGTGCCATGATCGGTTCCGGTGGACTTGTTGTTATGGATGAAGACACCTGTATGGTAGAGGTTGCAAGATTCTTTATGAACTTCACACAGAGAGAAAGCTGTGGAAAATGCGTTCCGTGCAGAGAAGGAACTAAGCGTATGCTGGAGATTCTGGAACGTATAGTTGCCGGAAACGGAGAAATGAGCGACCTTGATGAACTGGAAGAACTGGCAGACATGATTGAAAATACTGCCTTATGTGGTCTTGGAAAGAGTGCACCAAAGCCGGTTGTAAGTACGATTCATGCATTCCGAAAAGAATATGAAGAGCACATAATAGATAAGAAATGTCGTGCGGGAGTCTGTTCTAATCTTCGTGTGTTTAAGATTGATCCGGAGAAATGCAAAGGATGTTCGAAATGTGCGAAGAACTGTCCGGTAAATGCAATCACAGGAAAAATAAAATCACCATTTACAATTGATAATTCAAAGTGCATCAAGTGTGGAAGTTGTATCGATAACTGCCCATTTGGAGCTGTTTATACAGAGTAGGGAGGATAGAGATTTATGGGAATTATGACAATTGACGGACAGGCCATTGAGTTCACGGATGAACCTAATGTATTGTCTGTAATAAGAAAAGCCGGGATTGATATCCCTACCTTGTGTTATCATTCGGAATTATCTATCTATGGTGCCTGCCGATTATGCACGGTAGAAGATGACAGAGGGAAAACATTTGCCTCATGTTCAGAAAAGCCGAGAGACGGAATGATTATTTATACAAATACACCAAGGCTGATGCGCTACCGGAAACTGATACTGGAACTACTTCTGGCTGCTCACTGCAGAGATTGTACGACGTGTATCAAGAGCGGCGAGTGTCATCTGCAGGAACTGGCTCACCGTATGGGAGTTCATGAGATCCGCTTTGAAAATGTAAGAGAGATACAGCCAATTGATACAAGTTCACACGCAATTATCAGAGATCCGAATAAATGTATCCTGTGTGGTGACTGTGTCAGAATGTGTGATAATGTACAGAATATCAATGCAATCGACTTCGCGTATCGTGGAACTGATGCACAGGTAATACCGGCATTTAATAAGAAGATTGCAGAAACAGACTGCGTAGGTTGTGGACAGTGTCGTGTTGTCTGTCCGACCGGTGCAATCAGTATTCATACCAATATTGATGAAGTGTGGGAAGCTTTGGCAGACAAGAATACAAAGGTGATCGCTCAGATCGCTCCGGCTGTACGTGTTGCAATCGGTGATAATTTTGGTTATGCCAAAGGCGAAAATGTAATGGGTAAGTTAGTAGGAGTACTGCATCGTCTGGGATTTGATGAAGTATATGACACATCCTATGGCGCAGACCTGACAGTTGTGGAGGAATCCAAAGAGTTTATTGAGAGATTTACTTCCGGTGAGAAGATGCCACTCTTTACATCCTGTTGTCCGGCATGGGTAAAATATTGTGAGAATAAATATCCGGAATTCGTGCCGAATCTTTCAACATGCAGATCACCGCAGCAGATGTTTGGAGCAGTTGTAAGAGAGTATTATAAAGATCCTGAGAAAAATGAAGGAAAGAAGATTGTATCTGTATCTATCATGCCTTGTACGGCGAAGAAGGAAGAAATCTTACGTCCGGAATCTTATACAAATGGCAAGCAGGATGTTGATTACGTGCTTACAACAACAGAAATCGTAAGAATGATCCGCAAATCAGGAATTGTATTTGACAAAGTTGAGATCGAAGCAGCTGATGTACCGTTTGGTATCGGCTCCGGAAGTGGTGTGATCTTCGGTGTTACCGGTGGTGTTACAGAGGCAGTGCTCCGTAGGCTGCAGCAGGGACACAACAGAGTAGACATGGAGTCTATTAAAAAGAGCGGTGTGCGTGGGGACGACGGTATTAAAGTGCTGACTTATAATTATAATGGAAGAGAGATTAAGGCGGCAGTTGTAAATGGCCTTGCAAATGCAGATAAAGTATTGCAGCAGATTAAAAATCACGAAGCAGAGTATGATTTTGTGGAAGTGATGGCCTGCCGCAGAGGATGTATCATGGGTGGAGGTCAGCCGGTGAATGCAGGACCGAGAACCAGAAAAGCAAGAATGAAGGGCTTATATGATACAGATGTAAACACTCAGATCAAGAAATCAAATGAGAACCCAATGATTCTTTCCTTGTACGATACTTTGTTGAAGGGAAAAGAGCATGAGCTTCTTCATAGAAATTTCTCCGGTAAATAAAGTATCTGGTTGTGGAGAATTACATTTGAAATGAAGATATACATTTTCAACAAAAATAGTAATTGAAAATTGTACAAGGTGCAAAAGAGAACCCTAAAAACAAAATATAATGCAAATAAGGACGCTGTTTTTCGTAAATAGCGTCCTTTTTTTACATAAAAAGCGTGGGTATAATAAAGTCATAAGAAATGAACAGTAATAGAAAAATAACAAGGAGGCACCAAACAATGGGCAATTATTATCTGGCAGTTGATATCGGAGCATCCAGTGGACGTCATATGCTGGCATCCATGGAAGATGGAAAGATGAAACTGGAAGAGGTTTACCGTTTTCCAAATGGAATGGATAACAAAAACGGTACTTTATGCTGGAATGTAGATCGTCTTTTTACAGAAATCAAGAACGGATTGAAGAAATGTAAAGAGCTTGGCAAGATTCCGGCAACAATGGGAATTGATACTTGGGGAGTTGACTATGTGCTTCTTGATGAGAAGGATCAGATCCTCGGAGATACAGTAGGCTATCGTGACAGTCGTACGAATGGAATGGATGAGAAAGTGTATGAAAAGATTTCCCTTTCCGCATTGTATGAGAGAACAGGTATCCAGAAGCAGATATTCAATACAATCTATCAGCTGATGGCTGTAAAAGAGACTCATCCGGAGTACCTTGAACAGGCAAAAGCAATCCTGATGATTCCGGATTACTTCCATTTTCTGCTGACAGGTGTGAAGAAAAATGAATATACAAATGCGACAACAGGACAGCTTGTGAATCCGACGACAAATGACTGGGATTATGAACTGATCGATATGCTCGGATATAACAAAGAGATGTTCCAGCCGGTATCTATGCCGGGAACAGTAGTAGGCGAATTTACACAGGACATTCAGAACGAGGTTGGATTCAACTGCAAGGTTGTTCTTCCAGCCACTCATGATACAGGCTCAGCGGTACTTGCGGTACCAACCAACGATGACAATGCCATTTATATCAGCTCCGGCACATGGTCTTTGATGGGAATTGAGAGAAAAGAAGCAGACTGCTCACTGAGAAGTATGCAGGCAAACTTCACAAACGAAGGTGGATACGATCACCGTTTCCGTTACCTGAAAAATATCATGGGACTCTGGATGATCCAGTCTGTAAAGAAAGAATTCACAGAGGATCTTTCTTTTGCAGAGATTTGTGAGAGAGCTTCCAAAGAGACGATCACATCTTTAGTAGACTGTAATGATGACTGCTTCCTTGCTCCGAAGAGCATGATTGAAGCTGTGAAGAAGTTCTGCCGTGATTCCAAGCAGCAGGTGCCTGAAACAGTGGGCGAGATCGCAGCAGTTATCTACAACAGTCTTGCAAAATGTTATGGCGATACGATCGAAGAGATTGAAGCATTAACAGAAAAAAAATACACTACAATCTATGTTGTCGGTGGCGGTGCCAATGCAGGATATCTTAACGAACTGACAGCAAAATATACAGGAAAAAAAGTTTCCGCAGGGCCTTCTGAAGCTACAGCAATCGGAAATATTGTTGTCCAGATGCTACATGATGGAGTATTTAAAGACCTGCCGGAAGCAAGAACATGTGTTGGAAAATCGTTTGATGTAAAAATATACGAAAAAATGTAGGAAGTAAAAATGATTACGGATATAATAAATATTTTCACGAAAATGGAGGAAGAAAAGATGACAAGATATGAATCAGCCAAAGAAATCTATGCAAAATTAGGAGTGGACACAGACGCAGCAATCGCGAAATGTAAAGAAATTCCGGTTTCTCTTCACTGCTGGCAGGGAGATGATGTAACAGGATTTGACCACGACGGCCCTCTGACAGGAGGAATCCAGACAACAGGAAACTATCCGGGAAAAGCAAGAACTCCGGAAGAACTGTTAGCTGATATGGATAAGGCAATGAGCCTGATGCCGGGTAAAAAGAAAATCAATGTTCATGCATGCTACGCAATCTTTGAAGATGGTGAATTCGTAGATCGTGATAAATTAGAGCCAAAACATTTCCAGAAATGGGTTGATTTTGCAAAAGAAAGAGGAATGGGACTTGATTTTAATCCAACATTCTTCTCACATCCAATGGTAAAAGACGGACTTACACTTTCAAGCCCGGATGAGGAAGTAAGAAACTTCTGGATCGAGCATGGAAAAGCCTGCATCCGCATTTCACAGTATTTTGCGGAGCAGACAGGAGTTCCTTGTGTAATGAATATCTGGACAGGTGACGGATTCAAAGATATTCCGGCTGACCGTATGGGACCTCGTGTACGCTACAAAGAGTCTATCGATGCAATCCTTTCCGAGCCATTTGACACAAACCTTGTAAAACCTTGTGTAGAGTCTAAAGTATTCGGTATCGGTGTTGAGGCTTATACAGTAGGGTCAGCTGAATTCTCACTGAGCTACGCTGCAATGAACAAAGACAAATGTCTGCCACTGATGGACAACGGACATTATCATCCAACAGAAGTAGTATCCGATAAGATTCCGGCACTGCTTACATTCTTCCCGGAGATTGCTCTGCATGTTACACGTCCGATCCGTTGGGATTCAGATCATGTAGTTCTCTTTGATGATGAGACAAAAGAGATCGCAAAAGAAATCGTTCGCTGCGAGAACGGAATTGACCGTACATATATTGCACTGGATTACTTTGATGCTTCCATCAACCGTATCTCCGCATGGGTAACAGGATTCCGCAGCTTCCAGAAAGCACTGCTTGATGCACTTTGTCAGCCAAGCGAGATGCTCAAAGAGCTTCAGGATACAAACCAGATGAGCAAGAAGATGGTTGTTATGGAACAGTGCAAGACACTTCCAATCGGTGATGTATGGGAAGAGTACTGCCGTCAGTGTGGTGTAGAAGCTGAAGGATGGTTTGATGACATTCAGAAATATGAGGATGAAGTGCTGTCTAAGAGAGCATAATAAAGAGTGAAAAAATGGGGGATATCAGGAAATTGATATGCCCCATTTTTGTTCGAAAATGCGAAGTTGGTCAAGGAATAGAGTATCCTTTTTAAATCAAATTCAGATATTCCAGCGCCTGGCGGATTCCGCCGTCTTCCAAGGCGCCGGTCACATAATCAGCCTGTGATTTCAAGTCTTCAGATCCATTTCCCATAGCAACCTTAAATCCGGCAGCCTGGAACATTGGCAAGTCATTATTGCTATCGCCGAAAGCAATAACATCCCTCTTTTCGTATCCAAGTACATTACTCATAACACTGATCGCAAGTCCTTTGGAACAGCCTTTCATGACAAATTCAATCGTTCTTCCAACAAAAGATCCACTGTGAATAATATAATCATACCATAGGGATAATTCCCGGCATAATTTCTCTGGATTACATCCGGGTGTGCGCTTGGCACTTATTTTGTTAAAGTGAAGATTATGTTCATTTCCACGAATAGGAAGCAGTTTGTCACCGAGTTCCTGAGTGATCAGATCAGCAAACCAGTCTATGTCACTTGTATATTCATCCAGATTATAGTACATATAATCATTGCCTTCCAGTACAGGGATAAAACCGTTTGCCTTAATGATCTCTACGGTCTTCCATGCCAGATCGGTTGGCATCTCACGCTCAAATACCCGCGTTCCATTATATTCGATATATGCTCCAAGATTAGCGATAAGTCCGTCAAATCCAATCTCCTTCATAAGATATTCAGGAACAAAAGCGTTTGAACGACCGGTACAGATGAAAGTCTTATGTCCGTTTTTTCTCAACTGTTGAAGTGCAAGTTTTGTATCTTCTGGTGTTCCTTTTACAATATCTAAAATTGTTCCATCTGCATCAAAGAAAAGACATTTTCCCATTGTAAGTATTCCTTCTATATTATAGTATTATCTCTCACCTAAAAATCCCATAAACTTACGTACAGAGTAATTCAGGATAAGATCCTCCGGAATGTCAACTTTTCGAGCCAAAGCTTCGGCATACTGGAAGTCACCGATATGTTCGGTGCCGTGGCTGTCACTGGAGAACAGAACCGGATAATTAAAGTGCTTGGACAGATTCAATATTAAGAGATCAGCGTAGGTCGTATCCCCACGATATCCATCCGGACTTAAAGAACTGTTATTGATCTCAAGCAGAACATGGTTCTCCATTGCAGCGCGGAAAAGCGCAAAATAATCTACAGGGAATTTTTCGTCATCGCAATGACCGATGATATTAACATTAGGATTCTCCATAGTCTTGATATAAGCACGGGTGTTCTCATCTGCTGTTCCGGACTTAAAAATTGGACGATGCATACTTGCTATAGCATAATCCAGAGACTCTAAAATTTCATCATCAAGATCCAGTTTTCCTTCCTGATCCAGAATATTTACCTCTGCACCGTAAAGCATTCTAACACCGAGACGCTTTGGTTGTGCAAATGCAAGGCTGCGGAAATAAGAAATGCGTCCGCCACCAAGCGTTTTCGGACCATGATCGGAAATTCCAAGCATCTTAAGCCCGGCTGCATTGGCAGCTTTTGCCATATCAGTCATGGTCGCACAGGTTCCGTGCCCGCTGGCGATGGAATGTGTGTGGATATCAAATTCATAAGAAGCCATATAATCCAACCCTTCTTTCTAATCGTTCACGCGGCAGACATTGTGTTGATTCATTCGCCATGCCGCATATATACCTTAAGTATGCGGTATTTTAAGTAAAATGTCAATAAATTCGAGGTGAAACGTAAAGAAAAAACAAATAAAACACAACATGAACCGTATTGGGATTTATTGTAACTTTACAGAAATATAATGTGGGATGTATTGTGTTTTGATTGACTTTGGGGGATAAATAAAGTATAATAAATATTAATATTGGAAGAAAGGAGTTTAAGAGCAAAATGGGACTTTATACTTATGACAGTACTCCCATCCCGAAGTCGGACAGAATTCCAAAACTGGTAGAAAACCTGTATGCGAAGATGCCTGAGATTGAGTCGGCGAGAGCGGTACTGATTACGGAGTCGTACAAACAGACTGAGAATGAACCAATGATCATCCGTAGAGCAAAAGCGTTCCAGCATATTTTGGAGAATATTCCGATCACGATCCGTGACTTGGAACTTGTTGTTGGAAGCAGTACACTTGCTCCAAGAGGATGCCAGACATTTCCGGAGTTCTCTTACGAGTGGCTGGAGGCAGAGTTTGATACAGTTGAAACAAGAAGTGCTGACCCGTTCTACATCTCTGAGCAGACGAAGAAGGAACTGAAAGAGGCGAATGCTTACTGGAAAGGCCGTACAACAAGTGACCTGGCTACAGCATACATGGAGCCGGAGACATTACTTGACATTGAACACAATATCTTTACACCTGGAAACTATTTCTATAATGGTGTAGGACATGTGACAGTTAAGTATGGTGAAGTTCTCGAGATCGGATTTTCCGGAATCCGCAAGAAAGCAGAAGATGAGCTTGCTTCTATGAAGGTCAGTGATGGTAACTATCAGACAAAATCACGTTTCCTTGAGGCAGTGATGATCAGCTGTGATGCAGCGATCACATATGCCCGCCGTTATGCAAAGCTTGCACTTGAGATGGCTGAGAAATGTTCTGATCCGGTAAGAAAGAAAGAACTTCTTATCATTGCACAGAATTGTGCAAATGTACCGGAGAAGGGTGCGACAGGATTCTATGAAGCTTGTCAGTCCTTCTGGTTTGTACAGCAGCTGTTACAGATCGAGTCCAGTGGACATTCAATCTCCCCTGGAAGATTCGACCAGTATATGTATCCTTATTATAAGAAGGATCTCGACAGCGGAAAGATCACAAGAGAGTTTGCACAGGAACTGTTGGATTGTATCTGGGTTAAATTAAATGACCTGAACAAGTGCCGTGATGCGGCTTCAGCAGAAGGATTCGCAGGTTACAGTCTGTTCCAGAACCTGATCGTAGGAGGACAGAATGAAGAGGGCATAGATGTTACGAATGATCTTTCATTTATGTGTATTACATCATCTATGCATGTATTCCTTCCAATGCCTTCTCTTTCTGTAAGAGTTTGGAATGGATCACCACATGAATTCCTGATTTATGCAGCAGAACTTACAAGAACAGGAATCGGACTCCCGGCGTATTATAATGATGAGGTTATTATCCCGTCACTGGAGAGCCGTGGACTGACTTTGCAGGATGCGAGAGACTACAATATCATCGGATGTGTAGAACCACAGAAGTCTGGTAAGACGAACGGATGGCATGATGCAGCATTCTTCAATATGTGTCGTCCGCTGGAACTGGTATTTTCAAATGGTGTGGACAAGGGTGTACAGATTGGTCCAAAGACAGGTAATGTTGAGGATATGAAGACATTTGATGAATTCTATGATGCTTATAAAGCACAGATGGATTACGCAATCGCACTACTTGTTAATGCTGACAATGCTATTGATATGGCACACGCAGAGAGAGCACCGCTTCCGTTCTTGGCAAGTATGGTCGATGACTGTATCAAGAGAGGAAAGACACTGGAACAGGGAGGAGCTGTATATAACTTTACAGGTCCGCAGGGATTCGGTGTTGCCAACATGGCAGATGCACTTTACGCAGTAAAGAAACTCGTTTATGACGAGAACAAGATTACAATGCATGACCTGAAGATGGCTCTTAGTACAAACTATGGAAAAGGTCTGAGAAGTGATGATGTTGCAGAGCTGGTATCAGAAGTGGCTTCTGCTATGAAGTCTGCCGGACAGCCGGTAGGCGAGAAAGAAGTTGCGGCAATCCTGAAGACTGTTGTTGCAGCGACAGAATCAGAGCAGGTGAAGGCGAATGGTGAGAGAATCCTCAAGCTGATTGATGCAGTGCCGAAGTTCGGAAATGATATTCCGGAGGTTGATGCATTTGCAAGAGACGTTGCCTATACTTATACAAAACCACTGGAGAAATACAAAAATCCACGTGGAGGTATGTTCCAGGCGGGATTATATCCAGTATCAGCGAATGTACCGCTTGGCGGACAGACAGGAGCCACACCGGACGGACGTCTGGCACATATGCCGGTAGCCGATGGAGTATCGCCATCAGCCGGTAAGGATGTGAACGGACCGACAGCAGCTGCAAACTCCGTTTCCAGACTGGATCACTTTATTGCTTCGAATGGAACACTGTTCAATCAGAAGTTTCATCCGTCTGCACTGAGTGGAAGAGAAGGACTTGAGAAGTTTGTAGGACTGATCCAGTCATACTTTGATCAGAAGGGAAGCCACATGCAGTTTAACGTTGTCAGCCGTGAAACACTTCTGGATGCACAGGAGCATCCGGAACAGTACAAACATCTGGTTGTACGTGTAGCTGGATATAGTGCACTGTTTACGACATTGTCCAAGTCACTGCAGGATGATATCATCCGCAGAACAGAGCAGGGATTTTAAGAATAAGAGGGAGACAGCATGGAAGAATATCTGAAGACCAAAGGAAGAATCTTCGATATCCAGCGGTATTCCATCCATGATGGGAATGGAATTCGAACCATCGTGTTCCTGAAGGGGTGCGTGCTCAGATGCCGCTGGTGCTGTAATCCGGAATCGCAGCACTACGAGATCGAGACAATGATGGTGCAGGGAGAACCAAAAGTGATCGGTGAGGACACAACGGTTGCGGAAGTGATGAAGACGGTAGAAAAAGATCGTACTTATTATAGAAGAACCGGAGGCGGACTTACACTTTCCGGAGGCGAAAGCCTTTGCCAGCCGAAGTTCGCAAGAGACCTTCTGCGGGCAGCGAAAGAGTCAGGAATCACAACTGCGATGGAAAGTATGGGATGCGCACCATACAGCACAATCGAAGAGATTCTTCCATATTTAGACCAGTATCTGCTGGATATCAAACACATGAATCCAGAGAAACATAAAGAATTTACAGGACGCTCGAATGAACTGATGTTAGAGAATGCAAAGAAGATTGCAGACTCTCATATGACAGAGTTGAGCATCCGTGTTCCGGTAATCCCGGGATTCAATGATACAGAGATAGAAATCCGTGATATTGCCGCATATGTCCGCAAACTTGGCAATGTAAGAAGAATGCATCTTCTGCCTTACCACAGGCTGGGACAGGATAAATATGACGGACTGAACCGCCCATACCTGATGGGGGATGTAAAACCACCGACAAATGAAAAGATGGAACGACTTCTGAAAGTAGCAGAAGAAGTTTCCGGTGTAGAGTGCCGGATCGGTGGTTAAAAATAAAAAACACAATCAGATAATCTACACGAAGTCGAAAACAGAGAAAATAGTGAAAATAATCACAAGAAACAACAAAAACAACGGCTGTTAAAATTGACTAATGTGGGATTGTGTGGTAAAATAAGTTAAGAAACAACACAAAACAAAAGTTTTGACACGATTCCAAGGAGGAGAAAAAATGCAAAACGAATACGAAATCAAAAAAGAAATGTGTGAGATCGGAAGAAGAGTTTACAACCGTGGAATGGTTGCAGCTAATGATGGAAACTTTTCTGTAAAACTGAATGACCATGAGTTCCTGTGTACACCAACAGGTGTCAGCAAAGGATTTATGACACCAGAGTACATCTGTAAAGTAGATGAGAATGGTAACGTTCTTCAGGCAAACAAAGGATTCAGACCATCTTCAGAGATTAAGATGCACATGCGTGTGTACAGAGAGAGACCAGACGTTCAGTCTGTAGTACATGCTCATCCACTGTATGCTACAACATTCGCTATCGCTGGTATCCCACTTACACAGCCAATCATGCCAGAAGCAGTTATCGCTCTTGGATGTGTTCCGATTGCTAAATATGGTACACCTTCTACAGTGGAGATCCCGGATGCTATCGAGCCATACCTTCAGCACTTTGATGCAGTTCTTCTTGAGAACCACGGAGCACTTGCATACTCAGACAGCCTTCTGAATGCATACCACAAGATGGAGTCTCTTGAGTTCTACGCACGTCTGTTATGGCAGTCCATGCAGATTGGCGGACCTCAGGAACTGAACAAAGAGCAGGTTGAGAGACTGTACGAACTGAGAAGACAGATGGGTCTTCCGGGAAAACATCCGGCAAACCTTTGCCCGAACGCTAAAGCTGGTAAGCCAAGCTGCCATTCATGCGGTGGAAACTGTGGCGGATCTTCAGCAGCAGCTCCAGAAGGAACAGATGCTGATCTTGTAGCTTCTATCACAAAGAAAGTTATGGAACAGCTGGGAATGTAATCTAACAGATTAGTAAAGGAGCAATGCTATGAACGAACAGGAAATCACCAGTGCAGTTCAGGCTGTGCTGGAACAGATGAAGGAAGCGGCTCCGCAACATACGCACAAACATGTCTGTCAATGCAAAAAGCATCAGATGACATTGAAACTTGCGAATGCCCTGATTGAAAAAGTCAAGGCAGAAGCAGCGAGGGTTGGTGTGAATGCGGTTGTAGCAGTTTCCGACAAGGCAGGCAGACCTGTAGCCGTCCAATGTATGGATGACGCCTACATAGCAAGCTTTGATATTGCATTAAATAAGACATATACTTCCGCGAGCCTTAAGATGTCCACAGCAGAGTTGAGTCAGTTGAGTCAGCCGGGACAACCGTTATACGGAATTCAGTTTACGAATGACGGTAAGATCGTGATCTTCGGAGGCGGAGAGGTACTCGAAGCAGATGGTAAGATCGTCGGAGCACTCGGTGTCAGCGGCGGAACTGCTGAGCAGGACACAGCAATCGCAGCTTACGGAAAACAAGTCTTCAAGGAGGTATTAGAGTGTCTATAAATGAACAGATGGTTCAGGACATTGTACAGGACGTTCTTGCAAAGATGCAGATCGCTTCTGATGTACAGGGAGACCGCGGCGTATTCAAGGATATGAACGAGGCCATTGAGGCAGCGAAAGCGTCCCAGAAGATCGTGGCTAAGATGTCACTGGATCACAGAGAGAAAGTAATCTCCAATATCCGTAAAAAGATCATGGAGAATGCAGAAATCCTGGCCCGTATGGGAGTTCAGGAGACTGGCATGGGAAATGTCGGACATAAAATTTTAAAACACCAGCTGGTAGCTGAGAAGACTCCGGGAACAGAGGATATCACTACACAGGCATGGTCAGGAGACAGAGGTCTTACATTGATCGAGATGGGACCGTTCGGAGTAATCGGAGCGATCACACCTTGTACAAACCCAAGTGAGACAGTTCTCTGTAACACAATCGGAATGTTCGCAGGTGGAAATACAGTAGTATTCAACCCACATCCGGCAGCAATCAAAACATCAATCTACGCAGTTAATCTTCTGAACGAAGCATCTGTTGAGGTTGGTGGACCGGACAACATTGCTTGTACAGTAGAGCATCCGACACTTGAGACAAGTAACATCATGATGAAACATCCTGCAATTCAGCTGATCGCTGCAACAGGAGGTCCGGGAGTTGTTACAGCAGTTCTTTCTTCAGGAAGAAGAGGAATCGGAGCTGGAGCAGGTAACCCACCGGCACTCGTTGATGAGACAGCAGATATCCGTAAGGCAGCTGAGGATATTGTAAACGGATGTACATTTGATAACAACCTTCCGTGTATCGCAGAAAAAGAGATTGTTGCAGTTGATTCTATCGTTGATGAACTGATGCACTACATGGTAAATGAGCAGGGATGCTACCTGGCTTCCAAGGAAGAGCAGGATGCACTGACAAATGTAGTTCTTGCAGGCGGAAAGCTGAACAGAAAATGTGTTGGACGTGATGCAAAGACACTGCTTGGAATGATCGGAGTTACAGTTCCGGACAATATCAGATGTATTACATTTGAAGGACCAAAGGAACACCCACTGATCGCAACAGAGCTTATGATGCCAATTCTTGGTGTAGTAAGAGCGAAAGATTTCGACGATGCTGTAGAGCAGGCTGTATGGCTTGAGCATGGTAACAGACATTCCGCTCACATTCATTCCAAGAATGTAGATCGTATTACAAAATATGCAAAAGCAATTGACACAGCAATTCTTGTTAAGAACGGACCATCCTATGCGGCACTTGGATTCGGAGGCGAAGGCTTCTGTACATTTACAATTGCCAGCAGAACTGGTGAAGGACTTACAAGCGCAAGCAGCTTCACAAAGAGAAGACGTTGCGTAATGACAGACAGCTTATGTATAAGATAACGGAGGTATAGACAATGGAAATGAATTCTGCTAATGTAGAAGCTGTTGTAAAACAGGTACTTGAGAGCATGCTGGAAAAGAAAGTTCCAGAAGCAGCTCCGGCACAGAAAGCAGCAGGAAATGAAATTCCAAAGACAGCTCATGTAGCTATGCTTACAGCACTTGAGCATTTTGAAATCAAAGAGTATCCGATGCCGGAAGTTGGTGACGGAGATATTCTTGTTAAAGTTGAAGGATGTGGTGTTTGTGGAACAGACGCTCACGAATTCAAGAGAGACCCATTCAGCCTTATTCCTGTAGTACTCGGACATGAGGGAACAGGTGAGATCGTTAAGATGGGTAAAAACGTTAAAGTTGACAGCGCTGGAAAAGCTCTGAATCTTGGAGATAAAGTTGTTACATGTATGATCTTTAAGGATGATCCGGAGATCACAATGTACGACCTCAACAAACAGAACGTAGGCGGAGCTGATGTATACGGACTTCTTCCGGACGATGATGTTCATCTGAATGGATGGTTCTCAGATTACATCCTGATCCGTGAGGGATCTACAGTATTCAACGTAAGTGATCTGGATCTGAAATCCCGTGTACTGATCGAGCCATGTGCAGTACTTGTACATGCAGTAGAAAGAGCTAAGACAACAGGAATCTTAAGATTCAACAGCAGAGTTGTTGTTCAGGGATGTGGACCGATCGGACTGATCTGTATCGCAGTTCTTCGTACAATGGGTATTGAGAATATCGTAGCTGTAGACGGAGAGCAGAAGAGACTTGACTTTGCTAAGAGAATGGGAGCTGAGAAGTCAGTTAACTTCAAAGATTTCCAGGGAATCGATGCACTTGCACAGGGAGTAAAAGATGCATTCGGCGGACATGCTGCTGACTTCGCATTCCAGTGTACAGGATCACCGATCGCTCATGCAAACATTTACAAATTCATCCGCAATGGTGGTGGACTTTGTGAGCTTGGATTCTTTATCAATGGTGGAGATGCAACAATCAACCCACACTTCGATCTTTGCTCAAAAGAGATCACACTGGTTGGCTCATGGGTATACACTCTGAGAGATTATGCAACTACATTTGATTTCCTTAAGAGAGCAAAAGCAATCGGACTTCCGATGGATGATCTGATCACACACGAGTTCCCGCTCGAGCAGATCAATGAGGCTCACCAGACAAACCTGGCTATGAAAGGTCTTAAGATTGCAATCATCAACAAATAAGGTGAGAGAGTATGGAAGCAGTAGGTATGCTGGAAGTATTCGGACTTGCAACAGCATTTGCAGCGGCTGATGCCGGATGTAAAGCAGGAAATGTAAGACTGGAGAACTTCGATAAAAATAAACCTGCGAATGCAGACGAATTGCCTGTACCGTTGATCGTAATGGTCAAGTTCCGCGGACAGGTTGCAGATGTGGAGGCAGCACTTGAGGCTGCTACAGCGAAAGCAGAGTCAATGACAGGAATTGTCACAAAGTATAAGATCTCAAGACCGACTGAGGACACTGAGAAGATGCTTAAGCTTAACGCATTTGATAAAGGAACACCACATAAAGTAACAGACGAAGAAGTCGAAGAAATTTAGGAGGATATTACAATGGCAATGGCACAGCTTGCATTAGGAATGGTAGAAACAAGAGGACTTACAGCAGCAATCGAGGCTGCAGATGCAATGACAAAAGCAGCAGAGGTTACACTTGTAGGAACAGAGAAAATCGGATCCGGACTTGTAACAGTTATGGTTCGTGGAGATGTTGGAGCTGTTAAAGCAGCAGTTGAGACAGGTGCTGACGCAGCTGGAAGACTTGGAGAACTCGTAGCTACACACGTAATCCCAAGACCACACAACGACGTTGAGAAGATCCTTCCTACAGTATAGTTTGAAGTCAAACAGCTAGAAAAGGAGCAGTCTCATGGGAAAAGCGTATGGATTCTTTGAAATCCCAAGCGTTACGGCAGCAGTGGTAGCCGTGGATATCATGTGCAAGACTGCTGATGTGCAGTTCGTTACATGGGAGAAAAAACTAGGTGGAAGACTTGTCACGATCATAATTCGTGGTGATGTATCCGCAGTTGCGCAGGCCATTGAAGCTGCCGAGCAGAATGGAATCAAAAAACCAGTGAGCACAGTAGTGATTCCAAGTCCTCACGAGGAGATCTTGAGAATCATTAACACAAGTGTAAACAAGGTTGTATAGGAGGCAGCTACAGATGGCAGACGAAAAAGAAAAGAAAACAACAACAGCCAAAGCGCCAGCCAAAACTGTACGCAGAGTAAGAAAGACGGCGCAAAAGGCAGAAACGGTTCAGAAGAAACCGGAAGTTCAGAAGGAGGAACGCAGAATGTCACAGGAAGCATTAGGAATGGTTGAAACAAGAGGACTTGTAGCATCTATCGAGGCAGCAGATTCAATGTTAAAGGCTGCTAACGTAGCACTCGTTGGAACAGAGAAGATCGGATCTGGTCTTGTAACAGTTATGGTTCGTGGAGACGTTGGAGCAGTTAAATCAGCAGTTGAGTCTGGAGCAGAGTCAGCAGGAAGACTTGGAGAGCTTGTAGCTACACATGTAATCCCAAGACCACATACAGATGTTGAGAAGATTCTTCCACAGATCAAATAATAGTCAAAGGTAAATAAAACCGGTACTTTCAGGGGATTAAGCGCCGGGCGCTGATCCCCTGAGAGTGCTTAAATAAGTAAGTGGAGCAATCCACTTTGCGAGGAGACACAAATATGGATAACAGTAATGTGGAATTGATTACAAAAATGGTTCTCGAAGCAGTAGAGAAAAAGAATGCTGCTCAGTCTGGAGAAGGTTTTCTCGTTCCAATCGGAGTGTCCGCAAGACATATCCATCTCACACAGGAGCATGTCGAGATTCTGTTTGGAGAAGGCTACCATCTTACAAAGTTCAAAGAACTTATGGGTGGACAGTTTGCATCAAACGAAAAGGTTACAATTGTTGGTCTTAAATTAAGAGCAATCGAGAATGTAAGAGTTCTTGGACCAGTCAGAAAGAATACTCAGGTAGAAATTTCTGCAACAGATGCAATCAGCCTCGGTGTAAAAGCACCAATCAGAGAATCAGGAAATATTGCAGGAAGCGCACCAATCGCGATCATCGGACCAAAAGGTGCGGTATATCTGAACGAGGGATGCATTGTTGCGAAGAGACATATTCACATGGCTCCGAAAGATGCGATGGCAGCAGGAGTTCATGATGGTGATATCGTATCTGTAAAAGCAGATAATGAGAGAGGAACCATCTTTAATAACGTACAGATCCGTGTAGATGACAGCTTTACACTTGAGATGCACATCGATACAGATGAAGCAAATGCAGCGCAGATTAAGAGCGGGGATACCGTGAGGATCGTATCATGTTAATGGGAAAAGTTGTTGGCAGTGTTGTATCAACACGCAAGAATGAAAACTTAGTCGGAAATAAATTCATGATTGTAGAAGTGGCAGATCATATGCGTCAGGGAGCAAAACAGATCATTGCAATCGATAAGATCGGCGCAGGAATCGGCGAATACGTTCTGGTTGTACAGGGAAGTGCTGCGAGAATCGGAAGTGGTATGCCGGAAGCACCGATCGATGCTGCAATCGTTGGAATTATTGACGAAGGATTAGGACTGGAGTAGTGAAATTATGGATATGAAAGAATTAAGCAGCATATTGCAGCAGAACGGTATCGTTGGTGCTGGTGGTGCAGGCTTTCCTACATATGCTAAATTAGATGAACGTGCAGAGACAATCATTCTGAACTGTGCAGAGTGTGAGCCACTGCTTCGACTTCACAGACAGCTCCTTGAGAAATATGCAAAGGAGATCATTGATACATTTCATATGATCGGCGAGACAGTCGGTGCGAAAGAAGTCATCATTGGTATTAAGAAAGCTTACACAGCAACGATCGAAGCTGTAAAGGCCGTTATGGGACAGTATCCGGAAGTAAGACTTGGACTGTTGGATGAAGTATATCCGGCAGGTGATGAGGTTGTTCTTATTTATGAGACAACAGGTAAAGTTGTAAGACCGGGCGGACTTCCAATCGAAAGCGGCGTAGCTGTATTCAACGTAGAGACAGTTTACAATGTATACAGAGCACTGAATGAGAAGACACCCGTTGAGGACAAGCTTGTATCAGTAGTAGCTGAGGTAGAGCACCCGATCACAGTTCGTGTTCCAATCGGAACACCACTGGAAGAGGTAGTAGCTCTTGCCGGCGGTGTAACTACAAAAGATGCAGTTTACTTCGTTGGTGGACCTATGATGGGTAATATCGGAACAGGAGCGCAGCCTGTTACAAAGACAACAAATGCAATCCTTGTTCTTCCGAAAGACCATCACATCATTCAGAAGAAATTAAAGAAAAACTCAATCGATATGAAGAGAGCAGCAGCTTGCTGTTGCCAGTGTACAATGTGTACAGACTTATGTCCAAGACATCTGTTAGGACATCCGATTGAGCCAAATAAATTTATGCTTGCAGCAACATGCAAGGATGTACAGGAGCCGAACATCTTCATCAATACGTTGTTCTGCTCATCCTGCGGACTTTGTGAGATGTATTCCTGTTTCCAGGGACTTTCACCAAGAAGTCTTATGGCAGAGTACAAGGGAGGTCTTCGTGCAAACGGAATCCGTCCTCCGAAAGTAGAAGCAAAACCTGTAGGACCGGAAAGAGAATACAGAAAAGTTCCGATGGAGAGACTTATGGCGCGTCTTGATCTTACGAGATATAACCGTGAAGCACCGCTTGATGAATCAGCAGTGCCGGTTAAGACAGTACGTATTCTGTTAAGTCAGCATATTGGAGCACCTGCTTCTGCAATTGTGAAAGCAGGCGACATGGTAACTAAAGGACAGATGATTGCTGAACCAGGAAAGGGATTAAGCGTTGGAATCCACGCATCCGTGAATGGTTTAGTTACAGAAGTAAATGAGAAATATATTGTCATAGAATCTCAGGAAGGACGTGCAGGCAATGAGTAAGGCTATTGGAATGGTAGAATATAAGACTGTTTCAGCAGGTATTACCGCAGCTGATGCTATGGTAAAGACTTCTGAAGTCAGCATAATCGAAGCACAGACAGTATGTCCGGGCAAATATATCGCGATCATTACAGGTGACTTAAGTGCCGTTAAAGCAGCAGTGGATAATGCAAAAGAGATGCATGGTCTTCACCTGATCGACAGTTTTGTGCTCGGTAATCCGCATGAGTCCATCTTCCCGGCAATCTACGGTGCTGCACATATTGAAGACGTATCCGCTCTTGGTATTATGGAGACATACGATGCATCTTCAATTATTGTAGCTGCTGATGAGGCTGCGAAGACGGCTATCGTTGATTTGATCGAGCTTCGTATCGCACGTGGTATGTGCGGAAAATCCTACATGCTGCTCACTGGTGAAGTGGCTGCTGTAGAAGCTGCAATCGAAAAAGCTAAGGAAGCAATCAAAGATAGAGGAATGTTCCTTGACTCTTCCGTTATTGCTCATCCGGATGCTCAGATTCGCGACGCAATCTTATAATGAACTCTGCTTTAATGTCTGAGGGAATTATAGTTCAATACCAGTAACATTATATTGGACTTAGGACAGGAGGCAGTTAGATGCTTGCGATAGAGAGAAGAAATGAAATATTAGAAAAACTGCAGAACGATAGAAGAGTCGTAGTAAGCGAACTGAGTCAGATTTACGAGGTTTCCGAGGAGACAATCCGAAGAGACCTCGATAAACTGGTTCAGGACGGTTTCGCCATAAAAAGCTATGGCGGTGCCGTGATCAATGAAAATGTGAATATCGAGCTTCCGTTCAACATCAGAAAGAATCGCAATATTGTTGGTAAACAGCATATTGCGGAACTGGTGAGTGAACAGATCAAAGATGGGGACAGCATCATGCTTGATGCAAGTTCTACAGCAGTGTATGTTGCAAAGACGCTTCTCGAACAGGGAAAGAAGAATCTTACCGTGCTCACAAACTCTGTGGAGATTATCATAGAGCTTTTTGGGGCGCAGGATTGGAAGGTTCTCTCTACCGGAGGAGAGTCAAGAGAAGGATCCTTTGCACTGGTAGGTTATCAGACAGACCGGATGCTTCGATCTTATCATGTAGATAAGGCAATTATCTCTGCAAAGGGAATCGATATGAACGCTGGACTTACAGATTCAGATGATCTGCATGCGAATAATAAGCGAACAATGCTGACAAGAGCAAAAGAAAAAATTCTTGCTGTAGACAGCAGTAAGTTCGATCAAGTAGCATTTGCTGAGATAGGTTCATTAGATCAGATCACAACTATAGTTACGGATGCAAAGCCGGAAACAAGATGGCTTCAGCATTTTGATAAGATTGGTGTAAAATGTATCTATCCAAAGTAAGGAAGGGCAGTTATGAAAAGCTTTCAGATTAAAACTAGAGTAAATTTTGGAGATAATGCGCTGGATCGACTGGCAGAAGTGCCATATAAAAAGATCCTGATCGTTACAGACCCATTTATGGCGAAAAGCAAAAATCTGAACCTGATTCTCGATCCAATCAAAAAAGCAGGTAAGGAATATGATATCTTTCAGGATATTGTTCCGGATCCACCGATTGAGAAGATCAGTCTCGGTGTTAAGAAGATGCTTGAATATAAGCCGGATGCAATTGTTGCAGTTGGTGGCGGATCAGCAATTGACTCCTCCAAGTCAATCCGTGAATTTGCACTTCGCGTAGATCATTACGCAGAGGTAGGGCTGATTGCAATTCCAACAACAAGCGGTACAGGATCAGAGGTAACTTCATTTGCCGTTGTATCAGACCCGGCAGAACAGAGAAAATATCCACTTGTATCCTGGGAATTGACACCGGACGAGGCAATCCTCGATGCAGAACTTGTAAAGAGTGTGCCACCGGCGATTACAGCAGATACAGGAATGGACGTATTTACACACGCACTTGAAGCATGTGTAAGTACAGAGAGAAGCGATTTCTCAACAGCACTTGCAGAGAAATCAATCGAGTTGGTTGGAGTATTCCTTCTCAGAGCATATCTGGATGGAAATGATACTCATGCACGTCAGAAGATGCATTCCGCATCCTGTCTGGCAGGACTGGCATTCAACTCAGCATCTCTCGGACTGAACCATGGTATGGCTCATCAGTTAGGTGCAAAGTTCCACATCCCACACGGACGTGCGAACGCAATGCTTCTTCCACATATCATTGAATTCAACAGTGATATCAATAAACATAGTAAGAGTCAGAAAGAATATCTTCCGGCTGTTAAGCGTTATGCAACTGTAGCTCAGATCCTTGGACTGAGCAGCTACAATGAGATCATGACAGTCAGATCCCTTGTAAACTGGGTACAGTTTATGTTAAAAGAGATGGATATTCCGCTGTCAATCTCTCAGATGGGTACAATCTCAGAGGAAGAGTACTTCAATGCAATCGACAGTATGGCAGATGCCGCACTCGAGGATGGATGTACAGCAACAAACCCGAGAGTACCAAATAAGGAAGATGTTATTGAAATCTACAAGAAATTGTGGAAATAATAAGTGTAAAAAGAAGTAAAAAAGAAGCTGCGTACTGTAGCTTCTTTTTTTACACTCTCTTTTGCTTCTATTTTTAGGCATGTTTTTAAAGTTCTCGGGTAACGGTACCTATTTATTAATTGAGTGTTATCTGAAAGAATTGTTGTATATACTATATCAAATACCTGGGAAATGGACAGGAAGCGCGAAATGAAATTACCTATTTATATAGAAGCAGCAATGGGAGTTCTTCTGGTAGTGATTCTGGCAATGGCAGGAAGAAACGGAATGATTCCTCAGAACCAGAAAAATAATGTTATGAAACAGTCAGAAGTAGAACAGAAATCAGATTCTGACATGCAAAACGAAAAGGAAGCAGTTGCGGAAGAGGCAACAGATTCGATAGAAGAAGTTACACAGACTGACAGCGCAGCAATAACAGCACAGATGTGTTCTCCGGCCGGACAGTATCCGGTCATGGGGGAGAGTGTTGTTACGGTGGATGAACTTGCAGATTATTTCAATCAATCGGGATACGAATATCCGTCGGAAGAACTGGCAAAAGGTGGAGCAGATACCATAGAAACATTCTGCCAGATCTACTGTGAAGAAGCAGAGGCAGAAGACATCCGGGCAGAGGTTGCATTTACCCAGGCAATGAAAGAGACCGGCTTTCTTCAGTTTGGTGGAGATGTAAGTATTGAACAGTTTAATTTTGCCGGAATAGGAACAACCGGGGGAGGAGTGCCGGGAAATTCTTATCCGGATGTCAGAACAGGAGTGCGGGCACAGATCCAGCATCTGAAGGCCTATGCGACAGATGAACCGCTGAATCAGACTTGCGTGGATAACCGTTATGAATATGTGAAAAAAGCTTCCGCACCTTATGTGCAATGGCTGGGACAGAAAGAGAACCCGGAAGGAGCCGGTTGGGCGACAGGAGAGAACTACGGGTATGATATTGCAGGGATGTTGCAACATTTACTTTTAAAAGAGCAAGGTTAAGAAGATATGGCCGGACTTCCGGAGGTGGTTATGATATTTTAAGATTTCTTAAAGAAAGGGAAATCCCTTGACAAATCAGCCTTTGACAGCTATAGTAGTAACAGTTAAAAAGTATTTAACAACTATGTAAAGATACAGGTGTTGAAGAAGAGGAGTACATTATTACTTCCCACAGAGAGAACCGTTCAGATTGCTAAGAGGATCTGGCTGTGAGACGGTTTGGAAAAAGGATGATGGAAGGTAGCTTCGGAGCCGGAATTCTGAAAGGTCGAAGAGGTTGGATAGGAGTTCCCGGAGTCGTTCACGTTACAGAACGAAGAGATGTATATGTAAAGAACAAGGTTAATACAAACAGTAACAAGTTCTTACATATATAAATAAGGTGGTACCGCGAGATTTTCGCCCTTTACGTGAAGTAGAGGGCGTTTTCTAGTTATAGAAGAAAGAGATATCCACTTTTAAAACAATGAGATTGTGGAAAACAACTACAAAATTAACATAATATGTGGAAAAAGGAGAACAATCATGAGCAAAGAACTCGCAAAGACTTACGATCCGAAACAGATCGAAGAGAAACTCTATGAGAGATGGTGTGAGAACAAGTATTTTCATGCTGAAGTAGACAGAAGTAAGAAACCATTTACAACAGTAATGCCGCCTCCGAATATTACAGGAAAGCTGCATATGGGACATGCACTTGACAATACACTGCAGGATATCCTGATCCGTTACAAGAGAATGGAAGGATATAACGCACTGTGGATTCCGGGAACAGACCATGCAGCAATCTCTACAGAGGTTAAGGTTACAAATCAGCTCAAAGAAGAGGGAATCGACAAGAAAGAACTCGGACGTGAGGGATTCCTTGAGAGAACATGGCAGTGGAAAGAAGAATATGCAGGAACAATCGAGAACCAGCTGAAGAAGCTTGGTATTTCCTGTGACTGGGACAGAGAGCGTTTCACAATGGACGAGGGATGTTCTAAGGCTGTAGAAGAAGTATTCATCAATTTATACAACAAGGGATATATTTACAAAGGTTCCAGAATCATCAACTGGTGTCCGAAATGTAAGACATCTCTGTCAGACGCAGAGGTAGAGCATGAGGATCAGGACGGAAACTTCTGGCATATTAAGTACCCGATCGCCGGAACAGACCGTTTCCTTGAGATTGCAACAACACGTCCGGAGACACTGCTTGGAGATACAGCGATCGCCGTTCACCCGGATGATGAGAGATACAAAGATATCGTAGGAAAGATGGCAATCCTTCCGCTTGTAAATCGTGAGATTCCGATCGTTGCAGACTATTATGTAGACAAAGAATTCGGAACAGGTGCTGTTAAGATCACACCGGCACATGACCCGAATGACTTCGAGGTAGGAAAGCGTCATAACCTTCCGGAGATCAACATCATGAATGATGATGCGACAATCAACGAGAAGGGTGGAAAATACGCAGGAATGGATCGTTACGAGGCCAGAAAGGCAATCGTAGCAGATCTGGATGAGCAGGGATACCTTGTAAAAGTTGTTCCGCACATGCATGCAGTAGGAACACATGATCGTTGTGGTACAACCGTTGAGCCGCTGATCAAACAGCAGTGGTTTGTAAAGATGGATGAGCTTGCAAAACCGGCGATCAACGCACTGAAGACTGGTGAACTTCGTTTCGTACCGGAGCGTTTTGACAAGATTTACCTTCACTGGCTTGAGAATATCAAAGACTGGTGTATCTCCCGTCAGATCTGGTGGGGACACAGAATTCCGGCTTATTACTGTGATGAGTGCGGTGAATTTGTAGTTGCGAAAGAAGCACCGGAGAAATGCCCACACTGTGGATGTACACATTTCACACAGGATGAAGATACACTTGATACATGGTTCTCTTCCGCACTGTGGCCGTTCTCCACACTTGGATGGCCGGAGAAGACAGAAGACCTTGACTACTTCTATCCGACAGACGTTCTTGTAACTGGATATGATATCATCTTCTTCTGGGTAATCCGTATGGTATTCTCAGGATATGAGCATACAGGAAAAGCTCCGTTTAACACAGTACTGATCCACGGTCTTGTAAGAGACTCTCAGGGACGTAAGATGAGTAAGTCTCTTGGAAATGGTATCGATCCGCTTGAGATCATCGACAAGTACGGTGCAGATGCCCTGAGACTGACACTGATCACAGGAAATGCACCTGGTAACGATATGCGTTTTTACAACGAGCGTGTTGAGGCAAGCCGTAATTTTGCAAACAAAGTATGGAATGCATCAAGATTTATCCTGATGAACATGGAGAAGAACGTTGTAGAAGAACCGGAAGACTTCCTGCTGAAACCAGCAGACAGATGGATCCTTTCCAAGGTAAACAGTCTGACAAAAGAAATGACAGAGAACATGGATAAGTTCGAACTCGGTATTGCAGTTCAGAAAGTTCATGACTTTATCTGGGATGAGTTCTGTGACTGGTATGTAGAGATCGCAAAATATCGTATCTACCATGCGGAGGAAGATTCACAGTCCGCAAACTGTGCTCTGTGGGTACTTAAGACAGTACTTGGACAGGCACTGAAGCTTCTTCATCCATTTATGCCATTTATCACAGAAGAAATTTATGGAGCACTTGTACCGGAGGAAGAGTCACTGATGATGTCAAGCTGGCCGGTATACAGAGAAGATTGGAAATTCCCATATGCTACAGAAGTTATTGAGCATGTAAAAGCAATCACACGCGGAATCAGAAATATGCGTGCTGAGATGAATGTTCCGAATAACAAACGTACAAAGGTTTATATTATCAGCAGTGATTCAAAACTGCTTACAGCACTTGAAGCACTCAAGGAATCTGTAAAACCGTTGATGCTGGCAAACGATATTATTCTTCACTATGAGAAGAAAGATGTTGCTGATGATGCAGTATCTATCGTTGTTCCGGGAGCAACAGTTTACCTGCCGCTGGAAGACCTTGTAGACTTCGAGCAGGAGAGAGAAAGACTGAAGAAAGAGGAAGAGAGACTCAACAGCGAGATAAAGAGAGCACAGGGAATGCTTGCAAATGAAAGATTCACAAGCAAAGCACCTGCAGATAAAGTTCAGGCTGAGCGTGATAAACTTGAGAAATATACAAAGATGCTTGAGCAGGTAAAAGAGAGAATCGATAGTCTCAGATAACTGTGGGGGGAGAAAAGCTGCAAAAAAGCAGGAAACTGTAAACAGCAGTTTAGACACAGTATCAGGTATTAGACGGCAAAAAGTCGCACGGCAGAAAGGAACTAAGATCCCATGCCGTGCATTTTGCCTATAAGAAAGAGGTTATAGATGAAGCGGATTCATATTAAAAAACCAGATATCAAAGGATTTTTTACAAAGGTCAAAAATCTGAAACCGGAAGATATCAAGAGACACTATCAGGAGAAAAAAGCAAGACGCCAGAGAATCCTGGAACAGAGAAGAAACAGTAAATTTGCGAAAAAGATGCAGCCGGTTTATAAGTGGATTAACAGATTTTCACTCGTCTTTCATTATCTGCTGGCCTGTGTTTTAAATTTTTTGATTGAGGTGATCTCAAGACATTCCTTTTTTGAAGCATGGAGCTACATGACAGGAACACCGCTCGTGTTTCTGTTTAACGCATTTTTAATTTTTGCAACATTTATGATTGTTTATCTGTTCCGCAGACGAGTGTTTGTCAGAATTCTTCTCAGTGTATTCTGGCTGTTTCTGGGAGCATGTAACGGATATCTGCTCCTGAAGCGAGTGACACCGTTCAATGCACAGGACTTGAAAGTTCTGTCAGATGCCTTGGAACTGACAAGCAATTACTTTAATGGCTTTGAGATCGTGATGCTTACCATTGGAATCGCAGCTGTTGTTTTGTGGGTGATTTCCATGTGGCGCCGCGGTGGGCAGTATACTGGAAAGATGCACCGCATTATTGCAGTGATCGCTGTTGTGGCATCCGGATTTGCCTATGTAGGACTTACTGATGTTGCAATCGACAAGCGAGTGATCTCAAATTATTTTGGAAATATCGCATTTGCTTACGAAGACTATGGATTCCCATATTGCTTCGCAGCAAGCTTATTTAATACAGGAATCAATCAGCCGGCCGGTTACAGTGAAGAGACGATGGCGGAGATCAACAAGGATGGATGCCTTAACGTGAGTGAGACAAGCCGTTCGAAAGAGGAACTGCCGAATATCATGTTTGTCCAGCTAGAATCTTATTTTGATCCGACAGAGGTAGAATGGCTGCGATTTTCCGAGGATCCGATCCCAAATCTCAGAAAGCTTTATGCTGACTATTCTTCCGGATATTTTAAAGTTCCATCTGTCGGAGCAGGTACAGCGAATACAGAGTTCGAGGTGCTTACCGGAATGAATATGCGTTTCTTCGGACCGGGAGAGTATCCATACAAGACTTATGTGAAGACGACACCTCTTGAGAGTGCGGCAAGTGCGCTTTCATCCCTTGGATATGGTGCAGAGGCACTTCACAACAACGGCGGTAATTTCTACAGTCGTGCCAAAGTATATAACAACATGGGATTCGACCATTATACAAGTAAGGAATTCATGAATATCTTAAAGACGACTCCGAAGGGATGGGCGACAGACGATATTCTTGTTCCGAACATCATGGAGTCTTTGGACACAACAGACGGAACAGACTTTGTATGTACGATCAGTGTGCAGGGACATGGAGATTATCCGACAGAGCCGACCTTGGAAAATCCGGAGATCAATGTAACCGGAGTGGAAGATGAAGGCAAGAGAAATGCATGGGAGTACTATGTAAATGAAGTCCATGAGATGGACAAATTCGTTGGACAGCTGATCGATGCAATCGAGCAGAGAGGGGAACCGACAGTGATCGTATTCTATGGAGACCATCTCCCGACACTTGGTCTGGAAGCAAAAGACCTGAAAGGAAAATATCTGTACAATACGAATTATGTTATCTGGGACAATATTGGACTGGAAAAGAAAGATGGGAATATCGCTGCTTACCAGATTATGGCAGAAGTCTTTGATCGTTTGGATATTCATACAGGAACTATTTTCAATTACCATCAGCAGAGAAGACAGACAAAGAATTATCTTGCTGATCTGGAATTACTCCAGTATGATATCATGTACGGAAAACAGTATGTATATAAGGACAGTGGAGCTCCGATCACAGAAGGACATATGGTCATGGGAGTAAAGGATGCGACGATCACCAGTGTTGTGGAGCAGCTGAAAGGAACTTATAGCATTTACGGAGAGAACTTTACAAAACAAAGTAAGGTTTATATCAACGGAGAGAAGCAGACAACAAAATTCCTGAACAATACAAGACTGGATCTGAAAGAGTCAGAAATCAAAGATGGCGATCAGATCATGGTTGCACAGTGCGGTTCAAGCAATACAATCTTCCGTACATCGAAGACTTATGAATATACAGGAGGCCAGCTTGTAGAAGTGACAGACCAGGATACGGATGTTGAGAATGGAAGACAGGCCTTTGTAGAACAAAAGGAAGAAAAGAAAAAATGACCTATAAGGAAATCGTAACCTATATAGAAGAAATTCCGAGATTTACAAGAAAGCACTCTCTGGCTCATACCAGAGAGATGCTTCTGTTTTTGGGAAATCCGCAGAATGGAAAGAAGATCATTCATGTAGCGGGAACGAATGGAAAAGGTTCTGTATGCGCTTATCTGGATGCAATGCTCAGGGCAGAAGGAAAAAGCACCGGATTGTTTACTTCACCGCATCTGGTGAAAATGAATGAACGGATTGTTCTGAACGGAAAGCAGATCAGTGATGAGGATTTCTGTGAAGTATTTGAAGAGACCATGCAGGCTGTCCGCAGGATGCAGGATGCAGGATTGGAGCATCCGACATTTTTCGAATTTTTATTTGCAATGGCGATGAAAGCTTATGACAGAGCAGGAATGGAATATATTGTCCTTGAGACAGGACTTGGAGGTCGGCTGGATGCAACAAGTTCTGTAGAACCGGTTGCCTGCGTGATCACATCGATCGGTCTGGATCATATGGAATATCTTGGTGATACAGTGGAACAGATTGCGGGAGAGAAAGCAGGAATCATCCGGCCGGAAGTTCCGGTGTTCTTTGCACAGACAGCACCGGGAAGTGATTCTGTAATTGAAAAAACAGCAGAAAAAGAAGGCTGTTTCTGTAAAAAAATAGGGAAAGATGCGTACGAAATTCTTGGAATTGAAGATAAACATATTGCATTTTCCTGCGCAAGTGCTTATTATGGAACTACCACGTGGAAATTAAATAATATTGGAACCTATCAGCCGGGAAATGCACTGCTTGCGATGGAAGTGATGCGTTATCTTTTCAAAGAAAACGGTCATCCACAAGAGTGGAGAACAGCACTTGCCAGGGTGAAATGGGCAGGAAGAATGGAAGAGATTCTTCCAAAAGTATACGTTGACGGAGCACATAATGTGAGTGCCATTCAGGCATTTGCAAGAAGTGTTCCGAAGAATCCAGATGGAAATATTATTTTATTTTCGGCGGTAAAAGATAAAGAATATGAAGAAATGATTTCGTATCTATGTAAACATGCTGATGCGGAAGAATATGTAGTAACATTGATCGACGGAGATCGAGCGACAGATGCACACATTCTGGGTGAACTGTTCCGGAAATATACAGAACAGCCGGTGACTGTGATTGAATCTGTCAAAGAGGCAATGCAGTATGTATTGCGAATTCAGGGGAGAAGAACGGTATATTGTCTCGGTTCTCTTTACCTGACAGGAATGATCAAAGAGATTATACAGGAATCTTTAAGCGGATGTGGGGAGGTTTGATTGCAGATGCTTAATTATGAAGAAGAACTCAGAAAATTCAAGCCAAGTCTCGAGGTGGACCAGATTGAGGAAGCTGTTTACAAGGAAGATCTGACAGATATGCAGGATATCGTAAAAGAGGTTATGGCAAAGAAAGAAAAAACGGTGAGAAGATAGAAAGATAGTGGTGGGTATAAATGGATTACACAAAGAAGATCATGTATCAGTCAAATTCCTGGTACAATGATGGACTGCGCAAAGCCCAGGTGAGAGATATGTCCGGGGCAATTGTTTCCTTGCAGCAGAGCCTGCAGTATAACAGGGAGAATATTGCGGCGCGGAATCTTTTAGGTCTTGTGTATTATGGCATAGGGGAAGTTTCAGAAGCTCTTGTGGAGTGGATCATCAGTAAGAATCTGTGCCCAAGAGATAATATTGCAGATTATTATATTAAAAAAGTACAGAATTCAGCGAATGAATTAGAATCACTGAATCAGGCAATTAAGAAGTTTAACCAGTGTCTGGTTTACTGTCAGCAGAACGGGGAAGATCTTGCGATCATCCAGTTGAAACAGGTGATCGCGTCTCATCCGACATTTTTGAAGGCGTATCAGCTTCTGGCTCTGATCTATATACAGATGAATCAGAATACAAAGGCAAGACAGATTCTTATAGAAGCAAAGAAATTAGATACAACAAATGAACTGACACTGACCTATTTGCAAGAAGTTACAAAACAGCGTGGCAGATATGGGAAGAATGCAGAGAGAAGTTTCCGGAAACCAAAAAGTGCGACAGTAGAATACAGTCTTGGAAATGAGACGATCATTCAGCCGAAACGTTCTAAGATCCGGGATATGGCACAGCAGCTTGCATTTGCCAATATATTGATCGGAATGGTTCTTGGTGCTGCTTTGATCTGGTTTCTTGTTGCTCCGGCGGTGAATCAGAACCGCTCGGAGAAGTTGAATAATCAGATGCGTGCATACAGTGAACAGATCAACACACTGGAAGCACAGGTGAGTGCCCAGACAAGAACACTGGATCAGTATCGAACAGCCGGAGACGAGGCACAGAAAGCAGTTGATCAGGCAAAGGCAACATCTGACAGCTATGAGAAACTGCTTCAGGTTTCAAGTCAGAGCCGTTCCGGAAAATATAGTTATACGGATATGGCAGACGCGCTGCTTGAGATTACAAGAGATTCTCTTGGAGACAGTGGAAAAGAGATGTATGATACACTTTCTGATTCTATTTTCCCAACAGCATGCAAGAGAAGATATGCAGCCGGTGTAGATTCACTGGAATCAGAGGACTATGATCAGGCGATTGAGTACCTGACGAAGGTTGTGAAGATGGACGAAAGTTATAATGATGGACAGGCTATTTATCGTCTGGCACAGGCTTATCAGGGAAAAGGTGATACAGAGAATGCAAAGACCTGGTATCAGAAGATGGTAGATACTTATAATAATTCCAGATATATTGAGGATGCGAAAAAGCAGCTTGCAATTCTGAATGGAGATGCCAGTGCAGATACAAGTTCAGATAGTAGTTCAGTATCAGAGGACTCAGAAAATTCTGATAACTCCAATAGCTATGATAATTCTCAGGATAATGGAAATTCCGATAATTCTGACAATACAGAGGATAACGAATAAGATTACGAAGGAAAAGGATATGCGAAGAAGCATATCCTTTTTTAGCGTACGGATTCAGGTAATTAAACGGAAAATGAGAAAAGCAGGAGGCATGAAAATATATGAGATATCAGGTAGAGGAAAATTGTCTGACGATCTATCTCCCAAGAGAGGTAGACCATCATAATGCAGATGAAATAAGGAAAGAAGCGGATGCAGTGATCAGCAGAAATCATATCAGATATGTGATCTTTGACTTTGACAGGACAGATTTTATGGATAGTTCAGGAATTGGAATCATTATGGGGAGGTATAAGACCGTCAGTCTGATCGGAGGAGAAGTCTGGGCGATACATACGAACGAAAGAATCCGGAAGATTCTTACATTTTCAGGAGCAGCAAAGATTATGCAGATTTATGAGGAGGAAAAGTGATGGAGGCGAGTAATACACAGAATAATGAGATGGAGATACGCTTTGACAGCAGATCAGAAAATGAGGGATTTGCCAGAGTATCGGTAGCATCATTTTTAACACAACTTAATCCAACGGTGGAAGAAGTAGCAGATGTGAAGACTGCAGTGTCAGAAGCTGTAACAAATGCGATTATCCACGGATATGAACAGAGAGTAGAGAAAGTAAAGATACATTGTAGTATAGAAAACCAGCTTTTTACAGTAGAAATATCGGACCGTGGAAAAGGTATTGCAAATGTGGAAAAAGCAATGGAACCGATGTTTACAACAAAACCGGAGGATGATCGGTCAGGAATGGGATTTTCTTTTATGGAAGCATTTATGGATACTGTGGAAGTAGAGTCAAAGGTAGGGGAAGGAACCAGTGTAAAAATGACTAAGACAATAGGTAAAGGGAGCAGAATATGGACGACACAATCGCTTTAATCAGAAAGTCACACGACGGAGATAAAAAAGCGAAAGAAGAACTTGTTGAAAAAAATATAGGTCTTATCTGGTGCGTAGTAAAGCGATTTTACGGAAGAGGTGCAGAACCGGAAGACTTGTTTCAGATTGGAAGCATTGGACTGCTTAAGGCAATTGATAAATTTGATTTTTCTTATGAAGTACAGTTTTCAACCTATGCTGTTCCAATGATATCCGGAGAAATCCGGCGTTTTTTGAGAGATGACGGAATGATAAAAGTCAGCCGTTCATTGAGAGAGCTGTCCTATAAGAGTCTGCAGGCGAGAGAAAAGATGACCAGGATACTCGGGAGAGAACCGACATTGAAAGAGTTATCAGAAGAGCTTCAGATAGATTGTGAGGAGATTGTCCAGGCAATGGAGTCGTCAGTGGAGGTGGAATCCATATATAAGCCGATCCATCAGAAAGAGGGAAGCGAGATTCTTCTGATGGATAAGCTGGAAGAAAAAGACAGGCAGGAAGAAAAGGTGCTTGATCGGATTGTATTAAAAGAAGTACTGGAAACACTTGAAGCGAAGGAACGGACGATCATTTATCTGAGATATTTTGCAGGAAAGACGCAGGCTGAGATAGGAAAGAAAATGGGAATGTCTCAGGTGCAGGTGTCAAGGACAGAAAAAAAGGTGCTGGAGCGGATGCGGAAAGAAATGAAGCGGTAGAGTTTACCATCTTTTCCAAAAAAACAATCCCGCTCCGATTCCCTTCCCTAATGCAACCATTACCACAAACACCGCGAGATACCGGACAATCCTTGCCCGTCTCATAAAAATGGGAAATACATTCAAAATTTCTGCAAGTGCCATTGCCCAGCAACCAACAAAAATCCCTCCGAAAAGTCCATAAATTGCAAGAAATATCATCCTTCCCGGAAGATTAACTTCAAAAATCTGAAACAAGTTTCCAAGGATCGCACCGGCTGCTACCATATCTTCATAAATTAAAATATGATTGCCGGTATGGGTACGATCTGCAAAATCTGAGATCACACCAAGTTCCACAATGAAAGAAAAGACACCGCCAGCTACTATCATTCCGGCACTTAAACCAAGCAATGCCAGGAAAATTGTCTGCAACAAGTTCATTTCTCGACCTCCAGTTCTTTCTTTTGCCGTGCTGCATTTTCCACCAGAGTTGTCTGGATATCATTTTCATAAAGACGCATCTGTATTTCCATCGGTGTAGGATCTACTGTAAAGCGTTTCTTACCAAAGTGATTAAAAAATATTAGAATTCCGATTGCAAGCCCTATGGAATACGTGACTTCCAGAACAGAAAAACCATCTGTCTTCTTTCCCATGATCAGTTCATAAATCTGACCAAATAGCTTCGTTACCCCAACATCATTATTGAATGCCATGATCGAGAAGGCAGATCCAAAGAAAATCACTGCTGATACCAGCACTACTTTTAAAATGTGCCAGAGAAGAGGTGGTGTTTTCTGATTTTCATAAGTAACGATAATATCTGTTTCGCCCAGATTCTGAATCTGCAGCCTGGGATACTGTTCATGAATACAGGCAATGATTTTCAACACGGAAATTACATAGCGCTGTTCTTTTTCCTCCCGGATCTTCAAGATCCGCAAAGTTTTTACTTTCATCAGGATGGTCTTGTCTGAACACTCCATACTCAGGAGATCTCCTAACATGACGTTTTGCTTTGATACCTCAACATTCCTGTCTGCTTTGAGATAAAGAGTTGTTGATTCAGATGCCATGGACGATCACCTCCAGTTTCTTATCCGGAGCAGAATATTTGTTACTGTTCACACGATGTGCGACCAGCAACGCATCTCGCCATTTTAAATCGCCTTTGGCGATGGGGCGAGATGCATTCAAGTCAAAACGCGCATCCTCCGTGTCAATCAGCGGAGTGATTGACACGGGAGTGAACGGTAACGAATATTTCACAAGATATCCCTCATCACTTTGCATTTTCTTCTGTCCATTCCAATAAAACAGACCAATAACAACTGCGCATAGTAAAAGGATTATTAAAGCAAACCATCTCTTTTTCGCTTTGTTTTTCATTTCATCAGACCTCCTGAAGTGTTTTTTCTATTATTTGGTAACTGTTCAGAGCCAAGCAAAATTTCAAAAAACAGGTATAAAATGCTTGCATTTTTAAAACTGTTTTTGAAATTTTATTTGGCGGATACGCCACACCGACGAAATGCGTAGCATTTTGGAGGTTGGCTCTGAACAGTTACATTATTTGCAGCTTTAATAAAAATATACTTTTCGTTTTCATTATCTTGACAAGCAATAAATCCTGTACTAAAATAAACACATAAGCAAAACCGAAACGTTTCGGTTTTGAAAATAAGGAGGACGATACGATGCCATTAGTTACATCAGAAAAGATGCTTTTAGACGCAAAGAAGGATGGATACGCAGTAGGCGCATTCAATGTAGAGAATATGGAGATGGTTAAAGCAGTCATCGCTGCAGCGGAGGAGCTGAACGCACCGGTGATGCTTCAGACAACACCTTCTACTGTAAAGTACGGAACATTGGAGACATTTGCAGGAATCGTGAAAGCAGAAGCTGCGAAAACAAAGATCCCGGTATGTCTGCATCTGGATCATGGCAATAGCTTTGAACTTGCAGTTCAGGCAATGAAAGCTGGTTACACATCTGTTATGATCGACGGTTCCCACGAAGATTTTGAAAATAATATCGCAGTGACGAAGAAGGTTGTAGATGTAGCAAATGCATTTGGTATTCCGGTAGAAGCTGAACTTGGTAAAGTTGGCGGAAAGGAAGACGACCTTGAGGCTGATGCTGATACGAACACAGATCCGCAGGAAGCGAAAGAATTCGTAGAGCGCACAGGAGTTTCCTCTCTTGCAGTAGCGATTGGAACAGCGCACGGCTTTTATGTAGGAACCCCGGTTCTTGACAAGCCAAGAGTAAGCGCAATCAAAGAAGTTGTAGATGTTCCGCTCGTGCTTCATGGAGCTTCCGGACTGAGTGAAGAAGATGTAAGAGAATGTGTAGAGCGTGGAATGTGTAAAGTCAACTTTGCAACTGAGCTTCGTGTTGCATACACAGATGCCGTGAAGAAACTGCTTGAAGAGAAGCCGGAGACATTCGATCCGAAGAAACTCGGTGTTGTTGCGATGGAAGCTGTAAAAGAACAGGTGATCGCACGCATGAAGATGTGCGGATGTGATGGAAAAGCAAAATAAAACAAGTGATAGCTTACTAGATACAGAATAAGGAAATAAGTTTATGGGTGCAACGATGAAAGACATTGCCCGAGAGACAGGGCTCGGACTTGCAACAATTTCTTCTTATCTAAATGGAGGAAATGTGCGTGAGAAAAACAGAATCAAGATCGAAGAGGCAATTGAGAAGCTTCATTTTGAGGTAAATGAAGTTGCAAGAGGATTAAAGACAAACCGAACGAAGACCATCGGAATCATCTTACCCGAGTTGAACAACATTTTCTTTTCAGAGATCATTACAGCAGCGGAAGATTTATTAAGAAGTCATGGGTATGCGACGATGATCTGTGACTGCAGATCCGATGTGAAGCGAGAAGAAGAGGCAGCAGAATTCCTTCTTCACAGAAGAGTGGATGGCTTGATCATGATGCCAACCGGAGCAGAGAAGAAAGTATTTGATAGATTTAGAAAATCCGGAAGACCGGTTGTACTGATCGACCGAAGGATGGAGAACGGAGATTGCGACTGTGTTCTTGTAGACAATGAAGGAGCAGCGCAGAATGCAGTGAAACGGCTGATGAAAAAAGGGCATAAGAAGATTGGTATGATCACAGGACCGGATAATGTGTATACAGCAAGGGAACGTCAACGAGGATATGAGCTTGCGATACAAGAATCATCCAAAGCTAGATCAGCACAACAATCAGATTTAAAAGGCAAAACAGATACAAAACTTCTGGCAGATGGTAACTACACGATTGCCGGCGGAGCGAAAGCGATGCGCAAGCTTTACGAAGACAATCCAGATATGACAGCAGTCTTTATCTCCAACTACGAGATGACAGTCGGAGCAATGATGGAGATCAATGACCTTGGTATCAAAGTTCCGGAACAGCTGTCTGTGATAGGATTTGATAACATGGATTTTGCAAGAGCTGTAGTCCCAAGATTGACAATCGTGACACAGCCAACGGAAGAGATTGGACAAGCGGCAGCAAATCTGTTATTGAGTCATCTCGAAGATAAGGATGAAACATCAGATAAAACATCAGACAAAATAGAAACAACAGAGACAATCTGGCTGAAAACCGGATTCGTAGAAGGAGAATCAGTGGCGGACATTTCATAAAGAGGAGGAGACCATGGGAGAATATTTATTAGGAATAGATATCGGAACCAGTGCCTGCAAGATTGCAGTCTTTGCAAAAGACGGAACCGTCAAGGCAACCGGAACCGGTGATTATCAGGTTTATTACCCACATCCTGGATGGGCAGAACAGAATCCGGAAGAATGGTGGGAAGCAGTTTGCGATGCAATCCCAAGGGTACTCGTAAAAGGAAATATTTCCCCGGAAGAGATTAAAGGAATCGGAATCGACGGACAGAGCTGGTCTGCGATCGCAGTCGATAAAGATGGAAATGTACTTACGAACACCCCAATCTGGATGGACACAAGAGCCACAGATATCTGTGAAGAATTCAATGAAAAGATTGGGAAAGACAAGATCTTCGAGCTTTGCGGCAACTCTTTGCAGCCATCTTATACAACTGCAAAGATCATCTGGTATCAGAGAAATCTGCCGGAAGTCTATGCAAAGACTTATAAGATCCTTCAATCCAACAGTTATATTGCATACAAACTGACCGGTGTGATGACACAGGATCTTTCTCAGGGATATGGCCTTCACTGTTTCGATATGAGAACAGGAACCTGGAATAAAGAGATGTGTCAGGAATTTGGATTTTCTTCTGAACTATTGCCGGAAATTCATGCCTGTCATGAAGTGATCGGTGAGGTAAATGAGAAAGCTGCGAAAGAAAGCGGACTGGCGGAAGGAACACCGGTCGTGGCCGGAGGACTCGATGCAGCATGCGGAACTCTCGGCGCAGGAGTGATCCACAGCGGAGAGACACAGGAACAAGGTGGACAGGCAGGTGGAATGAGTATCTGTACCGACCAGTATCGTGCTGATGAGCGGTTGATTCTTGGATTTCATGTCGTGCCGGATTGCTGGCTCTTACAAGGCGGAACAACCGGAGGCGGCGGAGTGATGCGCTGGCTTGAGCGGGAGTTCGGAGCGTACGAAAGAGAAGAAGGAAAACGTCAGGGAAAAAGCTCACTGGATTTATTTAATGAAGAGGCGGCAGCAGTAGCACCGGGAAGTGACGGAGTGATCTTCCTCCCATATATGTCCGGCGAGAGAACTCCGATTTGGGATCCAAACGCAAAAGGTGTTTACTACGGATTAGATTTCAGTAAGACAAAAGGACACTTCATCCGTGCGGCAATGGAAGGAACAGCATATGCATTGAAGCATAACCTTGATGTTGCGGAAGAAGCCGGAGCGAAAGTAGAAGTCCTGCGTGCGATGGGCGGATCAGCAAACTCCTTGTTGTGGACACAGATCAAGTCTGACATCACAGGAAAACCGATCGTAGTTCCATCATCCGATACAGCGACAACATTCGGTGCAGTGATTCTTGCCGGAGTCGGAATCGGAATGTACAAAGACTTTGACGAGGCAGTGAAGCTTACTATTGAAGAGAAGCGTTCCCACGAACCGAATAATGAAAACAGAAAAGTTTACGATAAAAATTACGAAACATATATAGAACTTTATAAACAATTAAAGGAAACTATGGCGAAAAACCATGAATAAGAAATAAATTAACAAAAGATCAAAAAAGGAGGATCTTGAAAATGAAAGCAGCAGTTGTATGCGCCAACGAAGACGTACAGTATCTTGATTACGAAGAACCGACACCGGGACCGGGCGAAGTTAAGGTCAAAGTAAAATGTTCCGGTATCTGCGGATCTGATATTCCACGAGTACTTCACAACGGAGTTCATTTCTATCCAATCGTACTTGGACATGAGTTCTCAGGAGATGTTGTAGAAGTAGGTGAAGGTGTAACAAAGGTTAAGGTTGGAGATCACGTATCCGGTGCACCGTTGAAACCATGTATGAAATGTGATGACTGTCAGAACGGAAACTTCTCTCTGTGCAAACATTACAGCTTTATTGGTTCCAGAGAGCAGGGATCAAATGCGGACTATGTAGTGATCCCAGAGCAAAATGCAGTTGTATATGATCCAGGCATTCCGTATGAACAGGCGGCCATGTTTGAACCTGCAACTGTAGCAATCCACGGAGTGTTCCAGAATGATTATCAGGGCGGACAGTATGTTGCAGTACTCGGCGGCGGAACGATCGGAATGTTTACAATGCAGTGGTGCAAGATCTTCGGATCAAAGAAAGTTGTAGTTTTCGACATCAGTGATGAGAGACTTGAACTTGCCAAACGTCTTGGAGCTGACGAAGTTGTCAACACAACGAAAGAGAATTTTATGGAAGAGGCAATGGCGATCACAGGCGGCAAAGGATACGGATTTGTATTCGAGACAGCCGGACAGGTTCCGACTATGCATATGGCCTTTGAGCTTGCAGGAAATAAATCCCATGTATGCTTTATCGGAACACCACATGTGAATCTTGAGTTCACACCGGCAATGTGGGAGAACATGAACCGTAAAGAGTTCAAACTGACAGGATCCTGGATGTCCTACAGCGCACCGTTCCCAGGCAAGGAGTGGGATCTGACAGCACATTACTTTGCGACAGGACAGCTGAAATTCGACAAAGGATTTATTTACAAAATGGTTCCGATGAGTCAGGCACAGGAAGCATTCCAGATGTTTAAGACACCGGGACTTGTACAGGGGAAAGTAATGCTTGTAAACGAAGATTAATCAGAGAGGGGGACAAGAGCTTTGATGTGTCAAAGCTCTGTACCGAATATGATACTTACAGTAACATTAAATGCAGCAATCGACAAAAGATATGTTGTGGAAGGCTATCAGGTCGGTGAAGTCAACCGTGTGAAAGAATGTGCGTACACGCCAGGCGGAAAAGGATTAAATGTATCCAAGCCGGCGTCTATCGCAGGAGCGGAAGTGGTCGCGACAGGATTTGTCGGAGGTCATGCAGGAAATTATATCGAAGATGCACTGAAACCATTTGGAATCAAGAGCGAATTCTATCATCTGGAAGAAGAGAGCCGATCCTGTATCAACATCTGGGATGAAGTCAATCACGTGCAGACAGAATTTCTTGAGCCGGGATTCACGGTATCTGAGGAAGAATTTAAGGGATTCGAAAAACATTTCACAGAACTGGTGAAGAAAGCAGATGTTGTTGCTATGTCAGGAAGTGTTCCAAAAGGACTTGACGGAACAGCTTATCAGCGTCTTGTAAGAATCTGCAAAGAGGCAGGAAAGAAAGTCATCCTTGATACAAGTGGAAAACTGCTTGAGATGGGAATCGAGGCAAAGCCGACGATGATCAAGCCAAACATTGATGAGATCCGTATGTTGACAGGAAAAAGCTGCGATAACTTCCAGGACATGGTAGATGCGGCAAAACAGATTCATGCAGATGGAGTCGAGATCGTAGCAGTGTCACTCGGTGGAGACGGTTCCTTTGTCGTATGTGACGACGGAATCTTTCGCGCACGTGTGCCGAAGATCGATGCGGTAAACACAGTAGGATGCGGAGATTCCATGATCGCCGGGTTCGCTCTTGGACTTAGCGAAGGACTTTCGGTTGAAGAGACATTGAAGAAAGCAAGTACGATCTCAGCGGCAGCAGCACTCAGAGAAGAAACAGGATTCTTCGTAAAAGAAGATATGGAAAAGATCTATCCACAGGTGGAGATTGAGAAGATCGGTTAGATTAGATAAAAGGAGAATTATCATGGGTGAATTTATTAATCCGGCAGATGTGCCAAAAGTAAAATTCTACACAGGTGATGAAGCACCATGTATCGGAATGGGAACCTTTGGTTCCGACAGATTTACAGCAGATCAGATTGCTGAAGCAGTAGACGGAGCAATCAAAAGCGGATACCGCATGTTTGATTGTGCCGCATGCTACGGAAATGAACCGGAGATCGGTAAAGTATTTAAAAATGCATTTGATGAGGGAATCGTAGAACGTAAAGATCTCTTTATTATGACAAAAGTATGGAACGATATGCACGAACATGTCGAAGAAGCTTGCAAGAAAAGTATCGCAGATCTCCAGTGTGATTATGTGGATATGTATTATATTCACTGGCCATTCCCGAATTACCATGCACCAAAATGCGATGTAGAGTCAAGAAATCCGGATTCTAAACCATTCAGTGTGGAAGAATTCATGAATACATACAGACAGTGTGAAAAACTCGTCGAAGACGGATTGACAAGATTCATCGGAATCTCCAATATGACGATTCCGAAACTCGAAGCAGTACTTCCATTGATGAAGATCAAACCGGTTGCCTGTGAGCTCGAGATCCATCCTTGCTTCCAGCAACAGGAACTTTACGATTACCTCGTAGCACACGATATCCAGCCGGTAGGTTACATGCCAATCGGTTCTCCGATGAGACCGGAGAGAGATATGTGTCCGGAAGATGTAGCAGATCTGCAGACTCCGGTTATGCAGGAGATTGCGAAGGCTCATAACTGTCACCCGGCGATCATTGCACTGAAATGGGCAAGGCAGAGAGGCGAGATTGCAATCCCGTTCTCACTTCACAACTATGTAAGCAACTTAAAAGCAATGACAGAAGATCCGCTGACAGAAGAAGAGATGGCGAAGATCGCAACACTCGAAAAAGGAAACCGCCTTGTAAAAGGACAGGTGTTCTTGTGGCATGGAGCAAAAGACTGGCATGATCTCTGGGATGAAGATGGAGAAATCGTGACATTGTAAAAAATGAGATAAAATGATATTGAGAGATACAGTTCTTGTAGGAAGTTGAGACTTTTACAGGAGCTGTATTTTAGTAGAAAAAAGGATCGGATTTCCTGCGTGAAATAAAAAAGTTGACATGCACACATTTTTATGATAATATATCGCTCGTAACATTTTTGTAATAAATGTAATAAAAATGAAAATAATGCATAGTATTAATAAAGAATAGCAATTAAATGGTAAAAATTATGCAACAAAATTGTTAGGAGGGTATATGAAATTTAATAAAAATAAAAGGATGTTTCTGGCGATGTATACAGCAATGATGAGTGCGGTCATGCTGACGGGATTTGCAAGTTCCACGGAAGCACAGGAGCAGAGTGCTGTAGAATCAGAAGTGTCAACGGAGCCATCGGATCAGGAAGAAACTTTAGATGACACGCAGTCTGCCGGGGATGTAGGTACTGACTGGTGTGTATCAAAGGAAGTGATCGATGTACAGTCAGGGATGATCGAGAATGTGAAGATCGCGGCAGTTGAAGCGAAGATAGCTTATGAAGCAAAGCTGGAAGAAGAGAGACGTGCGGCGGAAGAAGCAGAACGGATCGCCAGAGAGAAGGCAGAAGCAGAAGCGGCAGCAGCGGCACAGGCAGAAGCAGAGGCTGCACAGCAGGCAGAAAAAGAACTGCTGGCATCCCTGATCTTCTGTGAAGCGGGAAACCAGCCGTATGAAGGACAGGTTGCGGTTGGAGCGGTTGTAATGAACCGTATCAAGAGTTCCTCTTATCCGGATACAATGGAAGAAGTAATTTACCAGTCCGGTCAGTTCTCACCGGCAATGTCTGGATGGCTTGACCGCGTAAGAGCAAACCAGGGCTATACAGAGGCTGCGATGCAGGCGGCAGAAGATGCACTTGCAGGAAGCAATCCGATTGGAGATTGTCTGTATTTCAGTGTAGGCGGTTACGGAACACGGATCGGAGATCACTTATTTCATTAGAATGCCCCACTCACAGTATCTGATCAAACAGAGTTGATCAGATACTGTGGAATCCTTTTCCGATAATCTCACTTGTATTAGAGATCAGAATAAACGCCTTTGGATCAGTAATCTTGATGAAATTACGCAGGCGGACAGCCTGGGTACGGTTGAGCGCAGTCAGGACGATCGCTTTGTCCTGACCGGAATAAGCACCCGTTGCGTGAAAGATGCTGGCACTGCGGTTCAGTTCATGAACGATGAAATCACAGATCGGTTCCGGGTCGTCACATACAACATTAAAATATTTGGACAAATTAAAGTTCTCGATAAAGGTGTCTACCATGAAAGAACGAATCGTAAGTCCGAGCAAAGAATATAATCCAGTTTTGATATCGAAGATAAAGAATCCGGCAATAGTGATCAACAGATCAGAAAGCATAAGAGCTGGTCCGATATTGAAGCTGGAATATTTTTTTAAAATCATAGCAATAATATCTGTACCGCCACTGGAACTGCCAATGTTGAATAAAATGGCAGAGCCAAGAGCAGGAAGTGCAATCGCAAAACAAAGCTCCAGCATCGGCTGGTCTGTCAAAGGAGCTTTCATCGGGCAGACGCGCTCCAGAAAAGAAAGCGTTACCGAGAGCAGAATACTGCAATAAGCTGTCTTAGCTGCGAATTTCTTACCAAGAACAATCATTCCGATCACCAGAAGCGTCATACTGGCAACAAAGTTGAAATCACCGGCTGTCATAAGTCCTGTCTTTGCAATAAGAACAGCAAGACCGGTGATACCGCCGAAGGTAAAGTTATTCGTGAACTTGAAAAAGTAGGTACCAATCGCCATGATCAGTGTGCTGACTGTCAGTAAAAGAAAATGCTTCCCCTTGTCTAACATAAATAAATTCCTCCCCAAAAGAAAAATGATAGCTTTTGTGTGCAACATCCAATCTAAAAATCTGTCACAAATGTTTGCACATATGATTGTAAGCGTTGAAAAGTGAAAAGTCAACGCATGAAGTTATTTCAAAAAGGAAATACTGAAATTAAGCAAAGTACGAAAAACAGCATACAAAAATAGAAAGAAAAGCAACGAAAAGGAGGTTTTGGAGTGTGGAACCAGAAGTTAGAAATAAGCTGGATCTTGCAATAGAAATCCGTGACGTTTATGCAAGAGAGATCCTTGATTTCGCCGGGAATCCGGCCATTGAAGTGGAAGTGCTGGCAGGAGGAGAAATCATAGGAAAAGCGTCTATGGCAGGGAAAAATTATAGTAAAAAAGAGCAGACAGAAAAACAGCAGGTGCACATCGAAGAAAAAATTGAACTGCTTAACAGTCAGATCGCACCGGAAATAATCGGTGAAAATGTATTTGAACAAAGAAAGATTGATACAATTCTGAAAGAAAATGGAAATGAACAGACATCCTTTGCAATATCACTTGCAGTGGCGCGAGCAGCAGCGGCTGCAGAAAAGATTCCGCTTTACAGGTATCTTGGAGGCGTACGTGCGGTACATCCAAGTATGCCGCAGCTGATCAGAAAAGAAGAAATTGAGATAGAAAAGATAAAAGAAATTAAGATAGACGAGAGTACAGTTCTTACGAAACTGTTCGAAAGAATACTGAAAGAACAGAATGAAGGGAATAAACTGATTCTCAGTCAGGAAACAGCAGGAACAGAAGACAGCTTCCTGGTAGATCTTGCAGTTGCAGCAAATATTATGATGATCTTGGTTGAAAACAGAGAAAGCGCTTATTATACAGTACTGAACAATCGATTGTTACAACTGGAAGAGAAGATCAGTGGATGAGGCAATCTCAAGAGATCAGGGAGAAATAAATAATGGGAGCATAGCTCCCAATTATTTAGCGACTTTATTTTACACTCTCTAAATACATTTCTGTCAGTTCAACAGCATCTGCAATACACTGAGAACATGGGACAACTTTCCCCTTTCCAGAGACTCCCTTTAGGTCACGACAATAATAGGTTCCGTTCTTTTGGCGGAATTTTTCTGCAAATTCTTTTGTTTTCTTATAGGTATCTGCTTTTGTAGCTTTTCCATTTTCAAGATTTCCAATACTGTTGTCCATTCCGATAACCATCATCATTCCGGTTACAGCTCCGCACATGTCCATCATGCCCATGCCAAATCCGAATCCCTCAGAGATTTTAAACATTGTTTCCTGGTCTACACCAAATTCCTCACAGAAAGAACAGGCTACAGCCTGTGCACAGTTATACCCTTTGTCATGTAGTTCTAATGCTTTTTCAACTTTTGTACTCATTTTTTCTCCTTGTGTTTAGAAATTCCAACTTATTTCTTTGATTTCAAATTGTTTTTATTATAACGCTCTTTTCTATTTATGACAATTAGTATTACGGATTTCAACAGAGGAAGGTGATGCTTTGAATGATTTCTGAATATCACCTTTTATATTATTGTGTAAAAAGCTTGTATTGGCAGGAAGATATGTGTATTTTTATATTATATGATGATACCAGGATTGTGGGAGTGCATTGCACGAAACAATCCGTAGGTATCATAGTTGGAGGCGTGTATGAGAATAGGAATTATAGAAGATGACAATTTGTTGAGAAAAGCATTGGATACATCTTTGAAAAATCAAGGTTATACAACGATTCTTGCTGGTTCGAGAAAAGAAGCAATTAAAAATATAGATAGTTCTGTAGATTTGTTGATCGTAGATATTGGATTACCAGATGGAGATGGAATAAATCTATATCAGGAGCTTCAAAAAAATAGAAAAATTCCAGCTATTTTTTTGACTGCAAAAGATGACGAAAAAGATATGTTAAAAGCGTTTGATACAGGAGCAGATGATTATGTGGTTAAACCATTTTCAATAAAAGTATTGTTCAAGCGTATTGAAGTTGTGTTAAAGAGAAAATCAAATGAAAATATTTTTATGTGCGGACAGGTTATGTTATATTCCGATAGAAAACAGGTTTTTGTTGGAGAGACGGAAATATCTTTGACACTCAAAGAGTATCAGCTTTTAGAATATTTTATTATGAACCAGAACCAGGTTCTTACAAAAGAGATGATAATGGAAAATATATGGGGAATCGATAGTGAATTCATTGATCCCAACACAATTAGCGTTATGATCAGCAGATTGAAAAAGAAATTGAATGATTCATCGAATGTTATCAGTAATGTATTTGGAATGGGATATAGAATGGGAGAGTAGCATGGCTGTAGTAATTTTTACAGTACTTTTAATAGGTTTCATACTCGGAGGAAGCACTGTATATTTAGTTGAAAATCATTTGAGAACAAATGAAATGAATAAAATATATAAATTGACGGAATCCTTAATAAACGGCAATGAATTAGATGGTTCTGATATAGGGAAAGAAACGATCTATTCTAAAACGACCAATCAATTAATCCGTTTACAGGAAATATTGGAAGGAAGAAGGAAAGAGGCTGAAAAAAGTAAATATGAGATACAGAAATTAATTTCTGAGATTGCGCATCAACTAAGGACACCGCTGGCGAATATAAAAAATTATATAGAATTGCTGCAAGAGTCATTAAATGAAACTCAAGAAATATTGAATACAGAATACATAAAAGACTTGCGAACAAGTGAAGAACAATTATGTTTTTTGGTGGAGAGCTTTATAAAAACTGCCCGATTAGAGCAGGGAATCATACAAGTTCACACTCAAAAAGAAAATCTTGTTGAAACGATTCTAAATGCGTTGGGGCAAATACAGAAAAAGGCAGAAGAGAAAGATATCTATTTTCAAGTAGAATTGCCAGAGAAAATCATTTGCGAACATGATAAAAACTGGATGTGTGAGGCATTTTATAATGTGTTTGACAATGCAGTCAAATATAGTAAAAACAACAGCAGGATCAATATCACAATGAAACGGACAGAAATGTTTTATAAAATTCAAGTAAGAGATTATGGAATCGGGATAAGAGATGGAGAAGAAAATAAAATTTTTCAAAGATTTTATCGTGGTGAACAGGCAAGAGGGCAGGAAGGATGCGGAATTGGTTTATACCTTTCCAGAGAGATTGTCTTATTACAAAAAGGGATGATGAAAGCAAAACAAATGAAGCCAGGGCTGCTTATAGAGGTAAATCTTCCGGTATAGACAGTTCATATGCAGCGTGTAAGAAGTTTGTAAGATGTAACATGTAAAATAGATTATGGCTGAGTTGAAGGTAGCATTTACGAAAGGAGTTTACAGAAAAGATGGATATAATCAAAGCCATGAATCTAAAAAAATATTATACATCCGATACATATGAAGTGCGTGCCTTAGATGGTGTGTCATTAACGGTGGAAGAGGGTGAATTTATAGCGGTTGTTGGTACGTCCGGATGTGGAAAGACAACACTTATGAACATATTAGGTGGTCTTGATACTCCGGATTTTGGAGGTGTCTGGATCAGAAATAAGTGATGATTTCCCGGAAATAAATCAATCCTGGCATGGAGAGGGCAGCTTATATTATTTTATCAGTGGGAAAGGCTTTCAAAAGATACCAACTGAGAAAAAGATATTAACAATGGAATTAACT